>Ga0134079_10000263_pt1 | contig 13515 bp, 8 predicted proteins | sample 15_taG_2_FD_119770 | JGI IMG/M metagenome (GOLD analysis project Ga0134079, IMG submission 119770) | Grasslands soil microbial communities from the Angelo Coastal Reserve, California, USA - 15_D_Rain_40cm_2_09182015 | ecosystem: Environmental > Terrestrial > Soil > Grasslands ...
GATCGCCCTGACCGGAGGGGCCGGGGAAGATGCCGAGGTCGTTTTGGGTGCTGTCCCAGTTGACGAGCGCGCCGCCGACACTCTGCTGCACGCTGCTGTAGAGCGCGCGTGTGGTGCCACCGTCGTGTCCGGTGACGGACTGGAGCTCGTTGTACGCGTAGCCGTTGAGCGTTAGCGCGTCGATCAGCTCGCTATTGCCGGCGATCAGCTGGAATCGGCTGGTGATGCCACCCCAGAGCTGCGGCGGCCAAGTAAAGCCGGTCTCGCTATCGGTGCCGAAGATGTCCTGCCAAGCGCCGGTGAGATACAGGACTTTCGGAGCCAGCGTCACCGCGCCCTCGAAACCGGAAGCGAACAGTCGCGTGGGCTCGGAGCTCGGCGGCGGGACGACACGGATGGCGTTCAGGTTGAAGTACTGCTGATCGGCGACGATCCTCAACAGATGTTGGCCGGCGGTGAGTGATACGCGCGGCGCACTGACCCACTGGTAGCCCGAGCCACCGGTGCTCGGCACCGACACGCGTCCGGTGACATCGGCGCCGTCGACCTCGATGTGGAAGGCGCTGTCGGAGGACTCGCTCGCCGCACGCAGCGCGAGGTCGTAATCGGCGGTGTCGGCGACGTTGATCGTGTAGGCGAGCCACTCGCCGGTCTCGAAGTCGTAGACGTCGTACTTACCGCCTGTCGAATCAGCCGTGGCGATGATGTCGACGTCCTCGTTGGGCCGGTACTGTCCGCCCGCGTTGCCGAGCGCGCTGTCGTGATAGCCCAAGCCCTCGCCGCCGCGATCGAAATCCTCGGCCTCGAAGGCCGCGGGGACGCCAATCGTGCCGGAACCGGTGTCGGTGCCCGCGGTCGGCTCCGCGCCGGAACCGCCGGCGCCGTCCGCGGGTGTGTCAATCGAGCCGCCGCCGGCGCTCGGCGCGTCGTCCGCCGCTTGCGCGTCGTCCGAGCCACCACCCCCACAAGCGCTCACCAACAAGACCATAACCGCGGCCGCAAATATGCCGCATACGCTTTTGACGTTGAGCATTTCCTTGCCCCCGAACCAGAACGATCCTTGTTGCCGCTTGCTCGGCATGCGGGCCATGCCGGCGCACGGACGCGAGAAGAGCTTTTCGTTCGTCTACGGAGGCAGGACGGTTTCAGCGCGTGCGTGATGTGCTCGGCTCGCCCCTCTGCTCGCTACGATGCGCAACGCGATGCGCAAGCATGCGAGAAGGGACCGCCTGGTCGTGCGAGCTGAAATCAGTTCGGCACGCAGTCGCTGATTTGACGATACCGGATCTAAACCGTTTGCTCAGAATGTCGATTCGGTACCGGCAGCCCCGCTATCGTTGGCCGAAGCCGTCAGATCGGAGGCTTTGCGCCCTCGCCTGTCGACGAGTTTGCCCTTCACTCTGGGCGGGACGCTAAACGAACTGATTTTGTTAAACAACTGTCGAAAAACCGCGACACGACCAAGCGCCTAATGCGCCCGCCACATCCCAGGCGCAAGGCGGAGAGCACCCGTCAACGGCCTGATGCCGACGCGAAGTACCGACATGCGCCGCACCTCGTGTTCGGTCAGTGAGGAGAGGCGCTCGCGGGGAACCGGTCCCAGATCTCGAGGTCGTCGACCCACTGGTAGGCGGGCAGCGACTGACCGGAGGAGTAATTCAGGGACGCGAAGATGCGGTTCCAGGGCAGGTTGTTGACACCCATGTTCGAGCCGTAACGGTCCACGATCGTTTGCCCGTTGATCGCCATCCACACTCGCCCGTCGGGGCCGCTGCTGCGGTGCGCGAAGATCTCGACGCGGAACCACTGCCCCACGGGCACGGGGACGCGGGTATTCATCTGCTCCCAGAAGATCTGCTCGGGCAGCCCGCCGTTGGCGACGTTGTCGCCGCGCGCGTCCCAGTACAGACGCTTGGCGGCGGCATCGCCGTAGACGCTGAGGATGATGCGGTAGTCGCCGGCGTTGTTGCCGTCGCCGGTCTTCCAGTCCGAGACCACACGGCCGGCCCATCCGCTCACGATCCTCCGCTCCAACCACTCCGGTAAGACCGACCTGATCGCGCCCCGCCACCCGGAGTCCCAGTCGGAGCCCACCATGCGCTCCAGTAGGTCCGGCTGGAGCTTGAGCCAGTAGCTCACGTACAGGTCGCCCTGACCGGAGGGGCCGGGGAAGATGCCGAGGTCGTTTTGGGTGCTATCCCAGTTGACCAGCGCGCCGCCGACGCCTTTCTGCACAGTGCTGAAGAGCGCGCGCGTGGAGGTGCCGTCGTGTCCGATGACGGACTGCAGCTCGCTGAACATCTGGCCACCGAGTGTCGCCGCCGTGACCCGCTCGCGATCGCCGGCAACGAGCTGAAGCCTGATCGTCCCGCCCCAAAGCTTCGGCGGCCAAGCGAAGCCGGTTTCGCTGTCGGTACCCCTGATCTCCTGCCATGCGCCGTTGCCGTACATCGTGAGCGGGGTCAACTCGATGGTGCCCTCGAAGCCGGACTTGAAGAGGGGCCTCGGCTGCTGCTCTTCCTGCCCGGTCGCCGGGCTTTCCTCGGCGGGCCCTGGCTCGCGCGCACGCCCGGCCAGCGACTGCGGATCGACGATGCCGGGCAGCGCTGCAATGCACAGCGCCGCCAATGCCGCTCGCGCTCCCGGGTGACGGAGAAGACCGTTCATTCGTCGCGGGTCTCCCTCGGCTTGTTGGTCCTTGCGAAATGTTCGCGTCGCTTGCCGATAGGTCGATAGTAGAAAGCGAGGTGTCTCCTATGGTCCGCTCGGCTCATGCGTGCGTTCGCGCGGCGGGACTCACGATCCGCGGCGCAGCGGCGCGAAGCCGCCATCGAAGACCCTCCACAGTCGGCGGCCCAGCCGCCTGAGAGTCTCGGCGGCAACTGTGAGAAACGGCCTCGGATCCTGGAGATCGAACACCGCATAGACGTTGCTACGGGCGAGCGACCAAAGATAAGCGGGGAACGTGAGCCTACTGTCCTGCCCCGAGGCTGTCGACTCGGAGAACGCGACGATGCGGTCATTGCGCAGATTTATCCAGGCCTTGCTTCCGCGGCGCACATCGGCCCTCTTCTCGGCGATCGTCCCGAGCATCAGTCCGAGGAAGTCGTTGCCGGTCGCCGGCGCCAGCGCGTACTGGAGCCAAGGACGTGCATTGATCTCGATGATGTAGCTTCTGCCCGAGTCCGGCGCATGAAGGATCTCGACCTCACCAATGCCGTAATACTCAGCGCGCTCGGCAGCGAGCCGCCCGAGTCGCTCGACGTCCGCGTTCTTTGTCGAGATCACGAAACTACCTTGCGAGCATTCGCGCGGACCGGGCCGAACCTTCTGAGCAACGAACGAGAGCATGGCGCCCGAGCGGCGCGCGAACGGCACCGAGTATTGAGTCAACCGTTCCGAAAGCAGCGACTGCGACAGGAAAGCCGGCACGCCCATACGCTTGAAACGATCGAGCCAATCGCGCAGCTCGTCCTCAGCGCGGACCTCGATTGCCTTCGGCAAGCCGAGGTCCGCGCGCGAATGCAATGTCTCGTTCGGCCGAACGAGCACTGGGAACTCGATTGGCTCGCGCGACGGGTCCGCTGCGGCGCCCCACGCCCGCGGCGTCGGTAGGCGATTCTTGCGGCACCATTGCGAGAACTCGCTCTTGACGAGCAGCGTCTCGAGCACCGAGTTGGGCGGATGGAAGACCTCCGCGAAGGCATCGTCGATCGCCGCCCGGTGGGCAACGATGAAGCGCAGCCAATCGTCACCGGTCGCGATCAAGGCGCTCCTGGCTCCGCCATAGCGGCTCACCGCCGCGAGCAACTCCTCCCGGTGCGATGTGGCAGCCAATACCGGTTCTACCCAGCGCGACTTGAACGCAATGCCGGCCGTACCGTCGATCACGATCGATTTGAGGCCGTGCGCGTGTGCGTCACGCGTCACGGCAAGCGCCGTGAGCGAGCTGCCGAGGATGACGAGGGTATCGATCACGCTTGCACCAAACGGCGGCGCGGCGAGCTCGGCTCGCCGCGCCTGGTTAGCTCACGGCGGCCCGGGCGCCAGGCCGTCGCGCGGGGTAGGCTTCTGCGCCTTCGCGACGCGGTCGCGCAGAGGTGTAGAGCTCATAAAATTCCGCAAGCGTCGTGCTGTCACACCACGCCGATAGCTCCTCGAACAACATCTCGAGGTGTTCATACAAGCACTCGATGTCCGCTTGGCTGCGGAACGTGGGGCTGCCGCTCGCCATCAGCTCGGAGGAATGCACCATGAACTCCAAATAGGGCGCTCCTTCGCTACGGGCCGCACGCGCGAGTCTCAGCATGACATCGAGGTGGCGAGCCACGGGCGCACGTATCGCCGGCTGCACAGGACACAGCAGCGCTACGGCCGGTGACGCTCGATGCGCGAAACGCCGGACCAATCGAATACCATACAGCCACGGTGCGGCCCGATAGAGGTTGCTCACGCGCGTCGTTACCGGCACCTCCAAGAGCCCCTCGCTCGCCGGACGCGAGACGTCGGACGAGCGAAGAAAGTACGGACCTCGAGGAAACGTCCGGTAGTCCGGTCCACCGTTGCCTGTCGGAGCCCCCGGGATCGCTCGCCAACTGAAACCCGGCGCGACGGAGCAGTCCACGCGATAGCCCGCATCGAGCAAGATCGAAGCGTAGCGACCGTCGAACGCCCAACGCCCACCGCGATGACTGATCATCTTCTCGCCGAACCGATCCTCGAGAATGGCCGTGATCGCTTTGACCTTCTCCCTCATCACGGACTCGGGAAACTCCGTCAAGTAAGGCTGATGGTGGAAATCGTCCGTCGTGAGCGGATCGAGCGGCGGCGAATTCCAAGCATGCAAATGCATGCCGATCTCACCCGCTCTTCGGGCGACCACGTCGCGCGCGAACTCGACGAAAACATCGGACATCGCCATCTCGTAATTCGTCAGGTAAACGGGCTTGACACCAAACCGCTCGCACAGCGTCTGAAAACGAGGCAAATAGGCGGCGTTGCGCGTCGTGATCTCGCGCGGTCTGGACCAGAGGTCATCGCCCTCTGTGTCTACGGTGACGATAAAAGGAGTCTTGGCCATCGTGCGCGCTTCGGCGTGCTCCCGGTGCATGACGGGCGCAGCGATTCGCGACGTTAGCCTATGGCAGAGGCGAACTAGAAGATGCGCGTTGCGAGCCGCCGTGTCCTAGTCCGATCGGGCCATCGCGGCTTCGCCTGCGGTATGGCGAACGCCGCCATGGAGCGTGAGGTCCTCGAAAGTGTCGACGTACGCCGCGAGCACCTTTTCGGTGGCGTACTCGCTGGCCATGAACGCCTGGCAGCGATCGCTTGCTGCCCGCCAGGCGTCCGGGCGATCGAAGTAATGCCTGACGGCCTCGGCAAGCTCCGCCGGCGAAGCGGCGACTAGGCCGAGTCCCGCCCGCGCGATGACACCATCCGGATCGATCAGCGTTACGACGGGTACACCGTTGATCCAGGCTTGCAGGTACACGTTCGGGAACCCTTCGATATCGGAAGTATTGAGGAGCGTCCTCGCCCGCGCATAAAGGCCGTTGGTGTCCCGGTACGACATGCCGCCGTGAAACGACAGGTTGGGTCTAGCCACCGCCGCGCGCCTGAGATCCTCGAACATCTGCTGCTCGAGAGGCATAGGGCCTCCGACCATATGAATCTTCAACGTCGGGAATCTGTCGGCGAGCTCGAGAACGCGGTCGGGTCTCTTCGGGCGCCAGATGTTGCCGACCCAGAGCACATCGATGTCGCGTGTGACGGCAGGCGACGCCTCCTCGACCAACATTCCCGCCACGCGACTCGCCAATCCGTAGTTACGCCTCACGGCGCGCGCTTGCGAAGCGGTCTGCACGAGGATGGCATCGGCTCGCCGCAGTCCGTATGCATAGAGCCAGCGGTCGCGCGCGAGTCGTACGAGCAGGCGAGACGGGTCGCAGTCCGTGTCACTGGCGGCGCGGAACACGAATCGCTTGCCGAAACGGCGACAGAACAGCGCGACCAGGCCTACGTGCACACCCGCGCGACTCGTGTAATAGACGTCGGCGTCCGCGCGCGCTAGCGCGGACCACGTCCCGGTCCAGCGAGGATGAACGAAGCGCAACACGGGCACCCCGGCATCGAGCCGGTAGGCCTTGTAAGTGCGTATCGCGCCCCACTTCGCGCCGTCCGCCTGACCGTAATCCGCCACGACCACGCTGACGTCGTGGCCGCGGCGCGCGAGGGCCATCGCGAGCAGTGCCTGCTGGACCGACTCGCCGTTGACGTGATGCTGTCCGTACTCCGGTGCCAAGACGGGCAGCGCGTCGAGGCCGACGAGACAGATCTTCATCGTCCTATCGATCCCAGCCTCTTGGGGTGATCCAGGGTTCTTTGCTCGAGGCCCATCGCCGCCGGATCCCAGCGATAGGAGGACATGCCACCTAGCCACGTCCGCAAGTCGTCCCGCATCGCAGCAATCGCCTCGAGCGAGTCGACCGCCTCGTAGCGCGGGCCGCGCACTTCGTGCCAGCAGAGCACTGCGGGCGCAAGCGGCGCCGATGGCAGCGCCCGCTTCACGGCGCTCCGCACCTTGCGGTGAACATATGCGCGGTGAGCCGCCTCACCGATGGCCGTCGGAAGCAGCAGCAAGGGGCCGTGAACGACGTGCCGAAACGCCGCGAGCCGAGCCACCCCGATCAAGTCCACCGCGCCGAGCGCAGTCATTGCGGTACGCGCTATCGTTCGCAGCGGCCGTTTCCCGGCCGCGTAGTACCGGTCACGCAAGTCCCGGGAAGCACTCTCGGACAACGATCGAACCGCGGGCTGGCCGATCAGCTCCGAGTGCAGATCGTAGATAGCCCGCCAGGTGGTCTGAGGCGAGTCGACGAGATTGCGGACGCCGGCGGGTTGCTCTTGCTTCAGCATGCTCCTGACTGCGGCGATGACTGTGCGGATCGACACTGCGTTGGACGGGATCTCGCCGCCGAACGGGAGCGCGAACGAAGGATCGCCGATGCGCTCCAACACATCGCGCGACACCCATTGCGACGGGCCATAGACGTGTCCCATCCGCACGATGTAGCCGCGGATCCCGCGCGCGGAGAACGCCCGCGTCGCCAGACGCTCCAAGCGCAACTTGTCGACGCCGTATGAATTGTCGGGCCTTGGCTGCTCGAAGTTGACAGAGCGTGGGTCGACACATAGGCCGTATACAGCGACCGTGCTGAAGTGCACGGCGAGGCGAACGCTCGGAGCGTTCGCGATATTGCCAATGATAGCCTCGTTCTGACGGCGGGCCGTAGGCGGCCACCCCTTCGCCAACGCGCAGTTAACGACGGCATCGCAATCGGCGAACATCGCGCGGCTAGATTCGGCATCGGTGATCGAGCCGACGCGTATCTCCGCGTTGGCAGTTGCAAGTCCAAGGGTGCGGGCGGTGATCGCATTTCGTACGATCGCGACGACGTCGAACTCGCCTGCCGACGCCAAACCGGCGACAAGGGCCGACCCGACCTGCCCTCCCGCCCCCGTGATCGCGACGCGCTGTCGACTCATGCCTGCCACGCTCCGTCGCCGTTCCGATAGGCGGTCTCGATGAAGCGCGTGCTGAGCAGCGCCGAAGTCGCGTCGACGCGCGACGGCTGGCGAGAGCGGCACTGCTCGAGGAACGCGAGCCACTCGAGGAAGAACGCTTGATAGAGATTCGTGGCGCCCGCCGGACCATCCAGCCGGCACAGCGGCCGGTCGTCACGTCCGAGGACCTCGACCCGACTATCGAAGGCGACTCCGAAACGAATCGTCGCGTGCTCGCAGCGGACGACTACGCCCGTGTACAGGTCGCGAATCCTGCTCAAGACGAGATGCATCGGGATGATCTCAGTACCTCCTCGACGCCTCACGTTCGCGACGGCGCGAGCTTCGAGATCGACGCCTTCGGCGTCCGTGAACGCTGCACGGAGATCCTCGAACGCCTCGACCTCGAGCGCTTGGAACACTTGGTCGACGAGATGCGATCCGGTTTCCATGAGCACGCCGCCACCCGCTGCCGCTCGATCGGCGACATACCACGAACCGTCCCGGCCGGTCGCACCCAGCCACGAGGCCTCGGCCGCCCAGATTTCGAGCACGGGACCGAACGCTTCGCCGGCGAACGCACGGTGCGCGATGTTGGTCGCTTGGAAAAAGCGCCGCATCAGCCCCACGCCGACTTCGACTCCGGCGCGGCCCGCCGCTTCGAGGATTCTCATGTGCTCGGCTGCCGAGATCGCGAACGGCTTTTCGACGAAGGCGTGCCAGCCGCGCTCGAACACGACAGAGAGCGCTTCCCGTCGTCGACCGACGGGGATGGCTATCAAGACGACATCGACGTCCGGGCAAGAGCGCAGGTCGTCGAAAGTACCCCTAATTCCCCAAGCGCGCCCGACTCTTACTGCGCGCTCGCGGTCTTGGTCGCAAAGCCACGCGATCTCGACGTCCGGGATCTCGGCCAGGACGGGCGCATGAACTTCGTCGACGACAGCTCCAGCGCCGAGAATACCGACCTTGATGGCGTTAGACGGCATTAGGAACCGGCAACCGCGCGCGCGTCGGCGTGCCAACCGCATATCGAGCGCTGGCACCGGCAACTCTTCGACCTCGGTAGGACGTCCATCGCCTTCAGAAAGACATTCATCGCCTTCTCATGCACGAGCGGAGCGCGCACAGACTACGCGCCTCGCGTGAAGCGCCGCGCGGGTGACCTTTGAACGACCATAGTCTGTCCGGACTATTGCCTGGCTCAGCGATCCCCCGTTGGCGACACCGTTCGCGGTGCCAGCCCATAGCTCGACGGGCGCTTCACCGCGATTAAGGATTTCGTGACACCGAAGACTCTTTCTCGTCTCAGCTCCGCCGTCGGAAAATACTCGAGCAGATCGCTGGCCGTAGGCAGGTAGAAGTCGGGAATGGTTTCCTTTATCCAGACGCGGTTGCTGATTTCGATGACTCTGCATTGCAACGAACGTGGCAGGTATCCGACGAAAGGAAGCCATGTGTGCGTCTCGATCGGAAACCACCGACTGGGCACCTGCACGAAGTAACCAACCGCCACGCGACTTAGTTCTTTCGCGAACTGACGCTGGTGCGCTCTGGCAAGACCGCTGAACGTCGATCCCGACCTCTCTCGCCAAACGTCTCGCTTTGGAATCGTCACGTGCTCGAGGACAGATGAACAAAGCACGACGTCGAAGTAGTGGTCGGGGAAAGGGAGATCGCCACTCTCTTCGAGGAATACAGGCGTGTATCCGAAGCGGGTCGCCGCGCTATGAACGGCTTCATGGTCGATATCTGCGATGTAAACGTTTGCCGGCTGCGCAGCGGTGCCCGTTAGCAAGGCGGCAACGTAAGCTCCGTTCGCTCCTCCGAGGTCCAGAATTCGACTCTCTTCGGCAACGTGAAAGAGTGAATGAAACAGCGCACAGCGTCTGAGTCTGGAGGCCGTTCGAAAATGCCTGATGGCCTTTCGAAGTAAACCATCTTCTTCAGCCTCGACCAGTGGCGAGAGCGCTTCGTCTGTTGCCTTATCCATGATCAGGACAGCACGCAAAATGACTTTGCCATCTTCCCCGGGGCCGCGGGTGCGCGAGCCGCGCGGCGCGTTCCGCGGCTTCACTTCCCGTCGGCGGCACGCCTGAACGCTGCCACCACACGAGTGCCCGGTGATGCGAATGGCCGGATGTCCCTAATGGTCCGCTCGGCTCATGCGCTCGTGGTCGCGTCGCCCTTAGTGCGGTCGCGCAATCCGCGGATCAGAGCCTAAGCTCGGCTCGTCGGAGCGCGGCAATCCCCATCCTCTGCTCACGGCCAGCCGCACCCACGTCGCGCCGTACGCCACCGCCACGAGCCCTGCGCCAAAAGCGAGGCGGACGAATGGCCCGCTGGCGGCGAAATAGTGATCGACCACACCGCGAGCGATGGCCGCGGCGAGCAACGCGAACAGCAGCAACAGCGAGAGCGTGCGCCAGTCCTGTAGTCGCCGAAACGGAATTGCGAGGCACCGACCGATGCGCCGCAGCGTGACGATGAGGTCGCCGTAACTCACGATCACCGTGCCCAACGCCGCTCCCGCGAGGCCGAAGTAATGCGCTCCGAACCAGGCCAGCGCGACCGAAACGATCAGCGTGCCGAGATTCAGCCACGCAGTGAACGTGCCTTGTCGCAGCAGCATCATGATGCTGGCCACCTCGACCACCAGCGGTGCGAGCCCGAGTAAGTACACGCGCATCACCGGTGCCGCGCTCACATAGGTTTCGGTGTAGACGACCGCGACGATCTCCTCGGCGAAGGCGAAGACCCAGGCGAGCAGCGGATAGACAATCGTTCCGACTATGACGTTGGCTTGATTGTTGAGCTCGAGCATCCCGGCAACGTTGCCCGTGGCCTGGAGCTTGCTCATTCGCGGCAGGAAGGCCTGGTTCACGGACTGCCGGAACACGCTGACCAACGGCACGAGCACGACGGCGATCGAGAAAGACGCGAACATGGGCCGCGGAAAGAGCCCCGCAACCACCCACAGGTCCGCCTGTGCCCGCAGGCCGTACAGTGCAGTCGCGAAACCGAACGGCACGGCATACCTCAACTGGTCGACAAACGCGCACCAACGCAGAAGCGGTGCGCGTAGACCGTGATGTACCGCCACATAACCCAGCAACACCGCCACCTTGAATACGACGAAGCCGAGCATGACGAGCAACACGGGACCGAGTTGACGCGTCGACATAGCGGCGATCGAAAGCGCGAGGGCACGCAGCGCCGCCAGACCGATCATTGTCTTCGCTTGCCACGCTATTCGTTCTTCGATCGTCGGCAACAGATCGAGGAGCACGGCGACCACCCAGAGCAGAACGAATGCGGGCACGATTGCCCCATGTGTCGTGAGCTCACGCATTTGCGCGGGCAACCAGGGATTCCACGGGCTCACCGCCCATCCTGAGACGAGACCCGCCGCCGCAAGAAACAGAAGCGTCTGGTTGACGTATAGGCGTTTGAGCATTTGCTCCGAGCGCGGCAGGAAGTAATAGAGGCTGTCCGGGACATCGAGTGGCGCAACGGCCATGATCGTGCCCACCGCGAGCCAAAGCAGCCGGTATTCGCCGAAGACCTCGCGATCGAGATAGCGCACGAGCACAACCGGGAGCAGGAGTTGCAGTGCGCAGTTGATCGCGTTCGCCGCGCCCAACGAGAACGCTCGCCGCTTCAAACCCTTCCCGTGCGAGGCCATCTGCTTTACCTCGGACGAGCGCGCCCGGCTGATGAGTCCTCCGACTCCGCCGGAAGCAGGCGAGACGAGATCGCCTGCAGTGTCGATCTCATTCATTTCGTCGGTACATCGATGTATACGGGCGCGCTCGTACTGTATCGGCGCTCCTAACCGATACTGTGCGGTCTGCCGAGACTTGCGCGTGCGCCGGTCGGGCTATGGCTCCGTGCGAGCCAAGCAGCGGGTCGCTGACGACGCCACCGTACTGGATGTGGTCTCGGATCCGCGAACAATGACCGTCCCGTTCACGGAAACGCCTGCGTCGGTGTCGGTCCTTCCAGACAGTTTGACCACCGCGCACACGTCCCTTTAGCATCCGCGATTGGTCGAAGGGCAAACCCGTCGAAAGACGGGGACGCAAAGCCTCCGGTCTAAGGGCGTCAAGCCTACGATAGCGGGGTTACCGGTATTAGGGTCCGAGGTTCCCACTCGGAGCCGGATGCCGTCAGTCTTGCCGGCTGCCGCGCGCGATAACTTTTACTAGGCGCGAGGCTGCCCGGGACCCTTCACCACGGGACCGTTGCTGCCGGCGGGCGCTTGCTCGCTGAGTCGCAGCGGAGCAATCGAGGCGGCGCGGAGAGCCTGGGGCGCTCGTTCCGTTGCCGGCGTCACCGGGTGAAGGGATTGCGCACTGCCAGGAATGGCGGGACTAGCCGTGCAACTCGCTTGGCACGACTTTGCCGTCGGCGAAGTCGGCTAGCTGCCGCGCTTGTCATCTCAACTCCTTCTCTCACGCCGGCGCGTCGTCTCGGATCACCAGCGCTTGGCTCCGCGCACCACGCGGGCCTCAGTGAGAAGGGACAATCAAATGACAACGTCGAGAACGCGCGGCCTCCTCGCGGCCGCGGGCGTCGCCTTATTCGCGGCTGCGCCCAATACGTATTCCGCCACCACGGTTCCCGCCATCATCCAGGTCGCGGGTTTCGACAGCGGTGGGGAAGGCCGCGGTTATCACGATACGACGGTCGGTAATCAAGGAAACGCCAATTACCGTAGCGGCGACAGCGTGGACATATTCGTCCCCGACGATGCGTCCAATCCTGCTACCTACGTCGTGAAAAATTTCGTGGCGGGCGAGTGGCTCGCCTACACGGTCAATGTGCCCACGACGGGCTACTACAACGTCGAGCTTCGCGCAGCCACGAACTATGACTTCCCGAACAGCGCCTATCACATCGAAGTCGACGGCCAGAACGTGACTGGCAGTGTCGTGCTGGCAAATACCGGCGGCTGGACGAACTACCAGTGGCTCGGTAAGAAAACCATTCAACTCAATGCAGGCACTAGGGTGTTGAAGCTGGTCGTCGATCAGCACTACTTCGGTTCCGACGCGCTACGCGTGACAGCGGTACCGGCTCCTACGCCGTATTGGGGAACGCCGGCGGCCGTTCCGGGAACGATCCAGTCGGAAGACTTCGATCGCGGCGGCGAAGGGGTCGGCTATCACGATAACGACGCGGGCAACGTCGGCGCTCAGTACCGGCCGAGCGAGGACGTCGACATCGCCGCCTCGTCCGACTCGCAGGGGGGAAGCTACGACATCATCAACTTCCAGACCGGCGAATGGCTTGCTTACACGATCAACGTGGCGGGCACGGCGGACTACGACATCGACCTCAGGGCCTCAACGAACTGGGACTTTCCGAACAGCGCGTTCCACATCGAGGTTGACGGCAACGACGTGACCGGCTCGGTGCTGCTCCCCGACACCGGCGGCTGGCTCAACTATCAATGGCTCGGAAAGCGGCGCGTGCACCTGACCGCCGGCCAGCACGTGCTGAAGCTCTTCGCCGACCGCCCCTACTTTGCGCTGAATTCCCTGCGAGTGTCCGCGGCGTCGACAGCGCCGCCGCCGGCCTCAGGGGCGACGCGGCTGTTCTCCTCGGGCTTCGAGGGCTCGACGGCGCTCGCTCCGCTGGCCCTGTACGGCAACGGCGCCTGGCAGGACATCAACGGCACCGACAGCGAGACCGGCTTTACTTGGCCGCCGAAGCTCTGGGGCGGCACGGGCCGATTCCAGCTGATCGCCGGCGACGCGGAGCTCGTCACCGCGGCAACGATCGGCAACTACGCGTACGACCAGCTGCAGTCCGTCACCGGACACAACGGTGGCACCACACGCGCGCTCTACAGCAGCGTGCAGCAGAGTGTCGGCGGCGCGCTCGTCAACTGGGACAGCACCCAAAACGACCTCGGCATCTTCCCCGGCCCCTCCGGTCAGGGCGATC
>Ga0134079_10000264_pt1 | contig 13513 bp, 9 predicted proteins | sample 15_taG_2_FD_119770 | JGI IMG/M metagenome (GOLD analysis project Ga0134079, IMG submission 119770) | Grasslands soil microbial communities from the Angelo Coastal Reserve, California, USA - 15_D_Rain_40cm_2_09182015 | ecosystem: Environmental > Terrestrial > Soil > Grasslands ...
GCGGCGATCTGGCTCGTGAACGCCTTGGTCGACGCGACGCCGATCTCCGGCCCGGCATGGAGATAGATGCCGCCGTCCACCTCGCGCGCGATGGTCGAGCCCACCACGTTCACGAGACCGAGCGTGCGGGCGCCGCGCCGCTTCGCCTCCCGCAGCGCCGCGAGCGTGTCCGCGGTTTCGCCCGACTGCGAAATCCCCACCACCAGCGTGCGCTCATCCACGATGGGGTTGCGGTAGCGGAACTCGGACGCGTACTCGACCTCGGTCGGGATGCGCGCCAGCTCTTCCATCATGTATTCGCCGATGAGCCCCGAATGCCATGACGTCCCGCACGCCGTGATCACGATGCGCTGGACCTTGAGCAGGTCCTCGTCGGTGATATTGAGCCCCCCCAGCTTGACGGTGCCCTCTTCCTCGAGGAGACGACCACGCAGCGTGTTCCGGATGCTCTCCGGCTGCTCCATGATCTCCTTGAGCATGAAATGCGCGAAGCCGCCGCGCTCGATCGTGGCGAGATCCCAGTCCACCTGGGTGACCGCCATTTGCTTTTCGACCGACGCGAGGTCCGTGATGCGGTAGTCGCCGGGCCGAATCTCGGCGATATCGCCCTCGTCGAGGTACACGACCGACCGGGTGTGGGCCAGCACCGCCGAGGCATCGGAGGCGACGAAGTTCTCACCGTTGCCGATCGCGACCAGCAGCGGCGAGCCACGCCGCGCGGCCACGATCGTGTCGGGCTCGCGGCTCGAGACGACGGCGATCCCGTAGGTGCCCTCGACCTGCCGCAGCGCGCCGGCGACGGCGTCGACCAGGGGCCGCCCCTGCGTGTGCAGCTCCTCCACCAGGTGCACGAGGACTTCGGTGTCGGTCTCCGACCGGAACACGTGGCCGCGCTTGGTGAGCGCGGTGCGCAGCACGCCGGCGTTCTCGATGATCCCGTTATGGACGAGCGCGAGCGTGCCGCCGCAGTCGACGTGCGGGTGCGCGTTGATCGTGGTCGGGGCGCCGTGGGTGGCCCAGCGCGTATGGGCGATCGCGGTGTGGCCGGCGGGGGGCTTGGTCCCCAGCTCTCGCTCCAGCATCGCGATCTTGCCGGCGGCCTTGAAGATCTCGACTCGCCCATCGTGCACGACCGCGAGCCCCGCTGAATCGTAGCCGCGATACTCGAGCCGCTTCAGTCCCTCGAGCACCAGGGGGGCCGCCGCCCGCTTCCCGGTGTAGCCTACGATCCCGCACATAGACGGCGTCCCTCGTCGATCAGTCGCTGCGCGTCAGCCACGGTCGGCGCCTCGGCGATGAGCCGGATGATCGGTTCCGTGTTCGAAGGCCGGACATGTAACCACCGGTCGGGCCAGGCGAGCCGCAGGCCATCCTGCGTGTCGACCGCGGCCTCGGCGAAGGTCCGGCGCAGGCCCTCGTACACCGGCTCGAGGCTCGGGCCGCGCGACACCTTGTCCTTCACGATCGAGTAGCGTGGCGCGCTCGCGACCAGCTCGCTCACGCTGCGCCGCTCGCGGGTCAGGAGCGTCAACACGAACGCGGCGGCGAGCGGAGCGTCCCGTCCCACATGGAGCGGCGGGTACATCACGCCGCCGTTGCCTTCGCCACCGATGGCGGCTTTGTGCGCGATGATCGTGCGCGCCACGTGTGCCTCGCCGACCGGCGAGCGAACCACCGTAGCGCCGCAGTCGCGAGCCGCATCCTCGACGACGAGGCTCGTCGAGAGATTGCAAACTACGATGGACCGATGGACCGATGGAATGTTGGAACGACGTTTCCGCGGTTTCTTTCCATCGTTCCCACGTTCCATCTGTCCGAGCACCGCGCGCACCGCAAACGCCAGCGTATAGTCCTCGCCGATCGCCTTGCCTCGCTCGTCGACGAGCGCCAGACGGTCGACATCGGGATCCACGGCGATGCCCACATCGGCTCTGTGGCGGCGCACGAGGGCGCCGAGCGGCTTCAGATGCTCGGGGAGGGGCTCGGGGGGTCGGGGGAAGTGGCCGTCGGGTTCGAGGTTGATCGCCGCGACGCGGCATCCCAGCCGCTCGAGCAACTCGGGCATCACGACGCCCCCCGCCCCACGGACGGTATCGAGCGCGACGCGGAAGCGGCGCCGCCGGATCGCCTTCACGTCGACCGCGCGCAGCTTGAGCAACGCGTCGAGATGGCGCGCGATGCTGTCGGGATCCGCCGAGACGTCCCCCACGCCGTCGTAGCCCGCGCGACCGATGTTGGCGCCATTGCCTTGGGCGAACGCGGCGACTCGGGCGCCGGCGTCGACACCCAGGTAGATGCCGTCGGGACCGACGAACTTGAGCGCATTCCACTCGATGGGATTGTGGCTCGCGGTGAGAATGATTCCGCCCGCGGCGCGGTGGTGCTCGACGGCGAGCTGTACGGTAGGCGTCGTGACGAGTCCGACGTCGATCACGTCGCAGCCGACCGACATCAATCCGGCCGTCGCGGCGCGCGCGAACATCGGACCCGACGTGCGCGCGTCCCGGCCGAGCACGACCTTGCCGGACTGCGCCCACGTTCCGAAGGCTGCCGCCCAGCGCGCGACCACCTCGGGGGTCAGGTCGGTGCCCACGAGGCCTCGCACCCCGGCCACACCCACCATCAGGGTATCCGACATCAGATGCGACGAGCGTCCATTGCACGGACCGGCAGGCGCAGTGGCTGCAGCTGCGGGGTGGGAATGGGGAGCTTCGCCATCTCGGGGAAGGCCCGCTTGAAGGCGTCCACGATCCCGGCGTCGAACTGGACGTTCTTGCCCTCTTCCAGCTCTTTCATCGCCGCGGCCACGGGGAGCGAGGGGCGGTACGGCCGCACGCTCGTCATCGCGTCGAAGGCGTCGGCCACGGCGACGATGCGCGCCTCCCACGGGATCGCTTCGCCGGCCAGGCCGTCGGGGACGCCCTTGCCATTCCACCGCTCGTGGTGGGAGCGCACGATCGACAGCGCCCCGGGCGCGTCGCGCATCAGGGGCCCCAGGATGCGATACCCGATGACCGTGTGCTCCATGATGTGCCGGTATTCGTCCGCCGACAGCTTCCCCGCCTTGTGGAGCACAGCTTCGCTCACGCCGATCTTGCCCACGTCGTGCAGTTCCGCACCCAACGCGATGGTATCCACCGTGTCTTTGTCGAGCTGCAGCGCGCGGGCGATGCTCACGGAATAGTTCGACACGCGCATCGAGTGACCACGCGTGTAGCCGTCCTTCGCTTCCAGCGCGTGTACCAGCGCATGCACGCCTTCGAGGAAGAGCTCCTCGATGCGCCGCGCCTGGGCTTCGACGCGCTCCTCGAGGTGGTGCTGATAACTCTTGTTCTCCTGGATGAGCCGGCGTTTGTCGAGCGCCTGCGTGACCCGCGCGCGTACCTCGTCCAAATGAAACGGCTTGGCGACGTAATCGAGCGCTCCCATCTGCAAACAGGCGACGGCGCTCTCGACCTCGGCGACCGCCGTCACCACGATCACCGCGGTCTCCGGCCAGCGGGCCGTCACTTCGCGCAGCAGCGTGACCCCGTCCATCTCCGGCATCCGCAGGTCGGAAATGAGCAACGGCACCGGCTCCTTTTCCAGCTCGGCGAGGGCTTCAACGCCCGATCCCGCTTCGCGGCACTGAAACCCCTCTCCTTCGAGCAGGCGGATCAACACGCGGCGCAGGCGCGGTTCATCGTCGACCACGAGACAACGCATTCCGCTGAACGGCGACATGGTCGCTAACAGTATGCGTCGCTTGCCCCTGGGGGAAGGCGCCCTTACGTTCCGACCATGACGCGAATTGTCGACACCGACCTCACGCTGCGCTTCGCCACCCGCACCGTACACGCCGGACAGGTACCCGAACCGCTCGCGGGCGCCGTGATGACGCCGATTTATCAGACCTCCACGTACGTCCAGCAGGGGCTCGGCAAGCACAAGGGGTACGAGTACGCGCGCACCAGCAACCCCACCCGGGAAGCGCTCGAGCGCAACGTCGCCGCGCTCGAGGGAGCGCGCTACGGCTTCGCGTTCAGCTCGGGCCTCGCCGCGCTCGACTCCGTGATGAAGCTGTTGTCGGCGGGCGATCACGTCGTGAGCGGCGAGAACGTGTACGGCGGGTCGCATCGCCAGATGACCCACATCTGGTCGCGCCTCGGCCTGACGTTCACGTTCGTCGACGGCGGCGACACCGCGGCGGTCGCCGCGGCCGTGACGCCCCAGACGAAGATCGTCTACGCCGAGACGCCGACGAATCCGATGATGCGATTGTGCGACCTCGCCGCGACCGGCGCGATCGCGAAGAAAGCCGGCGCGCTGTTCGTCGTCGACAACACCTTTGCGACCCCGTTCTTTCAGCTGCCCCTCCAGTTCGGCGCCGACATCGTCCTCCACTCGACCACCAAATACCTGAACGGCCACTCCGACATGATCGGGGGCATGCTGGTGACGAGCCGCGACGATCTCGCCGAGCGCCTCGGGTTTTTGCAGAACAGCTCGGGCGCCGTGCCGGGGCCGTTCGACTGCTGGCTCGCGCTGCGCGGCACCAAGACCCTGGCGCTGCGCATGCGCCAGCACGACGCGAGCGGCCGCCGCATCGCCGAGTGGCTCGGCACGCAGCGCCGGGTGAAGCGGATCTACTATCCGGGACTGCCGTCTCACTCGCAGCACGAGCTGGCCCGCCGTCAGATGAAGGGATTTGGGGGGATGATCAGCATCGAGCTGGGCGACGTGGCGTTCGCCCGCCGTTTCGTGGAGCGCACCAAGATCTTCGCGCTGGCGGAGTCGCTGGGTGGCGTGGAGAGTCTCATTGGCCATCCCGCGTCGATGACGCACGCCAGCGTGCCGCGCGAGATGCGCGAGCGGATGGGGCTGACCGACAGCCTGGTCCGGCTGTCGGTGGGAATCGAGGATGTGGACGACCTGATCGGTGATTTGGAGCAGGCGTTAGGGGACGATTGAGGACCCGAAACATGACCGATGGGAATCCGTACGTGAAGGCATCCCATTGTAGGAGACAGACATGACCGACGCGACCGGCCTTCCTGCCGCGCGCCCGCGCAAGATTCTGACCCAGATCGCCCCCGTGACGTGGGAGCATCCCGCCGATCGCGCCGCGCTGCAAACCCTGCGTTCCGTCCCGGGCTTCGACGAGGTGGTGAAGAAAATCGTCGGGTTCTTCGGCGAGCGCGGGATCCGGCTGCTGTTCCAGGCGAACGCCGTCCGCGTCGGCCCGACACAGTTCGCCAAGCTCAACGCGCTCTACACCGACGTGCTGACGTCGCTGGACTGGCCCGACCGCCCGGAGCTGTTCGTCTCGCAGACGCCGTTCGTCAATGCCGGCGCCTACGGCATGGACCACCCATTCATCGTGATCAATTCCGGCGCCCTGAAGCTGCTCGATGACGATGAGATGCGGACGCTGTTGGGGCACGAGCTCGGTCACGTGATGAGCGGGCACGCGTTGTATCACACCATCCTGGTGCTGATTCTCTTCGTGGGGTTGAACTTCCTGCCCTTCCTCGCGGGTCTCGTGCTCGCACCGATCGAGTTCGCACTGCTCGAGTGGTTCCGGAAGAGCGAGCTGTCGTCCGACCGCGCCGGGCTGCTCGCGGCTCAGGATCCGCGCGCGTCGATGCGGATGTTTCTCAAGATGGCGGGCGGCGGCAACATGAACGAGATGGACCTCGACGCCTTTTTACAGCAGGCCAAGGAGTACGAGGAAACGGGAGGCGCGCTCGACCGCGTGTTCAAGATTCTGAACACGCTGCCGCAATCGCATCCGTTCAACACGCTGCGCGCCGCCGAGTTGGAGCGCTGGATCCAGGGCGGGACCTACGAGAAGGTGCTGAGTGGCGAGTACACGCGCCGCGGTCCCCAGGCCGAGCAGCGGCCGATCGAGAAGGATATCGACGACGCGCGCGATCACTATATGAAGGAAGCGAAAGCGGTCGTGAACGACGTGGTCGACACCGCCAAGCGAGCCGCACAAGCCTTCTCGGACGCCTTCAAGAAGAAGTGAGAGTCCTGGTCGTCGGCGGGGGTGGCCGCGAGCACGCGCTGTGCTGGGCGCTGCACCGCGACACCCCCGACGCGACTCTCTTCACCGCTCCCGGCAACCCAGGCACTGCCACCCTCGGCACCAACCTCCCCATCGCGGCCACGGACGTGGATGCGCTCGTCGCCGCGGTCACGCAACACGATATCGACGTCACGATCATCGGTCCTGAGGCGCCGCTCGCCGCTGGCCTCGCCGACAAACTCCACGACGCCGGCCGCGCCGTCTTCGGACCGAGCCAGGCCGCGGCGCGGCTCGAGTCGTCGAAGGCCTACGCGAAAGAAGTGATGCGCCGCGCCGGCGTGCCCACCGGCGCGAGCGAGACGTTCACCGACCTCGCGGCGGCGCTCGCCTACATCGAGGCGCATGCCGAGCCGCTCGTCGTGAAAGCGTCGGGGCTCGCCGCCGGCAAGGGTGTCGTGGTGTGCGCCGCCCGCGCCGAGGCCGGCGACGTCGCGCGCGCGATGCTCGGGGGTAGCACGCTCGGCGAGGCGGGCCGGGAGATCGTGATCGAGCAGTTCCTGGAGGGAGAGGAGCTGTCGGTGCTGGCGCTCACCGACGGCGAGCACATCGTGATCCTGCCTCCGGCCCAGGACCACAAACGTCTGGGCGAAGGTGATACAGGCCCCAACACCGGCGGGATGGGCGCCTACTGCCCCGTGACGCTGACGACCGACGAGCTGCTCGCGCGCGTGCGCCGCGACGTGCTGGAGCCGGTGTTGCGCGAAATGGCGGCGCAGGGGGCGCCGTACGAAGGGGTGCTGTACGCCGGTCTGATGCTCGCACCCGACGGCACGCCCAACGTGCTCGAGTTCAATTGCCGCTTCGGCGATCCCGAGGCGCAGGCGATTCTTCCGATCCTGCCCAAAGGCGCGACCAAGCATCTGCTCGACATCGCGCGCGGCCACTGGCGGACCAAGCGCCAGGTCATCGCGCCGACGCGCGCGGCCGTCACGACGGTGCTCGCGGCCCGCGGCTATCCCGAGAAGCCGGAAAAGGGCGCCGCGATTCGGCTGCCGAGCGATCTCGGGGCCAACGTGGTCGTCTTTCACGCGGGGACCGTGCGGGACGCTGACGGCACGATCCGCACCGCCGGGGGCCGCGTGCTCAGCGTCACGGGCCTTGGCAGCAGCGTGGCCGCAGCGGCCCGGGTGAGCGCGGCGGCGTGCGACAAGATCGCGTTCGAAGGGAAGACCTGGCGGCGCGATATCGCCTGGCGCGAGCTGCAGCGTGCCGGAGCTGCCTGAAGTCGAGACGATCGTCCGGGAGCTCGCCCCGCGCCTCGAGGGGTATCGCATCGTGCGCGCGCGTTTGATCAAGAGCGATGTGTTGCGCCGCGTCTCCAAGCCCCGCCTGCTGCGCGCGCTGCGCGGCACAGTCGTGGAGCAGGTCAGCCGCCGCGCCAAGCATGCGGTGTTCCGCCTCGCCAGCGGCGACCGGATGATCGTGCAGCCGCGCATGACCGGGTCCCTCGTGGTGCACGACCACCCGCTGACCAAGGAAGAAAAGAAATACGCGGTGCTGATCTGCACGCTCGACGACGGTCGGGTCTTCGTGTATCGCGACGTGCGGCGCCTCGGCACAGTATGGCTGCTCGACGAGCGCGGCTGGCTCGCCTACTCGGGCCGCATCGGCCCCGAGCCGTTGGACGAGACCTTCACGCCGTTCGTGTTCGCGCAGCGGCTCAAAGGGACGCGGACGGCCGTGAAGAAGGCGATCATGGATCAGCGGCGCGTGGCGGGAGTGGGAAACATTTACGCCAACGAGGCGTTGTTCGACGCGCAGGTCGATCCCTCGAAGCCGGCGCACAAGCTGACGCTCGAGGAGTTTGCGCGGCTGCACGCCGCCATCGTGGACGTGCTGCAGCGGGCGCTGGCGTCATCGGGGACGACGTTACGCGATTATCGCACCGGCACGGGAGAGCGCGGCAACTTTCAGTTCGAGCTGCGGGCGTACGGCCGCGGCGGCCAGCCCTGTGTGCGCTGCGGCAAGAAGATGGTCACGACGCATACGATCGATCTGCGCGCGACCACCTTCTGCCCGTACTGTCAGCGCTAATCAACAAATGCCCACAGCAACGCCCGGCTGTGACGATCGAGCGCCGCCGGTTTCGCGAGGTGGTACAAATCGCCCGTCACATCACGGATGAGCAAACCCCCGTGCGGCAGCGTGCGCGGCCAGTCATCGAGCCGCGTCTGGAACGCCCGCGGCCCCTGCCTGGTCTCGACCCGCCAGTGCCGGATCTCGACCTCTTCTTCGATCTGCAGCACCCGCGTGACCTCGAACACGAACCCGGCCAGCGCGAGCGCCGCTTCCAGCGCCGCGCGGGACGTGGGGTCGAGCTCGGCGGGATCGCGGACCAGGGCGAACTCCTCTTCGTCCGCGTCACGCAGCGAGAGGTAATGCCCGGGCTCGGACCACGGGAAGCAACGCCGTACCCACACGGCGCGCTCCTCGTCGCCGCGAATCGCCCAGAGGCGGCCGTCGGGGCGCTGTTCCAAACTCACGACCGCACCTCGCCGGCCTAGGAGCGTGGTTTCCATGACACCTCCATTCATTGGAGCTGCAATTGCAGCTCGTACAGACGCCGGTACTTGCCATCCGTTTTCGCGAGCAGCTCGTGGTGCGTCCCATGCTCCGCAAGGCGCCCATCCTCGATCACGAACAGGCGCGAAGCCTTGCGCAACGTCGACAGCCGGTGCGCGATGGCGAACACGGTGCGCCCCGCGATCAACCGCTCGAGGGCTTCCTGGATCTCCCGCTCCGTCTCGGTGTCGACGCTGCTCGTCGCCTCGTCGAGAATCAGGATGCGCGGGTCGTGGAGGATCGCCCGCGCGATCGACACGCGCTGACGCTCACCCCCCGACAACGTGTGCCCGCGTTCTCCTACCACCGTGTCGTAGCCGTGCTGCAACTTCGTGACGAAGTCGTGCGCATTCGCTGCCTGCGCCGCCGCGATCGTCTCCCCGAGCGACGCCTCGGGCAAACCGTAGCGGATGTTCTCCAGGATCGTACCGTGGAACAGGTACGGGTCCTGAAGCACCATGCCGATCTGGCGGCGATAGTGCCCGGTATCGAGCCGCCGCAGGTCCACCCCGTCGATGCGGATCGCGCCCCCGGTCACGTCGTAGAAGCGCGCGATCAGGTTCACGATCGTCGTCTTGCCGCCGCCCGACGGACCGACGAGTCCGATCAGCTCGCCCGGCGCCACCTCGAAGCTCACACCACGCAGCACCTGACGGACGCCGTCGTACCCGAACGTGACGTGCTCGAACGCCACGCGGCCATGCACCGGCCGGAGCTGCACGGGCTCCGGGTCGTCGCGCACCTCGGGCTCGGTGTCGAGCACCTCGAACACGCGGTGCGCCGACGTGGTGGCCCGGTTCATCGTGCGGGCGATCTGTCCGATCACTTCGATCGGGCCGATGAACATCGTCGTGTACAAGAGGAATGAGACGAACGTCCCCACGGGCAACGCGGCCCCGGTCCCGAGCAGGCGCGGCAACGCGAGCCCCCACACGACGACGGTCGTGCCGTGCACCGCGAGCATCAGCAGCGGCCAGAACGTGGTCCAGTTGTCGTGGATACGGTTGAACTCCGCCGTCACGTCCTCGTTGCGCTCGCCGAAGCGCCGGATCTCCCGCTCCTCCTGATTGAACGCCTTCACGACGCGGATCCCGGGAATCGTGTCGGACAATACGTCGGACACCCGCGACCACTTGCGCCACGCCCGGATGAAGAGCCGGTTGATCGACTCGCCGTGCCGGTAGATCAGCCAGCAGAAGAACGGCACCGGCAGCGTCATCGCGAGCCCCAGCCGCCAGTCGAGGCTCAAGAGCACCGCACCGAGCCCGGCGAGCATGACCAGCGACAACGACACGTCCACCACGCCGAAGGCGAGGAAGTCCCACAAACGATCCGTGTCGGCCGAGACACGCGTGATGAGGCTCCCCGTCCGCTTGCGCGAGAAGAACGCGAGCGACAGCCGCTGGATGTGCTCGTACAACTCCGACCGCAGATCGCGCGCCACCCACTCCCCGAGGATGGCCATCAACCGCAGACGCACCACGGCGGCGCCCTGGCGGATGACGTAGACCAGGGCCATCGCCGCGACCGCGAGCCAGGCGATCGTGCCTGCCCGGGCGAGCGGCAACGTTCCCTCCCGCGCCGGCCGCACTACGCGGTCGATCAGATATCCCGCTAGGTACGGCGGGATGAGGCTCACGAGCGTGATCAGCGTCGCCGCCGTCATGCCGATCGTGAGCTGACGACTATAGGGCTTGAGATAGCCCAACAGTCTCCTGATGACGGCAACCTCTCTTCCCGATACGACCGCCTGTGCTTCGCGCACGGGTCGCGCGACGCCGTCCGCATACGCCCGGTCGGGATCGACGGACGGGATCTCGCGCCCCAGGAGCTGCTCTTCGAGAACGAAGCGAATGTTCTCGAAGGCGCGGCGCTGGCGGTGCGTGTAACGCACCAGGGCAAGCGCCGGCTCCCCCGGCGCGCCGAGCAGCGTCAGGGTGTTCGCCGAAAGCCCTGGGGACTCGCGCACCGCCTCGATGCGGGCGCGTTCCACGCTCTGGACCACCCAGGCGCCGTCAGCCGCGCGGCGCGCCACGGCGACGTGCTGCGGGCCGAGGACGACCCACGACTCGGCGAGCCGGAGCGTGTGGTCCAGGTCGCTCAGGGCGTAGAGCTGTACCGGCGCGCCTTCCCACCCCGATTCGATCTGCCGGCGCAAGTCGGCCGGCAGGCGCAGGGGTTGGTCCAGGTAGCGCCCGATGATTTGGTCGTCGAGATGTTCGAGCGTGCTCATGTCCGTGGTCCTCGTTTGGTGCGAAACAGAACGGCCCTCCAGGTCTTGCAAAGCACCCAGAAGGCCGGATCACGGCATGAGAAGGATCCGATGGACTTCTAGGGTGCTCGCTTCCGGCGAACGGCGCCCGTAAATGGCGCGGCCCAGCGCCCCGAGGGCGTCAGATGCGTGCAGGAGTCGATCATCATGAGAAGCAAGGTAAAAGTGCGTGCGCGCCCGGGCAAGGGGTGATACGTTTGCGACCCTATGAGCATTCTCCCGATTCTCATCATGCTGGCGCAGGGCCCCGCTGCGGCGACCCGCACCCTCACCGTCGACGATCTGTTTCGCATCCAGCGCGTCTCAGACCCGCGCGTGAGTCCCGACGGCAAATGGATCGCCTATGTCGTGGCGACGCCCGACCTCGCCGCTGACAAGTCCACGAGCCGCATCTGGATGGTGGCCGCCGCCGGTGGCGACCCAATCCCCCTCACGGCCAAGGCCAGCTCCGCCTCGAGCCCGCGCTGGAGTCCCGACGGCAAGTATCTCGGCTTCCTCGCTTCGCGTGGTGAAGACGCCGAAACGCAGGTCTGGGTGCTCAACCGGCTGGGCGGCGAGGCCGAACAGCTGACGTCGGTGAAGCAGGGCGTGGGCGCCTTCGTGTGGTCTCCCGACGGCGGACGCCTGGCGCTCGAAGTCGACGATCAGACGCCGGACCAAGCGGGCGACACGACGTGGATCGGCACCAAGGCCAAGACGCAGCGGCCCTATGTGATCGACCGGCTGCAGTTCAAACGCGACGGCACCGGCTACCTCGATCACCACCGTACGCACCTCTACGTGTTCGACGTGAGCACCAAGGCCACCGCGCGCCAGATCACCTCGGGCGATTGGGACGACGAAGGCCCCGCGTGGTCGCCCGACGGCCGCTCGATCGCGTTCACGAGCAACCGCGACAGCGTAGACGGCAACGACAACTCGGACATGTGGGTGGTCGCGAGCGACGACACGACCAAGGGGAGCACGACGCGTCGCCTCACGTCGACACCGGGGCCGGACGGGGACCCCGAGTGGAGCGCCGATGGGAAGTGGATCCTGTACGACCGGCAGCCCTTGGGCGAGCCGATCGCGATGATCTACGACCCGGGGCAGCTCGCCATCATCGGTGCCAGCGGTGGCCAACCCCGCGCACTCACTGGAGCGCTCGATCGCAACATCCGCGCCGAGCGCTGGTCGCCCGATGGGAAGGGCATCTACGGCATTCTCGAGGACGAGGGCGACAACTATCTGGTGCGCGTCGATCCCACATCCGGCACCGTGACACGTCTGGTGGGCGGGGGTCCCGAGGGACGACAGGTCAACGGGTACAGCCTCGGCGCCGACGGCACGATCGCGGCGCTGATCAGCACGCCGCACTTGCCCAACGAGGTGTTCGCGGTCGAGGCCGCGGGACCACGGCAGCTCACCCGCACCAATCAGGTGTTACTCGACTCCCTGCGCCTCGCCGAGGTGCGCGAGATGCATTTCAAGAGTCGGGACCGGACGGCCGTCGAGGCGTTCCTCTATCTGCCGCCCGGCTACGAAACGGGCCGTCGCTACCCCACGCTGCTGCGCATTCACGGCGGTCCCGTGTCGCAGTTCGACCGCTCCTTCAATTCCGAGGCACAGCTGTTCGCGGCGGCCGGCTACGCCGTCGTGACGACGAATCCGCGCGGCTCGTCGGGATACGGCGCCAAGTTCTCACGCGCGATCTTCGCGGACTGGGGCAACAAGGACTTCGACGACGTCATGGCGGCGGTCGATGAAGCTGTCCGCTTGGGTGTGGCGGACGCGGATCGGCTCGGCGTGGGCGGATGGTCGTACGGCGGGATCCTGACGAACTACGTCATCACCAAGAGCACGCGCTTCAAGGCCGCGATCAGCGGCGCCAGCGAGGCCCTCTACACGTCCAATTACGGGCATGACCACTACCAGAATCTCTGGGAGATCGAGCTGGGACTGCCGTGGACGCACCAGCGCGCCTGGGATCGCATCTCGCCGTTCTGGTCGGTCGCGAAGATCACGACGCCCACGCTCTGGATGGGCGGCTCCAGCGACTGGAACGTGCCGGTCATGAACTCGGAGCAGATGTACCAGGCGATGCGCCGCCTGGGCAGGACGACGCAGCTCGTCGTCTACCCAGGCCAGTCGCACGGGATCGGCAAACCCACGTACCAGAAGGACCGCTGGCAACGCTACCTCGAGTGGTACGGCCGGTTCCTGAAGCCCTGAGCTAGTTGCCCGCGCCCGTTTGTCCGTCGGCGCGGTTCAGAAAGGCGATCAGCGCCGCGATCTCCGGCTGCTTCAGGTTCAGGTTGGGCATCCGATTGGCGCTGCCGATCATCGACGGATCGGCGAGGAAGCGCCGCAAGTACTCTGGCGCCAGGCGCCGGCCCGTCAGTTCGGGTCCCACCGCCACGACGCCGCTGCCGCTCACGTCGCCGTGCACGTGACAGGTGAGACACCCCTTCGCGACGAAGAGCCGCCGGCCGCGATCGGCCACCGCGAGCGCCGCCGGCGCCTGCGCCGCAGGCTCGATCACCTGCAACGGCTCGAGCGCCACCCTGCTGTTCCCAAATCCGCTGTGAATCGTGATGGACCACTCGCCGGGCTGCGGCAGGACAAGACGC
>Ga0134079_10000265_pt1 | contig 13497 bp, 13 predicted proteins | sample 15_taG_2_FD_119770 | JGI IMG/M metagenome (GOLD analysis project Ga0134079, IMG submission 119770) | Grasslands soil microbial communities from the Angelo Coastal Reserve, California, USA - 15_D_Rain_40cm_2_09182015 | ecosystem: Environmental > Terrestrial > Soil > Grasslands ...
ACCGAGAAGTCGCAGAGGTACTGGTCGGTCAACGCGTCCTCGAGCTCCACGATCTCGGGACGCGAGCTGTCGTTGCCGCGCTTCAGCGCGCGCAGCAGGCCGGTGCAGACGCGCCAATAGATGCTCTCGGCGAGCCCGCGCTCCGCGAGCGGCAGGTAGCCGAGCGTGAACAGCTGCCGGACCTCCTCGAGCCGCTCGTTCGCGTCGTGGAACGCCTCGAGCAGCTCCGCCTGCTTGCGGGTCTTCGGCAGCGCGCCGAGGATGCCGCTCAGCGCGTGCACGGGCTCCGCCGCCGTCTCGGGGACCGTGAGGTCCTGGCTCGAGTCGTCCCTCACGTGCGCGCCGAGCACGGGGACGATCAGCACCGAGTGGTGCGCCGTGAGCGCCCGTCCGCTCTCGGTCACGAGCACCGGCGTCGGCACCTCGTTCGACTCGCAGACCTCGCGGATCGTGAACACGACGGCGTTCGCGTACTCCTCGAGGCTGTAGTTGATGCCGGCGTCCTCTTCCATATGACCTTTGTCGTAGTTCACGCCGAGGCCGCCGCCGACGTCGAGGTACTTGAGCCCGATGCCGCGCTTCACGAGCTGCGCGTAGATCTGCGAGACCTCCTTGGTCGCCTGCTTGAGCACCTGGATGTCCGAGATCTGGCTGCCGATGTGGCAGTGCAGCAGCACGAGCTTCGCCTGCAGGCCGCCCGCCTCGAGCTCGTTGACCATCTGCATGAGCTCGGCGACGTCCAGCCCGAACTTCGAGTTCGTGCCCGAGGACTCGGACCAACGGCCCGAGCCGCGCGTCGCGAGCCGCACGCGCACGCCGAGCTGCGACATATACCCCGTGCTGAACGCGAGGCCCTTGAGGTCGACGAACTCGGAGTACTTCTCGATGACCGGCACGACGTTCTGGCCGAGCTTCTGGCCCGCAATCATCAGCGACAGCATCGTGCGGTCCTTCACGCCGTTGCAGACGAGCAGCGTGTCGCCGTCGATCTGCGGCAGCGCGGCGATCAGCTCGGCCTTCGACCCGCACTCGAGGCCCATGCCGTACGGCCGGCCCGCGTCGAGCAACTCGTCGACGACCTCGTGGAGCTGGTTCACCTTGATCGGGTAGATGCCGCGGTAGACGTTGCCGTAGTTCGCCTCCGCGATCGCGGTCCGGAACGCTTCGTTCACGCGCCGCACTTGCGCGCGGAGCACGTCCTGGAAGCGCAGCAGCACCGGGAACGGCAGGCCGCGGCGACGCAGCTCGTTCACGATCGCGACGACGTCCATCGTCGTGCCGGCCTCGTCGAGCGCGCGCACGGCCATGTGGCCCGCGGAGTTGACGAAGAAGAACGGGTCGCCCCAGCTCGAGATTCGATAGAGCTCGACGGCGTCTTGGACCGTCCACTCGGCCGGCAGCGGTTGTTTCTTCGGTTGCGTTGACATGCGTTTCTACTCTCCGAGCACGTGGGCGAAGATGAGCGGCGCGACGATCGTCGCGTCGGATTCGATGATGAACTTCGGGGTCGAGCCCGACAGCTTGCCCCAGGTGATCTTCTCGTTCGGCACGGCGCCCGAGTAGGAGCCGTAGCTCGTCGTCGAGTCGCTGATCTGGCAGAAGTAGCCCCAGCGCGGCGTATCGGCGAGCTTGAGATCCTGCTGGAGCATCGGCACGACGCAGATCGGGAAGTCCCCCGCGATCCCGCCGCCGATCTGGAAAAAGCCGATCGAGGTTTTTTTCGATTTCTTTTGGTACCAGTCCGCGAGGATCATCATGTACTCGATGCCGGTGCGGACCGTGTGCACGTTCTTCACGTCGCCGGCCATGCAGTGCGCGGCGTAGATGTTGCCGAGCGTCGAGTCCTCCCAGCCCGGCACGAACATCGGCAGGTTCTTCTCGGCGGCCGCGAGCAACCAGCTGTCCTTCGGGTCGATCTGGTAGTGCTGCTTCAGCACGCCCGAGCGCAGGATCTTGTACATGAACTCGTGGGGGAAGAGCTGCTGGTGCGACTCGTCCGCACGCTCCCATTCCTCGAGCACGGCGCCCTCGATCCGGCGGATCGCCTCGAACTCCGGGATGCAGGTGTCGGTCACGCGGTTCAGGTGCCGATCGAGCAGCTGTTCCTCCTGCTCCGGCGTGAGATTGCGATAGTGGGGAATCCGCACGTAGTGCTCGTGCGCGACGAGGTTGAAGACGTCCTCCTCGAGGTTGGCGCCCGTGCAGCAGATCGCGTGGGCCTTGCCGCGGCGGATCATCTCGGCGAGCGAGAGACCCAGCTCGGCCGTGCTCATCGCGCCCGCGAGCGTCACGAGCATCTCACCGCCGGCCGCGAGATGGCGCACGTAGCCGTCGGCCGCGTCGACGAGCGCCGCGCCGTTGAAATGCCGGTAGTGGTGCCGGATGAAATCGGAGATCGCGCCCATCGGCGGTCCTCGGGTAACTAAGAGCCCTTCAAAGCGCGGAGATTAGGAAATTGCGTCGCTCATCACAATGGGGACATTCCGCTTTTTTCGTCCGCTGGCTCGCGGCTATTCGGGCACGGCGCCGGCGAAAAAAGCGGAATGTCCCCTGGACGGCGCCGCGGGCACCTGCTGACTCAGACAATGGAGCGTGCCGAGACCCGCGACGAGCACTCGGCAATCGATCGGTAACACGCGCCGGCCCGGGAAGCAGCCGCCGATGATCGAGCACGCCGCGTCGTCTTGCGCGCAGCCGAACTGGGGCACGAGCACGGCGCCGTTCGCGACATAGAAGTTCGCGTAGCTCGCCGGCAGGCGCTGGCTCTCGAGGTATTGCGGCTCAGGACAAGGCAGCTCGACGACCTCGAGCGCGCGGCCCGCGACCGTGAGCTCGGCGAGCCGGCGGCGATTCGCGGCGAGCGGCGCGTGATTCTCGTCGCGGCGGTTCGGCTCCATCACGGTCAGGACCGCGCCCGCTGAGAAGAAGCGCGTGAGGTCGTCGATGTGCCCGTCCGTGTCGTCGCCCTGGATGCCCAGCCCAAGCCAGAGGATCTCGGTCACGCCGAACGCGTCGCGCAGCACGCGCTCGACGCCCGCTCGGTCGAGCTGCGGGTTGCGGTTCGGATTCAGCAGGCACTGCTCGGTCGTGAGCAGCGCGCCCGCGCCGTTGACCTCGATCGAGCCGCCCTCGAGCACGATGTCGGGCCGCGCGAAGCGCGGCACGCCGAGCGCCTCGGCCATCCGCCGGCCGATCTCGCGGTCGAGGTCGAACGGCGGGTACTTGCCGCCCCAGGCGTTGTAGCCGAAGTGGAGCGCGAGCCGCGGCGCCGTCGCGCTCGGGCGCGTGACGAGGATCGCGCCGTGATCGCGCGCCCAGGCGTCGTTGGTCGGGAAACGATGCAAGCGCAGCCGCTCTGGCGGCGCGGCGTCCGCGAGCTGCTCGCGCACGTGGCGCTCGTGGTCCGCGTCGAGCACGTTGATGTGCACCGGCTCGCATTCGGCGAGCGCGGCGACGAACGCGGTCATCGCGGGCTCGACGCCCTCGAACACGCCGGGCCAGCTATCGCGATTGTGCGGCCAGGAGAGCCACGTCGCCTCGTGCGGCTCCCACTCCGCCGGCATCCTGTAGCCGAGCGCGCTCGGCCATGGTGCGGAATCTGCGCTCAATTCGGGGCTGCGTCCTCTGCGCGGGCGCGGTCGGCCCGGTCAAACGGGGCGCGAATCATACTCGCAGTCGCACGGCTGCACACCTGCGGCCGGCGAAATCGGTATCATGCGCCGATGATCGCGCGAGCCGCTTTTCTGCATGCCTTCGCGAGCGCCGCGCGCCGCGCGCGGCCGTCGAGCGCCTTGAGAGCGCTGCTCGCGGCGGGCGCGCTCGCGCTCGGGGCCGCGGCGAGCGCGCAGGAGATCGCGGCCGGCACGCTGCTCGTCGCGAGCCCGGAGCTCGGTGATCCGAACTTCTCGCGCAGCGTCGTGCTCGTGTTACGCCACGACGACAGCGGCGCGATCGGCGTCGTGATCAACCGCCTGACGTCGCTCACGCCCGCGAAGGTGTTCCCCGAGCTCGCCGCGGGCCTCGGCAGCTACTCGGGCACGCTCTACCGCGGTGGGCCGCTCGCGCCGGCCCGCGTGCTGTTCCTCGTCCGCGGCCTCGCGGCGGCCACCGTCCAGGGCCCCGAGATCCTCGACAAGGTCTTCCTCTCCGCCGATCCGGACTCGCTGGCCGAGATCACGCGGCTCGCGACCGGCGCCGACGAGTTCCGGATCTACGCGGGCCACGCGCAGTGGGCCGCGGGACAGCTCGAGAGCGAGATCAAGCATGGCGCCTGGCGCAGCGCGCCCGCGGATGCCGACCTCGTGTTCAGCGACGAGCCGCAGAAGCTCTGGGAGCGACTCGCGGCGCGCAGCGCCGAAACAACCGCCGACGCGCGCGGTCGCTGACACGCGCCGACCGCGGTGCGCTACGCCTATTACGCGAAGCTCAAGCCTCGGCAAAAGGCCGTATACCGCCGCAGCGACGAGATCGAGAAGCTCACGCTGCGAAATCGCGCCGCGTTCGCGCCGCTCGTCGCGGCGCTCGCCGACGCGCTCGAATCCGAGCAGCGCGCGGCCTTAGAGAGAGCGTCGCAGGCGCTCGCCGACGCGCTGGCCGCGAGCTTCGAGGTGCCGCGCGTCCGCGTGAAGGTCTTGTCGACGCGGCCGAGCACGAGCGCGAGCGAGCTACACGGCCTCTACGAGAGCGGCGACCGCCGCGCGCCGGCCACGATCAGGGTCTGGATGCGCACCGCGCATCACAAACGCGTGGTCGCGTTCCGGACCTTCCTGCGCACGCTGCTGCACGAGCTCTGCCACCACCTCGACTACGAGCTGCTGAAGCTCGACGACTCGTTCCACACCGAAGGCTTCTTCAAGCGCGAGTCGAGCCTGTTCAAGCAGCTCGCGGTTGCCTCGGCAGCTTGGCGAGGTCGGCGTTCAAGTAGATCGTCGTGACGTCGCCGCGCTTGGCGATCGCGACAGCCTTGTCGAGAGCGGCCGACGGGCTGAGCTCCATGTCGGGGATCAACTCTTTGATCACGTAGTCGCCGCGGCCCGGCCGGACCATCGACAGGCTCGCGCGCGTGACCTCGGTCTTCTTCGGACCCTGGACGCGCAAGAGTCTAAGGAACAGCGTCGCGCGCACGATCGGCTCCGTCGGCGTGCCCTGGATCACCTGGACGCCGTTCCTGACGAGTTTCGTGGCTTGCTGTTTGCCTTGCTGCGCCATCCGTGAGCCCTCGGGGGGATCGCCCTCCGTGCTCGACGAAGTTTGCGCCTCCGGCCCGGCGCAAGCTGTGACGCACTGCCGAAAGCCGGAGCACGCTCAGAAATAGACGTGCAGCTCGGCGAAGGCTTCGTCGCGGTTGGTGATCGGCACGCTCGAGGGACCGTTGTAGCGCCGCAGGCCGACCCGCGACTGGACGAACTGGACCGGGGAGAACTCCCAGACCGCGCTGTAGCGTTCCTGTCCGTCCTGGCCCTGGTTCCGGTTGGGGTCGAGATACTCGTACGCGACCTTGAGGTTGTGCCCCTTGTGCACGCGCCAGTTACCTTCGATCAAGGTCGCGTAGGAGCGGTTGTCACCGGAGGACGACTTGTCGGTGATCAAGTCGAGCTCTGCGAGCCACGAGATCGGCCCCGTCTTCAACCCCGCGAACACGGCCTCCATGTCGCGATCGCCGAGCGGATCGGGGTTCACGTTGTAGCTCGCTCCGACGCGCCAGCGCGGTTGCACGTACGCGGCCGACAGACTCACTCGATCGTCCGAGCCGTTGCCTTCGGCACCCGAAGTGACCGCGAGCTGCGTCGACCACTTCGGCAGCTCGAGGCCGAGCTCGACGCCGTCCTCGGGCGTACGGAAGTTCACGCCGGACGCCTGGCGCACGAATGCGTCGTCGTCCTGAAGGCGCAGGCCGAACGGCAAGAACATCTGGCCGGCCTTGAGCGTGTAACGCCCGTTGTGCGGCGTGACGAGAACGTACGCCTCGCGATTCTCCACGTTGTCCGGCGCGACCTTCTCGTCGAAATAAAACGACAACAGGTTCGGCAGCGCGATGAAGTCGAGGTAAGCCGTCGCGCGCGTGAGCGCGAAGTCGGACTCCTCGGCCTGCCCCGGGATCGAAACGGAGTCGTAGCCGCCGCGCACGTTCGCGCCGACCGCGAGCCACTTCGTCACGTCGCCGGTCCACGGCTTCGTGTCGGAGCGGAGCGTCACCGCTTGGGCCGAGATCTGGTTACGCGCGTAGAGCTCGCCAAACGGCGTACGCTTGCCGCCGCCGCTCGGGTTCACGTGGCAGTTCGCGCACTTCAAGCCGCTCTCGACCGCGAGGTACGGCTCCGCCGCCGCCCGGCCGCTCGCGAGAAGCCCCGCGAGCGAGCCGAGCAGCAGCAGAGTCGAGCCAATGGCGCTGTAACGGAGCTTCGCCCTCCCCACTACTGGGCCCCGTTGTCGATCCACTGGCGTATCACGTTGATCATCGACTGATCGAGGAACGGTCCGCCGAACGGCATCCGCGCGCCGCTGGACTGGGTCCCCTCGAGCTTCTGGACCACGTAGCTGTTGTTCGCGTTGCCGGGCGCAACCCGCATCACGGCCGGGACCTCGACGCTCGCCACGCTCACGAGCGCCGCGCGGCTCGCGGCCGTGCTCGTGAGGTTCATGCTGCCGGGCAGAGTCCCGCTGCCGCCGTTGTGACAGCCGCTGCATTTCGGCGTGAACACGTTGTCCTGGATCGACTGCAGAGTGGCCTGCAGGCTCGCGACCGTGAACGTCGCGACGAAATCGCCGCCGGCGGTCGCGTTGCCCGACGGGAACGTGCCCGCGAACTCGCCGTCGAGCGCGTTGCCGCCGAGGTCCAAGATCACGGTCGCGCCTGTGCCTGCCAGCGTGACGCGGTACGTGTCGTCGACGGATGCGACGCCCGTGAGGCTCATGACGGCCGTTTGGGAGTTCGCGGCCGGCACCGTGACGGACGCCGGCGTGATCGCGACGTCGTTACCGTTGCCGAACACGCCGTCGCCGCCGCTGCGCTCGAGCCGGAACGTCGTCGTGTCGACGGTCGTCGCATTGAGCTGGCGATCGAACGCGGCCGTGATGCTCGCGGGCAACGTGCTCTGCGTCGAGCTCGGCAGCGGCGACAACGACGTCACGCGGATCGGCGTGTTGCTCGTTTGCGTGTCGTTCATCGCGCCGTTCACGATCCATTGCCGGATCGCGTCGATCGTCGCCTGCGGCAGCGCGGGCAAGCCCGCGGGCATCCGCTCGCCGGTTATCGTCGCGTTGCCTTGGATCTTCTGGACCAAGTAGCTGTTGTCGGGATCGCTCGCCTTGACGCGCAGAACGCCGGGCTGCTCGCCGCTCGGCACGCCGACGAGCAGCGCGTAGCTGTTCGCCGCGTCGAGCCGAAGCCCACGCGGCGCGCTCGCGCCCGAGTGGCACGTCGAGCACGTCGGCGTGAACACGTTGGCTTGGATCGAGCTGAACGTCGCGGCCGGCGTGCCGCCGCCACCGCCGCCACCACCACCGCCACCGCTGTAACCGCCGCCGCCTCCGCCGCACGACACCGCGAGCAGGCAGCCGCTCAGCGCGCCCGCGCGCGTGAACCACCGCAGAAGAGTTCGTCCTTGCATGTGCGTCGCCTCGAAGTGGTGAATCCGTGCGCACTCAGTTCCGCCGGCGCGGCCGAAGGTTCATCGCGCGCGAGTCCGAACGTCGCTCGGGCGCCGAAAGACGCTTCAGGGTTCGCCGTTTGAACTTCCGCGCGGGCGCGCGGAACACAACCCGATGGTGACGCTTACGCGGAGCGCACGCGGTAGTTGCCGCTCGGGCCGTCGAGCTCGATCGCGATCAGGCCGGCCTTGGCCGTGTCCTCGAGCAGGTCCGAGAAGCTCCGATAGCCGTAGTAGCTCTCGTTGAAGCCGGGGTAGACGCGCTTGACGGTCTGCTTCACCTGCGAGCCCCAGACCGGGTCGTAGTCGCTCTCGAGCGAGGCGACGGTCGCGAGCACGCGCTCGAACGCCTCCTGCTTCTTGCCGTCGGGCGCCTGGGCCTTGCCGGCGGGCGCCTGGGCCTGCCTCTGCCGCGTCTGCTTCTGCACGCGGATCAGGTCGTCGTAGAAGATGAACTCGTCGCAGTTGTTCGCGAGCAAGTCCGACGTCGACTTACGGACGCCGCAGCCGACCACTCGCTTGTCGTTCTCCTTGAGCTTCGACACGAGCGGCGAGAAGTCGCTGTCGCCGGTGATCAGCGCGAACGTGTCGATGTGCGACTTCGAGTAGCAGAGGTCGATCGCGTCGACGACCATCCGGATGTCGGCGCTGTTCTTGCCGGAGATCTTCGAGCGCGGTATGTCGACCATCTCGAAGCCTTGCTTGTGGAACTCCGTCATGAAGTTCTGATAGCGGCTCCAGTCGCAGTAGGCGCGCTTGAACACGATGCGGCCGCGCTCGAGCAGGCGCTTGAGCACGAGGTCGATTTCGAAACGGCCTTTCTTGTCCTCTTCGACTCCGATTTGCAGATTCTCGAAGTCGACGAAGACCGCCGTGATGAGCTCGTTGCGCAGCGCGTGATCTACAGTCATTGCAGTTCCCATGGAGGATGGCCGACCAGGACTTCGGCGAGACGTGAACGCATCTTAGCGCCGCGGCGCCGGAGGCGCGAACGGCACGCCTCCCGCGAGCGCCTCGCAGAGCTCCTCGTAGACACGCTTGATCTTCGCGCGCGTCGGCAGGAGTCCCACGGCCTTCGAGATTCGCGTCGCGAGCGAGCCGTGGCGCAGATAGTGCTCGAGCAACCGTTCCGTGTCCCGGTCGAGCGTGCCGCGCGCCGCGACGACGTCGATCAGGTGCTCCCAGAGCCCCTTCACATCGGTGCTGCCGCCCTTGAACCCGAACGCGCTCAAGAGACGGCGCTCGCTGATCCCGGCCGTCTCGGCGCGCCGCTCGCAAAGCTCGAGCAGCGCGCCGAGCTCGCGCGCGTGCCAGCGGTCGAGCGAACGCCGATCGGCCCAGCGCTCCTCGCAGAGCATTTTGAGCACCTCGACGATCAACGCCGCGTAGGCGACGTCCATGAACGGCGTCTCCTGCATGTCGAGCACGCGGATCTCGATCGTCATCCGCTCGAAACGCGGGATCGCGCCGCGCGCGTTCACCCACTCGTGACGCAGCACGCGCTCCGGATCGTGCGGCTCGAGATCGCGGTACAGCGGCTCGAGCACGCGCTCGTGGTACTCGCCGATCGAGCCGACCGGCTCGGGCACGACGTCGCCCATGACGGACGGGATTCGCGCGCAGTGGCCGCGATACGCGACGAGCCGGTTGTCGAGGATCCCGTTTGGGCTGCCGTCGATGATCGGCGAGCTCGCCGCGAGCCCGGGCAGGATCGGCAATAGAAACCGGATCGCCGAGTGCAGCCGGCCGAACTCCTCGTCGCCCGCGAACGGCAGATTGATCTGCATGCTCTGTAGATTCGCCCAGCCGTGCCCCTTGCACGAGAAGATCCGGTCGAACGCGGCGTAGACCTCGCGCGCGCCGTGCGGCCAGAGCTCGACGCGGGCAGGGTCCATCCACGGATGCATTGCGGTCGGCATGAGCCTTTGACCGGCCGAATCGAGCTTCGAATTCGCGAGCGCGACGTTGTCGGCGAATGCGCGGCCTAATCCTAAGAGGCTCCGCCGCGGCCCGTTGCACTTGAGCTCGATCACGTGCAGCGCGAGCTCGTTGTTCCAGGCGACCTCGCCGTTCGAGAACTCCTCGACGAGCTCGCCCGCGGCCGCCTCGAGCAGCCTGTCGGCCGCGGGCGCCACGTCGAGCGTCTCGGCGTCGACGAGCATGTATTCCACCTCGACGCCGTACGCGTCGAAGAGACGCAGCGGCTCCGGCAAGCCCTCGCGGGGTGGCGCCGCGTCAGGCGACTGGCTCGGACTGCTTTTCGGCATCGACTCGCGCCTTGAATACTTTCATGACCCGCTCGTACAGCTCGTCGCCGAGCACCGCGTCCTCGATGCCGCGATCGACGTTCGGGTTGTCGTTGATCTCCATCAGCACGTGTCGGCCGTTCACGGTCTTGATGTCGACGCCGTAGAACCCGTCGCCGATCGCGTTCGCGGTGCGCAGCGCGAGCTGGAGCACCTCGCGCGGCGCGTGCTGCACGGCGATCGTCTCGTGCTCGCCCTCCTTCCTGTGCCGCTCGCCGTGCTGATAGATCTGCCAATGGCCGTCGGCCATGTAGTAGCGGCAGACGAACAGCGGCTGACGGTCGAGCACGCCGATGCGCCAGTCGAACTCCGTCGGCATGAACGACTGCACGATCACGAGGTCGCTGCGCGAGAGCAGGCGCTGCAAGCCGGCGGATAGCTCCTCGCGAGTGTCCGCGCGGAACACGCCCTCGGAGAACGCGCTGTCGGGCTGCTTGAGCACGCACGGCACGCCGAGCTCGCGGACGATGTCGTCGGTGCGCGCGCTGCTCACGACCATCGTCGGAGGAATCGCGAGATCGAGCCGCTTCGCGAGCTCGAAGAGGTACACCTTGTTGCCGCAGCGGATGATCGACTCGGGGTCGTCCATCACGACGAGCCCTTCGGCTCGGGCCCGGCTCGCGAACCGATAGGTGTGGTGGTTCACGTACGTCGTCTCGCGGATGAACAGCGCGTCGAACTCGGCGATCCGGCCGAAATCGTCGCGGCTCAGGAAGTCGACGTCGAAGCCCTGCGCTCGCGCCGCGCGCTCGAATTTCTTGAGCGCCTCGCGGTTCGACGGCGGCGAGCGCTCCGCGTCGTTCGCGAGGATCGCGAGATCGTGCTCGTATTTCACGCTGCGGCCGGAGCGGCCGGCCGGCCCGCGGCGCGCGAAGTGGTTCTCGATGACTCGGCGCAGGAACTCGCGATGGCTTTCCGGCAGGTCGCCGACAGGAATCGGCGTGATGCTCGACGGCCGCCACTTGCCCGTGCTCGACGCCTTCGAGAACGACGCGCGCATCAGCGGTACCGGGAACAGGTTGAACATCGCTCGGCTCAGGTCCGAGTGTCTCTCGGCGAGGTTACAGCCGAAGTAGACGCTGAGCTCGAAGCGCTTGGACTGGATCGTGTGCAGCGAGCGCTGAATCAGCTCCTCGAGCTCGTCGTCCGCGCGCAGCAGCGCACGCGATTTCACGTCCTGGATCGTCGCGACCGAGGGCATCGTGCGATGGCCGCGCGCGGCCGCGAGCAGCGACACGTAGTAGCCCGCGCTCTGGTAGCCGTAGGAGTCGCAGAGATTGTAGACGCGGGCCTGGCGCAGCTCGCTGAAGCGGCGGTCGCGCAAATAGTCGTCGGCGCTGATGACTTCCGCGCCCGGGATCCGCAGCGGCCATTGCTCGGGATGGTCGACGATCAGCAGCGCACTCATCGCGGAGCGCTCTTCGGTTCGACGATCACGAGGTTCGCGTCGTAGGTGACGGCGCCGAGCAGGATCGCGCCGATCAGGCGGTGCATCTTCACCGCGTAATAGCGCGACTCGACGAGCGGGTTCGTCCGCAGCGGGTCGGCGATCAGCACCTCGCGCGGGTGCTTGCGATAGCCCGTGAGCACGACGAAGTGGCCGACCGGTTCGCCGCGCACGTCGTCCTCTTGATTCGTCTCCGGGATGTCGCGCGCACCGCGGTAGAGATAGGTCGCGCTCAGTCCCGTGATCACGGGGATCCCACGCTTCAGGTATTTGCGCAGCAGCGCCGGCTCGAGGTCGCGGAGCTCGAGCGTGCCGCCGAGCCGCAGGAACTCGTCGTAGCCGCTCGTTGCGGCCTGCAGGCGCGTCCCCTTCTTCACCGCCGCCTGGGCCCTGAGCCGCGCGCGGATCTCTTCGGTCGGCAAAGCGAACCAAGTCGGATCGAACAACTCGAGGTTGTACGTGAGCAGCGTGACCCGATAGCCGCGCTGCAGCGCGTGATTCGCGAGGAACACGTCGAGCGTGCCGCCGCGATCGAGCGTGCGGAGCTCGGCCGCGATCGTCGTGAGCGGGATGTCGTCGCCGTAGTATCGGTAGATCGCGTGCAAGCACGCGGGGCCGCAGGTCTCGTCGTCGGGCTGCGGATCGACGACGAGGCCGAGGCCCGGGTCCACGGGTCGCGCGGGGGAGTCGGTATCCGTGCGGGCGGCGCTCACGGCATCATCGGGATCGAGTGGGGAAACGCGCGTCATTCTAGACCAGCCGGGGGAAGCGCCCGCGGCGGCGGCGAGACGGTACATGAAGCGCGCGGTCCGAGCGTCGGACCGGCGTCGCTCTTCCTGGATTTAGTTTGAAGGTTGTGTCAGCCGGGCGGCCGACACGCGCGACTACAGTTTCGTATCGAAGTCGTCTTGTCCGTAGTCGTCCCAGTCGGACAATTGCCGCCGCAAGGTCTGTTGCTCGTTGCGCAGCTCGACGCGCTGTCTCGCGGGTCTCTTCTGCTTGCGCGAATCCTCGTCGGAGTCGTCGTCTTCTACCGCGTCGTCGGACTCGAAGTCGTCGAAGAAGTGGGTCTCGGTGCCTTCGTCGTCATGCTCTTTGGGCTTACGCATCGTAACCCTCCTCGCCCTCGTCTCATCCTCAAGCCCGGTTCTCCACCGGTCCAACGGCCGCGGACGGAGCCGGAAACCGGCCGCAGCAGACACCAAGAAGCCCCACCGAGCTGCGCAACTATAAGCCGTTCCGGACCGGTGTCAAGACGGGGAATATCTTTAGAATCCAGAAGTTACGGCGATTCCCTCGATGATTATGCGCGCGCCGCGCGCGGCCCGCCGCGTGGGCGGCCGTTGATCTTCTTACAGAAGACGACCTTGTGATCGCCGGGCGCGTAAAAGTCCGCGAGCCGCGCGGCGCGGCGGTAGCCGGCCGCGCTGTAGAAGCGACGCGTGCGCGCGTACGCGGCGCGCGACGACGTCTCGATGTAGAGCCGCCCGCCGCCGCGGCGAGCGACGGCGCGCTCGGCGAGATGCATGAGCCGCCGTCCGACTCCGAGGCCTTGGGCCGATGGCGCGACCGCGATCCAGTAGAGGTCGAAGCTGCCCCGCGTGAGCGGCACGGCACCCCACGCGCAGTAGCCGACGAGCTCGCCGCCCCGCTCCGCGAAGATGAACTCGTAGCCGCTCTTCGGTCCGCGTCGCAATCGCTCCTCGAGCAGCTCGAGCGCGATCGCACGCTCCTCGGGATAGAACACGCCGGTCGACACGACGAGCCGGCGCAACGCCGGCAGATCCTTGGGTCCCGCGCGAGTGCGCGTGTGCAGCGCGGGCGACTTGGCGGCGCGCGCGCTCATCGCACGGCCCGCGACGGGCGCGCGAGCGCGTCGTCGATCAGGCGGTCGAGCGCGGCGGTGTAGCCGATGCCGGCCTCGGCGAGCGCGGCCGCGAACCCCGCGTCGGGCGAGAGGCACGGGTTCGCGTTCACCTCGAGCACCTTGGGCTCGCCGCGCTCGTCGACACGGAAGTCGACGCGCGCGTAGCCGTCGAGACGGAACAGCTCCCAGCAAGCGAGCGCGAGGCGGCCGACCCGCGCCGCGAGCTCG
>Ga0134079_10000266_pt1 | contig 13485 bp, 12 predicted proteins | sample 15_taG_2_FD_119770 | JGI IMG/M metagenome (GOLD analysis project Ga0134079, IMG submission 119770) | Grasslands soil microbial communities from the Angelo Coastal Reserve, California, USA - 15_D_Rain_40cm_2_09182015 | ecosystem: Environmental > Terrestrial > Soil > Grasslands ...
AACCTGCGATCAGGATTCGGTGTTCGCGCTGTATTCGACGGCGCCGACCGGCGCGGAAACGCCCCCCTTCACCGGGCGCGCCACGCTGCGCATGGAAAAACTGATCAACACGGCGGACCCCAACCTGATGTACGGGCACCTCTTCTGGGAGATCGCGACGCAGAATTTCACGACCGTCACCGATACGCTGCGGATCTTCATCAGTCGCGGCCGCAACTTCTCGAAGGTCGTGCTCTCAGCGTGCACCGGCGCCACCATCGAGATCGCGAGGATGGGCCTGGGGGACCGCACGTTCGCGCGTAACACTGGGAACTTCGCGCACGCCTTCTTCGGGGAAGGCGGGAACATTACCGCCCAATTCGCGCGGGTCATGTCGTACGATGCGCGCGACCAGCTGGTCCACGGTGCCGGAACGTTCACGACCTGCGGTACCGGAGGCCTCACGAGCGATGCGGGAGAAAACGATATCGACTTCGGCATGTCGCCGGGACGCGATGTGAGCGACTTCATCGCCAACACGGGCATCCGCGTCACATCCATCGCGACGAACTTCAATGGTCTGACCAATGCCGTCCGCGCCGACTCGATCTACTACCTGAATCAGGATCTGCGGCGCATGGTGACGTCGGCCGCGCCGCCGGGGACTTCCCCGTTCACGCCCGGCATGGACATGAATTATTTCCATGACTTCGCGCCGAATGGGCAATGTCCGCCGGGCACCACCTACTGCGGCGGTGGCACCGACAAAAGCCAGCGCCTGATCTTCTCGGCGAACCCGAACGGCAACATCGACGTGTTCGACACGTTCTTCGGCGCGTACCTCGGGTCGATCCCCATCCGCGATCCGATCATCGGGCCGCTGCGGGTCGCGCGCGACGTAGGCGGGAACCAGCTGCTGTTTGGAGTTACGGCGACCGGGCTTCTGGTCCTGCAGTTGCCGGCGATTACCAACCCGCTGCCGGCGCCGCTGCGCTGACGCCTGCCGGCGTCCGGGACATGATTGGCCGAGCCCGACCGAGGTCGGGCTCGGCTGTTATATAGGAGATTGAAAGCAGGGCGGAGGCACGGATGACTTTCCGGTTTACGACGGCGGGCGAATCGCATGGCCGCGGCCTGGTTGGGATCCTGGAAGGGATCCCGGCCGGCCTCGCCATCTCCGCCGCCGACGTGGACGTCGAGTTGAAGCGCCGCCAGGGTGGGTACGGCCGCGGCGCCCGCATGAAGATCGAATCCGACCGCATCGAATGGCTCTCCGGCGTGCGCGCCGGCGAAACCCTCGGCTCCCCCATCGCCATGCTCATCTGGAACCGCGACTGGGAGCACTGGCAGGACGTCATGGCGCCCGAAGCGGACGCCACGCCCGATCCACAGGGACGCCGCCGCCAGGTGACGCGGCCGCGTCCCGGGCACGCCGACCTGGCCGGGTCGCTCAAGTACGACCGCGCCGACGCCCGCGACATTCTCGAACGGGCGAGCGCGCGCGAAACCGTGGCGCGTGTCGCGTGCGGCGCGGTGTGTAAGAAGCTGCTGCGGGAATTCAGCATCGAGGTTGGCTCGTACGTGGCGGAGCTGGGCGGGGTGGTTGCTGCTCCCCGCTCCCCGCTCCCTGCTCCCGTCAATGACGCCGCCGATCAGAGTCCGGTGCGTTGCTTGGACAAGGACGCAGAAACCGAGATCATCCGGCGCATCGACGCCGCCAAGGCAGCCGGAGACACGCTCGGTGGCATCGTCGAAGTCGTGGCGCTTGGCGTGCCCGTAGGCCTGGGCTCGCATGTCTCGTGGGACCGGAAGCTCGACGGCCGGCTCGCCCAGGCCCTGATGTCGATTCCCGCCGTGAAGGGCGTGGAGCTGGGCCTTGGGTTCGAGGCAGCGCGCCGCAAGGGCTCGGAGGTGCACGACGAGATCCTGCCGGGCTTCGCGCGCGCGACCAACCGCGCGGGTGGCACCGAAGGCGGAATGACCACCGGCGAGCCGCTCGCGCTGCGGGTCGCGATGAAGCCGATCTCGACGCTGATGTCACCGCTCAAGACCGTCGATCTCAAGACGGGCGGGCCGGCCCAGGCGCAATCGGAGCGCTCCGATGTGACCGCGGTGCCGGCGATGGGCGTCATCGCCGAGGCGATGGTCGCGATGGTGTTGACTGACGCGCTGCTCGAAAAATTCGCCGGCGACGCGCTGAGCGAGACCAAGCGCAACTTCGAGGGGTATCTCGCTCAGGTGCGCGCGCGCACGCCGCGCGGAGCGGCTTCGTGAAGAAGCACATCGTGCTGATCGGATTGCCGGGCGCCGGCAAGACGACGGTGGGCAAGCTCGTCGCCGACCGGCTGCAGGCGGGATTCGTGGACATCGACAACGTGTTGATTCGCAAAGAAGGCAAGCCGATCTCGATGATCTTCGCCGAGAAGGGCGAGCCCGCCTTTCGCGACATGGAGCGCAAGGAAGTGGACACCGCGCTCGCGAACGAGCCTGCGGTGATCGTGCCGGGCGGCGGGTGGGCCGCGCAGCCGGGCGCGCTCGACGCCGCAAAACCACAAGGGTACCTCGTTTATCTCAAGGCGCGTGCCGAGGTGGCAGCGGGGCGCGCGGAGCCGTCGGGAACCCGGCCCGTTTTGATGGGAGATGATCCGCTCGCTCGCATGCGCGAGTTGTATCAGACGCGTGATCCGTATTACGCCAAAGCGGATGCGACGGTGCTGACTGAAGCGAAAAGTGCGGAAAACGTGGCTGCCGAGGTCGTGAAGCTTGCGCAAATGGGCGCAGGTTGGTAAAGATGCGAACCCCTAGACGTCTCGACGTCTAGTCTTTTGACCTGAGGTTGATCAGTGGCTGATAATGAAGAGGAAGTGCAACCCAAAAAGAAGAGAGCGCCGCGAAAGAAAAAAGTCGCGGACGAAGCTCTCCCGACGCCGGATAGTGAAGGCACCGACGCCGCTCCTGCAAAGGGCGGCGCACTCGTCATTGTAGAGTCCCCGACCAAGGCGAAGACGATCGGGAAGTATCTGGGCAAGGGCTACACGGTGAAGGCCACCGTGGGCCATTTGCGCGACCTGCCCAAGCGCGAGCTGGGCGTGGACGTCGACAACAACTTCACGCCGAAGTACGTCACTATTAAGGAAAAGGCGAAGACCCTGGCCGAGATCAAGAAGGCGGCCAAGGCTGCTGATCGCGTGTTACTCGCCACCGACCCTGATCGTGAGGGCGAGGCAATTGCCTGGCATGTGGCATCGCAGCTGGATGGCGCCGGCAATGGCAAGATCCGCCGCGTGCTGTTCCACGAGATCACCAAGGACGCCGTGGCCGAAGCGCTGGCCAATCCCCTCGACATCGATCAGCGCAAAGTGGACGCGCAGCAGGCGCGCCGGGTGCTCGACCGCCTGGTGGGCTACAAGGCCTCACCGGTGCTCTGGAAGAGCATCAAGACGGGCCTGTCGGCGGGACGCGTGCAGACGGTGGCGCTCAGGCTGATCATCGAGCGGGAAGAAGAGATCCGGAAGTTCGTGCCGCAGGAGTATTGGACGGTGGCGGCCGATCTCGAAAAAGACGGCCAGCCGTTCCAGGCACGGCTCCAGAAGCTGAGCGGCCACAAGCCCGAGATAAAGACCGAAGCGGATGCGCGGGCGATCGTCGCGGAAGTCGAGAAGCTGCCGTTCATCGTGACGGACGTCGCGACCGGCGAGCGCCGTCGCAAGGCGCCGGCGCCGTTCACGACCAGCACGATGCAGCAGGAGGCCGCAAAGCAGCTAGGCTTCTCGGCGGGCCGCACGATGCGCGCTGCTCAGAAGCTCTACGAAGGCGTGGAGCTGGGCGACCAGGGCTCGGTCGGTCTCATCACCTACATGCGCACCGACTCGGTCCGCGTGTCGGATGCCGCGATCAAGCAGGCGCGCGAGTACATCAACGCGCAGTTCGACAAGCGCTACCTGCCCGACGAGCCGAACGTTCACAAAGGCGGCCGCGGCTCCAAGGTACAGGATGCGCACGAGGCGATCCGGCCCACCGAAGTCGGTCTCAAGCCCGAAGACATCAAGAAGTACCTCGAGCGCGACCTCTTTAAGCTGTATCAGCTGATCTGGCGCCGGTTCCTCGCTTCACAGATGAATCCCGCGATCTACGAAGCGACCAAGGTCGATTTCGACCTGGCCGACGGCAGGTTCCTGTTCCGCGCCACGGGCTCGCGCGTCCTGTTCGACGGCTATCACGCCCTCTACAGCGAGGTGCACGAAGCTGAGGACGCCAAGACACTCGACAGCCTCGAGCCGATTCCAGTTCTCAAGAAGGGCGATCGGGCGACACTCAAGCAAGTCGTTCCGAGCCAGCACTTTACGGAACCGCCGCCGCGCTTCAGCGAGGCGAGCCTGGTGAAGGAGCTGGAGCGGTTGGGGATCGGGCGGCCGTCGACCTACGCGGCCATCATCTCCACGCTGCGCATGCGCTGGTACGCAACCGCCAAGGACCGGCGCTTCCAGCCCACGCCGCAGGGCGAGATCGTCTGGAAAGTGCTGAAGCGCTCGTTTCCTGAGGTGTTCGAGGTCGGCTTTACGGCGCAGATGGAGAACGAGCTCGACAAGATCGAAGACGGCGATCTCGCCTGGCAGGCCGTGCTCGGCGAATTCTGGAAGCCGTTCAGCCTGGCGCTCGAGGCGGTGGACATCAACAAGATCATACACGAGGTGCACGATCTCTCGGGCGTTGACTCGGAGAAATGCCCCAAGTGCGGCAGCCCGCTCGAGGTGAAGAGCGGCCGCTTCGGACCCTACATCGCCTGCGTCCGCTACGCGACCAAAGAGTGCGACTACTCGCGGTCCATCAAGAAGGACAGGGTGCCCGACCGGCCGTCGGACGAGATCTGCAAAGAGTGCGGCGCGCCGATGGTCATCAAGACCGGCCGCTTTGGCGAGTTCCTCGCCTGCACGCGCTATCCCAAGTGCAAGTACACGCAGCCCGTGCCGATTGGCATCAAGTGCCCCAAGTGCGGCACCGGCGACCTCGCGGAGCGGCGCACCAAGCGGGGGCGGACGTTCTACGGTTGCCTGCGCTATCCGGATTGCGATTATTCGACCTGGAACAAGCCGGTCGCCGTTCCCTGTCCCAGCTGCGGTTTCGTCGGGATGGAAGAGGTGAAGTCCAAGACGACGGGAGAGACGACACGCAAATGTCTGAAGTGCGGGCACCAAATAGCGGTGGAAGCAGAGACTCCGGAAGCGGAAGAGGTGGCATCGTAGGGGCACGGCGCATCGGAATGGACGTACGGGCGCAGCATGCTGCGCCCCTACCATCCACATCCGTCCACGTCGTGGGTGGTGGGCTGGCAGGTTGCGAAGCTGCGTGGGCCCTCGCGGAGCGAGGCGTCCGCGTCACGTTGCACGAGATGCGTCCCGTCCGAATGACTCCCGCGCATCAGACTGATCGACTTGCCGAGCTGGTCTGCAGCAACACCTTCAAATCGGTCGAACCCCAGCACGCGCACGGCCTGCTCAAGGCCGAAATGCGGTTACTCGGCAGCATCGTGCTGCAGGCGGCGGACGAGGCGCGCATTCCGGGCGGCAGCGCGCTCGCCGTCGATCGCGTCGTCTTCGCGACCCGCGTGCAGGAGCGCGTGCTCGGCCATCCCAACATCACGCTGCACCGGGGCGAGATCACGGCGCTGCCGTCTCCCGGGATCGTGGCGACGGGTCCGCTGACATCCGACGCGCTCGCCGACGCGATCGCCCAACGCCTCGGCGTGGCGTCGCTCGCGTTCTTCGACGCGATTGCGCCGATCGTCTCGGCTGATTCGCTCGACTTGACCCGGCTCTTCAAGCTCTCGCGCTACGGGAAGGGCGGCGGTGACGACTACTGGAATGCGCCGTTCACCAAAGAAGCGTACGACGCCTTCGTTGCCGCGTTGCTCGCGGGCGAGCAGTACGTGCCGGGGCACGAGTGGGACAAGGTCCCGTATTTCGAGGGCTGCCTGCCGGTCGAGGAAATGGCGCAGCGCGGGCCCGAGACGCTGCGGTTTGGGCCGATGAAGCCGGTCGGCCTCGTTGATCCCAAAACGGGTCGCGAGCCGTACGCCGTCGTGCAGCTCCGCCAGGAAGACCGCGCCGCGCAGATGTGGAACCTGGTGGGCTTTCAGACACGGCTGAAGACCGGCGCGCAACAGAAGATTTTCCGGATGATCCCGGGTCTCGAGCAGGCGGAGTTCCTGCGCTGCGGCAGCATCCACCGCAACAGCTATCTCAACGCGCCCGCGGCGCTCACGCCGCACCTCTCGGCCAAGGACGATCCGCAATTGTTGTTCGCGGGGCAGCTCACGGGCGTCGAAGGCTACACCGAGTCGGCGGCGACGGGGATGATGGCGGGCATCAATCTGGCGCGCCTGCTTGCGGGTGAGGAGCCGATCCTCCCACCGCCCACGACGATGTTGGGGGCGCTGTACCGCTATCTGCGTGAAACCGAGCCCAAACGCTTTCAGCCGATGAACGCGAACTTCGGGCTGATGGAGCCCATGGAGAATGCGCCAAAGGACAAGTTCAAGAAGAAGGAGGCTGTCGCGGAGCGGGCGCAGCGAGACATGGCGGAATTTGCACGGCCAATGCGTGCCGAGATTCCCGCATGAAAGAAATCACCGAGTTCGTGACCTTCCTGGAAAAGGAACGGAACGACTCGCCCCACACCGTCAAGGCCTACTCGCGCGACCTCGAAGCGTTCGCCGCGTTTTGCCAGGACTATTACGGCGGGCCGTGGAGCTGGGCGGGCGTGGACCGGCTCGCGGTCCGTGGCTTTCTCGCGGCCGAGCAGCGGCGCGGCCTGGCGAAGCGCTCGACGGCGCGGGCGCTGTCGGCGCTGCGCACGTTCTACCGGTTCTTGAACGCGACCAAGGGCCTCGAGGTCAATCCCGCGCGCGCCGCGCGAACTCCCCGGCTCGACCGGACGTTACCGGTCTACCTGGATAAAGCCGAAGTCGAGATGCTGTTCGCCGCTGCCGAGGCGCGCGCCGCGGCCGGCGGATTCCGCGAAACGCGCGACCTCGCGATGCTCGAGCTGTTTTACTCGACGGGAATGCGGCTGTCGGAGCTCGTCGGGCTCAACGATCCCGATCTCGATCTCGTCTCCGATCAAGCGAAAGTGCGCGGCAAGGGGAAGAAGGAACGCATCGTGCCGGTGGGCTCGCACGCGACCGGCGCGTTGCGGAAGTATCTGCACAAGCGCGACCGGCTGTTCCAGGGCGCCCGCCCGGTGTTCGTGAACCAGCACGGGAGGCGACTGACGGTGCGCGGTGTGCAGCTCGCGATGAAACGGTTGTTCGGGGCGCTGGCGCGGGGCAAGAATCTGCACGTACACGCGTTACGGCACTCGTTCGCGACGCATCTGCTGGATGCGGGCGCGGACCTCAGAGCGGTGCAGGAGCTACTCGGTCATGCGTCGCTCGGAACCACGCAGGTGTATACTCATACGTCTGTAGAGCGACTCAAGAAGGTTTACCGTCAGGCGCATCCTCGTGCATGAAAAAGCAGGGAGCAAGGAGCAAGGAGCAGCGATTTGAAGCGCATACATAGCACCACAATCCTCAGCGTTCGCCGCGACGGCAAAGTCGCGATCGGCGGCGACGGCCAGGTCACGGTCGGTGAGACCGTGATGAAAGCCAACGCCAACAAGGTGCGGACGCTCAAGGGTGGGAAGATTCTCGCGGGCTTCGCGGGCGCGGCCGCCGACGCGTTCACGCTGTTCGACAAGTTCGAGGAGAAGCTCGAGCGCTACCCGACGAATCTGCCGCGCGCCGCCGTCGAGCTCGCCAAGGACTGGCGCTCCGACCGCGTGCTGCGGCGCCTCGAGGCGCTGCTCGTCGTGGCCGACAAGGAGCATGGCTATGTCATCAGCGGCTCGGGTGAGCTGATCGAGCCGGACGACGGCATCCTGGCGATCGGCTCGGGCGGATCGTACGCCCTTGCCGCCGCCCGTGCGCTGCTGAGCGACACCCCGCTCAGTCCGGCGGACATCGTGCGGAAGGGTCTCGGGATCGCCGCCGACATCTGCGTCTACACCAATTCAAACATCACCGTACTCGAGTTATAGATATGGCCAAAGCCACCGAATCACCCCTCCCGCCTCCTACCGCCCCTGTGCCGCCCGCCGCTGAGGAGACACTCCCGTGGCTGGAGGAAATGGCGCCTCGCAAGATCGTCGCCGAGCTGGATCGCTACATCGTCGGCCAGGAGGCCGCCAAGAAGGCGGTGGCCATTGCGGTGCGCAACCGCTGGCGGCGCGCCCAGGCGCCGGAAGAAATCCGGGACGAGATCATGCCGAACAACATCATCATGATCGGTCCCACCGGCGTCGGCAAAACCGAGATCGCGCGCCGGCTCGCCCGGCTCGCGGGGGCGCCGTTCCTGAAGGTCGAGGCGTCGAAGTTCACGGAAGTCGGCTATGTAGGCCGGGACGTTGAGTCGATGGTACGTGAGCTGGTGGATGTCTCGATCAACATGGTGCGGTCTGAGCGAGAAGATGATGTGTACCCGACGGCTGAGCAGCGAGCCGAGGAGCGGTTGCTCGACCTTCTGCTCCCGCCGCTCGCGCCGCCCCCCGCCGCCCCCTCGCCGACCGGATCACCGGGTTCAGACGCGGGAGCCGGAAGCGCCGCCCGCCCCTTGTTCGTCGTGTCCTCGAAGGGTGACGTGGAGTCCAAGCTCCCCGAGGCGGAGACCGAGGCCAACGACCGGCGCCGGCGCACGCGCGAGAAGCTGCGGGCGCAGCTGAAGGAGGGGCAGCTCGAGGAGCGCGACGTCGAGATCGAGGTGCAGCAGCAGAGCTTCCCGATGCTCGAGATGATGCAGCCGCCCCAGGGGATGGAAGGGCCGGACATGAACTTCGGGGAGATGATTCAGGAGCTGATTCCCAAAAAGAAGAAGCGCCGCACCGTGCATCTGCACGAGGCGCGCCGCATTCTGATCGACGAAGAGCTGAAGAAGCTGGTCGATATGGACGACGTCGTGAACGAGGCGCTCGACCGCGTCGAAAACCACGGCGTCATCTTCATCGACGAAATCGACAAGATCACGGGCTCGCGCGGCCAGACGGCCGGTCCCGACGTGTCGCGCGAGGGCGTGCAGCGCGACCTCCTGCCCATCGTCGAGGGCTCGACGGTGCAGACGCGCTACGGGTACGTCCGCACCGATCACATCCTCTTCATCGCGGCCGGTGCGTTTCATATCGCCAAGCCGAGCGACCTGATTCCCGAGCTGCAGGGCCGCTTCCCGATTCGCGTGGAGCTAACCTCACTCACGGAGCACGACTTCGTGCGCATCATGACCGAGCCCGAGAACGCGCTGACCAAGCAGTACGCGGCGCTGTGCCAGGCCGACGGCGCGACGCTCGAGTTCACGGCCGACGGCGTCAAGGAAATCGCGCGCATCGCGGCCAAGGTGAACGAGCGGATGGAGAACATCGGCGCGCGGCGGCTCCACACCGTGATGACGACGCTGCTCGAAGAGGTGATGTTCGAGCTGCCCGACTATCCCACGAAAAAGATCGTATTCGACGGGCCGGCGGTAAGGGAGCGGCTGCTGCGGATCGTCGAGGATGAGGACCTGCGCAAATACATTCTCTGATCACCCTCTGCGCACTCCTGTTCGCCCAGGGGGCGACGTATCCGGGCATCGACGTCAGGAACGGCAAGACTTCCTTACGTCTGACCCCCGCGATGCACCAGGCGCTCGATCGCTACGATCGCACGTTTCGCCAGTGGAACTACGACGAGTTTGCGACCTGGGTCCGACAGGGCTTCACGCCGAACGATCGGGCGGCACTGTCCGCAATACTTGGAGATTTCAACGGCGATCATCGGCCCGACATGGTCATCAACGGCCGCACGCGATATGACGGTGTGATCGTCGTGTTGCTCTCCGACTCGGCTGGATATCGCGCAGTCGAAGTCTCGCGGTGGCCTGGCGACACGAGCGCGAGCGGCATGAGTGCTGACGTTCCCGGGCGCGATACCTACCTGGTGCCAACCCCGCCTGGATCGATTGACCTGCCCATATTTGATCCCGCCGACAGCGCCTGGACCGCGCTTGACTACGAGAGCCCGACGCCAGGGCAGCGCATCCTTCGCCTGCATAATGACGCGTTCTCCGTAAACTTTGAGGAGAAAGGCAGCGCCCTGTGCGTCTATGCGAAAGGGCGCTTCTGGTGGATCGTGAGCGGCGACTGACACCACGGAGGGCCCGCGCCGCGGAGCCTCGATCAAATGCTGACTGGGAAGCTCTCGGGCGTGATCGTCAGTCCAGGACCAGCCGGCGGCATCGTCGTCCGTATGATGGGCCCGACATCGAACATGGCCGAGCAGGGTCCGCTGTACGTCGTCGACGGCACGCCCGTCGAGACCGCCGCCGGCGGCGCATTGCCATGGATCAATCCCGCCGACATTGAGTCGATCACGGCGCTCAAGAATCCCGCCGACCTCGCGCTCTATGGCCTGCGCGGCGCCAATGGCGTGATCGTCATCAAGACCAAGAAGGCAGCACGTTAGCAGAGGTGGCTATGCGGAGCCTCCGCTGAGCGATTATGTCGTTTGGTGCGGGGCGTGCATGTTACGGGCACGCCGTTCTACTTTCCGGGTAGCAATCGCGCACAGGGGAGCAACACCGCGGAGGCTGTATGCAGAAGCTGGCCAGCGTTCTCGTCGTCGGAGTCGTGGCCGCCGTCGCCTGTTCTGATGCATTCAAACCGACCCCCGAGAACGTCCTCGGCGACTACAGCGTCCAGAGGTTCCAAACGACCGACACCGCCGGCACCATCGACTGGGTTCAGCGGGGCGGGACTATGACGATCACGCTGGGCCCGTTTGGAGTCATGACAGGCCACCTGTTCCTCCCCGGAGCCGCTGAAGGTGGCGGCGATTTTGATGCGATCTTGATAGGCGACTGGACCCTCACGGGTCATACGATCACGTTCGACATGCCCGCCGTCGATACGTTTGTGAGGGACATGCCCTGGACGGCGACTAAGAATACGCTGTCCGGTGATCACACCTTTGCGGGTACCAGGATCAAAGTCGTCCTCACCAAGTAGCAACGACAGGGGGCGCGTGAGGAGGGCTCAGGTGTTTATCCGTGCTGGCGTGTTGCCTGTGGCGCTCGCCGGTCTCATAGTCTCCCACGCTGATCCTCCTGCGCGGGCGGTAGCGGATCTGTGCAGTGTCCTGATTCGCAACCCGTATCTCCGCTCTGAGCGCGAAACCTACTTCCTGGGGTCGGCGCGCCCCGACACCGTCCAGGTACGAATCTCCGATGTTCCCGGAGTACTCAGGCCGAAACGCTATCCGTATGTTGACTCCACGCCCGTCTTCGGGCAGGTCATGCGCGTGCGAAGCGTATATGGTGCAGACGCCGATCGCGTCCTTGCAAGTTTCCGAGGCGGGGATTCAACCGTGGTCGTGATCAGGTACAGTTTCAACTCAATGTGTCAAACATTCCCGACACGGGCGTGGTTGGACACCGGCGTCGTCAACCACTATACGGTATTCGTGCGACCGGACACCGAATGGGCGGCCGGACGACCCACCTTTGACATAGAGTTGCTGAGTGAGCTGGCGGTCTACCCGGGGTACCTCAGGATCAGGCCCGGCGTCAACCTCGACACCATGCTCACGGCCGATCAGTACGCTTCGCTCGTCCAGGTGCTTCCAGTAGAGTCGGACCGATCTCAGTACTGCCGGAAAGGTCTTGATCGCATCGAGGCGTGGGCTCGGATGCACAAGCCGTCTTCGATGACCTATCCGGCGAATGAAGTAATACGTGTGATGCGCTGGAATTGCGGAGTAGGTTCGAAGTAGCCTTGTCCTTCTCCCGGCCCCCGCGTAAAATCCGCCTGTCATCGTAGCCTGTCATTGTGACCGACGTTCCCCCGCTCCCGTGGGAGGGCCACTTCGCAAAGGAAGGAAAGGCCGGGCACGTGAAGGGGAAGCTTGGACGATTCTAACGGTGACTACCTGGGAAGCCGGCGACAATTGAGCGAGAGCTTGCGAACTACTCGTAACGCAAGGCCACCATTGGATCGACGCGAGAAGCCCGGCTCGCGGGGAAGTAGCAGGACATTAGCACAACAATTCCCAGCACTCCCGCGACACTGAGAAATATTGTCGGATCGTATGGTCCGACCTCAAACAACATGCTGCGCATGAATCGCACGAGTATGAATGCGGCCACTAGTCCGGCGCTGCCGCCAACTGCTGCCCATTTGATTCCGTAGCCCAGGAATGACTTCAGAATGCGTTCGCGCGGTGCCCCAAGAGCCATCCGTACACCAATTTCGTGCGTGCTCTGCGCGACTGTGTACGCCAATACGCCATAAACTCCCACCGCAGCTAGGAGAAGCGCGATTCCCGCAAACACAGAGAGGAGCACGGCGGGCAGTCGAGTCTGGGAGGTGGACGCAGAAACGATTCCTCCCAACGTCTGAACTTTGTAAATCGGAAGGTCAGGGTCGAGACTGTTGAGCTCCCCACGGATTGCATTCACGATTTGCTGAGGTTCAGAACTCGTGCGAACGACCAAAGTCATCGAACGGAGGTCGGCCCACAACCCGAACGACTGCTCTGTGTAGAGGAGGTACAGTTCAGGCTTTGTTGGTTTACCCGGACCTTCGTTCTTGATGTCGCTCACAATTCCAACAACTGTAAGCCAGGGAGCGTCTGGTTTGAGCCTCAGCCGCTTCCCAATAGCATCTTCTTCCGGCCAGATTTTGCGGGCAAGGGTTCGGTTCACAACAACCGTTGAAGGCGCCGGGTTAAGATCGTGCTCATCCAAAGCACGGCCACGGATGAATGGAATTCGCATCACACTGAAGTAGTCGGGACTGATCACTTGTGTGTTGGCGATGTTCGTGCCTGTTTCCAGTTGCCGTCCTTCGACTTCAAAGGATGAATTCGCCAAGACTTCGCTCATGGGCAACTGGTTGACGATTGCAACCGCTTGTACGCTCGGTATGCTACGGACCTTTTCTTGGAAGTCCTTATAGAAAATTGCGAATCTGCCATTGGGATACTGCAATTCTGGCAGAGACAATCGCATCGTGACGATATTTGCCGAATCGAAGCCGAGTTGAACTTCGAGGAGTCGCATCAAGCTGGCGATCATGAGTCCTGCTCCTGCAAGTAGCACTACAGAGAACGCAATTTCAGACATGACCAATAAACTGCGAGTACGCGTGTGGTGGCGGCTTCCCATCGGATCCCGTCCACTTGCTTTCAGCACTGCGTTCAGGTGTGGATGGGAGGTCTTAAGGGCTGGCATCAGGCCGAAGAGCAAGCCAGTCGCTAGGCAAGTGACTACTACGAAAGACAAAACGCGAAAATCGAGTGAGAGTCCTCCTACCTGCTGGACCGGGAGAGACTCTACCACTGGAACAAGCTTCAAACCCAAGAACGCTAGCACCAGCCCTACAGCTCCGCCGGCGAGAAACAGGAGCAAGTTTTCGGCTAATAGCTGGCGAATGATACGCGCTCGA
>Ga0134079_10000267_pt1 | contig 13475 bp, 15 predicted proteins | sample 15_taG_2_FD_119770 | JGI IMG/M metagenome (GOLD analysis project Ga0134079, IMG submission 119770) | Grasslands soil microbial communities from the Angelo Coastal Reserve, California, USA - 15_D_Rain_40cm_2_09182015 | ecosystem: Environmental > Terrestrial > Soil > Grasslands ...
ACCGCGACACCCGGAGCTCAGGATCGCGATGGACATGAGCATCCAACTGCGCACGCCGTCGGGCGTGCTCTGCACGCTCGCGCTGTCATTCAACAACGACGGGCCACAAGGCACGTTCTTCCGCTACATCTGCGACCACGGCACGTACATCGCGCGCTACGACGATCTCTTCGACGGCAAGGACGTGAAGATCGATCTATCGAAGGTCGACGTGTCGATGAACGGCATCGAGCTCCAGGACCGCGAGTTCGTCGCCGCGATCCGCGAGAAGCGCGAGCCGCGCTCGAGCGTCGCGCAAGTGCTGCCCGCGATGGAGGTGCTCGACCGGCTCGAGAGATCGCTCGATGCCTAGCGTCCCGGTCTGCATGGCGCCCGACCCGAACACGAGGACGCCGAAATACAAGCCGCCGCCGGGTGCGTGCGACGCGCACTGCCACATCTTCGGACCCGGCGACAAATATCCGTACGCGCCGGACCGGAGTTACACGCCGCCCGACGCGCCGCTCGCGAAGCTCCGGGCGCTACAGAAGACGCTCGGGCTCTCGCGCGCGGTGCTCGTGAACGCGAGCTGTCACGGCACCGACAACGCCGTGATCCTCGATGCGATCGAGCAGAGCGGCGGGCGCTATCGCGGCGTCGCGAACGTCGATGAGTCGTTCACGGACGAGGACTTCGCGGACCTGCACGCGGGCGGCGTCCGCGGGATCCGCTTCAACTTCGTCCAGCACCTGGGCGGCACGCCGGACCTCGACGAGTTCCAGCGGCTCGTCGCGCGCGCGGCCGAGTTCGACTGGCACGTCGTGCTGCACTTCGACGCGGCCGACCTGCTCGAGTTCGACGAGATGCTGCGCACGCTGCCCGTGCCGTTCATCATCGACCACATGGGGCGCGTGCCGACGAAGGACGGGCTCGAACAGCAGCCGTTCAAGATCCTGTTGAACGCCGCGCGGATGGACAACTGCTGGGTCAAGATCTGCGGCGCGGAGCGGATCTCGTCGCTCGGCCCGCCGTTCACGGACGCGGTGCCGTTTGCTCAGGCGCTGCTCAAGGTCGCGCCCGATCGGATCCTCTGGGGCACCGACTGGCCGCACCCGAACATCAAGAAGCACATGCCGAACGACGGCGACCTCGTCGATCTCATCCCGCTGTTCATGCCGGACCCGGCGCTGCAGCGCAAGGTGCTCGTCGACAACCCGCACCGGTTGTACGGGTTCACGGGCTGATCTACTCGGCCGTCGTCGGGTCGATCACCGTCGTCACGCGCGCGACGCTGTTCGCCGGGAAGCCGCCTTGCTTCGCGTGCTCGCGGACCATTTGCTCGTTCGGCGCGACGTAGATGCAGTAGATCTTGTCGTTCGTCACGTAGCTCTGCACCCACTGGATCTGCGGGCCGAGCTTGTTCAGCACGGTGCAGGACTTCTGCGAGATCGCATGCAGCTCTTGGGGCGACAGCTTGCCCGCGTTCGGAATGTTGCGCTCGATCACGAATTTCGGCATGGCTACGTTCTCCTTTGTTGTTCAACGCGTCAGCCACCAGGCCGCCGCTGAGAAAAGGACCAAGAGTGCGACGACGAGCGCCGTCGGGAACCGTTTCGGCAAACGGTCGGGTATGAACTCGGCTTCCTTGCCGCGCGTCGTCTCCGCTGAGAAGACCGGCATGCGGCGATGAATCTCGTCGCCCAATTCGCGCGCGAGCGCGTCCGCCGGGCCGCGGAGGCTGCGCAGATGGCGGCCCGCAAAGATCACCAGCGCGACCAGCAGTATGATCGCAGCCTGTTGGATACCGAGATGGAGATGCATCACGTGCTCGACTTATGAAGTCGCGGAAACGCTATGCGACCCGCGCGTCTATGTAAAGCGTCTTGCTCCGCCCAACGGCGTCCAGCGAGCGCCGAGCGCGAGCACGCGCACCCCACGACATCAGCGAACCGTCACGCAAGCCGCTCGAGGTCATTCCGAACGGAGCGAGCACGTTGGCCTAGCGGCCGAAGGGAGCAGGGCGATCGCGCAGGCCGCCCGGCCAGCTTCCGTTACGAATGTGCGCCGATCGACTGGCATGCTTGACCCGTGCCTCCGTCCGCGCAGGCCGCGCAACAGCTTCATGAGCCGCGCGATTGGCCCCGGCCGCGAGCGTGTCGCCGCCGGCGCAGCGGAGCCGGAGTCCGACATCAAGCGGAGCGCTGTAGCCGCGCACGCGTCGCAGATGTACACCCTAGGACCCGCGACGAGCTTGGTCACTTGTGCGGCACCCTTGCCGCAGAACGAGCAAGCCAATCTGCGTCGGAACAACATTGATCGACCCTCCAACGGGCGACGCCACCCACCGACCCCATGCGTGTCGCGCGACCATTACTATGCGAGAACCGGGCGCCACCGCAAGGCCGTCGACCCGTCAAACCCCGTACGCCTCGGCCCCGGCCCAGAGCAGCCGCGCGAGCGCGCTGAGCTTGGGGCGCTCGGCGCGGTCGGCGAGGTATCGCTCGTGCAGCGCCTGCGGACTTATGTCTTGCACGACGGCGAAGCGCGCACGCACCGCCATGAACGCGCGCATCGCGGGCCCGAACGGGGCGTCGTCGAAACGCGCGGGATCCGCGCGCAGCGCGGCCGCAGTCTCGGGTCCGAGGATGTCGATCGCGACGGGATCGACGAACACGGGCGGCGCATCGAGCAGCTGATGGGTTGCGCGGCGCAGCGCGACGCGATAGGCCGTGCGGCTCGCTTGCGCCGGGATCACCGGCGACGGCGCGCGCGCGTTTTCTTCTTCGCCTTCGCCTTCGCTCTCGCGAGGGGCTTGCGCGCGCGGCCACCGACCGCCTCGAGGATGATGTTGCCGACGGCCGTCGACGACGCGGGCACGTGATAGAAGCGGTGGACCTCGCGCACGCGTGGCCCAAGCGCGCCGCGCATGATCAGCCACATCACGAGCTCGATCGCCTCGGCGCCGGCGTCGCGTAGGTACTCGAGCGGCGGAATGCGCGCGAGCCGCTCGGGGTCGCGCGAGAGGCCGTCGAGGAACGCCTTGTCGAACGGCGTGTTGATGAGCCCTGCGCGCGGACCTTGGATCTGGTGCGACATGCCGCCGGTGCCGAAGATCACGACGCGCAGATCCTCGTGCCAGCTCTCGACCGCCTTCTTGATCGCCTTGCCGAGCATGAAGCAGCGATTGCCGGTCGGCGCGGGATACTGGACCACGTTCACGGACAGCGGGATCACGCGCACGGGCCAGGCCTTCGGCTGACCGTACAGCAACGTGAGCGGCACCGTGAGGCCGTGGTCGAGCTGCATCTCGTTCACGATCGTCATGTCGAACTCGTCGAGCACGAGCGACTGCGCCATGTGCGCCGCGAGCTCCGGATAGCCGATGACCGGCGGAACCGGCCGCGCGCCCCAGCCTTCGTCGGCGATCGGAAACTCGGCCGCGCAGCCGAGCCCAAACGTCGGGATGATTTTGAAGTCGAACGCGTTGACGTGGTCGTTGTAGACGACGATCGCAACATCGGGCGCCGCCTCGGCCATCCACTTCTTCGCGGGCTCGTAGCCCTTGAACACGGGAACCCAGTACGGTTCCGCGGTGCGGCCGTTGTCCACCGCGGCGCCGATCGCGGGCGTGTGCGACGTGCCGATGCCGGCGATGATCTTGGCCATCACTCCTTCCTGTCGGACTTCGATCGCCAGCCGTTCAGCGAGCGTCCGCCCGCCTGCATCATCTTGACGTAGTCCTTCTCCGTCACGCCGACCATCTGTGACGCCATGTACTGATAGGACTTCTTGTCCGTGAACGCGAGCTTGACGATCGCGTACGAGACGCCGCCGAGCTCGAGCAGCTTGTTCCAGGCCCGGCTCACGACGGCGTCGCGCTGGGCCTCGGTCATCGGAAACTTCTGCAGATACTTGCGCTCGTCCGCGAGGAACTCGGCGCGATTCTCGGCCTTCATCAGGGAATAGAAGAACGCGTTCAGATGGTAGCCCTTGCGCGCGCGCTGGGCGTCGAACACCCACGTGCCGGGGATGTCTTCGTACTCCGGGACGTCTTCGTAGTCTTCCGGTTTATTGCTCATGGTTCGTGATGAGACCCGCTCCGCCGCGTTGGTGTCAATTCTTGCGCTCGATCGTGTCGGCCGTCTGGATGCCCTTGTACAGCAGCGAGTCGGCCATTCCCTCCGCGAGGCACCACTCGGCGAAGAGCTCCGGCGTCTGCTCGAAACTGCCGGGCTTCCAGCTAGCGTCGACGACGTCCGAATCGAAGTCGTACTCGGCCGCGCCGCCGCACGGATTGTGGAAGTACCAGAAGTAGCACGACGAGATCGGATGCCGGCCGGGCCCGAGCGCCGTGCGCCAGCCGCGCCGCGTCATGTTCAGGCCGCCGCCGAAGAGCTCGTGGATCGACCCAAGCTCGAACGCGACGTGATGGAACCCGCGGCGTCCGCCGACGTCGAGCAGGAACAACTCGTGATGGTGATGCGACGCGCCGCCGCGCAGGAAATAGCCGCGCCTCGGATAGCAGTCGCTCACGATGAACCCGAGCCGCTCGACGTAGAACGGCACGATCTTGTCCGTGTCGTCGACCATGAACACGGTGTGCGTCATCTCGAGCGGGTGCACCTGTTTGAAGAACTGCGCGCGCGTGTTGATGCGGTCCGGGTGCCCCGGTGTGTTGAACTTCGGCGCGGGTGAGACGACGGGCTTGCGCCGCGACACGCGGAACGCGATCGGGAAGCCGAGCGGGTCGATCGCGTGGATCGTGCCGTCGGCGTCCTCGACGACGTCGCGGTCCTTCGCGAGCTCCGCGGCGATGGCGGCGACGTCACCCGCCTCTCGCACGCCGAACGTCGACTCGCGCAGCGTCGCGCCGGGCTCGATCGCGGGCGGTAGCGCGGGATCGTCGATCTGCCGCAGCACGACGGACGAGCCGTCGCGGCAGCCGAACACGCTGCCGTTGCCTTGCCGCGATTCGCTCAAGCCGAAGTCGTTCCAAAACCGCCGGCCGGCTGCGAGATCGACGACGCCGAACGTGACCTGATCGAGATTCGTGACGTTCATGTTCCGTTGCTTCCCATCGCGATTCCTAAAACAGCGACGTGCTCTCGAGCGCGACGCTCTTGATCAGCGCGAACACGGGTTGCCCCGCGGCGAGCTTGAGCTCCTCGAGCGCATCGCGCGTGATCCGCGACCGCAAGCGCTGGCCGTCGACCTCGAGCAGCACGTCGGCGTGCGCGGGCTCGTCGACGTGGACGCGCAGGATTCGCGCCTCGAGCACGTTGCGGATGCTGAGCCCGCGCGGGCGTTCCGTCGCGAGCGCGACGTCGCGCGCGTGGATCCGGATCCGCAGCGGCGTGCCGATCGGCGCGTGCGCGGCCGGCACGTGCAGCGCCTGCCCGCCGAGCCGCAGCGCCGCGGCGCCGCCACGGCCTGCCTCGACCCGCACGTGCAACAGCGCTCCCGCGTCGTGCGTGCCGCCGAGCTCCTCGATGTCGAGCCGCTCGAGCACGTCCGCGACGCGGCCTAAAGCCGCGATTCTACCCGCCTTGAGCAGCAGCATGTCGGAGGCGAGGCGCGCAACCTCGTCAACGTTGTGCGTGACATAGAGCACCGGCACGCCGAAGGTCCCCGGCAGCCGCTCGATCAGCGGCGCGATCTCGCGCTTGCGGCCGACGTCGAGCGAGGAGAGCGGCTCGTCCATGAGCAGCAGGCGAGGGCTCGTGAGCAGCGCGCGGCCGATCGCGACGCGCTGCTGCTCGCCGCCGGACAGCGACGTGGGGCGCCGAGACAAGAGGGATTCGAGGTCGAGCTCGCGGACCACCGAGCCGAAATCGATCTTCGCGGGCGCGGCGACGGCGCGCCGCCCCGCGTGCCGCAGCGCGAACCGCAAGTTGCCCTCGACCGTGAGATGCGCGAACAGCCGGCCGTCCTGAAACACGTAGCCGACGCGCCGCTCGTGCGCCGCGACGCGCCGGTGGCCGCTCTGCCACACGCTGCCTTCGAACTCGACGACCCCGCGTGCGGCCGGCTCCAGCCCGGCGATCACGCGCAGCAGCGTCGTCTTGCCCGCACCGCTCGGCCCGTAGATCGCCGTGATCCCGTCGAGCGGGATCTCGCCGCGCACGACGAGCTCGAACGCTGCACGCGCGAGCGTGACGTCGAGCGCGAGCCTCATGGCCGCACGAGCGGCACGCGCCGGTTCAGCGCGTACACGCAAACGAGCACGACGAACGAGAACGCGAGCAGCCCGGCCGCGAGCACGTGCGCCTGCGCGTACTCGAGCGTCTCGACGTGCTCGTAGACGGCGATCGAGATCACCTTCGTCCGTCCCGGAATGTTGCCGCCGACCATCAGCACGACGCCGAACTCGCCGAGCGTGTGCGCGAAGCTCAGCACGAGCGCGGACACGTAGCCGCGCAGCGCGGCCGGCGACGCGACGCGCAGGAACGCCTCGAACGGCGTCGCGCCGAGCGTCGCGGCCGCCTCGAGCGGCGCGCGGCCGACGCCCTCGAACGCGGTTTGCAGCGGCTGCACGGCGAACGGGAAGGAGTAGATCACCGACGCGATCACGAGCCCCGCGAACGAGAAGGTCAGCGTCGAATCAGTGAGCGTCGCCCAGAACCGGCCGATGCCGCCGGCGGGGCCGAGCAGGATCAATAGATAGAAGCCGAGCACCGTCGGCGGGAGCACGAGCGGCAGCGCGACGATCGCCTCGACGACGACGCGCGAGCGACTGCGCGTGAACGCGAGCCACCAGGCGAGCGGCGTCGCGACCAGTAGCAGCACGATGACGGTGACGGCCGCGAGCTCGAGGCTAAGCCATACCGGTCCGAGCTCGAGTTCCGCCATCTGCCCCGTCCGCGCCTGCGAGTGGCGGGCAATGTAGCCACGCGCCGAAACGCGTTGTCAATTCGACGGAGCGCGCGACGCGAGTCGCGCTACGGGCGGCAGCTGGCCGGCAGGTACTGGAGCGGCACGGTCGGCGCGATGTAGACGGCCGAAAGGCCGCCGCCCGCGGTGCCCATCGGGCTCAGCACCCCCGCTCAGCCCTGATCCGCGTAGACCACCGGGATCTTCTTGCGCTCTGCGTAGCTCGTAGCGAGGTCGAGCGCTTCGGCGATGGTCATCGGCAGACGCATGATCAAGGTCTTCACGCGTTTGATGAGCGGTTTACCGTCCTCCGGGTCCGAGTTCGCCTTCTCGACGACGCGCTCGATCGTTGCGAGCGTCACGGTGTCGTCGTCGGGGGCGGCGCACGTGTGGACCCGCACGTAGTCGGTCTCCGGACAATGGCAAGCTTGGAGTGCACGGACCACTCTCACTTCCATACCGCTACCTCGTTTGACACAAGCCGTTGCCGGCTAAGGATCAGCAAGAGCCATGCCGCGCACGCTTCGAGCCGTGGGCGTTGGGTCCGACCGACGTTATGTCGCGTGGAGCTGACGCGCCACGTCAGTTTCTGCCTCTCGTAGCCGCCCGGTTGTGCGCGTCATGTCGGAGGAGCGCGGTCGTCCGCCGGCCCGAGCGAGAGCAGTGTCGCATTTCCGCCCACGGCCGCGGTGTTGGTCGTCACGGTTTGCTCGGTCGCGAAGCGCGGCAGGTAGCTCGGCCCGCCGGCCTTCGGCCCGGTCCCGGACAGCCCCATGCCGCCGAACGGCTGCACGCCGACTTGCGCGCCGATCATGTTGCGATTCACGTAGACATTGCCGACGCGCGCGCTCTTCGCCACGGCGTTCGCGAACGCGTCGATCCGCGTATGCACCCCGAGAGTCAAGCCGTAGCCGGTCGCGTTGATCGAGTCGACGAGCGTGTGGGCGCGCTCCGCCCGGTAGCGCACGACGTGCAACACCGGGCCGAACACCTCGCGCGCGAGATCCTCGACGCGCTCGAGCTCGACGACGGTCGGCGCGACGAATAGACCGCGCTCGTGCCGCCCGTCGAGGCGGCACTGGTGCAGCACGCGGCGCGTGCGGATATAGGTCAGCAGCTCCGCGCGCGCGTCAGCGTCGATCACCGGGCCGACGTCGGTCGCGAGCAGCGCGGGGTCGTCGACCACGAGCTCGTCCATCCAACCGCGCAGGAGCCGCAAAACCTCGTCCGCCGTCTCCTCTTGGAGGCAGAGCAAGCGCAGCGCGGAGCAGCGCTGTCCCGCGCTGTTGAACGCGGACTGCACCGCGTCGCGTACGACCTGCTCCGGCAGCGCCGAGCTGTCGACGATCATCGCGTTCACGCCGCCGGTCTCGGCGATCAGCGTCGCGAGCGGCCCGTCGCGGAGCGCGAGCGTGCGGTTGATCGCCTGCGCGGTCTCGAAGGAGCCCGTGAACACGACGCCCGCGACGCGCGGATCGGGCAGCAATGCTTCGCCGAGCGTGCGCCCGTCGCCGGGCAGGAACTGCAAAGCGCCCGCGGGCACGCCGGCCTCCGCGAGCAGCCGCACGGCGAGCGCGCCGACGAGCGAGCCCTGCTCGGCGGGTTTCGCGATCGCGGCGTTGCCTGCCGCGAGCGCGGCCGCGATCTGGCCCGTGAAGATCGCGAGCGGAAAATTCCACGGGCTGATGCAGACGAACACGCCGCGAGCGACGAGCTTCAGCTCGTTGCGCTCGCCGGTCGGTCCCGGCAGCCGCGTCGGCGCGGCGAAGAGCTCCTCGCATTGCGCGGCGTAGTAACGCAGCAGGTCCACGGCCTCGCGGACCTCGGCGAGGCTGTCGGCGATCGTGCGGCCCGTCTCCGCCACGCAGCGCGCGACGAGCTCGGCCGTCGCGCGCTCGAAGAGATCGGCCGCGGCGCGCAGGTACTCCGCTCGCCGCGCCGCGGGCGTCGCGCTCCACTCGGGCTGAAACGCGCTCGCGGCGTCGAGTGCGGCGCGCGCGGTCGCGGCGTCGGCCCAGCCGACGGTGCCGACGACGCGTGCCTGGTCCGCCGGGCTGCGGCTCGGGCGCGGCGCGCCCGCGAGGTCTTGGCCGCCGATTCGCGGCTCGGCCCGCCAGTCGCCCGGCGTCGTCGCCGCGAGGTCCGCGCCGAGGCGGGCGAGCTCGCGCCCGTCGGCGAGGTTCAAGCCGCGCGAGTTGCGGCGCTGCGGTGCGAACAGGTCGCGTGGCAGCGGGATCCGCGGATGCTGCACGTCGTCGAGCCGGCGCGTGCTCTCGACCGGGTCCTCGACGATCGTCTCGGCCGGCGCCTCCGCGCGCACGAGGCGGTTCACGAACGAGGTGTTGGCGCCGTTCTCGAGCAACCGCCTGACGAGATACGGCAGCAGGTGCTCGTGGCTTCCGACCGGCGCGTAGACGCGGCAGCGCCGCTCGGGACCTGAGCGCTCGAGCAGCGCGCCGTAGAGCTCCTCGCCCATGCCGTGCAGGCGCTGGAACTCGAACGGCCGGCCCGCGCCGACCTCGAGGATCCAGGCGACCGTGTGCGCGTTGTGCGTCGCGAACTGGGGCGTGAGGTGCTCGTGCTCGAGCAGCAGGTCGCGAGCGCACGCGAGATAGGAGACATCGGTGCTCGTCTTGCGCGTGAACACGGGATAACCGTCGAGGCCAAGCTCCTGCGCACGCTTGATCTCCGTGTCCCAGTACGCGCCTTTCACGAGCCGCACCGGGATCCGCCGGCCCGCGCCGCGCGCGAGCCCCTCGAGCCAGCGCAGCACGTACGGCGCGCGTTTCTGATAGGCCTGCACCGCGAGCCCGAGGCCCTCGTAGTCGTCGAGCTCGGCGGCGCGGAACACGCGCGCGAAGATCGCGAGCGAGAGCTCGAGCCGATCCGCCTCCTCGGCATCGACGGTGAGCGCGACGCCGGCCGCGCGCGCGGCGCGCGCGAGCTCGAGCAGGCTCGCAGTGAGCGTGTCGAGCACGCGCGGCGCCTGCGCGCGCTCGTAGCGCGGCTCGAGCGCCGAGAGCTTGACCGAGATGCTCGCGGAAAAACCGGCGCCGCGCGCGCTCCCGATCGCCGCGATCGCGGCGCGATAGGCTTCGAGGTAACGCTCCGCATCAGGACGCGTGAGCGCGGCCTCGCCGAGCATGTCGAACGAGTAGTCGTACTGCGGCGCGTGCGCGGCGCGCTTGAGCGCCGCGTGGATCGTCTCGCCCATCACGAACTGCAACCCAAGGATCTTCATCGCCTGGCGCAGCGCGGCGCGCACGACCGGTTCGCCGAGCCGCTCGACGAGGCGCGCGACGAACGCTCCGGGCTCCTCTGCGACGTCGGCCGCGCGCACGATGCGCCCCGTGAGCAGCAGCGCCCACGTCGACGCGTTGACGAACAGCGAGTCGCTCGCGCCGAGGTGCGCTTGCCAATCCGCGCCGCCGAGCTTGTCCGCGATCAGCTTGTCGGCCGTCGCCGCGTCGGGGATCCGGAGCAGCGCCTCGGCGAGGCACATGAGCACGATGCCTTCGCGCGACGACAGGTCGTACTCACCGAGCAGCGCGTCGACGCCGCTCGCCTCGCGCTGGCGCGCGCGGATCGCGGCGACGAGCTCGCGCGCGCTCGCCTGCACGCGCGTCGCGCGCAGCGGATCGAGCGCCGCGCGAGCGGCGAGTGCACGCACGGTCGCGGCTTCGTCGGCGAGATAGTGCGCCGCGATCGCGGCGTCGACTTCGCCGAGCGGCGGATGCTCGTCGTCGTACAGCCAGCGCTCGCGAGCGACCTTCGACATGCGCGTAGTGTAGTGCTCGGCACCGCGCGCGCCAGCGGGCGGTAACATCGGTCGCAAAGTCGCGGATACGTCGGTCAGCGGATCGGGCGTGTCGCGAGCTTGATCCCGAGCGCCTCGTGCGTCGTGCTATCCGCGACTCGCGCGGTGAACCACTGCGGGTACGGGACTGTCGGTTTGCTCGCGTCGTCGAGCGCCGCGAGATCCTCGGCCGTGAGCCGCACCTCCGACGCGCCGAGGTTGTCTTCGAGCTGCTTCACCTTCGACGCGCCGATCAAGATCGACGACACCGCGGGCCGCGTTAGCAGCCACGCGAGCGCAACCTGCGCGGGCGAGGCGCCGTGCTTCTCTCCGATGGCGCGAAGCCGGTCGACGATCGCATACCCGCGCTCGCGGTCGTAAGGCAGGAACTCGAATCCCTCGAGCCGGTCACCGCTCTCGCCCTTCGGCTTCTCGCGCGTGTACTTGCCGCTCAGGAACCCGCCCGCGAGCGGGCTCCAGACCATCACACCGATGCCGGCGTCGAGGCAGAACGGCACGACCTCGTGCTCGAGGTCGCGGCCGACGAGCGAGTAGTACATCTCGGCCGCGCGGAACTGTGTCCAGCCGTTCGCGCGTTGCACGCCGACGGCCTTCGCGGCGAGCCACGCGGGCCAGTTCGAGAAGCCGACGTAACGGACCTTGCCGTGCCGCACGAGGTCCTCGAGCGCCTCGATCGTCTCCTCGATCGGCGTGAGCGTGTCGACCTTGTGCGCGAGATACACGTCGATGTAGTCGGTGCCGAGTCGCTCGAGCGACGTCTCCACTGCCGCGAGCACGTGCCGGCGCGACAGCCCCGCCTCGGTCAGCGCGGGCCCCACCCTGTTGCCGAGCTTCGTCGCGATCACGACGTCCTTGCGTCGCGCGCCGAGCGCCCGCCCGAGCATTCGCTCCGAATCGCCGGCCGCGTAGACGTCGGCGGTGTTGAAGAAGTTCACGCCCGCGCCGATCGCGCGCGCGACGAGCTCGTTCGCGGTCGACTGATCGACTTTGTACGTGGACGCGAATACGCCCGATCCCGAGCCGAACGTCATCGCGCCGACCGCGAGACGGGAGACGACCAGGCCGGTGCCACCGAGGCGCGAATACTGCATGAGCTGCTCCAAAGCGGAACGGGTTCGAGGAAGCGCGCCGGCGCGAATGTGACCGACGCGGCATCATGATCGCATAGATCGCTTGCGGCCTCGTCGAGACGATCGACGAGCCGGCGCCCGGCGGCGGGTGTACCATCTGGGCGCTGCGTGGCACGCGCGCGCGTGCAAGCGGCGTCGACTGGATCGTTCGGTTCGTCCGCAATTAGGGAGCACGAAGACGATGAGAAGACATCTGCTGCGTTCGACGACGGGGCTGTTGGCGATGCTGACCGTCGTGGCTTGGTCGGGCTCGGTGTCCGCACAGGCGCAACCGCCGGGCGGGCAGGGCGCCGCGGGCCCTGGAGGCCCACCTCGGCCGCCGCCGCTGCTGATGACCACGACCGCTTTCGAGGACGGCGGGGTCATCCCCGACAAATACACTCAGGCCGCGGGTCCGATGGCCCCGTCGCCCGAGCTCAAGTGGTCGCAAGTGCCGATGGGCACTCAGAGCTTCGTGCTGCTCATGCATGATCCGGAACCGGTGCTCGCGAAAGGCTCCAAGATGGACATCACGCACTGGCTCATCTGGAACATCCCCGGAACAGCAACCGGCTTGCCCGAGGGCGTGCCGGCGGGCGAGCGACCCGATGGCAGCCGCCAAGTCAGCCTCCGATCGAACGGCTACATGGGCTCGGGCGCGCCGCCGGGCCCTTACCACCACTACACGTTCGAGCTTTACGCGCTCGACACGAAGCTCGATGTTCCGCAGGGCGCGCCGCAACAGGCGGCGGAGACGCGCGTTGCAGTCGTGAATGCGATGGACGGTCACGTCCTCGGCAAGGCGGTGCTCGTGGGTCGATTCCACCGTTGAGCTGAGCGGGCGCCGCCGCGGTGGCCACCGGCCCTCGCGGCGCGTCCGATGCCGTCGCGCGCGATTAGATAGGCGCGCCGGGCCGGCCGATCATCGTGAGGAATTCGGCGCGCGTGCGCGGATCCGAGCGGAAGTGGCCGAGCAGCTGGCTCGTGATCATCGACACGCCGTGCTTGTGGATCCCGCGCGTCGTCATGCACTGATGCGTGGCTTCCACGACGACGGCGACGCCGCGCGGCTTGAGCACATCCTGGATGCAGTGCGCGATCTGCGCCGTGAGCGTCTCCTGCACCTGGAGACGGCGCGCGAACGTCTCGACGACGCGCGCGAGCTTGCTGATCCCGACGACCTTCCTGTCGGGCAGGTAGCCGATGTGCACGCGGCCGATGATCGGCGCCATGTGGTGCTCGCAGTGCGACTCGAAGCCGATGTCGCGCAGCACGATCATCTCGTCGTAGCCGTCGACCTCGTGGAACGTCCGGCGCAGGTACTCGACCGCGTCGTCGCGGTAGCCGCTGTACCAGTCCTCGTACGCGCGCACGACGCGCGACGGAGTGCCCGCGAGCCCCTCGCGGTCCGGGTCGTCGCCGATCCAGCGCAGCAGCGTGCGGATCGCGGTCTCGGCGTCCTCGCGGCTCGGTTTGTCGCGCGCGTCGGCGTCTTTCGACTTGTTGCGATTCTTGCGCGGGCTCACGAGTTGCAACCTCGGCGGACGCGGCGTCCGGATCGGGGCTCGGCAGTCTAAGGCGCGCTTTGAGGTGGTGCAACCGACGCGACGCGCTGGCATATTGAGCCGCCCGTTCTTGAGTCGCGTCGAGTCATGAGCGTTCGAGAGATCATCCGCAGCTTCGACGCGTGGCGCGCCGCG
>Ga0134079_10000268_pt1 | contig 13466 bp, 12 predicted proteins | sample 15_taG_2_FD_119770 | JGI IMG/M metagenome (GOLD analysis project Ga0134079, IMG submission 119770) | Grasslands soil microbial communities from the Angelo Coastal Reserve, California, USA - 15_D_Rain_40cm_2_09182015 | ecosystem: Environmental > Terrestrial > Soil > Grasslands ...
ATAACTTTGATACGAGTGGCGTATCTTTGATTGACAGAACGACTTGCGAATTATATAGTGTTGGGCACCCTTGGACCACACCCGCTGATCGCCGGAGGTTGTTGTGAGCCGCAGTCTCATAAGGTCATTCTGATCGGGAACTTGGGTGCCGATCCCGAGGTGCGCAGCACGAATAACGGCTCCCGCGTGGCCACGTTGTCGGTCGCAACGAGCAGGCAGTGGAAGGGCAACGGGGGCGAGAAGCAGGAAAAGACGGAGTGGCATAGGGTGATCTGCTGGAATAACAAGGGTGCCGGTGGGGGCCTGGCGGATGTCGCCGAGAAGTACCTGAAGAAGGGCGACAAGGTCTACGTCGAGGGCCGGATCGAGTACCGGACCTGGGAAGATCGGGAGAAGCAGACGCGCTATGTCACGGAGATCATCGCGCGCGAGTTGATCATGTTGGGTTCGAAAGGCGGAGCCCCCGCCGCGACGGTGGGAGCGGGAGCCGCAAAGGGTGCCGCGGAAGTCGGCGGCAAGACAGGAGCCCCAGAGTCGCTCGACGCGTTCCCGGAGGCGCTGGATGAGGAGGACGACGATCTGCCGTTCTAGTCGCGCCGCAGTACTAGCCCTGGCGGCGTTGCCGCTGCTGTGGCGCGTCCTGCCGGCCCAGGATACCACCAAGACACGGGACACCACGCAGGCGGTCCAACCTCAGGACACGACACAAGCGGCCGCCGCTTTCCAGGGGCAGGTTCCCAGCAGTCATACCGTTTCTCGCGGTGAGACCCTCTGGTCCATCGCACAGATGTATTTCAACGATCCGCTCCTCTGGCCGGAGATCTACCGGCTCAACACCGCCGTCATCGAAGACCCGCACTGGATCTATCCGGGTGAGATCCTGAACCTGTCGGAGATGGCAACGCTGGCGCAGGGCGGTGATACCCTCACGGCGGTGCCGCAGGACACGACGTCCGCTGCCGCCGACACCGCGGTGCGCGCGGCGCCGGGTGACACGATCGCCGCGCTGGTGCCAGTCGATACCGCGGCCCCTGCGCCCGTCGACACAATTCCGGCCGACACGACGCAGTTGGTGGTCGAGGCTCCGCCCCCGAACCTCACCGAAAGCAATGAGACGATCTTCGACCGGCGACGCACGAACCAGCAGGTGGTGCAGGACGTGCTGCGCTCGTACATCCATCAGCCTTATCGTCCCGTCCGTGCCGGCGAGTTCTACGCCGCCGGATTCCTCAGTGAGGCCGAACGACTGCCCTGGGGCCAAGTGCTGGGTGCAACCGAGAAGCCGGCGATCCACCGGCTGTCGGAAAGCACCTCCGCTCACACGTTCGCGGAACTCGCGATCAAGCCGCCCCACAACGCGTCGTACCATGTCGGTGACTCCCTGCTGCTCGCGCGGCTCGATCCGGGACTCGAGACCGGAAACTGGGGCGACGTCGTGGTGCCGATCGGAATCGCGCGTGTGACCGCGATTGAGCAACAGGAGGTGCTGACGGAGGTCGTCGCGCAGTACGGGCGGATCCACGAGGGTCACGTCGCGATGCCGCTCGAACCGTTCCGCGACCCCGGACAGGTTCGTCCGACGCCGGTATCGGAGGGGCTCAAGGGCAAGCTGCTCCGGGCCCGCGACCCGCATCCGATCGCCGGCGCGCAACAGTTCTTCTTCATCGACAAAGGCCGTCGCGACGGAGTCACCGTCGGCGACGTTTTCGAAGTGTACAAGCCGAGAGAAGATTACCCGGGCGGCGCATCGGAAGAGGTTCGGGGCGTGCTGATGATCGTGCATACGCGCGATCGCTCCGCCACAGGACTCTTGCTGAGAATCAACAACCCCGCGCTGGATGATGGTCTGCCGGTACGACTGATCAAAAAGATGCCGTCCTGATCGGCGGCCAGGCCCACCCCGCCCACGCTGGTGGGCCTGGCCGGAATCTGCGGTGATCGTCACTCTCCACCTCATTGCGCTAGCGCTCTACGGATTGGCGACGGCACTCGTGCTGGCGCCGTTTCTCGGCGGCCGCCCGGCGCCGCGCGCGTTGACGATCGCGCTGCCGTGCGCGGGCGCCGCCTTCCACGTCATCGCGATTGCGCAGCTCACGCCGATCGGCCTCGGGCCGGCATTGTCGATGCTCGCGTTCTGCCTGGTCCTGCTCCAGCTCGTGAGCGAGCGGCTGTTGCGCGGGTCCGCGGTGTCGTTTTTTGCCGGGCCGCTTGCCACGGGACTTGTGGGGCTTGCCATCCTGAGTGGACTCACGCCCGGCAACCAAGTCGGCGGGAGCGGGACGCAAAGCGCTTGGTTCATCCTGCACGTGGTGCTCAGCGCGCTGGGACTCGCGCTCATGGCGCTGGCGTTCATCGCCGCCGCGCTCTACTTGCTGCAATTCCGCGAGCTCAAATCCCGCCGGTTCGGGCAGGTCTTTCAGTTGTTCCCTCCGCTCGAGCGGCTCGATCAGCTCAATCGATTCGCTCTGGTCGCCGGCTTCCCGGCGCTGACGATCGGCGTCTTGCTCGCCCTCGGCTACGGCGCGCAGTTCTCGGGTGGTCTGCATGCGGCCAAAGCGCAAATCGTGTGGGGGCTTTTCACCTGGGTGGTGCTGGGCTGGGCGGTCTGGGTTCGCGTGGTCCGGCGCTGGGCGGGGCGCCGGGCCGCACTCGCGAGCATCGCGGGCTTCGGCGCCGTGCTGTTGGTATACGTCGCGCTGAAACTCGTCCAGCCGGGCGCCGGACGCTTCCTGTGACGGGTCATACCGACATGGGAATCAAAGTGCTCGGCGTCAATCACCGGACCGCGCCGCTCGACGTGCGGGAGCGCTTCACGCATGGCGCCCACGAAGTCCCGGGCGCGCTCGCTCGCGTGATGGCGGCGGGCGCGACCGGTGGTGTGCTGTTGTCCACCTGCAATCGCACGGAGTTCTACCTGGTGGCCGACGATGAGCCGGTGCTCGATGCCGTGTGGTCGCTGCTGGGCGAGCGGCTCGAGACCAAGCCGCCCGGTGGTGCGCGCGAGTACGGATACATCGCGCGCGATCGCGAGGCCGTTCGCCACCTCTATCGCGTGTCCTCCGGACTCGACTCCATGATCCTCGGTGAATCACAGATCCAGGGGCAGGTGCGGGAGGCATGGGAGGCGTCGCGCGCGCAAGCCGGACCGGTTCTGCATCGGCTGTTTCAGACCGCGCTGCACGTGGGCTCGCGGGTGCGGACCGAGACGGGGCTCGGCATGGGCACGGCGTCTGCCGCCTCTGCCGGCGTGGCCGTGGCGGGAAAGATCTTCGGCGATCTCGACGGGCGCAGCGCGCTCATTCTTGGCGCGGGCGACATGGCGGAGCTCGCCGCGCAGTGCCTCAGCGATCAAGGCGTGCAAGTCACGCTGGTCGCCAACCGCACGCAGGAGCGCGCCCGGGCGATTGCCGAACGGCTCGGCGGCACAGCGGTTTCTCTGGAGGAGGCCTGGCCCCACTTTGCGACCACGGATATCGCGCTCTGTTCGACGGCGGCGCCACATGCGGTCGTCACATGGGAGCGCGTGGGTGCCGTGATCGGCGCGCGCCGGGGCAGGCCGCTTTGCATTCTCGATCTCGCCGTTCCGCGCGACGTGGACCCGGCCATTGCGCAGCTCGAGAACGTGTTTCTGTACGACGTCGATGATCTGCAGACGGTCGCGGCGCAGGCCACGGCGCGGCGCCGCGATGAGGTCCCCGCGGCCGAGCAGATTGTAGAGCAGGAGACCGATCTGTTCTGGGCCTGGTACGGCGGTCTCGGTGTGGTCCCGACGATCAAGGAATGGCGGCAGCAGATGGAGACCCTGCGGGCCGCCGAGCTCGAGCGAGCGTTGCGCCAGCTTCCGCACCTGAGTCCTGACGACCGCGCGCGCCTCGAGCAATTCAGTCAGGCACTGCTCAACAAGTTCCTGCATCAGCCTACCGTTGCGCTGAAACAGGCGGCCGAACAGGGTCACGGATACGGCTTGCTCGAGGCGCTGCGCCGGCTGTTCGGGCTGGAGCCGCCCGCGTGACCCGAATTCTTGTGACGGGAGGCGCGGGGTACATCGGGAGTGTCGTCGTAGATCAATTGCTGGACCGGGGCTTCACGGTCACCGTGCTCGATGACCTCAGCACGGGGCATCGCCCCGCTGTCGCCCGCGGAGCGGCGTTCGTGCAGGGCGGGGTGGGGAACAGGGAACTGGTCACCGCCCTGCTCGAGCGCGAGCGGATCGAGGCGATCGTCCACCTGGCCGCCTTCGCCCTCGTCGCCGAGTCGGTGGCTCAGCCGCAGAAGTACGTGACCAATAATGTCACCGCTGCGCGTGTACTGTTGGAGGCGGCGGTTCGGGCCAGTGTGCGCCGATTCGTCTTCTCGTCGTCCTGTGCGACGTACGGGCACCCGGCGCGAATCCCGATTACCGAGGACACGCCGTTGGCGCCCGTGAATCCGTACGGGGAGACCAAGCGCGACTTCGAGCGCCTGCTCGCTGAGCTCGGTCCGGCGCACGGCATGGGTGTCGTGAGCCTGCGCTACTTCAACGCGTCGGGCGCGACCGATGAGCGCGGCGAGGACCACGATCCGGAAACGCACCTGATTCCTAACGTGCTGTCCGCGGCCATGGGCAAGCGTGAGGCCGTTGAAGTCTATGGGACGGATTATCCGACGGCCGACGGCACCGCGATTCGTGACTACGTTCATGTCACGGACATCGCCGACGCGCATCTCCGCGCGCTCGAGGTCGACATCGAGAACGGTGCTCCGGTGGCGGTCAACCTTGGAACCGGGACAGGTCGGTCGGTGCGTGAAGTTGTGGAGGCAGCGCGCCGAGTCACGGGGCGTCCGGTCCCCGTCGCGGAGCAACCGCGCCGGCCTGGTGATCCGCCGGAGCTGGTCGCGGCGGTCGCGCGTGCGCGAACGGTGCTCGGCTGGCAGGCCGCGCATTCGAGTCTCGAGGAGATTCTGGACAGCGCCTGGCGGTGGCATCAGGCACACCCGCATGGATACCGAGGAGGCTAGGTGTTCTTCTTTCAGGTCCGCGGAGCGATCCCCACGACGCCGTGGGAGCTGGTCCTCACGTCGAGTCGCGAGACGCAGTTCGTGCTCGGCATCCTCGCGGTCTTCTCGCTCGTGTCTTGGTATCTGATCGTGCTGAAGTGGTGGCAATTCCGACGCATGCGCCAGCTTGGCGACCGGTTCCTCGCGGAGGTGGAGAAAGCGCCGCGGCTCGAGGACGCCTATCACGCCGCGATGCGGTTGCCGCCGTCGCCCTACAATCGCTTACTGCGTGAGGCCGTGCACTTCTTCTCCGAGCTGAAACCGGGAAGTCTGAAAGGCACCGGCGTTGCGACCAGTCCCGCGGCTGCCGCCGCAGCCGCCACGACGTTGACGACAACCCAACTCGAAGCGTTGCGCATGGTGCTCGCGAAAGAAGTCGGCGCCGAGCGCGACACCGCCGCCCGCTTCATTCCATGGCTGGCGACCTTCGGTTCCGTCAGCCCGCTGCTCGGACTCCTTGGCACGGTGCTCGGCGTGATGGACGCCTTTATCGGCATCGCGGTCGGTGGCTCGGGCAATATCACGGCGGTCGCGCCCGGCGTCGCGGAGGCCTTGGTCACGACGGTCGGCGGCCTTGCGGTGGCCGTTCCCGCCGTCATGGCGTACAACCTGTACGTCAGCCGGCTGGGTCTGTTTGCCGGGGAGCTCGAGGGCTTCGCGCAGGAGATCGTGGGCACGCTGGCCCGGGAAGGACGGATCTGATGGCGGGTGGACTGCTGGGCGGGGGAGGTCTTCGCGGGCATGGCGAATTGCCGCTCAACGCCGATATCAATGTCACGTCGCTGGTGGACGTCGCGTTCGTGCTGCTGATCATCTTCATGATCACCGCTCCGATCATGCAGGGCGGCGTCGATGTGCGCCTGCCGCGTGCGCAGGTGCGCGCGATCGAGCCCAAACAGGGACTCGTCGTCACCGTCGACGCGGATGGCAAGATCTACCTGGACCAGGCCGGGCTCTCGTACGAAGACTTCCAGGCGACGTTCCCGGCATTCGTGCGAACGAAACGCCCCACGGGGGTGTATCTGCGGGCCGATGGACGAGTCGCCTATGCTCGCGTGGTTCAGGTCCTGGCCGTGATACGAGGCGCGGGCGTGCAGGACGTGGGACTCGTCGCGGAACCGGAGACGATCGACCGATGAGACGACGCGGCGCGCCGGCTCCCATAGGAATGGCGATGACCGGCACGCTCGTGCTGCACGGCGTGGCGGGCCTGCTGCTGTTCGGGACGCCGAGCGCGCACAAGCGCATTCCACCGACCTATCGCGTGCATCTGGTCGCCGCACCGGCCCCGGACCTGGAGGAGCGGAAAGCGCCCGAGGCCGTCGAGCGGCCGGCTGAAGAGAAACCGGCGCCGATTCCCGCGCCGAAGCACCCCCAGAGTACGGTGTCGCGCGCGACCCCGCCCCCGAACCGGGATCAGACCAAACGCGAAGCCGCGCCGCGGACGACATCGAGCAATCAGCCGCTCCCGGGCGAAAAGCCGTCAACCGGCAATGACGTTGCAACCGTCAGCACCGAGGGTGTGGCGTTCCCGTTCCCCGAGTATTTGCAGAACATCGTGTCTCAGGTGCTGCGCCGCTGGCAGCGTCCGGCGCAAAGCACGCCGCTCGAGGCTGAGGTGTCGTTCTTCGTGCATCGCGATGGCTCGGTGACCGACCTGAACTTCATCCGGCGCTCCGGCAATTTCGCGTTCGATCTCGAGGCACAAGGGGCCGTCGAAGAGGCGGGTCGCTTCCGCGCGTTCGGCTCGCTGCCGGATGGCTGGCTGTCCGACGTGCTGTTCGTGCGGTTCTATTTCTCGGGGCAAAGGCAATGACTCCGCTCTTGTTGGCCGCCTTGCTCGTCGTGCAGGACACCACCTCGATCGATCGTGGAGTGCGGATCGGCATCGTTTATCGTCCCGGCGTGCGGCCGGGGCTCGTGATGTTGCCCAGGGCCGGTATGGGTCTCGATTCGGTGCGTGCGATTGTGGGCCGAGACTTGGACTACAGCGATCGCTTCGAGATCATCACGCTGCCGGCCGGTGACTCGATCCGTCTGGCGGGCACGTCGTCATCCACGCGCAGCACAGCCACTCGTCGCTCCACGGGCACCGGAACCGGCGGCGCGCAGTCGAGCAGCGCACTCAACTATCCCTTATATCAGGCGCTCGGCGCCGACTTCGCGTTGGACGTGACGGCAGCCGGTGATACGACGGTCTTCACGCTCCACGATATCGCCGCCTCCGGCATTCGCCGCACCGTACGGGCTCGGCTCCCTCGTGCCGGTGATGCGAGTTTCCGGATGGCCGTGCATCGTCTCGCCGACCAGGCGCTGCAGGCGGCGCTCGGCGCGCCGGGGATCGCGGCCACGCGCGTGCTGTTCGTGCGCGATGGCAAAGTGTATCGGATCGATCAGGACGGTGCGGACCAGCAGCTCGTCTCGTCCACCGATCGCCAGGCGATGTCGCCGGCATGGGGCGCGGACGGACAGCATTTCGCCTACATGGAGTTTCAAGCAGGCAAGGGCTGGCTCTACCTGCAGGAGATGGCCACGGGCAAGCGGACCGCAGTGCCGACCACGGGCACTGCGCTGGACTTCACGCCGGCCTTTTCTCCCGACGGTCAGACGCTCGCGTTCAGTCGCGCGACCGAGGAAGGCACGGATCTGTATACGATTAACCTGAAGAACAGCTGTTGCTTACGGCGCTTGACCGTGGGGCGGTTTTCTGACAACTTGTCCCCGACGTTCAGCCCGGACGGGCAACGGATCGCGTTCGTCTCGACGCGACCGGGTCTGCCGCAGATTTATGTCATGGCGGCCGACGGCACCGACCAGCAGTTGTTCGCACCATTCGATTACGGCGTCACCGGGGCGTCCAACGCGCCGGAGTGGTCCCCCGACGGGCAATCGGTAGCGTTTCACCGGGACGTGGCCGGGACGCTGCAGGTGTTCGTGCTCGATGTCCGAACCCGCACCGTCCGCCAGCTGACCTCGGTGGGACGTAACGAGGATCCAACCTGGGCGCCCGACAGCCGCCACCTCGCCTTTGTTTCCGACCGGTCGGGTTACCGTCAGTTATGGATCATCGATCTCGAGACCGGCCGGATCCGGCCGTTGCTGCAGCAGAGCGGGGAACGTTTGCCGGCCTGGTCTCCACGGCTGTCGGAGGCCTCTTCTTCCACCCCCTGATCGGAGAGACAGGATGAAATCGGTATCGTTGTTCCTCGCGCTCGGTCTTGGCGCCGCCATCGTTGCGGCGTCGTCCTGCGGCGGCAAAAAGCCTGCGCAGACCGCGCCGACACCCAACGCGGACTCGGCCGCGGCCGCGGACCGGGCGCGTCAGGACTCGATCGACGCGGCGAACCGCGCGGCCCAGGACGAAGCGGAGCGGGTCCGGCGCCAGCGTGAAGCCGATTCGCTCGCGGCACTCTCGCGGGCATCGGAAGACGTCCGTAATACCCTGGCGGCCATGATTCACTTCGACCTCGACAAGTCGAACGTCCGGTCCGACGACATGGGGTCGCTCGATCAGAAGGTCGCCATCCTGCAGGCGAATCCCGATTTACGGATTCGGATCGGCGGACACTGCGACGAACGCGGCTCCGACGAGTACAACCTCGCGCTGGGCAATCGCCGCGCGCAGTCGGCGAAGCAGTACCTCGTGAGCCACGGGATCGATGCGGGCCGCATCGAGACGCAGTCGTTCGGCGAGGAGCGGCCGCTGGTCGACGGCCATGATGAATCGGCCTGGTCGCAGAACCGGCGTGCCGAATTCGAAGTCGTGAGCGGCGGTGACAATCTCCACCGTCCGTAGACTCGCCGTCTTGTCTCTGCTGGGGCTCGCCTCCGGATGCGCGCTGAAAGGCGACGTCCGGAAGGTCGAGCTCCAGGTGCAGGCGTTGCAGGCAGATCTCGCCAAGAGTGATGCGGCCCGCGCGGCGGATCACGACACCGTGGTGGCCGCCATCAAGTCGCTGCAGCAGGCGCTCGACCGACAGCAGGCGTATCTCGTCCAGCTGCGAGGCGATTTGCGTACCGAATTGATCTCGGTCGAGCAGCAGCTCGTTTCGGTCCAGGAGCTGACCGGGCAAAGCCAGCAGCGGCTCAGCGAGCTCCGGTCGCGGCTGGACGCCCGGTCGCAGCAGCCGGATCCGAACGCCGCAGCGGGCGGCCCCCCGGTTGGTCCGTCCGGCAACCCCGCCGGGCCCGGACCCGACCAGATGTACGATCTCTCCTTGCAACAGTACCGTCGCGGCAGCCTCAGCACCGCGCGGCTTGGATTCCGGGAGTTCCTGCGCGTCTTCCCCACGCACGAGCATGCACCCGACGCCTTGTTCTACGTTGGGGAGAGTTTCGAGCAGTCTGCGCCCGATTCCGCGGCAGCGGTGTACGATCAACTCGTGCGCACTTTCCCAAATTCGTCACGAGCGCCGTCAGCGCTGTACAAACTCGGTCTCCTCGCGGAGCAGCGGGGCGACAAGAGCACGGCGCGAACCTTCTATAATCGGGTGGTCGCGGGTTACCCCCGTGCGCCCGAGGCCGATCTCGCGCGGCAGAATCTGCAGCGTCTTCGGCCGTAACATCCTCTGGCCGAGCCGGACCCCCTGATGACTGCCCGCGGTGAGATGCCGTTTCTCGATCATCTCGAGGAGCTGCGCTGGCGCATCCTGTGGAGCCTCCTTGCGATTTTCGCCGGCACGATCATCGGCTGGTTCCTGCTCGACAAGATCGACATCATCGAGGTTCTGAAGCGACCGATCGCACCGTATCTCCCCGGTGGGCGGCTGATCTTCACGAGCCCCGCCGAGCCGTTCATGCTCACGCTGAAGGTCGCGTTTGCGCTCGGCTGCCTGCTGGCGTCACCAATCATCATCTATCACATCTGGGCGTTCTTGGCGCCGGCGCTGTACGAGCGGGAGAAGCGGCTCATCATCCCGGCGCTGGCCGTCGGCGTCGTGCTGTTCCTGGCGGGTGGGATCGCGTGTTACCACTGGTTGCTTCCGGCTGCCCTGAAAGTGCTCATCGGATTCTCACGTTCCGATTTGACCCCGATGATCACGATCGACCGCTATTTCGGCATGGCAGTGCCGTTCGTGGCGGGCTGCGGCCTCGTCGCCGAGCTGCCGCTCGTCGTCACGATCCTCGCCTCGCTGGGGATCGTCACGCCGCAGTTTCTGGGACGGCAGCGTCGCTACGCGGTCGTGATCGCCGCGTTCCTGGCCGCCATTCTCACGCCTCCCGATGCCGTCTCGATGATGTTGATGCTGATCCCGCTGCTGCTGCTCTATGAGATCAGCATTTGGTGCGCGTACGTGGCCAGCCGGCGCCGTGCGCGGCGCGCGGCAGCTGCCACGCTCGTCCTGTTGCTGGTCAGCATGGGATCGCTCCGCGCGCAAAACCCGCCGCCGGCTCCTCCACCGCCACCGGCGCAGCGGGTTGTGCAGGACTCGGGCGCCGTGGTGAAGCCACCCGGCGTACCGGGCGACACCGGCCGTCGCGGCTCGATAGACACCGCGACGGCCCGCAAGCAGGGTCTGCCCACCGGACCGTCCCGCTCCTTCCCTCCTTCTGATGCCGTCATGGATTCACTGCTCAAGCTTCAAGGCTACCAAGTGACCCACTACATGGCGGACACCTTCGTCGTGGTCGGCGACAGCCAGACGATCTTTTTGCGGCGCGAAGCCTACGTTGATCGGGAGGGCACCCAGCTCCAAGCCGACTCGATCCGCTACCACGAGGCGAGCTGCCGGCTGGATGCCACGGGGAATCCCCAGCTCTTCGATCAGGGCACGGTCCTGATCGGGGAAGGGATGCGCTACGACACCTGCCGGCACCGCGGCACGGTCCGGGATGCGCTCACCGACTTTCAGCAAGGCGGCGTCACCTGGTATGTGAGCGGCCAGGCGTTCGCCAACGACTCGAATTCCCGCCGTGTGTACGCGAGCAAAGCGCGCTTCACGTCGGATCCGCAGCCGGTCCCCGACTACCATTTTGCGGCCGGGCAGGTGAAGTGGATCAATAAGCGCACGATGATCGCGCGTCCCGCGGTGCTGTACGTGCGAGACGTTCCGATTATGTGGCTGCCGTTCATCTTTCAGGACATTCGCGGCGGCCGGCGCAGCGGCATTCTGTTTCCGCGGTTCGGCATCAACGATCTCGTTCGGCCGAGCCGGCACTACACTCGGCACATCTCCGACTTCGGGTACTATTTCGCGGTCAACGATTATCTCGACGTGCTGGTGGCCGGCGACTGGTTCTCGGGCCGGTATATCCAGGTTCACAGCCAGGCCCAGTATCACATCATCAGCCGGTTCATGAATGGACAGCTGAGCTACACGCGGATGCAGGAGCTCGATCATCCGGGCGTCAACACGACGATCGGCTGGAACCACTCGCAGCAGTTCAGCTCGCGCAGCTCATTGAACGCCAATGTGCTCTACGCGACGGATGGAAGACTGGTGCAACGCAACTCCACGAACCCGTGGGAAGTCGTCGCGCGCATGAACTCGACCCTGAACTTCGAGCGCCGGTTTTCATGGGGGACGCTGAACGTCGGCGGCTCGCGGTCGCAGGATCTCTCGTCCAACAACGTTTCGCAGACATTCCCCACGATCAACCTCACACCCTCGAGCGTGAACATCACGCCATGGATGACGTGGTCTCCCGCGTTTTCGTTTACGAACGACATGCAGTTCCATCAGCCCGCCGCCGCGCTGCTGATTCCCGCGCCGGCGACGGACACGGTCCCGCTCGATACGCTGCATCTCTTCAACGACGTGCGTCGCACTCTGATGACGTTTTCGACGCCGCTGCGGATCGGCCGCTGGAACTGGGCCAATAATCTTCAGATCACCGATGGCCGGACGCACGGACGGACGGAGTATCAGTTGCCCGACAGCACGGGCGCCGTGCACCGCGTGGTCTATGGCCAAACGTTCGAGACGCGCGTCGAATGGCAGACGGGCATCAATCTGCCGTCGTTCTTCTCCAGTTCGTGGAAACTGCAGCCCGGAGTGTCGATCGTGAACGCGACGAGTGCCGGGCCCTTCATGATTCGCAATCAATTCACGGGCGGAGAGTTTGTGCGGCAGGGCAAGCGCCTGCAATTCAGCGCCAGCGTCACGCCCACGTTCTTTGGATTTTTCCCGGGCTTCGGTCCGTTTTCGCGCATCCGGCACTCATTCTCGCCCCAGGTGAGCTGGCAATATGCGCCCGCGGTCGCCGTCCCCAAGGATTTTGCGCATGCGGTCGATCCCACCGGTCGCACGGTGAATTTGCACTCCGATCCGCAGCAGACGATCAGCGTTCAGCTGTCGCAGTCGTTCGAGGCCAAGGTGAAGTCGGCCGCGGGAGATACCGCGGCGGAGCGCGAGCCTCGCAAAGTCAAGTTGTTGAGTATCCAGACGAGCGGGATCGGGTACAACTTCGAGGCTGCCAAACTGCCGCACCGCACCGGCTGGCAGGATGCGCAGCTGCGAAACTCGTTCTTGTCGGATCTGCTGCCCAGTTTCCAGCTCAGTCTCACGCACGACCTGTGGAAGGGCGACGTCGGCACGGACTCGGCAAAATTCGATCCGTTCCTGTCGAGCGTGTCCGCCACATTTACCGTGACGCCCGCGACGATCCAGGGCATCGGCCGCATGTTCGGCCTGAAGCCGCATCAGGAGCAGGCGGCTCGTCCGGACACCGCGGCGGCCCTGGATACGGTCGCGCAGCAAGCCGGCAACTTCCGGCGGTATTCGGAGAACACACGAATCCCGTATTCCCCACGCGGCACGGGAGCGGGAATGCTGGGCGCCGGCGGACGCGGCTTCACGCTGGGGGTCTCGTTGTCGAGCTCGCGGAGCCGCTTTGACACAACGGCGCAACAGAAGAACCAGCCCGGCCGTCGGACGGCCGCGATAAACATGTCGTTCACTCCGACGCGCAACTGGACGGCCAATTGGAGCACGCAGTTCGACATGGCCACGCGCCAGTTCTCCTTCCACCAACTCACGTTCCAGCGCGACCTGCGCCGCTGGCGCGCGAGCTTCGCGTTCAGCCGCACCGCCACCGGCAATTTCTCGTTCAGTTTCAACATCACGTTGAGCGACCAGCCCGACATCAAGTTCGACTACGATCAGAGCACGTACGTCCGCTAGCGTTGCCTTCCTCTGTCCTCTAGAGGAGACACCGTCCGGCGGAACTTTGCGGTAACTCCAACAAATTCAGCAACTTCGCTTCAGGCACGGCATGTGCTTAAGGCAGGGGCGTTCCCCCCAAAGTCTGAGGCGTTTATGCGAGTGCTCCTGTCCCTGGTCGTGTTGGCCACTGCGGCGTGCCAGATGTCCACCGTCGACAACGGCGGCGGCGGCGGTGGCAACGGGCCGTCCACTCCGGCGAACCTGACGTACCAGCTCGAGCCAAGCGGCGATCCGAGCCGCCCCGCGGGCATCCTGCTCCTCTGG
>Ga0134079_10000269_pt1 | contig 13459 bp, 12 predicted proteins | sample 15_taG_2_FD_119770 | JGI IMG/M metagenome (GOLD analysis project Ga0134079, IMG submission 119770) | Grasslands soil microbial communities from the Angelo Coastal Reserve, California, USA - 15_D_Rain_40cm_2_09182015 | ecosystem: Environmental > Terrestrial > Soil > Grasslands ...
AGGTTGGGGCTGAGCTTCTTCGGGTCGATCCTGTGCAGCGCCTTGAGCCAGCGCTCGTCTTGGTCGAGCTGCGCCGCGCGCGCCTTCTCGTCGGGCACGAGCAGTCGGTCGGCGTACTTGTAATAGCCCGACGCGATCGCCCAGTCGGGATTGAGCTGCCAAAGCCGATCGAAGAACGCATCGCCGAACTCGCGGCGGAACGCCGCGTCGGCGGCGCTCTGCGCGGCCGTCGTCGTGCTCTGCATGAGCGTCACCGCCACGAGTAGAAAAACGCTAAGCCGGTTCATCGGCGAGGACCTTCGCGCCGCGCAGCGGCACACAGAGCAGCGCGCCGAGCGCCATCAAGAGGGCGAGGAACAGCATGCCCGCCGCGTGGTTGCCGGTGACTTTGACGAGGTAGCCGACCGCGTACGGCCCGACGAAGCCGCTGATCGCCGCGAACAAGTTGATCAGCGCGATGCCGCCGGCCGCGGCCCTGCCGGTCAGGAAGCGCGTCGGCAGCGCCCAGAAGGGCCCCCGCGTGCTCGTCACGCCGACGGCCGCGACCGTGAGCGCGAGCGTGCCGAGCACGGGCGTCGTGTAGAACGCGCTGAACACGAAACCGACGGCCGCGATTGCGGTCGGGATCGCGAGGTGCAGCAGCCGCTCGCCGCTGCGATCGGAGCTCGCGCCGATCGCGATCATGCCGATCGCCGCGGCCGCATAGGGAATAGCCGAGATCAGCCCGATCTCGAAATTCGTAAATCCGGCCATACGCTGAATGATCTGCGGCACCCAGAACTGCAGGCCGTAGCTGCCGGCCTGGCACGCGAACAGGATCAGGCACAGCAGCCAGACCGTCGGGTGCCGGAGCGCTCGCCACAGCCCGATCGCGTGGCGCTCGGCCGCCGACTGCTCGACGCGAATCGTCGCGGCGAGCCACTCGCGCTCCTCGGGCTCGAGCCAGCGCGCCTCCTCGGGGGTGTCGGTGAGGTAGAACAGCACGACGACCCCGAGCAGGACCGCCGGCAGCCCTTCGAGCAGGAACAGCCACTGCCAGCCCGCGAGGCCGTGCCAGCCGTCGAGGCCGAGGATCAGCCCCCCGAGCGGGCCGCCGACGACGGCCGACAGCGGGATCCCGAGCATGAACCACGAGACCGCGCGCGCGCGCGCGGCCGACGGATACCAGTTGCCGAGGTAGTAGATGATCCCGGGCAGGAACCCGGCCTCGGCGAGGCCGAGCAGGAAGCGCAGCACGTAGAAGCTCGTCGATCCCTTCACGAGCAGCATCGCGACCGACACGACGCCCCACGTGACCATGATCCGCGCGATCCAGAGGCGCGCGCCGACGCGCGCAAGGATCAGGTTGCTCGGCAGCTCGAAGAGCGCATAGCTCAAGAAGAACACGCCCGCGCCGAGCCCGAACACCTCCGCGTCGAAGCCGAGCTCCTTGTTCATCTGTAGCGACGCCATGCCGATGTTCACGCGGTCGAGCCACGAGACGATGTAGAGCAGCAGCAGGAACGGCAAGAGGCGCCAGCCGACTTTCGACATCGTCCGTTGCGCGAGCGACGCGCGTGGCCCCTCGCCCGCGAGGTCGCGAGATGTCGTGATCAAGTGGCGCGTGCTCCTCGCGATGAGACGCGCCATTGTCGGCTCTCGCGAGCAGGCGCGACAATACCCGTGAAGCGCGGCGGCCGCCGCGGCGAGGGAGATTCGACGTTGGCCGGCATCGAAACGGGCGCGGTGCGCCCGGCGCACGCGCCGCGCAGCTACCACTACTACGACCTCGTGCTCGCGGGCTTCGTCGCGGTTCTGCTCTGCTCGAACCTGATCGGCCCCGGCAAGGTCTGCGAGATTCCGCTGCCGTTCGCGCTGCCGCTCGTCGGCGCGTCGCTCGTGTTCGGCGCGGGCAACATCTTCTTTCCGATCAGCTACATCTTCGACGACGTGCTGACGGAGGTGTACGGCTACGCACGCGCGCGGCGTGTGATCTGGGCCGGCTTCGTCGCGATGCTGTTCGCGACGCTGATGTCCGTGGTCGTGATCGGCCTGCCGCCGACGCCGACCGAGCCGTTCAACGCGAGAATCCAGCCCGCACTCGAGATCGTGTTCGGCAACACGTGGCGGATCGTGTTGGCGTCGATCGTCGGCTTCTGGGTCGGCGACTTCGTGAACGCGTACGTGCTCGCGAGGATGAAGATCTGGACGCGCGGCCGCTGGCTCTGGACGCGGACGATCGGCTCGACGATCGTGGGCGAGGGCGCGGACAGCCTGATCTTCTATCCGATCGCGTTCGCGGGCATCTGGGAGGGTCAGACGATCGTGCGGACTATCATCTTCAACTGGTGCTTCAAGGTGCTCGTCGAGGTCGTGCTCACGCCGGTCACCTACGCCGTGGTCGGCTGGCTCAAGCGCCACGAGCACGAGGACTACTACGACGTCGGCACGAACTTCACGCCGTTCTCGCTCGAGGACTGAGCGTGCGGGCCACCCGGCTCTGCGGGTCGTCCGCCACGAAATCGGCGTGGTCGCAGAGCGCGACAGCCGGCCTCGATCCGTGTAAATTGCCCGCCTCGCGAAACGAAGCCGCTCGGTGCCCGAAGAAGTCATGAGCCAAGAGCAAAAGACGATCGGCGTCGACACCGTCGTCACGTTCCACTACACGCTACGCGGCGAGGACGGCGCGTTGATCGAGAGCTCGGAAGGCAAGGATCCCGTGATCTACATGCACGGGCACGCGAACATCGTTCCGGGGCTCGAGACGCAGATGACGGGCAAGCACGGCGGCGAGAAGTTCAGCGCGACCGTCGCGCCCGAGCTCGCCTATGGGCTGCACGACGCGAACGCGGTGCAGCGGGTGCCGACGAAGCACCTCGCGACGAAGGGCAGGATCGTGCCCGGGCAGATGGTGGCCGTGAACACGCGTGAGGGCGCGCGCCACGCGCGCGTCGTGAAGGTGGGGCACTTCAACGTCGACCTAGACTTGAATCACCCGCTCGCGGGCAAGACTCTCGTGTTCGACATCGAAATCGTCGACGTGCGCGCCGCGACCGCGGAAGAGATCGAGCACGGGCATGCGCATGGGCCCGGCGGCCACGGGCACGACCACTGAGGCGAATCTCGCCGGTCGGCCGGCGTGACGCTCGTCGCTCGCCTACCGCTTCAGGCCCTGCATTCGGAGCAGCATGTCTTGCGCCCAGATCCGCTGCGCTTGATCCCATATCTTCCAGTCGTGACGCGTCATGCATTGCGTGCGCATCACGTTCGAACCCGTTATCAGCAAATCGCGGCACGTGACGGGGTTGGTATCGACGAGCTTTGACAATTCGATCGTCGGAAAGCCTTCGGTCGGGGCAGCGGATCCGGTGCTGTCGGCCGCGCCTTCGGCCTCGGCCGCGACCAAGGCCGCCGCAGCAGGACTTTCGGCCGGTTGCTCGGGCGCCGATGCGCAGCCCGCAAATGTGAGGGTCCCAACCAAGACGAGACGGCACTTGATGTTCATCGCGAACTCCCGCGCCGGGCATGATCTCGGAGGCTACGCCGCAGGATGCCGTACGTCTATCGCGTCGGCCACGCCGAGAGCTCGTCGGCGGCCGTTCGAGCGCGTCTCAGCGCCAACGCGTCCCTAGAATCCACGCGACGAGGCTCCAGCGGGTGCCGCGGGTTACCGGCGTCACGCGGTGCAGCATGAAGCTCGGGAAAGCGATAAAGGCGCCTCGACTTCTATCGAGCTTGTGCGGCTCCGTGCCGTACAAGAGCTCGAGGTCCCCGCCTTCGTAGTCCTCGGCGTTGGAGAGCTGGATCGAGACCGAGAGCTTCCGCAGGGGCCTGATCCCCGCGAAATCCGTGTGCCAATCGTAGAAGCCGCGCTCGGCGCTGTCGTAACGCGCGAGCTGAACGTTCGTTTCCACGCCGGCGATGTCGACGCAGAAGAAGAGCCGATTGCACTCCATCGCGGCGGCCCATAACCGGTCGTAGAGCCATTTGTACTTCGCTTCCAGTCCGAGAAACACGACTTGAGAACGTCTGATGGTCGCGTTGGTGTTGCCGAGACCGAGCTTGCCCGCGGAGAGCAATGGAGAATGATCGGCGATCAGGCGATCCATCTCCTGCACACTCAGAAACGCCTGCGCGGTCGCGAACGGCTGGAAGAGAGGTAGCTCCTGTTCTTTCTCCGCCGCCATGGGCGCAGGAGCGTACCCGAGCGCGCGCCCCATCGCACGCTCGCTGTTCTCGACGTCACTTGCCGCTGCGGTGCAGAACGAGCGGCGCCGTCGCGTCGCCTCCGAAAGTTTTGCCCTGCCATGTGCCGTCGAGAGTCGAGCCATCCGCGCTCAATTTGCCTTCCCACGACGCCTTCGTGGCCGGCATCGCGAAGCGAACGGTGTCGCCATCGATCGCGATCTCGATCGGCGTGGCGCCTTGAGGGCCGGCGCTGCTCCATGTGCCGCTGAGCTTGCCGTCGCTGTCGGCGTTGATCGCGACGACCACGGGCAGTTTTGTAATGCCACGCGTCGATCCCAGCTCTTTGCTCGCTGCTTTTTTTTCCGTCTTTGGGATGAGCATTCCTTCCCATCGACCCGCGAGCGCGGCGTCTTGCTGCGCGTCGACGACGACGGTGACGGATAGCATCGCGAGCGCGAACAACAAGAAGAGTGAAAACCTGCCGAGACGCATTTCGGATCCTCCCCATCCTGGCCGGCATCTCCGCCACCGTGCACGTAGCGGAGCCGCGCTCAGTTCTTGTTCGCGGGATCCTGCGGCGGATCTGCCGGCGAATCGGCACACGTGCAGCGCAGATCGCGCACACGCCCGCTGACGAGATCGACGTTTTGGCCGATCGGATAGTCGGCCGTGAATTTCACGTCCTGACCGTCGCTGCGCTGCCATTTGTCGCCGAACTCGAGCGAGTTGATCTCGCCTTTCTCGTCCCGCACGCGTAGCACGACGTTGTAGGTGCCCATCGATCCTGCCGGGCAGTTCCGGATGTTGATCGTGCCATCGACTTGCGCCACCGTGTTCTTTTGCAAGTAATTGGTCGAAGCGGTGGCTTCGCACTGCGGCGCGCTCGGCGGCGCAGGCGCGTCGAGCGAGACCTGAAGCTTCTGCTCCGTTCGCACGGTGGTCTGCGTCGCTCCGGGCTCGCAGTTCGCCCTCACGCGCGAGCCGCCTGCCGACGCCTGGCAGGTCGCCACGTCCCCGTCGTGAACGCGCCCCTGACGACTCGTCGTGGGCGTGCCCGAGGGGGCCTGGGCAAAGACGGTCGAGACGGGAAGTGCAAGGGAAGACAGTGCAAGCACTGTGGTGAGGTGGGTCCGGCTCATTGCTTCAGCCTCCGATGACAAGGCTCGGCTGCGTGACACGAGCTAACACGCGCGCCAAAGCGTACCACGCGGTTCACCGTTGGGCGACGCGGTCCGGGCTCGCGGCACCGAGGTCAAGGGGCGTAGCCGTAGCGTGCGAGGACGTCGCGCATGGAAAGCGCGAACGCGACGAGCGCGGGATCGCGGCGAAACGCGAAAACTCGGCCCGGCTCGAGGCCCGCGACCAGCGCCTCGTGCCGCGCCGGCGCCGGAACGCGACAGAACTTCGCGATGATGGGGATCACGCGTTCCGGTTGCGTCAGCAGATCCTCGTAGCGGACCTCGAGCGCGCGCTCGCCGAGCGCCGCGGACTCCTGGCGCGCCTTTTCGACGTACTGCTCCCACATCGTGAGCGCCTCGACGAGAGTCCAGCCGCGCCGTGACGAGAGCACACCGAGTGCGTGATCCCGGATCACGGTGAGCGCCGAAGGAACCGACTCGCCGGTCGCGGCACGCAGCGCCTCCGCATGCCGGCGCGCTAGGCTTGCGGCCACGTCCACGCCGTGACGGACGATATGGAGCGTTCGCAAGCTCGGGAACACCTCCTTCCACACCGGCAGCGTGAACGTGTTTCGGGGGTCCTTCCAGCCGAAAGGCGGCATCTCTTCTGGGCTCGCTTCGAGATGCCAACCGGATGGACCCGCGTACTGGTCGAACCGCGCGGCAAGCGTCTCGCGGGCGCTCACCGCAAGATGCTCGACGGCGTTCGGCACCGCGAGCATGAAGTGCGCCGACATCGGCTCTGACCAGAATGCGCCGCACTGGTGAAGAATTTCTTCGTTGATCAGCATGAACGCAACCGACTCGGAATCCGCCTGCCGATCCGCTCCCATGAACACGCCCAGCTTGGCGAGGATCTCGACGAGCAGCCGCGTGCCCGAACGATGCATGCCGATGACGACGATCGGGCTTGACTGTCGCAGCCGTGGGTCCATGCGCGCGTCGCTCGTCAGCAGACCATCCAAAACGCGAGCGTCAAACGCGGAAAGTCGTAGAAGGAGTTCTGCGGGTGATGGGCGGCATGAAAGTACTCGGATGGAAACATCAACAAGCGCCCCGGCAGCATGTCGACTGTTCCGACCGTTTCCCACGACTGGCCGGCCCCGCCCCCCCAATAGTCCAGGCCCGTCTCGGCAAGCCCAGAATCTTCCCGGATCGCGCGGGCATACGCTTCATCGAGCACGAGCGAGCCCGACTTCTTGAAGCGGAAGAACGCTGTGCCGCCCGAGCATTCCTCGCGCCGGTTCAAGTAAACGATGCAGGTGAAAGACCGGCGCACGCCCTCCGTCATATCGCTGTGGGGAACCGCGAAATCGGCGCGTTTCTCGTGAATCTGCCTGAACCAGTTGACGTCCACGCTCGCGTCCGACGGCCGCGTGCTCACCGAGTAGACCTGGCGAATGACCTGCTGCGCGGCGGAAATCATGCTGTTCGGAGGTCGGATCGGAAAGCGCAGCCGGCAATCGTAGTAGTCGACGAAATTCCTCCCGCCTTTCTCGTGCTTCCAGTTCGCGGCGGGCGCGCGACCGACCACGTCCCTTACTTCCTCCGGATGCTTCAGGAAATCGTCGATCACGACCGTCGGGATGGCGCTCTGTTTCGGCTCCACATTGACCCTGAGATCCGGGCGAACAGCGAACAGCTCGTTGAACAAGAAAGGCTTCGCGTCGGCGCCCCTCGCTCGAGGAGCAGTCTCGCTCGCTGCCGGAATCGCGCGTGCCGGATCGATGCCGGGAGCCAGTGCCTCGTCGCCGCGGGCCGGCGGCGACGAGGCCCGAGGTACCGAAATCTGCGACGGAACCTCTCGCAGGTTCATCGCAATCGAGATCCTGACCCGATCGCTCTTGTTGCACTGGACATAATGCGGCAGCCACGACTCGAACATCACCAAGCGGCCGGGCTGCGGCTCTACCGCGATTTCGCGCCGCGTGAGCACGTCGCCGCCCACGGTCTTGGTGAACTGCCGGTAGCTTCGCCGTGCGCCGATAGGGTCGGGTAGCACGATGCAGCCGCAGTCCTTCGGCGCTTCGACGTAGTAGCTGCAAGAGAGCAGGCTTCCATCGTGCGAGTGCTGGGCCTCTTGCGCGCCGGGCTTGAAGACGTTGATCCAAGAGCGTTCGATCTCGAGACGCCGCGCCGGCAGCCGCAGCGCTTTTTCGAGAAACGTCCTGGCCGCACCGATCACGAATTGCTCGAGCTCGGGGAGCTCAGCGTCGGTCAGGACTTGTGCCTCCGGCTTGTAGTAAGAGGTCGTCACGGATTCCTCGGGCGAGGGCTCGATGTCGCGCTTCGCGCGCTCGGATTTCAGATACGCGGACACCTTGGCGTGGATGGCGTCGCGCACGGCCGGATCGATGTCCTCGACGAGGAGCGGCACGGAGAAAAAGAGGCTCACGGACACGTCGGAGCCGCTACCCGCCGCCCAGGCTGAAGTTGATCGCGACCGAGATTCGCTCGCGCGTACCGCGATAGGGACGCACCCCGTGCGAAAGCCAGCTCGGGAAGACGACACACATGCCGGCGCGCGGCGTGAGCCTCTGCGCCTCGCCTAGGGCCACCCCGTCGGGGCCGGGGAAGGTCAGATACGGCGCGTACATGACCGGGGCGACACCCCGCGGATCCTGGACCTCGAACTCGCCGCCGAGAGAGGGATCGGCGCCGACGCCGCCGTCGTCGACATAGTAGGTCGCGGACCAGAGCGCGCCGGGATGGGTGTGGAACTGGTTGCCATGGCCAAGCCGGTTGACGTTCGCCCAGCAGTTGATCGCCCAGGCGAGCTCGTGCCGCTTGCCGGCACGGTCGACGGTGACCTCGTCGGCGATGGCCCGGATATAGGCCAGCACCTTCTGCATCGGCGCGCCACCCCATTCGTGTAGGTCCCAGGTCGACTGCCAACCACCTTGGTTGGAACGCTGCACCGATTCTTTCGCCGCCTCGCGAGCAAGGATGATGTGCTTGAGCTCGGCGTTGAGCGTCTCCGCGTCCGGCATCGTGGCGATCACGAGGGGCGTCGGGAAAAGGTTGATGAGCGTCAGTTGCGGCGCGTCGACGCCTGCGGCCCGCTGCGGCCCGCCGGCTGACCTGCGGTCGGTCATGCCACTTCGTTCCGATCGTGTGGAGTGCGGAGCATCCTAGCGTTTCCGGGTGGGGAATTCAGCCGTTCGCGGCCGTCGAGCTCGCGGGAGGTCCGTTTGTCTCCACGCGCCGGGCTCCTATATCCTGAAACCGAAGGGGAAGACGAGCTCATGCTGACCGAGGAACAGGTTCGCACGGCGGTTGCGAAGGGGGTCGCGTTCCTCAACCGCACGCGCGAGCCACACGCCCTGTGGTTCATGGGCATGATGCGCCGGCTCTTCGGAGTCCCGGAGTTCGCCGACGCCCTCAAACGCTATGACGAGGTGACCGCTACGCGACCGAAAGAGGAGGCGGCCGTATTGCGCGTGCTTCGACGCCTCAACGACGCCGATAACCCTCTTCAGCCTGACGACTGGGACCACGTGAAGATCCTCACGGACCAGCTCCTGGCCTGCGCGCTGTATTGCGATCGACTCGGCTTGCCGCCCGAGTTCGCCGAGACGCTCGAGAAGGGAGTGAAGGCGGGCGGATACGCCGCCACGCACGTGCTCCTGGCATGGATCTGGCTGCACGACAACGGCTGCAAGTTGGCCGTGCGGAACGGCTTTGTCGAAGACATGTTCCGAGCCGTCGCGAGGATCCTCGAGGACCGCCCGACCATCGTGAACGACCTCAAACTGGAGGCCGCCGCGTTCCTCTGTATGGCGCGCCAGGGCAACCGGGTGGACCCGCGTTTCTTCCGGCACGTCGTGTCCATCCAGAGAGCCGACGGCGGCTGGGGGAAGCTCGACACTCCGGACCCCGCCAATCCAGACGAGTCATCCTGGCACTCGACGACGCTCGCCCTGTTGCTCTTGCTGCACGTGGAATTCCCCGGCGCACAGAAGCCCGGCCGCGTCGAGCCGAACGCCCGGCCATGAGCAAGGCTAAAAAAAGTGCGGCGGGCCGAAGCCCGCCGCCGAGGTCTCAGAATTCCGTTCCGATCAGAAGTCCATCGTCATGCTGATGAAGTACGTCCGCCCGAGCGGATCGTACGTCGCGCCGTCGATGACGTGGGCGGGAGCCGCCCCGAACTGGTAGGGCGCCGCCTGCGTCGGAACCAGCGTCGGATTGGAGATGCCATAGTTCATTGGCGGCTCCGTATCGAGCAGGTTCTCCAAGCCGAAGCTCAGCCTGTACTTGTCCTTGAATCTGATGTTCGCGGACGCCGAGAACAGCTGGTAGTCCGGCAAGGAGTTGTAGAGGCAAGCCACCGACTGCGTGTTCGTGCGACACGCGTTGTTATCCAACGCCGGCCAGTACTGGTGCTGCACCTGGAAATTCCACATGCCTCGGCTGTAGCCCACGGTGGTGAATAGCCGGTAGCCGTAGTTCAGGCACTGAAGCTGCAGCGAGCACGCTGAACCGGGTCCTGACGGCGGCCCCCAACCGGCCCAGTCGACCGGCGCGAGCTGCGGGGTATCCTGCGTGATCTCGTGGAGATTGACGGTCAACGACGAGTTCAGGCTGAGCGAGCCGCCGTTCCCCAACTGGTGAGCCCAGGCCACTTGGAAGTCGACACCTTCGAAGTTCGACGCCCCCGCATTGTTGAACGTTCGATTGATGATACCGCCGCCGCCGGTGCCCGGATTCCTGATGATGCGCTGGCAGGAGTCGTTGTTGGGATCGCCGGTCGGGTTGAATTGCATGTCCAGACACTTCTGGTACGTCGCGTCGGCGCCTTCGAGCGCGATCATTTTCTCGATTTCGATCTTCCACCAGTCGACCGTGAGCCTCCAGTCCTTGAACAGCTCCATCGCGATGCCCATCGTATACGTGTCGGCCTGCTCCTCTCGCAGGTCCGGGTTACCGAAGCTGTTCGGGATGCCGGCCGTGCCGATCGTGTCCTGCGTGCGCGCGGGGTCGTAGTAGACAGCCGCGCCCGACCCCATCAACGCCGTGCAGATCGCGCGCGATTGCGCCGTCTGCGCCGGGCTTACGGTCCCCGAGGGTGTCGCGCTGAACGTTCCGGGACTGGAAAGACCTGTCGAGCACCAGTCGCGCGTGGCTCCGCCGGCGCCGAAGACCTGCGTGCGCCTGAGGTAGAGCTCGCCCAAGTTCGGCGCCCGGAATGCGCGGTTGAAGCCGCCGCGGACCCGATAGCGCTCTCCGATCCCCCAATCGATCAACGCCTTGTAGGTGCTGAGATTGGGCATCTGCGGCATGCTCCAGTCCGATACACGACCGCCGAGCTCGAGGTTGAAGTGCGACGCTACCTTCGGGCCGTTCGAAATGACCGGTACCAAGAGCTCGCCGTAGAGCTCCGCCACGTGGAACTTGCCCTCGCTGTGCTCGGTCGGGAACAAGCCCGCGACCGTATCGATCTCGTTCTGCTGGTCGCTCAGGTTGTCCGGCGAGTAATCGAAGCTGTTCTCGCGATAGTCCGTGCCGAGCGCGTACTGGAGCGGGCCGGCCTTCATCTTGGCCAGGTCGCCGGTGAGGTTGGCCTCGAAGATCGTCTGCGTCACCTCCTGCACGTTCTTCAGCGCCGGTGCGATGATCTGGACGCAGTCCGCGCTGACCGCACGATTGTCCGCGAGCGGCAAGCCCGAGGTGCACGTCGGGCTGGTCTCGGCGAAGCCGCCGCTCTCCCACGGATTCGGATCGAAGATCGCGTTGGTCCCATAGTTCGGGAACGCCACCACGTCTCGGTACGAGTGGAGTCTCGCCGAGCCGAGCTGATTGACCACGTTGTCCGAGCGCCCCGTCGTGAGCGAAACGTCCCAGTGTTGGTCGCCGCTCGGGAAGTCACCCTCGAGGCCCATCGTGAAGCTCATCGTCGTCGTGGTGTTGGTCGTCGAGCGCGCGGCCCCGAGCGCGTTCCTCAACCAATCCGGCTCGCGGTTCAACCAAAGCTGCTGTTCGCTACCCGGCACCGGCGCGGCGGGGCTTGCCTGCCGAGTAATCATCAAGTTGTAGATTTGCGGCGGAACGGGCCAAGCCTCCGACTTCGTGCAGCCGGGCAGGCCGTCGGCCTGCGGCATTCCCGGCGTGCCGGCCGGCGCATCGCAGTTGACGTGGAATCGGCCGTTGGGCGTATACGCTGTGTTGGTCACGCCAACCGCGCTGCACCCTGGGCCCACCGCCGTGCACAGCGAGTCCGGGATGTCGAAATAGGTGTTCGTGTTGCCCCGGTAGAGCTGATTGCCGAACGGGATGCCCACGCCCCATTGGTTGATGTTCGCGGAGGCGAGGCCGAGGCTCGACTCCGTCTTGGTGCGCGCGACGATGGCCTGCCCGGTCAGGCGCATGTTATCGGAGATGTCGTAATGGCCGCTTGCGAACCCCGACAGCCGCTCGAGCGGACTCGAGGCCCACTGGTACATGATGTTTTCTTTGATTCCGCCGTTCGGCATGCGAACGAACACAGGCAGGCCCTGGAATTTGCCGTCGAGGTCGCCGCTGCCGCCCTCGCCCCAGACCGGACCGTCGAACAGATACGCGCCGCTATTGGGGTTACCCGGGTCCTGGAGACCCGAGAATACCGTGCCGTCCCGGTTGATGCGGAACCGCGCAGGGCCCGACGGATTGCTTATGTTGTTCGATTGCTGGCATAGCGGCTGGACGTTTCCAGGAGGAGTAGGCAGCGGAAAGTTATTGGGATTGGGACAACCGTTGACCGGGAAAATCGCGTTGACCGCGGCCTGCGTCGGATTGTTGGGGTTGTTTAACGGCGAACCGGGGGGCGCGGAGACATACCCAGGAGCGCCAGGAGCCAAGTTGGCCTGGGGCTCATTGGTGAACCACGTCGCGCTGCCGAAGGCGAAACCGCCGCCCGGGGTGGCCGGATTCGCCATGTCCGCGACGCGCCAGTCGCGCTGCCACGTGTACTCCTTCGTCCGCGAGTTCCGCTCGATGCCGAACATGACGTTGCCGCGGTCGTTGCCGGAGTTGACGCCGAAGAGCCCCGTGAGCGTCGTCGTCTGGTTGCCGCCGTGCTGCGTATCGCCGAAGCGGACGTCAACCGACGCGCCCTCGAAGTTGTCCTTGAGGATGAAGTTGACCACGCCGCCGACGGCGTCCGCGCCGTACACGGCCGAGGCGCCGCCCGAGATGACCTCGACGCGTGAAATGGCGGACTGCGGAATCGAGTTCACGTCGACGACCATCGACGGGTTGATCGGCTGCGCGCGGTGGCCGTTGATGAGCACGAGGTTCCGGTTCGGGCCGAGGCCGCGCAGGCTGACCGTCGATGCGCCGACCGTGTTGGTAGCCGTTTGCTGCACGTCTCCCGTCGTGAATTGAGTCACGGCGGGCACGAACTGCGGCATCTTGTTCAGGACTGTTTCGACGCCGATCAAGCTCGTCTGCTCGAACGCCTGCTGATCGATGGTCTGAAGCGGGCTGTTCGCCGTGAAGTCCTGCTTCTTGATGCGAGTGCCGGTGACTGTGATTTCCTCGACTTGCCGCTCCTGTTTCGGCGGCTCCTGAGCTCGCACCTGACCGGCGGATGAGACTGCAAGCACGGCGGCAATCGCCGAGGACAATGCGCAAAGACGCGGGCGAGCGCCCGCATAGCTAGAACCCTTCATTTTTCCCTCCCCAGAACGATGATGGTGTAACGCGCGGGCGAGACGTCCGACATCCCGATTATTTTTTTCGGTCTACGCCCCGGCTTTTCCGAGGCTAACACCGCCGCAGCGTTTAGACAACCGTTCATCGCGCCGAAGAGCCGATACCGCGTCCCGAAGTCCTCCCAGGCGAATTGCACTTGTCGCGTTCTCGCCAAGACTACCGGCGAGCCAACGGCGACGGCCGACACAATATGTTCACCAAAATGCACTCGTCGCCGGGGTGAAGTCGGGCAAGCGTACGATACGCCGCGGTGAGCGTTTGAGCCGCGGGACGGGGCGAGAGTGGATCGGAGCCATGTCGGAGCTCAGCGCAGATCAAGCCTTCGCGCTCGCGCTGCAACAGCATCGAGCCGGCCGTGTAGCCGAGGCGGAACGGGGTTATCGCGAAATACTGCAGCGCGAGCCCGGACACGCCGACTCGCTGCA
>Ga0134079_10000270_pt1 | contig 13400 bp, 10 predicted proteins | sample 15_taG_2_FD_119770 | JGI IMG/M metagenome (GOLD analysis project Ga0134079, IMG submission 119770) | Grasslands soil microbial communities from the Angelo Coastal Reserve, California, USA - 15_D_Rain_40cm_2_09182015 | ecosystem: Environmental > Terrestrial > Soil > Grasslands ...
GCCGAAGCGGCGGCCGCCGCGGGGCGCGACTGCGATTTCGTCGTCTCGATGAAGTCGATCACGTTGCGGCGCGTGATCCGGCCTTTTCGGCCCGAGCCGCTGACCGCCGCGAGATCGATGCGGTACTCCGCCGCGAGCCGGCGCACCGCGGGGGAGAGCCGCATCTCTCCCTGTCTGTGCGTCGGCAGCTCGGTGGGCGCGCTCGCGGCGCGTGCCTTCGTGCCCGCGTCGCTCGACGCGCGCGGCGCCGGGCGCTGCGCCGCAGCGGCGGGTTGTGACGCCGGCGCGAGCGCGGGTCGCGCCGGGGCCTGCGCGGCGGGCCTCGCGGCGGGCGGCCCCGAGACCGCGGCCGCGCCGCCCTCGATCACGGCGAGCACGGTGCCGACCTCGACCGTCGTGCCGGCCGGCACGAGGATCTTCGTGATCACGCCGGCCTCGAGCGACGGCACCTCCATCGAGACCTTGTCCGTCTCGACGTCGAACAGGATCTCGTCGACGGCGACCGTATCGCCGACCTTCTTGTGCCAATTCGCGACGGTACCCTCGGCCACCGTCTCGCCGAGCTGTGGCATCAATACGTTCATCGGCGCCTCTTCGGTGCTGGTTGAGACGTGGGGCTAGTCGACGAGCTCGCGCACGCCCGCGACAATCTTCTCGGGGCTCGGCAGCTGCTCGTCCTCGAGGTTGTTCGCGGCCGCGAGCGGCACGTGCGGCGTCGTGATCCGCACGATCGGGCCGTCGAGGTCCCAGAAGAGCTCCTCGGCCACGATCGACGCGATCTCGGCGCCCCAACCGCAGAGCCGAGGGTTCTCTTCGACGGTCACGAGCCGGCCGGTCTTCGCGACCTCACCCAGGATCGTCTGCGTGTCGAGCGGCACGAGCGAGCGCACGTCGACGACCGTCGCGTCGATGCCGTGCTGCTCCTTCAAGATCTCGGCCGCCTTGAGCGCGCGCGGCACCATGAGCGCGAGCGCGCAGATCGTGACGTCTTTGCCCTCGCGCACGACGTTCGCCTGACCGAGCGGCACGACGTGCTCGCCGTCCGGCACCTCGCCCTTCGTCGCGTAGAGCGACTTCTGCTCGAAGAAGAGGACCGGGTCGTCGTCGCGGATCGCGGCCGCCATCATCCCCTTCACGTCGGCCGGGAACGCCGGCGCCACGACCTTGAGCCCCGGGATCGCCATCGCCCAATTCTCGACGCTTTGGGAGTGCTGCGCGCCGAAGCGCGCGCCGCCGCCGTTGCCCGACTTGATCACGAGCGGCAGCTTCACCTGGCCGTCCGTCATGTAGCGCGTCTTCGCGATCTGGTTCACGACGATGTCCCAGCAGACCGCGAAGAAGTCCGAAAACATGATCTCGGCGACCGGCCGCAGGCCCGTCATCGCGGCGCCCATCGTGGCGCCCAAGATCGCCTGCTCGGAGATCGGCGTGTCGCGCACGCGCGTCGGGCCGAACTCGTCGAGCAGGCCGACGGTCGTCTTGAACACGCCGCCCGCGCGCGCGACGTCCTCGCCGAGGAACACGACGTTTTTGTCGCGGCGCATCTCCTGCGCCATGCCGGCGGCGACCGCGTCGCGATAGGTTAGTTGCGCCATTCCGAGCCTCCGTCCGCCCAAACGTCCTTGTTCGCGAGCTCGAGCGGCGGCGGCGGCGCGTTCTTGGCGGTCTCCGTGGCCTCGTCGACTTTCTTCTTCGTCTCGTCGTCGATTTGCTGCAACTCGCCTTCGCTGATGCCGATCTGGAGCAGCCGGGCGCGATAACGTGGGATCGGATCCTTCGCGAGCCACGCCTGGACCTCGTCGTCGGGCCGGTACTTGCCCGGGTCCGCGCGCGAGTGGCCGCCGTGCCGATAGGTCTCGGCCTCGATCAAGCTCGGGCCGCCGCCGCGGCGCGCGAGCTCGAGCGCGCGCAGCGCGGTGCGGTACACGACGTCGACGTCGTTGCCGTCGATCAGCACGGGCTCGAGGCCGTAGGCGCTCGCGCGGTCCGCGGCCGGATGCTCCACCGCCGTCACGTCGTGTATCGACGTGTACTCCATGTAGAGGTTGTTCTCGCAGACGAACACGATAGGCAGCTTCCAGATCACCGCGAGGTTCAGCGCCTCGTGGAACGCGCCGATGTTCGTCGTGCCGTCGCCGAAGAAGCAGACGGCGACCTGCTCCGTGCCGCGGTACTGCGCCGACCACGCCGCGCCGTTCGCGATTGTGAGATGCGCGCCGACGATCGCGTACGAGCCGAGCATGTTGTGCTTCACGCTCGTGAGGTGCATCGAGCCGCCCTTGCCGCGCATGAGACCGGCGGAGTTGCCCATGAGCTCGCCCAAGATCGCGGTCATCGGGACGCCGCGCACGAGCGTGTGGTTGTGGCCGCGGTAGGTGCAGAACGTGTAGTCGTCGGGACGCATCGCGAGGCCGAAGCCGGCCGCGATCGCCTCCTGGCCGAGCGCGAGGTGGCTCGTGCCTTTGATCAGGTTCTGCATGAACAAGTCGTAGGCACGCTTCTCGAGCATGCGGCACTCTTGCATCGTGCGGTACAACTTGAGCCGCGTCTCGGGGCTGATCGAGCTTTGCGGGCTCCGGGACGCGGCCATCGGAGTCATCGTAGGTGCATCCACTGCTGTCGCCTTGTTCTGATGGGCTCGTGTCTAGTACGCATTCGGGATGGGCGAGCTGCAGCCGCCGGATCCTGAAGTCGAATCTTACTCCAGCCGCCGGGCGCGGCGGCGAACCGCGGGGGATTCGGCGATGGCCTGGGATTGGAGCACGGCTAGCCTAACAAGACGGCCGCGCGGCGGCCAGGCGGTTTTACCGAATCCGACCGGCGCCGAATCGGTCGTCTACCGCCCAGAGCCTCGCCATCCGACCCCTGGCGTCAGTCGAGCGTGCTCCAGTCGAGGATGATCTTGCCCGACTGTCCCGAGCCCATCGTCTTGAAGCCGCGCTCGAACTCGCGGATGGGGAAGTGGTGCGTGATCACCGGCGTGATGTCGAGTCCGCCCTGCAGCAGCGCCGACATCTTGTACCAGGTCTCGAACATCTCGCGGCCGTAGATGCCGCGCATGTTGAGGCCCTTGAAGATCACCTGTTCCCAGTCGATCGCGGTCTCACCGGGCGGGATGCCCAGCAGCGCGACGCTGCCGCCGTGATGCATGGTGCGCAGCATGTCGCGGAATGCGCTGGGATTGCCCGACATCTCGAGCCCCACGTCGAAGCCCTCCTGCATGCCGAGATCCTGCATGACGTCGTCGAGTTTCTCGCGCGTGACGTTCACGGCGCGCGTCGCGCCCATCTTTGTCGCGAGCCCGAGCCGGTAATCGTTGACATCGGTGATCACCACGTGCCGCGCGCCGACGCGCTTGGAGATGGCGACGGCCATGATGCCGATGGGACCCGCGCCCGTGATCAACACGTCTTCGCCCACCATGTTGAAGGCGAGGGCCGTGTGCGTCGCATTGCCGAACGGATCGAGAATGCTCGCGATGTCGTCGCCGACGGCGTCGGGCAACTTGAACGCATTGCTGGCGGGAATCGCGAGGTATTCGGCGAAACATCCCGGCCTGTCCACGCCCACGCCTACGGTGTTGCGGCACAGGTGGCGGCGGCCGGCGCGGCAGTTGCGGCAGAAGCCGCAAGTGATGTGGCCCTCGCCCGAGACGCGGTCGCCGAGCGCAAACCCGCGGACCTCGCTGCCCATGTCGGCGATGCGGCCGAAGTACTCGTGGCCTACCGCCATCGGCACGGGAACGGTCTTCTGCGCCCAGGCATCCCAATTGAAGATGTGCATGTCAGTGCCGCAGATCGCGGTCTTGACGATCTCGATCAGCACGTCGTTCGGACCGACCGTGGGAACGTCGATGTCCTTCATCCAGATGCCGGGCTTCGCTTCGCTCTTCACGAGCGCCTTCATGCGATCAACTCCAGCTCGCGACCCACCTTGCCGAAAGCCGCGAGCGCGCGCTCGAGCTGCGCGTCGTTCAATCCGGCGGACATCTGCGTACGGATGCGCGCCTCGCCCTTCGGGACTACCGGGAAGGAAAAACCGATCACGTACACGCCTTCTCCGAGCAAGCGATCGGCGAAACGCCCGGCAAGCGCGGCGTCACCGATCATGATCGGAATGATCGGGTGCTCGCCGGGCAGCAGCTTGAAGCCGGCGCTCGCGAGCCCAGCGCGGAATCGGCTCGCATGGCGGAAGAGGGTGGTGCGCAGGTCGGGCATGTTTTCCAACATATCGAGCGCGCGCAGCGTCACGGCGGCGACCACGGGCGGAATGCTGTTCGAGAAAAGGTAGGGGCGCGAGCGCTGGCGCAGCCACGCGATCGCGTTCGCTTTGCCGCTCGTGTAGCCACCGCTGCCGCCACCAAGTGCCTTGCCGAAGGTGCCGGTCAGAAAGTCGATACGATCCGCGACACCACAATGCTCGGGCGTGCCGCGCCCGTGCGCACCCATGAAACCCGTCGCGTGCGAGTCGTCGACCATGACGAGCGCGCCGTACTTGTCGGCGAGATCGCAGATCGCGCGCAGCGGGGCGATGCTGCCGTCCATCGAGAACACGCCGTCGGTGGCGATGAGCCGCGTCCGGCAATCCTGGCTGTCTTGCAAGCGCTGCTCGAGCTCGGTGAGGTTGCGATTCGCGTAACGCAGGCGTCGGGCTTTGCAGAGCCGGATCCCGTCGATGATGCTCGCGTGATTGAGCGCGTCCGAGATGATCGCGTCCTGCTCGCCGAGCACGGTTTCGAACAACCCGCCGTTCGCGTCCCAGCACGACGAGTACAAGATGGTGTCCTCGGTGCCGAGAAAGCGCGACAGCGCCGCCTCGAGCTGCTTGTGCACCGTCTGGGTCCCGCAGATGAAACGCACCGAGGCCATGCCGTAACCGAAGCGATCGATCGCGCGATGTGCCGCTTCGCGGATGGCCGGATGGCTCGCGAGGCCGAGGTAGTTGTTGGTGCAAAGATTGATGACGTCTGCGTCGTTGACCCGTATCTCGCCGCCCTGCGGGCTTGAGATGACGCGCTCGGATTTGAACAGGCCCTGCCGACGTAGCTCCTCGAGCTCGGCGTCGAAACGTTGGTAGAAAGCCGTATCCACCCGCCACCGCTCAGTGCCGGATCTGCGAGGTGATGTCCTCGAGCTCGTACACTTCGCAGGCGCCGCTCTCGCCGAGCAGGCCGGCGTCCGGAATCGGGGCGAGCCGCATCGTGCGCGGCGTCATCACCCACGGCTCGACGAGCACCTTCGGATCCTCGATCGTAACCTCGTAGAGGATCTCGTTGCCCTTGCGCGTGAGCTTCTCGATGACGTGCATCTGGTCCGAGTGGAAGAAGCCGCCGCGCGAGAGCCACGTTCTGTCGTCGAACGAGATCGAATCGAGCACGAGCGTGTCGCCTTCCCATCGGCCCACCGTGTAGCCGAAGAACCTCGTGACTTCCGCCTGCTGCGGGTCGTGCTTGCGGCCGTCGGTCGGAATCACACGGAACGCCGGGTAGCCGCCGCCGCCGTCGACGCCCCCTCTGTACAGGAACGCGATGTCCTTGTCCGTCTGGTAGATCCGCGCAGGCGGACCCTGCCGCGGAATGCCGAGCGGCAGGCAGGTCATGACGGGGTCGTCCTTGTTCGTCCATTGATCGAGCTGCTGCACCTTGTCCCAGAGCTCGGGCTTGTAGATCGGGCGATTCGGGCCGTAGCGCGGCGGCGCCTCGAACTCGAAGTCGATCGTCTGGTTCCAGATGTTCGTGCAGTCGGCGCCCTGGTTCGGCGCGCAGCGGCGGAACCCGTAGCGCCAGTTCATGCCGGCCGCGCCCCAGGCGCCCGTCATGTCGGGCTTGCCGTTGGCGAGACGGGGCGTAGGCTCGTTCCTCGGCGGCGGATCCGCACGGTCGCCGCGCGACACCGTCGCGATCGCGGGCGAGGGCCCCGGGTTCTTGATCGCGGCCTTCACGCTCGCCGGCACCGGCATGACCACGTAGATACTGCCGGTTTCGGTCTCGGTGGTCGTCAAGTCGCGGATCACCGTGCCGTTGCGCTTCTCGACGATCTTGCCGGCGTAAAACGCTTGGACTTTGTTGAGCTCGTTGTTCCAGTCGGCGTAGTTGCCGTAGGTGAGCTCGGTGGTCGTGGACCCCTCCTTCACTACGACGCTCTCGGCCATCCACTGGTCGTTGAGCACGGCCGTCGCCGTGGCGCCCGGCACGCCGGGAATCGCGAAGGTCACGACCGGCTTGTTGCCTTCCCATTGGACGCTCGTCGTGCCGATCGACGTCTTGCCGTCGTCGGGGAGCTGGTTCGGGTCGGGCTGCGTCGTTCCGGCGAGCGCCGCCTTCGGCGCGCCCTGCGGGCTCGCCCAGAGCCGGATGAGCCGCTCTCGCGCGGCGTTCGGCATCGGCGTGGCCTTGCCATGGCCGGCGACGAGCTCGGCGCCGGGGATGCTCTCGTTCCACGCGTACGGGCCGCTCACGACCTCGACGTTCGTGACCATCGTGCCGCCGCGGAGACAGGAGTACTGAACGCGCTGGCCCGGCGTCTGGTAGTTGGTGCTCACGCGATACTTCGTGAGCTTGCACGGCTGACCGTTCACCTGGATCGTGCCGGTGCCCTGATACTCCAGCGACGCGACGATCTCGTGCTCGTCGACGCCCCGCAGCATTCCCATGTGCCACGTCCAGTTGAAGAGCACCGACTTGAGGTCCTTTGCGTCCTTCGCCGGCGTGTAGACCGGCGGCGGTTGCGGAGTCGCGAAGAACCCGCCCTGCGCCGAGGCCGTCAGCGGTGTGCCGATCGTCAATGCGAGCCCGAGCGCAGCGGCGACCGGCCAAACCTTGCTCGGCCGTACAGTCGACATGATTTCCCCCTTTGAGCCCAAGAACAAGGAGCCCTCCAATGGCATCAGCTGCGGCATTGGCGAGACCTCACACGTTGTTCCTGCATCTTTGTCACGTTACGCCGGCCTCCAATATAGCGCGTCGAAGCGGCTTCCTCGGACATAGTTCGAAATTCCCTCGCGTTTGACAACGCGCTCGACGCGTCGAAACATGCTCGAGAGAACATCACGATAGAACCCCTAGATGCATCACTTCCTTCGCGCCGCCGACGTCGAGCCGACCGCGGCGTTCCCACGCCACGCGTCGGGCTACCGGCGGTTCGCCCTGTCCGACCGCTCGGTCGGCGCCGTGCACACGGGCTGGGGTCTCTGCGAGCTCGACGCGGGCGGGCACGTCGACTTGCACGTGCAGTCGTTCGAGAAGAGCTTCTTCGTGCTCGCCGGCGCCCCGGCGCTGATCCTCGACGGGCGCGGCTACCGGTTGTCGCCGGGCTCGTGCGGGCTGATCCCGGTCGGCATGAAGCACGCGTGGCTGGGCCCCGAGAGGGGCGCCGCGCGTTGGATCGACATGAACGCGCCGTGCCCGAAGGGCGAGAACTTCGCCGACGACACGTATTTTCTGGGTCCGCCGCCGCGCGTCGCGATCGGCGAGCTCGACGTTCGCGATCCCTCCTCGCGGTATCTGTTCCGGATGGCCGAGGACGACATCAAGGTCGACGCGCTGCGCACGGGACTCAAGAAGGACGCGCCCAAAGTATCCGCGAGCATGGCGACCGCGCTGCTCGTCTACAGCGGCATCTCGCTCAAGATGCTCGTCGACCAACGCCTCGACGCGGCGCTGCACACGATGTTCATGGTCGAGTACGAGCCCGGCGCGAACGCGCACCCGCACGATCACCCGCTCGAGGAGGCTTACTACCTGCTGCACGGCGAGGTCGAGGCGTGGGCGGACGACCAGAAGTATCCGATGAGAGCCGGCGATTTCCTCTGGGCCGGCGTCGGCTGCACGCACGCGTTCTACAACCGCAGCGACACGACCGTGCGCTGGCTCGAGACGCAGTCGCCGCAGCCGCCCGCGCGCAACTCGTATCGCTGGGCGCGCGACTGGGAATACCTCACCGAGCAGATCGCGCGCGAGGGAGGCAAACGATGAGCGCCCAACCCAAGTCCGCGCAGTCGGTCGTCGTGATCGGCGGCACGGGCGGCCTTGGGTCGGCGATCGCAAAGTTTCACGCGGACCGCGGCTGCAAAGTCGTGATCACGGGCCGCGACCCGGAGCGCACCGCGCGCGTCGCGCGCGAGATCGGCCCGGGCGTGCGCGGCATCGGCGTCGACGTCGCGAATCCCGAGACCATCGAGGCCGCGCTCGCCGACGTCGAGCACGTCGACCGGCTCGCGCTCGTCGCGGTCGAGCGCGACTTCAACAGCGCGCGCGACTACGACATCGCGCGCGCGCGGCGCATCGTGACGCTGAAGCTCATCGGCTACACCGAGGTCGCGCACACGCTCTATACGCGGATGGGCGCGGGCGCGTCAGCCGTGCTGTTCGGAGGCCTCGCGAGCGAGCGGCCGTATCCGGGCTCGACCTCGATCACGACCGTGAACGGCGCGGTGAGCAGCCTGATCCGCACGCTGGCCGTCGAGCTCGCGCCGGTTCGCTTCAACGCGATCCATCCCGGCATCATCTCCGATAGCCCCGCGTGGCAAGAGAAGAAGGAAGCGATTGCGCAGATCGAGAAGCGCACGCCGGGCGGACGCCTCGCGACAACGGAAGACGTCGTCGGCGCCGTCGACTTCCTGTTCACGAACAGGGGCGTCAACGGGATCAATCTCGTGCTCGACGGAGGTTGGCTGCTGACCTAGCCGGTCCGGGCGCGGTCCGGATGTGCCAGGTCTCTCCCGCGCGATCGTCAAGTTACTCGACGTTCTACCGTCGATCGACAACCCGCTTTACGATCGCGCGGGGGCCGTGTGCCGGCTGGCCGCGGCACGCGCCGCGGCATCGCAGCCGCCGGAGCGTCGCGCGCCCCGTCAACGCTGTGCGGGCGGCTCGTCGGCGACCGGCGGACGATCGGGGGCCGCTGGCGGCGCGGTCCCTTCGTCCGTGCACATCCAGCCCATGCCCTGCAGCTTCGTGACGAAGTCGCGCGCCTGCGTCTCGCAGTAGCCCTTCTGCGTGCCCGCGCGCCAGAGGACCTGCGTCGACCCGTCCTCCTTCGTGTAGCGCACTTCGCACGGCAACTCGTCCGAGGTCGTGTAGGCGACCTCGACACGGCGCATGAGGCTGCCGTGAGTGCAGGCGTTGGTTCGATTGGTTTGCGCGGCGACGAGAGCGGGAACGAGGCAGGTGAGCGAAAGAACGATCAGCGGTCGCTTCATCGAGATCCTCCCATTTGGACGTGAGCTCGCACGAGGAAATCAGCCCGGCTCGAAGCGCGGATAGAGCGGCTTCCACATCGCCTCTCTGACCGCGCCCTCTATGCTGTCCTCGGCGCAGGAAGCGATCCCTTCGCGGACCGCTTCGAGCGCGACGGCCGTCGCGACTTCGAACGACACGTCGCGCAGCCGCGAGATCGACGGGAACAGCAATCCTTGCGCGAGCTCCGCGTCCGTGACCAGAGCCGCGAGCGTTTTCGAGGCCGCGTTCGTCATGCGCTCCGTGACCTTCCTCGCGCGCACCGCGAGCGCGCCGAGGCCGAGGCCCGGAAAGACGAACACGTTGTTGCCCTGGCCGACCCGGAAACGCCGCCCGCCCTGCTCGACGTCGGGGAACGGGCTCCCCGTCGCGACGAGGCAGCGCGCTTGCGTCCACGCGTAGAGATCGCTCGGCACCGCCTCGGCGCTCGAGCTCGGGTTGGACGACGGAAAGATCACGGGGCGCCGGGCGTGCGCGGCCATTTCGCGCACGACGCTCTCGTCGAACGAGCCGGCGACGCCCGACAGTCCGATCAGCACCGTCGGCCGGTAGCGCCGCACGACGTCGTGGAGCGAGCGGCCGCTGCCGCCATCGAGCCCGTGCCGGCGCGCGACGGCGGTCGGCCACGCGAGCTCGCGCTTGTACGCGTCGCGGATCCGGCCATCGTCGACGATCAGGCCGTTGCGGTCGAGCACCGCGACGACGTCGGCGTGCTCGGCGCTCGGCACGCCTTCCTCCTCGAGCCGGTCCTTGATCTGGCGCGTGACACCGAGACCCGCGGCGCCCGCGCCGAAGATCACGATCCGCTGCGCGGCGAGCCGCTCGTCGAGCACGCGCAGCGCGCTGTTGAGCCCCGCCATCACGACGGCACCCGTGCCCTGGATATCGTCGTTGAAGGACGGCAGCCGGTCGACGAAGCGGTCGAGTATCGCGAGTGCGTTGTCCTTGCGGAAATCTTCCCATTGCACGAGCGCATCGGGCATCAGCTTGCCGACCGCGTCGACGAACTCCTCGACGAGCTCGATGTACTCGTTGCCCCGCAGCCGCCGCTTCGGCCAGCCGAAGTACAGGTCGTCGGCGAGCAGCTGCTCGTTGTCGGTGCCGAAGTCGAGGCTCACGGGCAACCCCGCGGCGGGGTCGATGCTCGCGGCCGCGGTGTACAGCGCGAGCTTGCCGACCGAGATCGCCATGCCGCCCGCGCCTTGGTCCCCGAGGCCGAGTATCGACTCGTTGTCCGTCACGACGAGCAGCCGGATGCGCCTCGCGCCGACGGCGTTGCGCAGCACGTCGATCATGCGGCCCTTCATGTCGGGCGTGATCCAGACGCCGCCGCCGCCTTGGAAGACCCTGCTGAAGCGCTGCGTCGCGGTGCCGACCGTCGGCGTGTAGATGATCGGCATGAGCTCCTCGAGATGATCGCCGAGGAGCCGGTAGAAGAGGCGCGTGTTGCGGTTCTGGAGCGCGCTCAGCAGGAGGTATTTCTGCAGCGGGTCGGGCTGCGCCTGGAGCTGCTCGTAGATCCGTGCGGCCTGTTGCTCCTGGCTCACGCTCTTGAACGGCAGCAAGCCTTCGAGGCCGAGGCGCCGGCGCTCCTCGGCCGAAAACGCGGTGCCTTTGTTCAGCAGCGGATCACGAAGCACGTCCACGCCGCGCGCGCGAACGCCGATCGCGCCGCCGGGCTCTTTGTCGTCGATGGCCAACCCCTAACCCTTCAGCGTCGACTTGCGTCGGCGCCGGCGACGGGGCGAGTTTAATACAGATCCGTGGCCGTAGTCCGGCCGTCGCGGCCGCGCGTACAATTCGCCGTTGAGGCACGGCACGGCGCTTAAGAAAAAAGAGGACAGCATGGCAACGAAGGCTAAGACGGTCACGGCGAGAAAGGCGGCCGCGAAGGCGACGCCGATCAGGAAGGGCGGCAAGTCGGAGCTCGTCGAGCCGCGGCTCGTGCTCGCCGACGACATCGATCCGCGTCATCAATGGAATCGCCCGCTTCAGGCGCCCGGGCACACGCAGGTCGACTTCGAGGACCGCTTGGACTTCCGCCGGCTGCACTCGTACCGCGTCGCGCGCGTGCGCGAGGCGCTCGCTGCCTCGGGCCTCGGCGCGCTGCTGTCGTTCGACCAGCACAACATCCGTTACACGACGAGCACGGTGATCGGCGAGTGGGCGCGCGACAAGCTGCTGCGCTACTCGCTGATCACGGGCAACGGCGAGCCGTACATCTGGGACTTCGGCTCGGCCGCGAAGCATCACAAGCTCTACGCGCCGTGGCTGAAGATCGACCACTGCCGCGCGGGCATGCTCGGCATGCGCGGCGCGGTCGGCGGCGACATTACGCTGTTCCGCGACGCGGCGCGCGAGATCAAGGCGATCCTCGACGAGGAAGGCGTCGGCAACTTGCCGGTAGGCGTCGACGTCGTCGAGCCGCCGATGCTGTTCGAGCTCCAGAAAGCCGGCATCGAGGTGCGCGACGGCCAGCAGACGATGCTGCTCGCGCGCGAGGTCAAGAGCCACGACGAGATCACGCTGCTCAACATGGCCGCCGCGATGGTCGACGGCGTGTACCAGGACATCTCCGAGGCGCTCAAGGCCGGCGTGAAGGAGTCGTCGATCGTCGCGCTCGCGACGAGCCGTCTCTACGAGATGGGCTCGGACTGCGTCGAGGCGATCAACTCGATCTCGGGCGAGCGTTGCTCGCCGCATCCGCACAATTTCACGGATCGACTGATTCGGCCCGGCGATCAGGCGTTCTTCGACGTGATCCATTCGTTCATCGGCTACCGCACGTGCTACTACCGCACGTTCTCGGTCGGCCGCGCGACGCCGCCGCAGCGCACCGCGTATCGCAAGGCGCGCGAGTGGATGGACAACGCGATCGCGCTGCTCAAGCCCGGCATGGGCAGCGACGAGGTCGCGCACGCGCTGCCGACCGCGGAGGACATCGGCTTTGCGAGCGAGATGGACGCGTTCGGCTTGAACTTCTGCCACGGGCTCGGTCTCGGCCTGCACGAGCGGCCGCTGATCTCGCGCGTCACGTCGTTCCGCGAGCCGATCGAGCTCAAGGCCGGCATGGTGTTCGCGGTCGAGACTTATTGTCCGGCGACCGACGGGGTCTCGGCCGCCCGGATCGAGGAGGAGGTGGTGCTCACGCCGCAGGGCGCGAAGATCATCACGCTGTTCCCGGCCGAGGACCTGCCGATCGCGAATCCGTACTGAGGCGCGCAATCCAGGCGTCTTCGCCTCCGGTGGCACGGGACATCTCGATCGTGGGATCGATGGGTCTCAACGACGAGTTCTGGTATACATAACGGCGTCCCGCGGGGGGAGTGTCCTATCGTGTATCCGGTTTGGTCGCGCGGGCTACCAGAGTCGCCTGCCGACACCCGCCTGTTTCGAGTAACGAGTCGTACCGTCCGGCTCGCGGGCGCGACTGCGTCAGTGTGCCGGACGCCGTGAACCGTCTGTTGGTCGCATCAATTTACGGGGGAATCATGAAGCTCAAACCAGTCACCGCGGCGTTTGCGGCTGCTACGAGCGCGACGCTGCTCGTGCCACCTGCGTGGTCGCAGGAAACTTCGGGTGGTCTCGAAGAGATCGTCGTCACGGCGACGCGGCGTGAGCAGAACCTGCAAGATGTACCGATTGCTGTCCAGGCGCTCACGGGCGAGATGCTCATCTCCAGGGGCATCGAGAACGTGGAAGGCCTCAAGGCCGTCGTGCCGAACTTCGTCGTTGCCGGCAACCTCGCCGGCACCGACACGGCCAATTTCACGATCCGCGGCATTCCGAACGTCGGTACCTACATCGACGGCATCTGGCAGGTCTCGAACAACGGTCTGCTACAACGCGAGTTCATCGATCTCGAGCGCGTCGAAGTGCTGCGCGGCCCGCAGGGCACGCTATATGGCCGCGATTCCACCGGCGGCGCGATTCGGCTGTACACGAGGGCCCCGGCCAAGGAGTTCGGCGGCACGGTCGACATGTCGCTCGGCAATCTGGACCGCCGCGACGTGAAGGGCCTGGTCGACATCCCGATCAACGACAAGCTCCGTACGCGTTTCACCGTCGGCAGCTACCAGCACGGTGGGTACATCACGAGCCTCACGACCGGCGCCAAGACCGGCGAGTTCGACGACCAGATCGGTCGCGCCGACGTGGTCTGGGA
>Ga0134079_10000271_pt1 | contig 13310 bp, 12 predicted proteins | sample 15_taG_2_FD_119770 | JGI IMG/M metagenome (GOLD analysis project Ga0134079, IMG submission 119770) | Grasslands soil microbial communities from the Angelo Coastal Reserve, California, USA - 15_D_Rain_40cm_2_09182015 | ecosystem: Environmental > Terrestrial > Soil > Grasslands ...
ATCGACGTGCAACGCACTCTCGACGTGCGGTTTCGACGCGCCAAACCTGGTGGGACGAGCGAACACCCCTGACAAACATCAGACCAGAGGTGTCGCTCGGCATTCGCTACTCGCCAAGATCGAAGCCCAATACCTGATCGACGTTCACGCGTGCGGCCTGCGCCGCGACGATGTGTTGGACAACTTTGGAGGTGTCAGGACCCGTTGGTCCACCATAACCGCCGCCACATCCCGCCACCGCGCCGGCAAGCACGAGCCCTGCGGCAATCAATAGCGCGCATTTCATGACTGCTCCTCATGTTAGGTGCATCGGCACTCTCACCGGCGCGCACCGCGCCGCACCATCGCTCCAGTGATGACGTGATCTAAACCACTTGCGCCCCGTGGGTGCATGGGGGGATATGGGGCCTCTCAGGAGGCTAAACCATGGCGCTCTCGCTGCTGCTCGTACTGCTTCAGGCTGCTCCCGTTCGCAACGCGTCGACGACCGTGCCGCCGGCGCAACCCGGCGGTTCGGTGGCAGCGTGGACGCTGCACTTCACTGGTGAAGTGCGCTGGCAACAGACCACGCCCGCCGGCGCGTTGCTCGTGGCAACCGATGCCGCACTCGCGGGGGTAGACATCGAGCGCGGTCAGATCGCGTGGCAGAAAAACGATCTCGGCGGCCTCTCGGCCGATAGCGTCCACATGATCGAAGGCTCGCTCCTGATGGAAGCCGCGAAGCCCGGTGTGTCCGTCATTTTCGATCCCGTCACCGGCACCGTGCTGTTCGACTCGCGCGCGCTGAGTCTCACCAGAGTGGTGACGCGGCGCGCGCTCCCGCAGTCGGGCACACTGCTGGTGCACGGCCAACGCGCCTCGGGCCCGCCACTGGTCGCGTTGTACGATCTTGCGACGGGCAAACAGCGCTGGGTGAGCGAATCGCTGTTCCAGCAGACCGAACCCAAGCGCGGCGGTCTCGGCGGCCTGATGCAGGGACTCGTGCGCGCGGCGTCGTCCGGCACGCGACTCGAGGTGCTGCAGGCGGGACCAGACCTGATTGTCGTGTACACGCTGCTGGGGCTGCGCGCGCTCGATGCCAGGACGGGCGCGATCCGCTGGACCGCGTCGTTGCCAATGGCCCACTCGGGGTCACTGCCGCACCAGGTGCACCTCTACGCGTCACTGCGAAAGAATGACCGCATCTACGTCAGCTACGACGACCGGCTCATGGCGTATGGAATTGCCGACGGCCGTGCGCTATGGGCGAAGCCGGCGAACATCGACGGCTGGATTCGCGACATCGTCGAGCATCCCGCCGGCATCGTGATGCTGCCCGAATCGCCGCCCGCCGATCAGGCCACGGGAAACGTGCGGATCGTCAACGGCGTGGTGCAGACCGGCCTCAACATCGCCCGCTACGAAGACGGGACCATGCTCGCCCCGAAGCCGTTGCGCATGCACGGCACCGTCAAGGACGCGCTGCCTACCGGCGGTGACGCGCTGGTGCTCGCCATCGATGCGGAGTCGAAGACGTTCGTCAACGTGCTGAACGTACCGACGGCCACGCTCCGCCTGCAGAAGGATGTGAAGATCAAAGGACAGCTCGATTACGCCGAGCTGGTCCCCGCAGGTCTCTTGTACATCTCGCGCTCGGACGCATCGACGAACGGAGAAGTGAACGTCATCGACCTGTCGAGCGGTGAGCCGAAGTACAAAGATGCGGTCGAAGGCGGAAAGAACTCCGTCGTGCTGCACGCGACGGAGGGTGGCACGCTGTACGTGTACGCCAACAAGGACCACCATCTCTACGCGGTCAACCGGCAGGATGGCAGCTATCGCGCGCTCGGGCCCGAGATCCGGCTGCAGGGCGACGAGGATCCGACCACGCTCGAGGTTCGCACTGCGGGCCTCGTACTCACCTCGGCGCAGAACATGGTGATCGTGAGTCGCGACGGGCAGATCAAGCAGCAGGTCTATCATCCCGCACCGCAGCTGCCGGGGCTGATGCGGGCGCTGTATCGCATCAACTCAGTGCGTGCGGGACTCTACGGCGCCGCGGCCACGTCATACGGTGACGCCTTCGCGCAAGCATCGCGCTCCACCAGCGACACGGTGGTCAAGCGAGTGACCGCCGAGCTCGCCACAGCCTATTCACAGGGCGGGGCACAGCTGACCGGCTATTCGCAGCAGGCCGGCGCCCTGGCCTCGAAACGGTTCAAGGCTTCGCTCGCTACGCCGAGTTCGGTGTTCGTGCTGACGAAGGGACCGGAAGGCAACGGGAATGTGCTGCTGCAGATCGACAAAGACACCGGCCAGCCGCGCTCACGCGTGGATCTCGGCAAGCAGCGCGAGCCGGTCTATGCGGTAGATGATATCTCCGGGATGCTGTTTCTACAGACGACGCCGGGAACGTTGGCGGGATATCGACTGTAGACCCCCAAGGCGCGAACCGGCGCAATAAGGCGCAGCACGTGTGAACTACACCTGCTGCGCTTTTTCGCGCATCGCTGCGCCTTACACTTCAGCGTCTTATGGTCCCGTGACCGTCGTGATCGAGAAAATCGTGCTGGTCACCGCAGCGGCTCCGCTCGTCGAGGCCTGGAGCGTGTAGGTCCCCGCCTTATCGACCGCCAGATCGTCGAACGACGCAATCCCTTTGACCGCCCGCCGTGACGGGGTGCCGTTCAGGGCCGCGCCTGTGGAGTTGTTGGTGAGTCCTATCGAGATCGTGCCGGTGAACGTGGAATCGGTCCCGCCCAACGAGTCCTTCGCCACGACTTCAACCGCGGGGCTGATCAGCTGACCGACATTCGCGGTGTTCGGCTGCACGAAGAATGCGAGCACGGGCGGGGCACCGCTGCCGGTGCCGCCGGTACCGCCGTTCACCCCGATAATGATCGGCGCGGTACCACTGAAGCAGCCGCTGACGACGAGCGTGATCAGCGACCGGACGATGGTCGAATGAGCAATTCGCATACATGGGCCTACCCACGCCACCCGCCGCCGTTCCGGCAGGTCACATTCGGCAGGGATTAGGCATAGGCGGAGATGCGTTTAGATCGGACGTCGTACACCACTTCACAACCACTCGATCGATTTGTTTCGCGCGCGGCCCCGGCGAACGTGGTAGGAAGCACGGCTCTATCACCTATTTGGAGGTTCGTATGTTTCGAGGCATCGCGTTAGCTGCTCTGCTCGGTGCGGTGGGCGTTGCGCCCGCGGTCGCACAGAGCGGCTTCTCCGTCACTCCGTGGGCGGGCGCCTATGTCCCGACACGGAACAGCTTCAGCGCAGTTGGCACCGACATCAAGCGCGACAACAGTTTCATTGGTGGCGCGCGTCTGACATTCTGGGGCAACAGCCCCGTTGGGTTCGAGCTCACCGGCGGGTTCGCGCCCGCGCGCGTGCACATTTCTGGCACGAACACGACGATCAACGGCGACCGCAACACGCAGGTCTTCGTCGGCGGCGCCAAGCTCATGCTTGGCCTGTCCCCCGCGACCTCGCGCGTCGGAATTTTCCTGAGCGGTGGTCCGTCGCTCATTCGGCGGGGCGCGGACGTGGCCCGTGAAAGCGACAGCCATACGGACTGGGGCGGCGTGGCCGGCCTCGGCGTCCGGATTCCGTTCTCCGCGTCGGTTGGTCTCCGGTTGGAGGGCGAAGACTTCTTTTATGGCGGCAATTTCAACACCGGTCGCAAGTTCCAAAACGACCTCGTGTTGAGCGCTGGTCTCGCGCTCGGCTGGTAGGACGCCGGTTCTGCAACAGAGAAGCTCGCCTGCAAAGGCGAGCTTTTTTGTTGTAGTATGGGGTCCATGCCAACACAGGTTGAAGGCCGCCGCGGCGGTGCCGTGGGCGTCAAAATCGACTTTCGCGATGGCCGCTGGATCGTCCCCGACCATCCCATCATCCCCTTCATCGAAGGCGACGGCACCGGGCCCGACATCTGGCGCGCCGCGGCCAATGTCTTCAACGCGGCCGTCGAAAAGACGTCCGCCGGCCGGCGCAACGTCATGTGGCGCGAAGTTCTGGCGGGGGAGAAGGCGTTCAATCAGACCGGCAGCTGGCTGCCCGAAGAGACGCTCAACGTCATTCGCGAGCACCGCGTCGCGATCAAGGGACCGCTGACCACGCCCGTGGGCGGCGGCATCCGGTCGCTCAATGTCGCGCTGCGGCAGATTCTCGATCTCTACGCCTGCATCCGCCCGGTCCGCTACTTCGAGGGCGTGCCGTCGCCCATGAAAGATCCCGGCAAGCTGAACATCGTCATCTTCCGCGAGAACATCGAAGACGTCTACGCGGGCATCGAATACAAGGCGCACAGCGCCGAGGCCGATGCGGTGATCGAGTTTCTCACGCGGCGGTTCGGCGCGAAGATCCGCGAAGGCAGCGCGATCGGCATCAAGCCGATGTCGAAGTTCGGGTCGCAGCGCCTGATGGCGAAGGCGATTCAGTACGCCATCAAACGTCGCCTGCCGTCGGTCACGCTCGTGCACAAGGGCAACATCATGAAGTTCACCGAAGGCGCGTTCCGCGACTGGGGCTACGAGATCGCGAAGGAGCGCTTCGGGGACCACACCATCGCCGAGGCGGAAGGTGGAAAGCGCAAGGAGGACGCCGGCAAGGTGATCATCAAGGATCGCATCGCCGACTCGATGTTCCAGCAACTGTTGCTGCGGCCCAACGAGTACTCCGTGGTCGCATCGCCGAACCTGAACGGCGACTATCTCTCCGACGCCGCTGCCGCACAGGTCGGCGGACTCGGCCTGGCGCCCGGCGGCAATGTCGGCGACGGGTACGCGGTGTTCGAAGCGACGCACGGCACCGCGCCCAAGTACGCGGGTCAGGACAAGATCAACCCGAGCAGCGTGATTCTGTCCGGCGTCATGATGTTCGAAGAGCTGGGCTGGGACGACGTCGCGCGCGCGATCGTGCGCGGCCTGGAGGGCGCGATCGCCTCCAAGCGCGTCACGTACGACCTCGCGCGCCAGATGCCCGGTGCGACCGAGGTCTCCACCTCCGCGTTCGCGGAAGCCATCGTCGAGCACCTCACATGAAGACTCAGATCTCGTCGCGCCCCCTCGCCGGCATCGAGAGTCCCCTGGTGGCCATCATCGTCGCCCAGGGCGCCCCGGCACCGCTCAAAGATCCGGGGCTCGAGCGCGCGATCGCCTCCGGCGACTACCAAGGCAAGAAGGACGAGGCGCTGCTGGTCTACGGCGCGGGCAAGACCGAGCGCGTGCTGCTCGTGGGCATCGGCAAGACGAGCGAGATCACGCGCGGCGCGGTGCGTCGTGCGGCGGCGATTGCGGCGAAGCGCGCGCGGAGCCTCGGCACGAAGACCTTCGCGCTCACCGTCGCCAAGGAGGCGCGCGGCGGGCTCGGCGCCGCCGAACTGGCGCAGGTGCTCATCGAAGGCGCGGCGCAGGGCAGTTGGCAGTTCACGGAGCTCAAGAAGCAGCCGGAGGATCCCAAGCCCGAGCTCGAGTCGGTCGAGCTGCTCTTCGACGGCGGGGACAAGAAGGGCGCGGAGACGGGCCGCCGGATCGGAGACGCCATTGCCGCGGGCTATCTCTACACGCGCAATCTCCAAATGCAGCCGGGCAACGTCTGTACCCCCAGCTACCTCGCCGAACAGGCCCGCACGCTGGCCGCGACGCACGGCTTTGGCGTCACGATCCTGGACAAGGCGCAGATAAAGAAGGAAGGGATGGGCGCGCTGCTCGCGGTCGCGCAGGGCAGCGCAGAGGAACCCCGTTTCATCGTGCTGGAGTATCAAGGAAGCGATGGGGGAGGCGCCCCCGTCGCCTTGATCGGCAAGGGCGTCACGTTCGACTCCGGCGGCATCTCGATCAAGCCGGCGGCGAACATGGAGGACATGAAGTTCGACAAATCGGGCGCGACCGCCGTGCTGGGAGTCTTCGAGGTGCTCGGGCGCCTGAAGCCCAAGATCAATGTGGTCGGCTTGATCCCCGCCACGGAGAACCTGCCGTCCGGGACCGCGGTCAAGCCGGGTGACGTCATCAGAAGCCATCTCGGCAAGACGATCGAGATCATCAACACCGATGCGGAGGGGCGGCTGATCCTGTGTGACGCGCTGTCGTATGCCAGGCGCTTCAAACCGGTTGCCGCGATCGACGCCGCGACACTCACGGGCGCGGTCGTCATCGCGCTGGGGCATCACGCGATCGGCATGCTCGGCAACGACGAAGCACTGCTCGCCGAAGTGCGCGACGCCGGCGAGCGCGCCGGCGAGCGCTGCTGGCCGCTGCCGCTGTGGGACGAGTACCGCGAGCTGCTGAAGTCCGACGTCGCCGACGTCAAGAATTCGGGCGGGCGCGCCGCCGGCACGATCGCCGGCGCGTGGTTCCTCCGCGAATTCGTGGATGGGTTTCCCTGGGTGCATCTCGATATCGCGGGCACGGCTTATCTGGAAGGCGAAGGCGCAAGCCACGCCAAGGGCCCAACGGCGATCGGCGTCCGGCTGTTTACGGAATTCCTGTTGAAACGCGCCGGCGCTTGATACCTGTTCGGGCGGGGATTCTCGTCCTCGCCCTGTTGCCTGCGGCCCTCTCCGCTCAGGTCGACACGACCGGCCGAGGCACGGCGGCACGTGACACCTCGGCACGAGATACCACAGCGGCAGCCAGGGACAGCACACCCGCACTCTTGCCCACGCTGACGCCGGCGATTGTCGCCGGACCGCTCCCGCGAGGCGCCCGCTACACCTTCACGCTGGACTCGATCCTGCTGTCGAGCGCGCGCACACTCAGCGATTTGCTGGTGCATATCCCCGGCGTATACGTCGCGCGCGGCGGATGGTTCGGGCAGGCGGAGATCGTCCTGTACGCCGGGCGCGGACCCGCTTCGGTCGAGATCTATTGGGACGGGATGCGAATGCTGCCGCTCGGCGGCGATTCGCTCTACCTCGATCCCGCGCGCATTCCGCTGGGGCCGATCGAGCGGGTGGATGTCATCATCCTGCCCGCGTCGCTGCAGGTCTACCTGGTGACCAACCGGTATCGGTCCACCGCGCCCCAAACTCAGATCGGCGTTCTCACCGGCCGGCAGGACATTGCGGGATATCGCGCCGGTTACGCGAAACGGACGCGATCAGGATTCGGGTTGAACCTGGTAATGGACTGGTCGAGCATCGCCGCGGGTCCGTCGGGCAACACGAGCACACCCTTCGGCACTGCCGACCTCTGGCTCAAGGCTGAATACATCCCACCCAAAGGACACTGGGGCGCGTCGTATCAGATCTCCAGCAACAGCTGGCATCGGACCAGCGAGGGCACCGTCGTGGAGGGGTGGCGTCAGGAACGCCGCGATCGTCTGTTGGAGCTCTTTGTCGCGTCGCGCTCCGATGGACTGGGCTGGCGGCTCTCGACGCAGCTCGCCCAGAGCGGCATCAGTCACGGGACGTTTGTGAATAAACGCGGCATCTCCGTGGGAAGCGTCGAGGCGAGCGTCGTGACGAATCGGGCGACAGTTGTCGGCACGGCCAGATACGGGACGGGCGGCGCGCCGGCGCAGTTCGAGGGCCGCGTCGGTTTGATCCCGCTCTCGGGAATCACGCTCGCGGGCAGCATTCGCCAATCGCTCTACTCTGAAGATCGCAAAGGGGCGCAAGCCTACGGCATGGCGGGCATTGCGCTGCCGTTCGGCTTCTCAGCGCGCGCCGAGGGCACCTGGCGCAAGGAGCCGCAGTCCCCATTCGAAGCAACGAGGCCGGTCACCCAGCAGGTGGACGTCGCGGCCTGGCTGCGGCTCGACCACCGGCTGTTCTCCATCGAGGTCGGTCGCGGACATCGCGACCCATTCGCGCCGTTCGGCTTCGCCGAGGGCATCGGCACCATCGATTCGCTGGCTCCGACGCCCGCCACCGATTTCGTCGCGGCGCGGGGCCTCGTGCACGTTGCGCCTGGGCTGACGTTCTCCGGCTGGTACTATGATCCAGTCGTCGGGGGCGGCGATTTCGAGCCGCCGCGTCACGGGCGGGTGTCGGCGACGTTCTACTCCAAGTTCTGGCGAGTCTTCCCGAGCGGCATCTTTGCGCTCAGGGCCGAACTCGCGATGGAGTCCTGGAGCCGCGGCGGCAGTGGCGGCATCAGCGCCGGGTCGCGCTTCGGCTTGGCGGGAGCGACATTCACGGAGACGAACATCGAGTTGCAGCTTGGCGGGGCCACCCTCTTCTGGAACTCGAAGAACATCAATGTCACGCACGCGAGCTATGTGCCGGGATTAGGCTATCCGCAGGCCGCCCAGCAGTGGGGCGCCCGGTGGTTCTTCACTAACTAGCGTTCCCCGTTACATTTATCGCCCTGTGCCGCGCAGTATGACAGGCTTCGGCGCTGCCGAAGATCGGGTGCTTCGCGGACGGCTGCGAATTGAGATCCGCACCGTCAACCACCGCTATTTCAACCCGCAGCTCAAGCTGCCGGCGGATCTGGCCGGAGTGGAGGTCGAGCTGCGCGAGCGGCTGCGGCAACTGCTCGAGCGCGGTCATGTGACGGTGACGGCGCGGTGGGTCGAGAGCCCGGGCCCGGAGCGCGAAGTGACGATCGATCTGTCACGGGCGCGTCAGGTGCTGGCGGCCGCGCAGCAGCTCAAGAAGAAGCTGAAGCTGAAGGGAACGGTGGATCTGGCGTTCGTCGCGCGGCATCCCGACGTCATGACGGCGGCGAACGGCGCTACCGACCAGCCGGTGCAGTGGGCGGACGTGCAGTCGGTGGTGGAGAAGGCCGCGCGCGAAGTCGTGGCGATGCGCGAGCGCGAGGGTCAGGCGCTCGTCGTCGAGCTGAACGCGCGGCTCGACGCGTTAGAAACGGCGGCGCGCGCCATCGAGGCGCAGGCGCCGGCGCGGCTCAAGGCAGAGCATGAGCGGCTGAAGCAGGCAGTGCAGGAGCTGACGAGCCGGGCCAACGTGGACGAGCAGCGGCTGGCGCTCGAGATCGCGCTGCTCGCGGATCGCGTGGACATCACGGAAGAGCTGGTGCGGTTCCGCGCGCATGTCGCGGCGGCACGGGCGGCGCTCGCATCCGACCACGCGGTCGGCAAGCAGCTCGGGTTCCTGGCGCAGGAGCTGCTGCGCGAGGTCAACACGATGGGGTCGAAGGCGAACGACGCGCGCATCACGCAGTCGGTGATCGCGATGAAGGGCGACCTCGAGAAGTTCCGGGAGCAGCTGGAGAATTTGGAGTGACGGTGGGGCCGCGCATCGTCGTCCTGTCGGCGCCATCGGGCGGCGGCAAGACGACGATTGCGAAGACGCTCCGCGAACGGTATCCCGATCAGTTTGGCTTCTCGGTGTCCGCCACGACGCGGCAGCCGCGGGGGGGAGAAACCGACGGCGTCGATTACCGCTTTTGGACGCCGTCGCAATTTTTGGCCGGCGTGAATCAGGGACAGTTTCTGGAGCACGCGCAGTACGGCGGCGAATTGTACGGCACGCTGCGCAGCGATGTGGCGAAGATTCTCGAGTCCGGCCGGCACGTGCTGCTCGATATCGAAGTCAACGGCGCCGCGCAGGTGCGCAAGCTGGACTCGCACGCGCTCACGATTTTCATTTTGCCGAGCGACCCGCGGGTGCTGGTGCAGCGGCTGGTGGGGCGGGGGAGCGAGTCGCGCGACGAGATCAAGCAGCGGTTGGAGCGTGCCATCGACGAGATCACCGAAGCCACGGCGTTCCATCGGTGGGTACGGAACGACGATCTCGACCAGGCCGTGGAAGCCGTCCTGAAGGTCAGCGAGGAGCCTGCTACATTTGTGCGGGACCCCAGGGACCTTCCCTGGATGAAGCAGTACCTGATAGATCTGGACGACGAGAGGCATCGCCTCTAAGAACGTACGCGAAAGGTGAAGCACATGCGGATCGTGACACCCTCAGAAGTCGCAGGACAGACCCAGAACAAGTACCTCGGCGTGCTCGTCGCGGCCAAGTTCGCGCGCTTCGTGAACGACTTCCCACGTGACCGCTCGGTCGACTGGGAGGAGAAGCTCACGACCCGCGCGTTCGACGAGCTCGTGCGCGGCGGCCTGAAATACCGCCTGGTGCGGCGGCGGCGCCAGCAGGAAGGCTGATGCCGTTCTCGCACCGCCACGTCGTCCTTGGCGTGTCGGGCGGAATCGCCTGCTACAAGAGTTGTTTCCTGGCGCGCCGGCTCACGGAAGCGGGCGCCACCGTGGATGTGGTGCTCACCGCCGCGGCCGCGGAGTTCGTCCGTCCCGTCACGTTCGAAGCGCTGACCGGCAGGCCCGTGCTGACATCGCTGTGGGAGCGGGGGGGGGGCCGCGCGCTCGCGCACATCGATCTCGCCAAAGAACCCGATCTCGTGATTGTCGCGCCCGCGACGGCCAACCTGCTCGCGCGCGCCGCGATGGGGATGGCCGACGATTTGCTGACCGCGCTGCTGCTCGCACGAGCGCGCCGTCTCGTGCTCGCCGCGCCCGCGATGAACGACGACATGTACGCGAACCCCACCACCACGGCAAACATCAAGACGCTGGAGAGTCGGGGCTGGCACTTCATCGGTCCCGAGATCGGCGCGCTGGCCGAAGGGCCGAGTGAGCGACCGGGCCGGATGAGCGAGCCGGATGCGATCTTCGCCGCCGCCGCGCAGCTGCTCGAGCAGGGCGACAATCCGGGCAAGAGTAAGTGGTCGGGCAAGCGGGTCGTGGTGACGGCCGGACCGACGCGCGAGCATCTCGATCCCGTGCGCGTGATCACGAATCCTTCGAGCGGCCGCATGGGCTACGCGCTCGCCGAAGCCGCGCGCGCGCGCGGCGCCGATGTCGTGCTCGTCAGCGGTCCCACCGAGCTGACGCCGCCCGCCGGCCTGAAGACGCAGCACGTCGAGACCACGGAGCAGATGCAGCAGGCGGTGCAGGGACTCGTGGGCAGCGCGGACGCGCTGATCATGAGCGCGGCGCCCGCCGATTACCGGCCCGCGACGCAGTCGGCCAAGAAGCGCCCGCGCAGCAACGGCGCCTTCACCCTCGAGCTCGAAGCGACGCCCGACATACTCGGCTCGCTCACGCGCCGCAAGGGGATGGTCGTCGTCGGTTTCGCACTCGAGACGGGGAACGGACTCGCGAACGCGCGCTCGAAGATGCAGAATAAGGCGCTCGACTACGTGATCCTGAACGACGCCACTGAGCCCGGCGCCGGATTCGAGGTCACGACCAATCGCGTGACGATCCTGGGACCGGGCGGCAAGCAAGTCGACCTGCCGCTGCTCCCGAAACGCGACGTGGCCGACCGAATTCTCGACGTGGTGGAAGAGGCGCTTTGACTGACCCCTGGGCTCTAGCTGCGCAATACCTGCGACAACAGCGGTTGCTTGGTGGAGATTCGGTGATCCTGGCGGAATCTGAAGGAGCCGGGAGTCGGGAGCCGGAAGTCGGGGATTCGCGTGCACCGGCGCCGATGGTCGTTCCCACATCCAACCCAGCAGCCCCGGCTCCCGGCTCCCCGAGCCCGGCTCCTGGAATTTCCTTCGACCCACCGTCGGCCGATCTCTTTGCCACCGATCCCATCCAGCGGGCCACCAGCTTGGAGGACGTCGCGGCGCTCATCGCCGGCTGTCGCCGCTGCAAGCTGTGCGACGGCCGCACCAGGACGGTGCCGGGCGAGGGCCTCGCCACGGCGCGTCTGGTGGTGATCGGCGAGGGGCCGGGGCGCACTGAAGACGAGACCGGACGACCGTTCGTCGGCCGCGCCGGCGAGCTGCTCACCAAAATTCTCGAAGCGATCGCGCTGCCGCGCGATCAGGTGTTCATCTGCAACATCGTGAAGTGCCGGCCTCCGGAGAACCGGCTGCCGCAATACGACGAGATCGCGGCCTGCCTGCCGTTTCTTTACCGGCAGATCGAGCTGGTGAAGCCCACGGTCATCCTGGCCATGGGAGGGACGGCCGCCCAAAGCTTGCTCAATACCAAGCAGTCGCTCGGTGCCCTCCGCAATCAGGTTCATCGGTTCCGCGGCATTCCCGTCATCGTGACCTATCATCCGGCGGCCTTGCTCCGAAACCCCAACTGGAAGAGACCAACCTGGGATGACGTCCGTATCGCCGCTCGCCTCCTCGACGGCTGAGAGGGCGAGTGAGTACGCCGGCCGCCAAACTCCGTGGAGCAACGAGGCGGAGCAGGCGGTTCTGGGCGCGATGATGCTGGACCAGGATGCGGCGCTCAAGGCGGCCGAAATCCTGGACGACACGATGTTCTACAAGGAGAGCCATCGCCTGCTGTATCGGTCGATGCTCTCGCTCACCGAGCGCGGCGACGTCATCGATCCCGTCACGCTGCAGGGCGAGCTGCAGCGCCGCGGCGATCTCGACCGGGCCGGCGGCATGGAGTACATCGCCGCGCTGATCGACGTCGTGCCGACGGCCGCAAACGTCGACTATCACGCCAAGATCGTGCGCGACAAGGCGGTGATGCGCCGTCTCGTCGAAGCGGCGACCGGCATCATCCAGGACATCTACGAAGGCCACGGCACCGCCGGGGAAGTGCTCGACAACGCCGAGCACCGCGTCTTCCAGGTGGCGCAGTTCCGCCGCGCCGAAGAGTTCATCCGCATCAAGGAGCTCATCTGGCCGACGATGGAGCGCATCGAGCAGCTCCAGTCGGGGGCGGGTGCGCTGACCGGAGTCCCCAGCGGCTTCGTCGATCTCGATCGCTACACCGCGGGCTTCCAGCGGTCGGATCTCGTCATCCTCGCCGCGCGCCCATCCATGGGCAAAACGGCGCTCGCGCTGAACGTCGTCCAGCACGCCGCCATCGAGCACAACACGCCGATCGCGGTGTTCTCCCTGGAAATGTCCAAGGACCAGCTCGTGCAGCGGCTGCTCTGCTCGGAAGGCCTGGTCGACGCCCAGCGGCTGCGCCGGGGCCAGCTCCGCGACGACGACTATCCCAAGCTCGCGCGCGCGGCGGGCCTCCTGGGCACCGCGCCGATCTGGATTGACGATTCGGCTGCGCTCACGCCGCTCGCCATGCGGTCCAAGGCACGGCGGTTGAAGGCCGAGCACGATATTGCGCTCGTGATCGTGGACTACCTGCAGCTCATGCAAGGTCCGGGCGACGTCGAGAACCGGCAGCAGGAGATCTCCTACATCTCGCGCTCGCTCAAGGCGCTCGCCAAGGAGCTGGACGTGCCGGTGATCGCGCTGTCACAGCTGTCGCGCGCGCCCGAGCAGCGCGGCGGCGAGCACCGCCGGCCGCAGCTCTCGGACCTGCGCGAATCGGGCGCGATCGAGCAAGACGCCGATGTCGTGTTGTTCATCTACCGGCAGGAGTTCTATGACGGCCCGGTCGATCCCAAGACC
>Ga0134079_10000273_pt1 | contig 13279 bp, 13 predicted proteins | sample 15_taG_2_FD_119770 | JGI IMG/M metagenome (GOLD analysis project Ga0134079, IMG submission 119770) | Grasslands soil microbial communities from the Angelo Coastal Reserve, California, USA - 15_D_Rain_40cm_2_09182015 | ecosystem: Environmental > Terrestrial > Soil > Grasslands ...
GGTCGACGAACGTGTCGCCGCGGTCGCAGCGGTTGAACGACGCGACGAGGTTGTCGGGCGTGCCCGCGTAGACCTCGTCCGACGACAGAAAACCGAACATCTCTCGGTACCAGCGGATCTTCTCCTTCGCATTCCGCGTCATGAGCACCGCGTGCGCGATGCGTTTGACTTGCGAGGGACGGCGCTCGACGCGGAGCAGCTCGCCCGCGCGCCGGAGCTTGTCGGCGCCGGTGTTGACGGCCTGCTCGGCGACGGGCAGCGGCGCGAGCGACTGGAGTCCCCAGACGACCTCCATCTGATAGCCGTGCGGATCGGCGAGCCGCACGCGCAAGCCGCCGCCGGGCTCATCGACGTGCTCGACGCCGCTCGCGCCGGGCACCTTCGCGAAGCGGCGCAGGTCGTCCTCGCTCGCGACGAAGAACGCGAGGCCGATGAACTTCGACGGCCCGAGATGCGTGACGTGAACGTGGTGCGGCGCGTCGGTGCCGCGCATGTAGAGCGCGTCGCGCGTGCGCTCCGAGCGCGCGAGGCCGAAGCACGTGAGGAAGCGCTCGGCCTCGTCGAGGCTCGGCGACTGGAGTCGGCCGTACGCGAGGTCGGTCACCTTGACGATCGGCATCGAGAATCCCCCTCTGGCCGAGCCACCCTACGCGCAGCGGCGCGGTCCGCTCAAGTCCGCGCGCGAGCCCCGCTCGGTTTGCAATGGTAGGATCGCGGCTTCGAGCGGCGGAGGTTCGGATGAGGAAGTCGATCTGGCGCGTCGCGGCGGCGGCGACGCTTCTCGCGCTCGCGCCCGCTTGGCAGGCCGCGGCGCAGCTAGCGAACAAGGACGCGCGGATCATCGCCGGCCACTACCACTTGAACGCGTCGAACATCGACGCGCACATGAAGTTCTGGGTCGACACGCTCGGCGGCAAGCCGCTGAAGTTCGGGCCGCAGCAAGTCGACGTCGTCGAGTTCCCCGGCATTTTCATCTTCCTGCGTAAGCAGGCGCCGACCGGCCCGACGCGCGGCACGACGTTCGACCACATCGGCTTCGCCGTGCCCAACGTCGCCGCGGTCGCCGCGCGCGCGGTCGCGAACGGTTTCGAGCGCACGGTCGGCCGCGAGCCCGGACCGGGTCAGACGGCCGCGCCGCCGACGGCCGGCAACTACGGGATGTTCGAGTACCTGATCGGCCCCGACGGCGTGAAGGTCGAGCTCGTGACGAACAGCGAGCCGAACGCTCCGCCGATCAAGCATCACCACATGCACTTCGTGAACAAACAGTTCGTCGAGATGGGGCAGTGGTACATGAAGGCGTTCGACGCGACGGAGCGCCCCGGGAAGACCGACTTCTTCTTCGGCGCCGACCTGCCCGGCGTCGGCTACATGCTGAACTTCTTCAGCTGGCTGCCGGAGCAGCCGCTCGCCGCCACGGCGGGCCGCGCGGTCGACCACGTCGGCTTCGAGGTCCGCAACCTCGAGGCGTTCTGCAAGGAGCTTCAGGCGAAAGGCATCGAGCTCGTCGTTCCGTACCGCTACTCGCCCGAGCTGAAGCTCGGCGTCGCGTTCGTGCGCGACCCGTGGGGAACGTCGATCGAGCTCAACGAGGGGCTGCGCGACCTGCCCTAAGCGGCCGCGTCGGGACGCGCTTGCTCGGCGGCGCGGCGGCAAGCGCAAGCGCGCGCGGCGTCAGAGGGACCGATAGCGCATCGCGCCGCCGATCGGAAACGTCTCGGGCAACCGCTTGCCTTGCGCGCGCACGGCCGCCGGCCAGTCGCGCAGATGGCTCTCCGCGTCGCCAATCGCGAGCGCGGGCGTGTTCGCCCAATCGTCCGCGAACGGCAGCTCGTCGCTGGCCGTGTGGAACGCCTCGGGCATCGCGATCTGCATAGCAGTCCTCTCCTTGTCAGCGAGGACTTGAACTAGCCGCAGCCGACGCGTGCTCAACCTCTGCGCGCGGCGTTTTCTTGTCGGCCTCGAGCCGTAGATGCACGAGCGCGAGCACGGCGTCGAGCATCGGCGTCGGCACGTCGACGAGGCGCGCGATTTCCGCGACCGACGCAACGAGCGCGTCGAGCTCGAGAGGCCGGCCAAGCTCGTAGTCTTGAAGCATCGAGGTCTTGTGCGCGCCGACGGCGGCCGCGCCGTCGATGCGCTTCTCTAGATCGAGCGGAAACTCGACGCCGAGCTTTGCCGCGACCTCTTGCGCCTCGCTCATCATCTGTCTGATGACTGCGCGCACGCCCGCGTCGCGCCCCATCTCTTCGAGCGTCGCGCGCGTTAGCACGCTGACCGGATTGAACGTCGCATTGCCGAGCAGCTTGAACCAAACGTCGTCGCGGATACGTTGGCGCACCGGCGCCTTGAGCCCACCGGCCGTGAGCGCCTGCGCCAGCGCGGCCACGCGCTCGGATTTCGTGCCATCGGGCTCGCCGAGCATGAATCGATTGCCTTCGAGATGGCGCACGACGCCGGGCGCGACGATCTCGCACGAGGGATAAACGACGCAGCCGATCGCGCGCTCGGGCCCGAGCGTCTTCCAGACGCGTCCACCCGGGTCGACCGTGTCGAGGTGCCGATTCTCGAGCGGGCCCGGAAACTTGTAGAAGTACCACCAGAGGATGCCGTTCTGGGCCGTCACGATTGCCGTCTCCGGTCCGAGCAGCTTGGCGATTTGCGCCGCTGCGGGCGCGACCGAATGCGCCTTGAGCGTCAAGATCACGTGGTCCTGCGCGCCGAGCGAGGCCGCGTCGTCGGTCGCAGGAATGCGGAGGTTGCGCGTCGCTCCGCCGATCTCGAGCGTAAGCCCATTCTTCTTGAGCGCCGCGAGATGTGGACCGCGCGCGACGAAGGCGACGTCGCAGCCGGCATCGACGAGCGCGGCGCCGAGGTAGGCGCCGATCGCACCGGCCCCATAGACGCAGACTTTCACACAGTGCTCAGCATCGGCATCGTTTGGGCGCGGCGTTACGCAAGCCCGAGCTTCTGCGCGAGCCCGATCCGCTGCAACTTCCCGGTCGCGCCTTTGGGGATCTCGGCAACGAACACGACGGTGCGCGGCACTTTGAAGTCGGCGAGCCGCGTGGCGGCGAACGCGCGGATCGATTGCTCGTCGGCCGCAGCGCCCTCGGCGAGCACGATGCACGCGGCGACGTCCTCGCCGAGCTTCGCGTGCGGCACCCCGAACGTGACGACCTGCGCGACTGCGGGGTGATCGAGCAGCACTTCGTCGACCTCGCGCGGCGATATCTTCTCGCCGCCCCGATTGATGATCTCCTTGAGCCTTCCGGTGAGCCGAAAATAGCCGTCGGTATCCATGACACCTTGATCGCCCGTGCGAAACCAGCCGTTCGTGAACGCCGTGGCGTTGGCCTGCGTGTTGTTCTTGTAGCCTTTCGTCACGTTGGCGCCGCGGATGACGAGCTCGCCGATCGCGCCCGCGGGCAGCAGTTTCCCGGCTTCGTCCATGACCGCGACCTCGGGCCCCGCGGGCAGACCGACACTGCCGGGCTTTCTCAGCCGCGGCGGCAGCGGATTGCTCGCCATCTGGTGCGCGGCCTCCGTCATGCCGTAGGCCTCGACTACGGGAGCGTTGAAGGTCTTTTCGATCTCCGCCATGACCTGCGGCGGCAACGACGCCGACGAGGAGCGCACGAGCCGCAGGCGCGTGGACTCGATGATCGCGGCGTTGCGCGCCGCGCGCCCCAGAATCGCTTGATGCATCGTCGGCACGCCCGTGTACCACGTCGGCCGCACCTCCTCGAGCCAGCGGAAGAAGTGCAGGGCGTCGAAGCCGGGCGTGCAGTGCACGCTCGCGCCGGCTTGTGCGGACGCGAGCACGGCCGCGATGAGGCCATGAATATGAAAGAGCGGCATGATGTTGAGGCAGCGGTCGGCGCGAGCGAGCGCAATGCTCGCGGCGACGTTCGCCGCGGACGCGCAGACGTTGCGTTGCGTGAGCGGCACGATCTTCGGGCGCGACGTCGTGCCCGACGTGTGCAGCACGAGCGCGACGTCATCGGGCGCGGCGTATCCGCCGCGCGTGCCCGACGTTTTCGGGCGGCCATCGATCGTAAACAGACCCGCGGGCCCGCGTGCGTCGAACGAAAGCGTCGCGACGTCGACGCCGAGCTCGGCGGCGACGGCGAGCGCCGGCGATTTCGAGCCCGCCTCGACGACGAGCAGTCTCGCCTCGAGGTCAGTCAAATAAAAACGAAACTCGTCCGCACGGTAGGCGGGGTTCAGCGGCGCCGTCGTCGCCGCGGCGCCGATCGCGACGAACGCGCTCGCCATCTCGGGCCCATTTGGCAGCACGATCGCAACGGCGTCGTTGCGCCCGACGCCGAGCTCGTTGAGCCGCGCCATCGTCCGCGCCACGTGGCCGCGCAGCTCTCGATATGTCAGCGGCGCTCGCCCAGGTGCGCCGAGCGCGGGATCTTCGTCGGCGCCGAGCTTGAGAAGCTCGTGAATCGTTTCTGGCGGCATCGCGCGTGAGGATACAGCGATCGCGGGCGGCGCTCTACGCCGCCCGCCGTCAGGTGCGGGCCGGCACCACTGCGACTTCCGCCTTCGCGGCCCGCGCCACGGCGCGCAAGCGCAACGCCGCGCCCGCGGCGAGCAGCGCCATGAGCGCGCTGCCGTAGAACCCCATGGCCCAGCTTCCAGTCTGCTCGAAGATCCGCGCGCCGATCCACGGACCGATGATCGACGCGACGCCTTTCGCCGTGTATAGCACCGCGTAGTTGGACGTCGCGTTGTGCGTGCCGAAGTAATCGCCCGCGAGCGACGGAAAGAGCGAGTAGATCTGCCCCCATGTGAAGTAGACGGCCACGAGCGTCGCGGCGAACCAGGCGCCCGAGATTTGGCCGAGCGCGACGACCGACCACAGGCACGCGGACTGGAGCAGGAACGTAAGAATCATCGTGTTCTCGCGGCCGAGGCGGTCCGAGGCCCAGCCCCAGAAGACCCGGCTCGCGCCGTTCGCGAGCGGGCTCAGCGTCGCCGCAAGCGTCAGCGCGCCGGCCGAGAGTCCCCACGAACGCGCCATCGACCCGGCGTTCGCGGTTACGAGGAGCCCGCCGGTGGCCATGAGCACGAACGCGGCATACATGAAATAGAACTGCGGCGTGCGCAGGACCTCGAACGTAGTGAATTGCCGCTGGCCGACGTGCGCCGCGCTCGACGCGGCCGGCGCCGTCTGGGCAAGCCGCTGCACGGCCGGGTGGCGGAGGAATTGCGCGACGACGACGATGACGGTGCCTTGGAGCGCGCCGGTCGCAACGAATGTCGACGCATACCCGCGCGACGCGATGAGCGACGAGATCAGCGGAATGAAGAGCGCGGTGCCGCCGCCGAATCCCGCAGCCATGATGCCGGCCGCGAGCCCGCGGCGATCCTTGAACCACTTGAGCGCCGACCCGATCGAGCAGCTATACACGAACGCAGCGCCGGCACCGGCCATGCAGTACATCGTGTAGAGCATCGGCAGCGACGTTGCCTGCCCCATACCGGCCCAGCCGAGACCGCACAAGAGTCCGGCGGCCGTGATGAACCAGCGCGGCCCGAGGCGATCCACGAGCCAGCCGTCGAGCGGCTGGACCCAGGTTTGCAAGATGATGAACAGCGTAAACGCGAACTGAATATCGGACAGCTGCCACCCCGTCTGCCGCTGCATGGGCTCCACGAAGAGCGTCCACGCGTACTGGAGGTTCGCGATCATGATCATCGCGACGAGCGAGGCGCAGAGCTGAAACCAGCGATTGTCGATGCCCACGATTACCGCCCCTTGCTTTGCGCAGAGTCTAAGCTCGTTTGCCGGCGAATTGCTCGGCCGTACGCACCCGCCGGTGTTTCGGTCGCAGCGGCGCCCCGAACGCAAACCCGCAGGCTTTTCGCTGCTCGCACACGTCGACCGAAGGCATTACTCTTGTTGCGCACGCAAGAAGGAGAGGCGCGATGAAGACGATCGTCCCGGTCGTGTTCCTGCTGACGCTGTCGACCGCCGCGGCCGCGCAGACCAACCCTGACTGGCACGCGCAGTTTCCGGCGTTCAAGATCGCCGGCAATCTCTATTACGTGGGCACCGCCGATCTCGCGGTCTATTTGATCCGCACTCCGCAGGGCAACATCCTCATCAATTCCGACTTCGCCGAGGATGTCCCCACCGTCCGCAAGAGCATCGAGCAGCTCGGATTCAAGTACAGCGATACGAAGATCATCCTGATCAGCCATGCCCACGGCGACCACGATGAGGGCGTGGGAATTATCCAGAAAGACACCGGCGCCAAGGTCATGGTGATGGACGCGGATGTCGCCGATGTCCAGAGCACGGCTCCCGGTCGCCCCGGCGCGAAAGTCGATCGCGTGCTCCACGATCGCGAGACGGTGGAACTGGGAGGCTCGACGCTGACCGCCGTGCTGACGCCCGGTCACACGAGGGGTTGCACGACGTGGACGCTGCAGGTCGAGGAGGGTGGACGGAAGCTCGATGCGGTGATCGTTGGCAGCCCGAACGTGAATCCCGGCTACGTCCTCGTGGGCAACACGAGCTACCCGACGATCGCGCAGGACTACGAGAAGACGTTCAAGGTCCTCAAGAGCCTGCCGGTCGATCTCTTCCTCGGTGCGCACGGCGCCTACTTCGGCATGAAGGCGAAGTACGAGCGGATGAAGAGCGGGGGCGCCAACCCCTTCATCGATCCGGCCGGCTACGCGGCCTACGTCAGCGAGCGTGAAGGCGCGTTCCGGAAAGAGTGGGAGCGGCAGAAGCAGAATCCAGGCGCCGCGAAATGAGAGCCATTTCGAAGCCCGTTCGAGCTCCACGGCGTGATCCGCGGTATCGACTTCGTGGGCTCGGACACCGTGCTCGTCTCTGACGTGCCGTACGAGCCGCGTCCGTGCAGCGAGCTCACGCCGGAGTTCCGCCAGGACGACACGCGCTGATTCAGTCGCGCGTCGGAAAGGGGAGGGTCGTGGAGGGCAAACTCGTGTGCATTCTTGTGGCGGTGTGCGCGTGCGTGCTGCCGGTGCCACCAGGCCACACGCATCCGGTGCTGTCGTTCGTCGAGCAGACCGTCACAGTCGCGCCAGAGGGTTCGAGCGAAAAACCGGCCGCCGCCGAATTCCCTGTCACGGTGACACTGGGGCATACGTGGGCTGCCTTCGAATCGAAAGGCGTGCGCCAGATCTATGACTTCGAGCGTCGCCGCATGCTCAGCCTCCACCTCGAAAGCAAGACCTACGAGGACTACTCCCTGTACGCCGTCTTCGCGTTCCAGGTGCTCGAGCTGGAGAACCGGCTTCGCATCAACAAGATGATGGACGCGGCGAAGATCGAGCGTGGCACGACCCCGACCGTAGTGCTCGAGCACTTGTTCTCGTTGCAAGCGAGCGGCCAGAACGCCGACATTCAGAGCGCGCGTGCCGGCGACACGACCGTGTTCCGCTGGAAAGAGCAGGACCTCCTGACGATCAGCAATGCGTCGAAGCCTCTTCCCGCCGCATACCAGGCGGAGTACTGGCGCTGGCTCCGGTATACGCTTCATGGCCATCCGCAAATCTACGCTCAGCTTGAACAATACAAGGGCGTACCGGAGCTGGTGAAGGTCGAGCAATGGCCGACGCTATCGCAGTCCTCCACCACGCTGCGCCTCGCAACGATCAAGAACGTTGCCGATCGTCCATACTCGCTGGAAGGCTTCACGCTGACGACGCCGCAAAGCGAACCCTTCCTCACTTTGCGCAAGCTCGATGTCAAGGCCGCAGCCATGCAATCCGCCAGCGCGGAGGCAGCACGCCGCGAGCGCGACACGGCCGCGTCAGAAGGCAGGATGCTGGACGCGGTGCTGGCGAGTAGTCTTTATACTCTGGTGACGGGCGACAATGACGCCTCGTGGACGACGCCGATCCGCAGCAAACTGACCGAGGATGCGGACGCGCGCGCGTACGCCGCGGCATTGCCGACCACGGACCTGCAGCACGCGGAGAGCGCTTTGCAAACCCTCGGGAATCTAAGGACGCGAAGCTCCTCCCCTTATTCGTACGTCATGGATGTCTTCGCAGCGAACCAGCAAGTCCTTACGCAGCACCCGCAGGACGCGGAGAAGCTGTTTCTCGCCGCCTTGTCCGCGAACCCCTATCTCACGAGCGCGTGGTACGACCTGGGGAATCTGTACTACGTGACGTTCCGGACGCCGGAAGCGTGGGCCTGCTGGGACGCGGCGCGCCGACTACGGCCCGAATTCCCCCTGGGCAAGTCGGTGAGCAGCACCGAGCAGAAGATGGCCGCAGACCATCCCGAGTTCTTTTAGCCTTCTTCGGCGTCGCCGCCGCGGTCGGCATCAGCCGCACCACGGGACCGAGCCGGCCGTTCTTCGGGCAACCAGTTCTGCACCTTGGCGAGCGATATCCAAACAGTCCTGTCGCGGCGACTGCTCGGCGCCTGACGCGCCTTCGCTAACCGAAGTAGCCGATCCCGCGCGCCATCAGGACAGCGCAGAGCATGATCACGAACAGCAGCGTGAGCTCGGTGTGGACGACGATCCGAGCGCGGCGGCGAACGGCGTCATCGAGCGCCGGCACACGGCCCGCGCGCAGCGCGCCGCGCCAGCCCAAGAACCGCCACGTCGGGTAGACCGACGTGAGGCCGGCGACCAAGAACAGCGCGAGCTTCACGAGGAACGGTGCGCTGTAGAAATAGTACGCGGGTCCCGAGCGTGATCGTGGCCGTCATCTTCGCGATCTTCAGGCCCGCGAGCCGCCCGCGGGTCGACCGTCGAGGCGCCCGGCGGCGCGGAGCGCGAGCGCGACCGCGACCGCTAGCGCCGTGAGCGCGGCGCCGGTCGTGAACGTGGCCGCGGCGCCGGCGCGGTCCCAGATCGCTCCCGCGAGCGCGCTCGCGGCGAGCAGCGCGAGCCCCGAGACGAGGTTGAACACGCCGAACGCCGTGCCGCGCTGCTCGGGGGAAGCCGCGTCGGCCACGAGCGCCGCGAACAGCCCTTGCGTGCAGCCCATGTGCACGCCCCAGAGCACGATTCCGGTGAGCGCGCCCGCGACCGACGCGCTCGCCGCGAGCACGAGATCGGCCGCGATCAGCAGAGCGGCGCCCGCGCCGACGACCGTCCACCGATTCGCGCGGTCGGAGAGCCAGCCGGCCGGATAGGCGCAGCCCGCGTACGCGACGTTCATGAGCACGAGCACGAGCGGCACGTAGGCAGGCGCGAGCCCGACCTCGGCGACCTTGAGGATCAGGAACGCCTCGCTGAAGCGCGCGAGCGTGAACAGCGACGCGACGAGCGCGACGGTCCAGAACGCGCCGCCGAGCGCGCCGGCCGAGCGCACCGGCGAGCGCGCGCGCGCCGCGCGCGCGGCCGGCGGCTCCCGCACGAACAGGAGCAACACCGCGACGCAGAGCACCGCGGGCACGACCGCGAGCCAGAACACGGTGCGAAACGACCCGCCGCTTACGCTCATCGTCGCGATCGCGAGCAGCGGCCCCGCGAACGCGCCGACGGTGTCGAGCGTCTGGCGCAGCCCGAAGCCCGCGCCGCGGACCTCCGGCGGCGTCAGGTCCGCGAGCAGCGCGTCGCGCGGCGCGCCGCGGATCCCCTTGCCGACGCGGTCCGCGAGCCGCGCCCCGAGCACCCAGCCGACTGTCGGCGCTAGCGCGAACAGCGGCTTCGTGAGCGCCGCGAGGCCGTAGCCGAGCACGACGAGCTGCTTGCGCTTGCCGAGTGAGTCGCTCAGGGTGCCCGAGAACACCTTCGTGATCGACGCGGTCGCCTCGGCGAGGCCCTCGACGAGGCCGACGAACGTCACGCTCGCGCCGAGCACACTCACGAGGAACACGGGCAAGAGCGAGTGGATCATCTCGGAGGAGGTGTCCATCAGCAGGCTCACGAGGCCGAGCGCCCAGACGCCGCGCGGGAGAGAGCGCAATGTGGCGGGTGCTAGCAGGCCGTGCGCGCTTGCGGATCGTCCACGCAGGCGCCGTACTCGATCTCGACGGTCGCGTGCGTGATCTTGAAGTGCTGCGCGAGCATCCGCTTGATGTCGCGGACCGCGTCGGTCGAGCTCGTGCTCGCGACGACGTTCGCGTGCAGCGTGACCATCGGCCGCTCCTGGCTGATCGACCACGCGTGCACGTGGTGCACGTCGAGCACGTACGGCAGCGCGGCGCGGATATCCTCCTTGACCGCGCGCGCGTCGAAGCCCGGTGGCGAGCCCTCGAGCAGGATATGGCCGCTGTCGGCGACGATGCGCCACGCCGAGCGCAGGATGATCAGCGCGACGAGGACCGAGAGCAGCGGGTCGATCGGCATCCAGCCGGTCGTGAGGATCACGAGCGCCGCGACGACGGCGGCGACGGAGCCGAGCAGGTCGCCGAGCACGTGCAGCACGGCCGCGCGGATGTTGAGGTTCCCCTCGTCCCCGGTCCGCAGGATCAGGAACGCGATCACGTTGACCGCGAGGCCCGCGAGCGCGACCCAGAGCATGAGGCCGCCGACCACGTGCAGGGGCGCGTAGAGCCGGCGCGACGCCTCGATCACGATGCCGACGGCGATCGCGAACAGCGCGATCCCGTTCACGAACGCGACGAGCACCGAGAACCGATCGAAGCCGTACGTGCGCCGCCAGTCCGCGGGCCGGCGCGTGAGCCGGAAGCCGAGCCAGGCGAGCGCGAGCGCCGCGAAGTCGGTCAGCATGTGGCCCGCGTCCGCGAGCAGCGTGAGCGAGCCGGAGAGCAGACCACCGACGACCTCCGCGATCATGAACGCGCCCGTCAGCGCCGCGGCGAGCGCGACGCTGCGCTCGTTCGCGACGTGCTTGTGGCGATGTCGATCGGGTGTGTCGGCGTGCGCGTGGTCTGAATGCATGGCTCGGCCCTCGAGCGCCGCGGAATTCTAGCACGCGAGGTTGCGACGCTTTGCGACGCAAATCCGATTGACCGTCGGGTTGCGGCGACGGATCATGGCCTCGGGTTGGGACGAGAAGCGCCGGATCGCACCGGCGCCGCTGAAAATCTCCGGCGGTTTTTCGGCTTGCTCAAGGCGCGACAAAAACTCGGCAAGTACCGCATCGACAAGCGGATTGCGGACGGACCGATGGCGGCCGTCTACGCCGCCGTCGACACGATCCACGGCGTCAAGGTCGCGCTCAAGGTGCCGCACGCGAGCGCGATGACGGACTTCTTCCTCGCGGACTTCAAGCGCGAGGCGCGTCTCGCGCACCGGCTCGAGCATCCGAACATCCTGCCGATCCGCGACGCGTCCTTCATCGACGGCCGCTTCGTGATCGCGATGCCGCTCGGCGAGGGCTCGCTCAGCGGCCGGCTGCGCCGGCGCCGCTCGACGGAGTCCTCGCTGCGCCTGATCGAGCAGGCGCTCGCGGGCGTCGCGCATGCGCACGCCGCGAAGGTGATCCACTGCGACATCAAGCCCGACAACTTCATCGTTTTCCCGCACGGCCAGCTCAAGCTCACGGACTTCGGCTTCTCGAAGGTCGCGCAGCACACGCTCAAGGCGTCGGGGTCGGGCACGGTCGGCTACATCGCGCCCGAGCAGGCGCTCGGCCGGCCGAAGTTCCAATCGGACGTGTTCTCGCTCGGGCTCGTGATCTACGAGCTCCTGTCCGGCTACTTGCCCGAGTGGCCGTACGACTGGCCGCCGCCCGAGATCAAGCGCGTGCGCGAGAAGCTCAACACGAAGCTCGTCGACTGGCTGCGGCGCGCGATCCAGGTGCGGCCCGAGGGGCGGTTCAAGAACGCCGTCGCGATGTATCGGGAGTTCAGGCGCCTGCGCAACGGCGCCGCGAGGAGGAGACGCGCGGGAAACGGCGCGGCGGACGACCCCGAGCTTTGGCAGAAGGTGCTGTTCCGGCAGTTCCAGCGCAAATACCGCAAGGCGCTCGACACGCGCTACGAGTGCCGGCACTGCGGCGGCCCGGTTGCGGAGTCGATGCAGTGTTGTCCGTGGTGCGGCACCGAGCCGCCGCTCACGCGGCACAACAGCCGCCATCCGGCCGAGTGCCCGCGCTGCCGGCGCGGCGTGAAGCTCGATTGGCGCTACTGCCCGTCGTGCTACGGGCCGGGCTTCGAGCCCGAGACGACGCGCAGCTTCCCCGACAGGCGCTACGTCGCGAAGTGCCGAAACGAGAGGTGCCGCGGACCCCTGATGGCGTTCATGCGTTACTGCCCGTGGTGCCGTGCGAAGACTCGACAATCATGGAAGCTCGCGGGCAACGAGACGCGCTGCCCGCATTGCCGCTGGGGCGTCGACACGAATTTTTGGCACTTCTGCCCGTGGTGCTCGAAGGCGCTCGACTCGTGAGCGAGCGAACCAAGGCAGCAGGGATGCGGTCCGAGGCGGAGCGCGTCCGACTCTTCTTGGGCGAGCACGTCGACGAGCGGGCCGACGAGTCGCTGCCGCACGGCGAGGTCTGCGTGCGCAGCGTGCGCTCGCCCGACAAGGACACACCGAACGAGGACGCGGCCGCGGTGATCCAAGTCGGCGACGACTCCCTCGTGCTCGCGGTTGCGGACGGCGTCGGCAGCACGTCGGGCGCGCGCGACGCGTCGAACGCGACCGTGCGGACGTTGTCCCGGGTGCTGGAGGCCGTGCCGCGTGACGAGCCGCAGTTGCGGCCCGCGATCCTCGACGCGGTCGAGGAGGCGAACAAGGCCGTGCTCGGGCTCGCTCGCGGCGCCGCGACGACGCTCGTCGTCGCGCAGCTCACGGCTTCGCAGCTGCGCAGCTACCACGTCGGCGACTCGGAGCTGCTCGCGGTCGGCCAACGCGGGCGCATCAAGCAGCGCGTCGTGCCGCACTCGCCGACCGGGTTCGCGGTCGAAGCCGGCCTGCTCGACGAGGACGAGGCCGTGCAGCACGACCAGCGCCACGTGCTATTCAACGTCGTCGGCTCGCCCGACATGCGCGTGGAGGTCGGGCCCGCGTTGCAGCTCGCGCTGCACGACACCGTGCTGCTCGCGAGCGATGGGCTGTTCGACAATCTGTTCATCGACGAGATCGTCGACAGCATACGGACCGGTCCGCTCAAGGACGCGGCGGATCGGCTCGTCGAGCGGGCCGGCAAGCGGATGAGCGGCAACGGCGCGGCGGATCAACCGTGCAAGCCCGACGACCTCACGATAGTGCTGTTTCGGCGGCGCAGATAACTGTTACTGCGTCTTCGGTTGGGGTTTGCGGGCCGAGCCGCTGCGAGCGTCTTCTTGCTCGTAGGCGCGCGAGAGGTCCTCGAAGAATTGCTGCGGGAGCTGTCCTGCCCCGGACTGCGTGAC
>Ga0134079_10000274_pt1 | contig 13268 bp, 12 predicted proteins | sample 15_taG_2_FD_119770 | JGI IMG/M metagenome (GOLD analysis project Ga0134079, IMG submission 119770) | Grasslands soil microbial communities from the Angelo Coastal Reserve, California, USA - 15_D_Rain_40cm_2_09182015 | ecosystem: Environmental > Terrestrial > Soil > Grasslands ...
CAGGCCGGTCGCGAACGTGTGAGGATGCGCGCCATGCAGGTCGTAGCGCGTGACCGCGGCGCGCGGTGGTGGGTCGGTACACACATCGCACGAAGAGCCCATCGCGAGGTAGAGACGTTGGTCGGGGCCGAACGCAATCGATCGAGAGACGTGCCCGCCGGTCGGCAGGCCGGACACGAGCGTGACCGGCGTCGAGGATCCGGGATCGAGCCGGCGCACCGTGCTCTGTTCGGCGAAGTAGAGCGTGTCGTGCCGGAAAGCGAGCCCGAAGGGATACTCGACCCCGCTCAGGACCGTCGTCCTCGAGTCGGCGACGCCGTCCCCGTTCGCATCCACGAGACGGACGATGAGGCCGTCGTCGGAACGGGCGGCGAAGACCGCGCCGTCCGGCGCGAGAGCGAGCGTGCGCACGCCATTCAACCCGTCCGCAAACACGTTGACGGTAAACCCTCGCGGCACGTATACGCGTTGCCCCGCGATCGGGATCGTGTCCACGCCCCCCCCGCCGCCACCCGAGCCGACGGAGTCACCACACCCCACGGCGAGGCCCATGCCCGCGAGGAGTCCCAGACAACGCAACGCGGCTCGCATATGCGTCTACAGACACCGCACAGAGAATGTCGTCGCCGTCGCGGCACCGGCGCTGATCGTTACGCTGCGCGGGTTCGGCGCCGTCACCGTACAGTTGGACGCGACGCCATCGAGCATGACCGTGTGACTGCCGACGGCAAGGCCGGTGATTCGCACGGTCGCGTTGATCCCCACGACCGCCTCCCGGCTCCCATCGAGCACGCTCAGGTAATCGTCCGAGTCCAGATGCGATCCCGTGGTGACCGCGGTGACGTCGAGATCCCCCGTCGATGGCGGGGGCGGATCGCTCCCGCCGGCCCCACCGCTCCCATCACTGCCGCAGGTGACCGAGAAGGTCGTCGCGCTCACCACCCCGCCGGCGATGGTCACGGCGCGGGGGTTCGCCCCACTCACCGTACAGTTGTTCGCCACGCCGTCGAGGAACACCGTGTGCTGCCCCGCGGCCAGGTTGTTGATGCGAATCGTCTGATTGATCCCCAGGACGCGTTCGATCCGGTTATCCGTGACGCTGAGATAGTCGTCGGGATCGGGCTGTGAGCCGGTGGTGGCGGCGGTGATGTCGAGACTGCCGGTCGTCGGCGGCGGGTTTCCGGTGCAGGAGATCGAGAAGGTCGTACCGGTCACGGCCCCGGCGTTTACGGTCATGGTGCGCGGGTTCGCTCCACTGAGCGTACAGTTCGACGGCACGCCATCGAGGCGTACGCTGTGGTCGCCCGTCACCAGTCCGTTGAAGCGGGCGGTCGCGTTCGCGCCCATGGTCTGCTGGGCCGCCCCGCCGTCCAGCACGACCGTGTATGAGGCGGGCAGGTTCGTCCCCGTCGTCGCGGTCGTGATCTCCAGGTCGCCACTCTGCGGCGGCGCGGCGCCGCCGACGTAACTCACGCGCCAGATCCGCCCGCTCGCGTCGTCACTCACGAGCAGGGCCCCGTCGGGCATGACGAGCAAACTCACCGGCCGGCCCCAGCGCGATCCCCCGGCGGGTTGGAAGCCGGTGACAAAATCCTCGACCCCGGTGGGCCGTCCGTTCTGTACTCGCACGCGCACCACTCTCGGCTCGATGGGCACTGACCGATCCCACGAGCCGTGATAGGTCATGAACACGTCGCCGTGATACTCCGCGGGGAACGTCGTTCCCGTGTAGAAGACGAGGCCGAGGGGCGCCGCGTGCGCGGAGAAGGTGAGCGCCGGAGGCTCGACGCCGGAGCAGTCGGCGCCGGCGTACTCGGGATTCGCGGTGCCCGGGAGATAGCATTGCGGCCACCCGTACCACCGGCCGTCGCGCACGATGTTGAGGTGCTCGGGGGGCACGTCGTCTCCCAGGTTGTCGCGGTCGTTGTTGTTGGCCCACAACTCCCCCGTCGTCGGATTGAACGCGATCCCGACGGAATTGCGCAGCCCGGTGGCGAACGTGTGCGGATTCGAACCGTCGAGATCGTAGCGCGTGACGGCGGCCCGGGGAGGGGCATCGTCGCACACGTCGCACGACGAGCCCATGGCGACATACAAACGGTTGTCGGGTCCGAAGGCGATCGAACGCGACACGTGACCGCCCGTCGGCAGACTCGGGACGATCGTGACCGGCGTCGTCTGACCCGGGTCGAGCCGCCGCACGCGGCTCTGCACGGCGAAGTAGAGGGTGTCGCCTCGGAACGCGAGCCCGAAGGGGTAGTTGAGGCCGCTGAGCACCGTGGTCATGTCGTCGGCGACGCCGTCGCCGTCCCGATCGACGAGGCGGACGATTTGACCGTCGGCCGACAGCGCGGCGTACACGGCGCCGTCAGGGGCGAGCGCCAGGGTGCGCACGCCGTCTAGCCCGGCGGAGAAGAGATTGACCGTGAAACCGGGCGGGACATACAACTGCTGGCCCGCGACGGAAACTGTGTCCACGGCGAACAGGGGGCGTGGCTGCTCCGAGCTCGTGGAGTCACGACAGGCCCCGCCGAGCCACGCCGTCCCGAGCACTCCCAGAACGCCGATCAGGGTTGTCCGCATGCACTAGTCCTTGTGGGGTGAGCGCGACGCGGCGGCGTAGCCTCGCAAGGTTTGCGCCAATCGTGGACGTCGCGTCCAGCGACGTCGCCCCGCGTGCATTCGATGTCGCACCGCAGCAGGGGCGCAGCACCTGACTGTAGATGTCCTCCGGCACATCGCTTGATGAGTTGATCCCTTGCGCCACGAGGCGCGCTGGGGGGATATAGGGATCCACCGGAGGATCACGATGCCCCTGCTCCTGCTCCTGCTGCTCCAAGCGGCGCCCACGCCACAGGCCCCCGCCACCGGCACCACCGCCGCCTGGACCCTCAGGATGAAAGGCGCGATCCGCTGGCAGCAGGTCACGCCCGCGGGGGCGCTGCTCATCTCGACCGACGCGTCGCTCGCGGCGGTCGACATGGACCGCGGCGTCGTCACGTGGGAAAAGCCGGAGCTGGCGGGCCTCCCGGTCGACAGCGTCCGCATGGTCGAGGGATCGCTCCTGATGGAAGCGGCCCGGCCCGGACTGCTGATCGTCTTCGACCCGGTGACGGGCGGTGTGGTGTTCGACTCCCGGAAGCCCTCCCTGACGCAGGTCGTCACGCGCCGCGTGCTGCCGCAGAGTGGCTCGCTGCTGGTGCACGGACGGCGCGCGCAGGGACCCCCAGTCGTCGCGCTCTACGATCTCACCACGGGCGCGCAACGCTGGGCCAGTGAGTCCTTGTTCCAGGAAAGCGGCCCGAAGCGCGGCGGCCTCGGCGGCCTGATGCAGGGCCTGGTACGCGCGGCGTCGGGCGCGACGGCGCTCGAAGTGCTGCAGGCGGGGCGAGACATGATCGTCGTGCACACGCTGATGGGTCTCCGCGGACTCGACGCTCGCAGCGGCGCGATTCGCTGGTCGGCCACGCTGCCCACGGCCCGGGCCGGCAACCCGGCGCGTCACGTGCAGCTGTTCCCGTCACTCAGCCAACCCGAGCGGCTCTACGTCGGCTTCGACGACCGGCTGATGGCATACACCATCGCCGACGGTAAGCCGCTGTGGGCAAAGCCCGCGACGATCGACGGTTGGGTGCACGGCATCGTCGAGCATCCCGACGGCATCATCATCCTCCCCGAATCGCCGCCGCCAAACGAAGCGACCGGCAATGTGCGCGTCGTCAACGGGGTCGTGCAGACGGGCCTGAACGTGGCGCGCTACGCCGACGGCACGACGATCGCCGCGAAGCCCCTGCACATGCGCGGCACCGTTACCGATGCGATGATCACCGGCGGCTCCGCGGTGCTCGCCGTCGACGCCGAGTCGCGCACGTTCGTCAACGTGCTCGACGTGGCCACCGCCACGCTGCGCCTCAAGAAGGATGTGAAAATCAAGGGACAGCTCGCGTACGCCGAGCTGACGCCAGCGGGCCTCTTGTACATTTCGCGCCCCGACGCGGCCACGAACGCCGAGGTGAATGTCATCGACCTGACGCAGGGCGAGACGAAGTTCAAGGACGCGATCGAGAGCGGCAAGCCGCTCGGCTCCGGGGACTACGACGCCGCGCGCTACGCGCTACACCACGTGATCGAAGGTACGACGCTGTACGTGTTCGCCAGCCACGATCACCGGCTCTACGCCGTCGATCGCACGGCCGGCACGTTCCGCGCGCTGGGCAGCGAGATCAAGCTGCAGGGCGGAGAGGATCCGACGGCGATGGAGATCCGCAGCGGCGGACTGGTGCTCACGTCGCCGCAGAACCTGGTGGTCGTGGCGCGGGACGGGACCGTGAAGCAGCAGGTTTATTACCCCGCACCTCAGCTACCAGGACTCCTGCGCGCGCTGTATCGGATCAATGCGATCCGTGCGGGCCTGTACGGCGCCGCCGCCTCGGCGTACGGCGACGCGTTCGCGCAGGCCTCCCGGCAGGCGACCGATTCGAACGCGAAACGGTTCGCGGGCCAGCTGGCGACCGCGTATTCACAAGGCGGCGCGCAGTTGACGGGATACTCGCAGCAGGCCGCCGCCCTCGCGTCGAAGCGCTTCCGCGCGTCGCTGACCGTTGCGGGGTCGGTGTTCATGCTGACGCGATCCCCGGACGGAAACGGCAACGTGTTGCTGCAGATCGACAAGGACAGCGCGCAGCCGCGCGCCCGCGTGGATCTGGGCAAGGAGCGGGAGCCCGTGTACGCGGTGGACGACGTGGCCGGGATGCTGTTCCTGCAGACCGCGGCGGGGACGCTGGTCGGCTACCGGCTCTGATCGAAGGCCTGCTGCAAGGCCTTGATGTCGATCTTCTTCATTTGCAGCATCGCCTGAACCGCGGCCCCCGCCTTCTTGGGATTCTTGTCCCCCATCAACTTGCCCAAGATGGTCGGGATGATTTGCCACGACAGACCGAACTTGTCCTTGAGCCAGCCACACTGCTCGTCGGCCTTGCTCGCGGAGAGCTTGCCCCACAGCTCATCGACTTCCTGTTGCGTCTCACAATTCACGAACAGCGAGATGGCGGGCGTGAACTTGTATTGGGGACCGCCGTTCAACGCGTAGAACTCCTGCCCCTCGAGCTGGAACGTGCCACCCATGACGGTGCCATTGGGACCTGGCATGGTGCGCACGATCTTGGAGTTCTTGAAGATCGAAACGTAAAACTTCATGGCCTCCTCGGCCTGGCCGTCGAACCAGAGAAACGGGACGATCTTTTGCATAGGATCCTCGCTATCGGGTGGTGGTCGTTGCCGCCAGCAGGTCTTCGAGCCGGTCGTAGCTCCCCGTCACGCCCTCTTCCATGCCGGATTTGATCACCGCTTCGCGGGCCGCGGCCGACTCGTAGCGCATCGTCTGCGTGAGCGTGGTCCGCCCACCCTGCTCGACGAGGACGAGCGTGTTGAGGGACTCGCCGGGGTACCAGGCCTCGTCGAACTTCTCGGTAGTGACGAGGCGTTCGGGTGCCTTCACTTCGCGATAAACGCCGCCCATTCCCATCGTGGTGCCGTCGCTTTCCTGGCGCCACATCCAGCGGTATTTCCCGCCCACCCGCACGTCCATGTCGCACACCGGCATCGTCCACCCCGGAAGGCCCCCCAGCCACTGACGCACCAGCTCGGGCTTGGTGTGCGCGTCATACACGAGCTGGCGCGGCGCCGCGAAGTCGCGCGTCATCACGAGGTCGCGGTCGCCCGATTTGGTGATCCTGAGTTGTTCGCGTTTCATCGAGACGTCCTTTCTTTCAGCTTGTCGAGAAGGGCGTCGAGTCGTTGGTAATTCCCTTCCCACAGTTGACGGTAGCGCTCCAACCACTGATCCGCTTCTTCGAGACGCTTCGCTTCGAGCCGGCGCGGGCGCCGCTGCGCCTCGCGGCCCCGTGAAATCAAGCCGGCGCGCTCCAGCACCTTCAGGTGCTTCGAGATCGCGGGCTGGCTCATGGCAAAGGGCCGGGCCAGCTGGTTGACCGACGCCTGGCCGGAGGCCAGCCGGGCGATGATCGCCCGCCGCGTGGGATCGGCGAGGGCGGCGAAAATGGCGTCGAGACGCTGCGTTGCTTGCATAACTAATAGGTTATATACCAGCCGCGCCGTTTGCCGTCAAGCCCCTCCCGGGCGTACAATCCGACATGGCCTTCTCCGCCGCGACGCTTCGCTACCTGCGCAACCTGAAACGCCACAACGAGCGTGCCTGGTTTGAGGCGCACCGCGCCGAGTACGAGGGGGACGTCAAAGCGCCGATGCGCGAGCTGATCGAGGAGATGGACGTGCGACTCGCCCGGCTCGCACCGGAGATCATCGGCGATCCCAAGCGCTCGATGTTCCGCATCTACCGCGACATCCGCTTCTCCACCGACAAGTCGCCCTACAAGACGCACGCGTCGTGCTGGTTCTACCATCGCGACGGGACGCGGGGCGTGGGGCGGGAGGCCGCGGGGGGCGGCGCCGGGTTCTACTTCCAGATCGCGCCGGGCGATTCGTTCAGCGGGGGCGGGATGTGGATGCCGCCGCGCGAAGCGCTGACCAAACTACGGGACGCCATCGCCGAAGATCCGAAGGGCTTCGCGAAAATCGCTGCCGACAAGCGCGTGCTGCGGCGCTTCGGCGGGCTGGACGAAGACGCGATGCTGCGCCGGGTGCCGCGCGGGTTCGCCCCGGATCATCCGGGCGCGCGCTGGCTCAAGTTTCAGTCCTTCGTGACGGGCCGGGCCCTGAGCGATACGCAGGCGGTGAGCGCGCGCCTCCCTGCCCTGCTCGAAGCCGATTTCCGCCTCATGCTCCCCCTGGTGCGGTGGATCAACCAGGTGTTGGGGTTGCGGGCGGCCCGGCGTCGCTGACCCGTCGGAACGAGGTCGCCACCGCGACGCCGGCGACCAGCACGTTCGCCGCGATGACGGGCGCCGCGTGAATCAGGATTCCGTAGAGCGCCCACAGCGACGCGGCGCCACCTTGGATGCGGCGCAGCGCGATTGGCCCCTTGGCGAAGTACGACGTCATGAACACAGCCGTCGCGAGCCACCCGACCAGGTCGATCATCACGCCTCCGCCGCGGCGCCGAGCCCTAACACTCCATCCGCGGCGCCGGTCCGGATGGTCAACCAATCGGTGCGGACCCGGTCCCACTCCTGAATGACGAGGCCCTGACTCTCGAACAGGGCGCGGATCTGGGCGGGCCCGAATCCGACGATCTCTTCGAGCAGCGGCACGAGGACGCTGAGCGCGTCGTCGCTGATCACGGTGCGCCGCGCGATCTGCGCAATCTCCCGCGCCTCCGACGCCGCGATCGTGAACCCATCCCCGCGGTTCACGTGCAGGATGACCGGAATATCGGACTGGCCGTCGCCGACGTAGACCACCTGGTCCCGAGGCAAGGCGAGCTGCAGCCGCAGATCTTCCACTGCGGCGACCTTCCCGTAGCCGGCGGTCACGCGAACGATGGATGCGATCTCCCGGCCCTCCGCATCCCACTCAAAGCGCGTGCCGACAATGTGGTCGGGCGGGACGATGTCCTTCAAGGCCTCGACGACGACCTCCTCCGGCGCCGCGGAGACGACATAGAACTCGAACCGGTGGCCGTCGATCCCCTCCCTGAGCATCGTCGCCAGCAGCTCCACGTTGCGCTTGAGCCGCACGCGCCGGCCGACCTCGAGCAGATCCTGCCTCGTCACCGACCGGTATTCGGGGTCGTGCCGCAGCAAGTACGCGAGCTCGGCCCCTTGTTGTACGAGGTTCAGGCGCGAGAGGCCGGCCACCTTCTCCCGAAAGCCCGGCACCCCCAGCACCTCGCTCAGGATGATCCCCGAGTCGTTGAAACTGAGGGTCTGATCGAAATCGCTTGCGAGTAAGTAATGTTTCTTCATCACGACGTCCTCTCACGTAAGAAAAAGCCCGCTCGACCGAAGGGGGAGCGGGCCAATCTGCTTGCGGTAACTGCTCGTCCTGCATCAGCCAGCGCGCGCGTGCCCCCCGAGGGATACTTGCTCGGTCTGGTGGAGGCAATTCATGAGACAGCGGCACAGCGTCATGTGTAGAATGTTACTCAGCTCAGGGCCAAAGCGGTACCCAGCATTGTCACCGTCGTGTATCGGACCTCAGTACCTGATGGCGAGGAGCCCATGCGCAAACTGATCGTGTTCAATCAGGTATCACTCGACGGCTACATCGCCGACGCTAAGGGCGACATGAGCTGGGCGCACAAGAGTGATCCCGAGTGGAATGCCTTCGCGTCGCAGAACGCCAGCGGCGACGGCATCCTGCTCTTCGGCCGCGTGACCTACGATATGATGGCGGCGTGGTGGCCTACGCCCGCGGCCCTCCAGGCCATGCCCGCCGTCGCCGAGGGGATGAATCGCATGCAGAAGGTCGTCTTCTCACGTACGATGAGGAAGGCATCGTGGCAGAACACGACGCTCGTAAAGGACGATGTCGCCGGCGCCGTTCGGAGGATGAAGGACGGGTCGGGACCCGGGATGGTGATCCTGGGCAGCGGCAGCATCGTGGCGCAACTGACGCAGGCCGGGCTCATCGACGAGTATCAGATGGTCCTGAACCCCGTCGTGCTCGGCGGGGGCAAGACGATGTTCGCAGGGCTCAAGGACAAGGTCGCGTTACGGCTGACCAGTACGAAGCCCTTCAAGAACGGGAACGTGGTCCTCTGCTACGACCGCGTGGCCTCGGTCAGTGGCTGATCGCGAAGAAATACGCCCCGATGACGGGCCCGCGCGCGGGCCGCTGCCCCGGCTGAGGCGGCGGTGCATCCGCCGGCGGCGGCCCATACTCCGGCTGGAACAGATAGGCGAAGTGCTTGACTGGATCGACGCTGATCGTCTTGGCGCCCCGCATCGTGGCGACGGTCGCCACCACCGTGTATTTGTCGGCCCCGTCCTGGTGCACCACGGTGACGTTGCTGTCGCGGCCGGCGGGGATGTAGATGAGCCGTTGGTCGGCATCCCACCCCAAGGCGTCCACGCCGTCGCCGTTGGCGATCGTGGCCACGACCTTCCCTGTCGTCGCGTCCACGACGACCGACGTCTTGCCGCAGCCCGAGAAGATCCGGTTGGTCCGCCGATCGTACGCGATCCCGGTGGGGCCCTCGCATGGCGCGATCGGCCACGACGCCAGCACCTGCATCGTCTTGACGTCGATCACCTGAATGGTGTTCGTGCCTTCGTTGTTGACGAAGATCTTCCCTTTGCCGTCGCTGGCCGCGCCTTCGGGCGCGTTGTCCTCGAGCTGCGCCGTGCCGACGATGTCGCCGCTCTTGGCATCGAGCGCCACGGCGGTGCCGATCGGACGACTATGATTGGTGAGAATGATCCGGTCGGAGAAGTCCTCGTACATGATGCCGTCGAGCCCGCCGGTCGGGATCGGAATCCGTCTGATCACCGCCAGGGTCTTGAGATCGAACATCTCGACCGTCGAGTCGCCGGCGCTGGTGACGAACCCGTGTCCCCATTTGGGCGCCAAGGCGATGCCGTGGTTGCGCGGCGTGTCGGGAATGTCGCCCAGCACCTTGCCCGTGGCGCCGTCGATCACCATCACGTGCGTGGAGCGTGACACGAACACGCGGCCCGTCCCCGGCTCCGCCGTGAGATAGTCAGTGCCGCCGTCCCCGCCGATCGAATACCTGGCGGCCTTGAACGCTTGCGCTGATGCGACGCTGGGCAACGCCAGAACGACGGCGATGATGTACGCCTTCTTCATGTGAGCCTCGGCATGTATGGGGTTGTCATGACCACTCTACGCGCGACCCCTGCTCACTGCTGACGACCGCTAACAGTAACCCCCGCATCACGTCAAGCGCCTGCGCCGGCGTCACCGCCAGCGGCGCCTTACCGAGGATCACGTCGCGGACATTCTCGTAATAGCGCGTGAAGTTCGCGGGCACCGTCGGCACCACGCGAGTCCCCTCGGCCGTCGTGAGCTTGCCATACAGCTCAGGGGATTCACGGTCCCAGTCCGGCGCGTCGGGAGTCTGACCGGCTTTCAGGGCCCCCTCCTGGGGATCCCGACCGTATTTAATGAAGGAGCCTTCGGTCCCGTGCACCACGAATGTCGGCGCCGACCCTGAGGCGAGCATCGATCCCCGCAGCACCGCGCGCATGCGCGGATAGTGCAGCGTGACGTCGAACGCGTCGTCCACCACGGCGCCATCGCGCTCGATGCGGATGTCGGCACCGATCGCTTCGGGGATCCCGAACACGAGCAACGCATAGTCCAGCAAGTGCGGCCCCAGGTCGTACCACACCCCCGATCCCGGCAGCTTCAGCTCGCGCCAGGCGCCCGGTTTCAGCTCCGGGCGGAACCGGTCGAAGTGATGCTCGAAGGTGACGATGCGGCCGAGCCGTCCTTCGGAGATGACCTTCTGCACCGTGACGCAGTCGCCCGTGTAGCGGCGCTCCTGGTACACGGAGAGCACGCGTCGGGCTTCCTGGCCGACTCGTACCAGGTCCTCGGCCTCGGCCATCGTCACCGTGAACGGCTTGTCGACGACGACGTGGCGGCCGGCGAGGAGACACTGCTTCGCGATGGGGTGATGCGACGTGTTGGACGTGGCAACGACCACGAGGTCCACGGGCCGAGCGAGCAGCTCCTCGACGCTCCGCACGAAGGTCACGTCGGCGTAGTTCGGGTCGTCGGTGCCGGCGCCGCTGCGCTGCACGATGGTGGTCAGGCGCAGACCTGTCACGGCCCGAATCACGGGCGCGTGGAAGACCTTGGTCGCAAAGCCGAAGCCGACGAGGCCGACGTTGAGCATGGAAGATGATAGTACATGGAAACCGGCGTTTCGCACGGAACCCTGGGGGCTCGACTATCTTGGACGCCGTGACACGCGCCAATCAAGTGGAGATCCTCAACACGGCCCTCGCCGGTCGCTACACCATCGAGCGTGAGCTGGGACGGGGCGGCATGGCGACCGTCTACCTGGCGAACGATGTCAAGCATCGCCGTCCGGTGGCGATCAAGGTGCTGCGGCCTGAATTGGCGGCGGCCATGGGCCCCGAGCGGTTCCTGCGCGAAGTCGAGATCGCCGCCAGCCTCAACCATCCGCATATCCTGGCGCTGTACGACTCCGGTGAGGCGAACGGGTTTCTCTTCTATGTGATGCCGTACGTGGCGGGCGAATCCCTGCGCAACCGCCTGGATCGCGAGCACCAGCTTCCCCTCGAAGAGGCGCTGGCCATCACCCGGCAGGTCGCCGCCGCCCTGGAGTACGCGCACGCGCGCCAGGTCATTCATCGCGACATCAAGCCGGAGAACATTCTGCTGTATGAAGGCGAGGCGATGGTCGCCGACTTCGGCATCGCGCTCGCCGTGAGCGCCGCGGCGGAAGATCGCCTCACGGAGACGGGAATCGCCGTCGGGACGCCCGAGTACATGAGTCCGGAGCAGGCCGTGGGCGAGCGCGAGCTCGACGCCCGCAGCGACGTGTACAGTCTCGCCTGCGTGCTGTACGAGCTCCTTGCGGGCGAGCCGCCCTTCACGGGGCGAACGGCGCAAGCAATTCTGGCGAAGCGGTTCGCCGATCCGGTGTCCCCGGTCGGGCGCCTGCGGGCGGGGATCTCCGCAGGGCTCGAGCAGGCGTTGACCAGGGCGCTCGCCCCCGCTCCCGCCGACCGGTTTGCATCAGCCGCGGCGTTCGCCGAGGGTCTCACCAAGCCGGTGGACGCTCCGCCCAAAGCCCGGTCGATCGCCGTCTTGCCGTTCGTGAACCTGAGCGCGGATCCGGCGAACGACTACTTCGCGGACGGCGTCACCGAGGACGTGATCGCTCAGCTGTCGAAGGTGCGGGCGCTGCAGGTGATCTCGCGCACCTCGGTCATGCCGTTCAAGAACCGGGAAGAGAGCCTGCGGGAGATCGCGGCGAAACTCCAGGTGGCGACGCTGCTCGAGGGAAGCGTGCGTCGCGCCGGCGACCGGGTGCGCATCGTCGCGCAGCTCATCGATGCCGCCACCGACCGTCACCTGTGGGCGGATACGTACGACCGTCAGCTCACCGACATCTTCGCCATTCAGGCCGACGTGGCGGTGCACATCGCTACCGCGCTGCGCGCCGAGCTCTCCCCCCACGAGAAGACGCGGATCCACAAAGAGCCGACCAGCGACGTGCAGGCGTACCACCTGTACCTGCAAGGACGCCACTATTTCATCCGGTTTACGCCGGAGGGGATGCGCAAGAGCATCGAGTACTTCGAGCAGGCGATTGCGCGAGACCCCGGATATGCGCTGGCGTACACCGCCATCGGCATCGCGTATCTCGAGCTCGGCGAAGGCGGGGCGCTCGCGCCTGATGACGCGTACGCCCGCGCCAAACAAGCCGTGGCCAAGGCCCTCGAGCTCGACGGCGACCTCGCCGAGGCACACGCCACGCTGGCGTACGTGAGCTTCGTCGCCGACTACGAGTGGGTCATCGCGGAGCAGGAGTTCAAACGGGCGCTCGAGCTCAACCCGAACAGCGCTGACACGTACGACTACTACGGGCGGTTGTTGCAGGCACTCGAGCGCTATGACGAGGCGATCGCGATGCTGACCCGCGCGCAAGAGCTGGACCCGCTGGCCCACCGGCTCGACGTCGCGACCGCGCTGCTCCGCGCGGGGCGGAACGACGAAGCGTTACGCGTCGCGCGCGCCGCGACCGACCTCGACCCGCACGACTCCCGTGGTCGCGCCACGCTCGGATGGGCCTATCTGAAGAGCGGTGAGCACGACGCGGGTCTGGCGGAGCTGAAAAAAGCGGTGGCGCTCACGCCGGGCGCCACCACCTGGTTGGCGCAGCTCGGGGAGGCGTACGGGCTCGCCGGCAAGGTCGAGGATGCTCGGCGAGTCCTCGCACAACTCCAGGAGCTCTCCCAACAGGGCTACGTCTCCCCGTATCACATGGCCTACGTCTACACGGGCCTGGGGGAGACGGACAGTGCGATCGATTGGCTGCAGCGAGCCTTCCGCGAGCGAGCAGGCGCGGTGTACGGGATCAAGGGGTCGTTCTTGTTCACGAGTCTGCGCTCGCACCCCAGGTTCACGGCGTTGCTGCGAACGATGAATCTCGCTTGAGACGCATGACCCCCTCCCTGATCGTTCTTCTGGTCGCGAACGCCATCCCGATCGTGGGAGTCCTCTTCCTCGGCTGGACGGTGTTCCCGCTGGTGTTGCTCTACTGGCTCGAGAACGTCGTGGTGGGTGCCTTCAACGTGGCGAAGATGCTCACGGCACAGCCGGACCAGCCCGCCTTGTGGGTGGGCAAGGCG
>Ga0134079_10000275_pt1 | contig 13268 bp, 6 predicted proteins | sample 15_taG_2_FD_119770 | JGI IMG/M metagenome (GOLD analysis project Ga0134079, IMG submission 119770) | Grasslands soil microbial communities from the Angelo Coastal Reserve, California, USA - 15_D_Rain_40cm_2_09182015 | ecosystem: Environmental > Terrestrial > Soil > Grasslands ...
TCCACAAGCATCCGTTCGCTCGCTTTTTGGCGAATTGAACGAGGGATTCTTCGAGGATTTGCTCATAGCGGACGCCGACGGAGTGGTGCTCTATCAGCAATCCAATGGTGGAGTGCAGATTTCAGACTTGAATGATCTGGTCCGCTTGCGGCCCGACGGTTCCGTGGTCGTTGCGCTCTCCGACAAATCGGATGCGTCGGGCAGCGCTGCCGAGAAAAGTAGCGGCGAAAAGGCCCAGAATGAGGCGACGGTTCCGCACAGCGACGCGAAGCCGGTCGCCGCCAAGTCCACAGGTCCCTTTTCCCAGATCAGCGGTTCAGGAAACATTGTGAATCTGCAGTTGGCTGACGCTTCGGTTCGCTTGTATCTGCAGCCTTCATCGCTGGCCATTCAGAAAAGATTCAGGCCGTCCCGGCTCGTTTTCTGCGGCCTCCGAACCGCCAAGCGTGTTCAGGCGGATAGTCTTTCTCTTTCCAACACCTTGGTGATTTGGGGCACGCTGCTTCTGCCCTTGGTTTTCGCCCTGGGCTGGCCGCTGCTCAAGGTCTTTTATGTGAGCCCCAAAGAGCGTCTCCAAGTGGGCGACCTCCTCGCGCTGATTTTGACGGTTCTCGTCGGCACTGTTGTGATCACTCTCACGACTTTGAACTGGAGTTATACCACCTGGCAAGACAGTATCTCGCGGGATCACCTGACTAAACTTGCCGAGCGCATGAAATTCCAGGTGCGCCTGGAGATGCAGCAAGCGCTGAGGGAATTGGACCGCCTCTCGACCCAGCCGGATCTCTTGCCCAGTCACACCTCGAAGCCCAAGGAGAAAAAAGACTCCTGGCAGGTGGCCCAATACTTTGAGGCATACTCGGCTTCTTACCTGAAAGGTGATAACAATTCCACCCCGCCCTATTCCTATTTCCGCTATGCCGTCTCGATCGACGTCGATGGCTGGCAGCGGGCCAAGTTCACGGCCGACTGGCCCACACCGCGTGTAAACTCCCGGAAAGAAACCTATTTCCAGGAAGCTCGTCTTTCAAATTTTGACACTTTCGGTTCACCAGGACTTGAATCCTCAACCCCGGCGAATCCCACGCTCTTTCGTCTTGACCTTTCTACTTCTCCGAATACTGGCGAGTTCCTCCCCATCCTTTCCGTCCCCTATTCCGGGTTTCTCTCGTCTGCAGCCCCAAGCAGCCCCCACTTAGGCTCTCCGAAACTGAATTACCACTCGCCATTGCAGGAAAAACTGTTGGTGACGAAGTTTGAGTCCCTGATTGATCCCGCTCTCCCTCCCGGGTATGGCTTCGCGGTTCTGAATCGCGCCGGCAAAGTTCAGTTTCATTCTATTTCCCGACGTAATCTGCTCGAGGACTTCCTGGAAGAAACGCAGTTCAATCCAGAGCTTCTCTCGCTTCTCCAGCAGGGAGGTTCCGATTTCTTCCGTGCTCGCTATCTCGGCAGGGCCCAGGTGCTCTACGTCACTCCTCTCGAGATGTTTCAGCATCCGGCCCTGACCTTGGTCGTGTTTCGGGATGACGACCGTGCCACGGCCGGCAACAAAGCCGTCGTGGTGGTCTATTGTCTCCTTGCCCTGGCACATATTTTGTTCCTGTGGGTCATAGTGATTGTTTACTTCCGTTGGCGCAAGGCGGACTACCCGCTTCAGGGCATTTGGCCGACACAGCTGCGCCAGGAACCGTACGTGCGGGTGAGTTTGACAAATTTCATTCTCTTCTTCGCATTTCTCTCCGGATATGGCTCGTTGAGCACGAACGCTACTTTGTTTTTCGCGCTGCCGCTGGGATTGGTGGCGATGCTCCTTCCTCTCGCCGAGGTGGCTTCGCTCGAGCCAGTCTGGGTCTATGGAATACGGGTCTTGGCCTTCGCTTACCTGCTCTTGCTGGCCGGCTCAGTCCGTGGTCTTTTTCGAGTGAGCTTTCTTATTTTTCTCGCCGTCGCTCTTGGTTTTGTTTTTTCACGGTATTTCTCGAGCATGATCCGCTCCTTCAGAAAAGATCCTGTTCACTGGAAAAACGCTCTCAAGCACACTTATAGTTTTGTTGCCATCTCCCTTCTTCTCTCTGTCGTTGTGGGTCCCTGCATCGGATTTTTCAAATTTGCCTTTGAGACCGTCGAGCGCCGCGCCGTACAGGTGGATCAGATAGAGCTGTCCCGGCAGCTCGACAAGCGCAGGGATCGCATTCACCGTTACTATGACCGCATCCACGCCCAGACTCTCGAAGCCCAGCGTCGGGACGACGCCCTGGACCGCCATGACCTCGCTTTTCTCAATTGTCTTGGCCCTGGCGATGTCCCACCTTCCGGCGGCAAGTTGCTTCAGGACAACCCTCTTGAGGAGGGCCTGGGCGACGTCGCAGAAATGTTCCAGAGCCAGGACTACTCCGATATGCTCGAATTGGAACGAGCGGGAATTCCCCGGGAATTCGATTGGCGCGTATCCCCGCAGAAGATTACTTCTGATTCTGGGAACACCTGCTCCCCGCTGATCATCCTGGAGCGGCGTTTCGATCCTCCCTCTTCGCTAGTGGTCTCCGCCATGCCTCTCTGGCCCGGCTTCAGCGCCGGCGGAAAAGCCCTTCTCTTTCTTGCGATCCTTTTCTTGTTCTTATGGATTCTCTTGGTCACCCGCCGAGTTTTTCTTATCGATTGGCGAGACGCCCCCGAACTCGAAATCATTAGGGTCTCCGAAGGCATTCCCAGCTCGACCATCATTATTGGACATCCCAAGTCTGGGAAGAGCGGCACGGCGGTGAGGAACAGCCAGGGCTATCTCATCGATATCGCCGAGCTCGTTGCCACGGGAGAGTGGGACCTCATCCTGCCATCGGTTCCAGTGGTCATCCTCGATCATTTCGAGTGTGGCATCACTGACCCCGCGCTGAACCTGAAAAAACTCGAACTCCTAGAGAGGCTCGATCACGTCGAACACCGCAAAATTATTCTTATCTCCACCGTTGATCCCATGTTCTATCTCGTTTCCGGCTTTCCGGGAGTTGTCTCCGCCAATCCTGATGAATGGGCTTCCAGCGTCCAGATCCTGGATCGCTGGGCGGCGCTGTTGAGTGGCTTTCACAAAGCAAGATTCGAGGACAAAAGCACCCGCAGATTCAGCAGGCGGCTGGGCGTCGAGCAGAAGAAACGATGCCAAGCCGGGCAGGGTGATCGGAAAAGCCGGCTAGCGCTGATGCTGATCAACGTCGTTCGCCAGGAATGCGATCACACCGGAACGCTCCGAAGGATTGGTTTCCCGTTGCTCTTGTCCCGGTTGCAAAATCTCCAGGAAACCAAGGAGTCCTTCCTCCGGGAGGAGATTATGGAAGATGTGCTCGACCGTGCGGATGCCTACTACCGTTCTCTCTGGTCCACTTGCACGAAGGACGAGCGATTGGTTCTCTATCAGCTGGCAAAAGACGGTTGGGCAAATCCCAAGAACCGCAAAGCGATTCAGGATCTGATTCGCCGCCGGCTGGTTGTCAAGAGTTCCGGGTTCCACATTATGAACCGGAGCTTTCGCCAGTTCGTTCTCGATTACCAGTATCCGGAAGAGGTCGCTGCTTGGGACCAGGAAATCAAACTGAGCTCCTGGAGGGCCGTGCGCAGTTCGCTCCTGGTAGCAGGTGTAGTGCTGGGAGTATGGATGGTTTATTCCCAGCAACAGGTGGTTCATCTGGCCCTCGGATATGTCGGCGTCCTCGGCGGCGCCGCCGCCACTGTGGGCAGTCTTGTCAGCGCCCTCAGAAACCGCGGCTCCCGTCCCGGAACGGACGCCGCAAAGACGGCCTGAGGCCGACCGCTTTGTCGACGCCTGGCCGCCCATTGCCTAGCCTGCCACACCACAAACCACAAGGACTTCGCCACGTCCAAAAGAACTCTGGACCACCTAGATATTCCCAATAGCCAATCTTTCACCTGGTCCTGCATCCGCTGCTTCAGCCCTATTATGGAGGTTTCTTCTGGGAGTCAGGTTCTGGAATGGGGGGCTCCGAGCATCGGTGAGTCGGGCTCGCGATCTGCGGCTGAGACTGAATCCGAGGTTGTATCGGTGTCTTGGTCACCGCAAGCGGCTAAGGTGTCCGCACGGGTCCACCGAAGCGGTCGGAATAAGCTCCGACCTTCCCACCTCTGTTCGCAGGTAAATACCAGTGTTTAGTTACGGTTAGTGAGGGTCCATGCGGGCGAGGGCTAGCACATCCTTGGTCCCGGTGTTCGGCTCCGTTCTAGTACATCGGTACTTCTTAAAATTGAATCCATTTTGTATCCGGAGTCCTATTGTTCCCTGGGTCTCACCCGGATACACTTTTCCTTCGATCAGGAGGATTCTTTGACTGGTTCTGAACGCCGCACTACCCAGCGCTTTTCCATGCGACTGCCGCTCACCGTCCGTTGGACCACGGGAGCCGCAGTGGGTGAGACTAGCACCGAGTCACGGGACGTCAGCTCCCGTGGCGTCTACTTCTTCCTTTCCAAGGATGTCCGGGAAGGCTCGCCCGTTGAGATTCTTCTGACCCTTCCCAACGAGATCACTCTGGCCGGACCTGTACGCGTCCGCTGCCTCGGCCGCGTGCAGCGCACCGAGCCTCGCGAAGAAGGCGCAATCGGCGTGGTTGCCGCCATTGAGCGCTACGAATTCCTTCGCGGCGACGAAGATAAGTAGAGAGTTCCGGGAAGGGAAGTCCCTCGCTTCCTGGTTCACGGCCGCCCAAGATTTTGCGGCGGCAAAAAATCCGCAGGCCTAACTTCGAGCGCTTTCACGGCCCTGCGCTCATAAAAGTTCTTGAACACCTTTCTGCCTCTGCGGCAGGGGGAATTTTTGACGAGTTTCTTGCTCGCTCACTGCGGAGGCGGGCAGGATAAGCCGGGGTGCCTTGGCCCCTCAGCGAAGCTACCCCGGCACTGTTTTCTTGTAGCCATTCGAATCTGGTATTTTTCCACTCCCCCTCGTTCGTAGACATTGCGCTACTCGCGGTGTCCCCGTCTTCGAATCCGCTCACGTCGCTGGCCATCCGTCCGGCCCCCGTTACCTCTGCGCCGCCTGTACTTGCGGGCAGGCGATTTCTTCGGCGCGGATAGGAGAGGATGAAGGTAGCCCAGCGGAGAGCGAATTATAACGGGGAATTCGCACCATACCCGGAAGAATTCGAAAGCAAAGAACTCGAAGAGATTGCAAGGCGCGATCGCGCGCCCGGTTTGAGCCGTGGGAGTGCGCTAGCATGGGTGAGAGCGGCAAAGAAAGCTGGGGGGATGTTAGAATGGGCCTGGAAATAGACGCAGTCAAAGAAATTGAAGAAATGAAGAACGAAATCGCAACTGAGCGTCCCGCCGGAGGAGACGTTTTGAGCGGAGGCGATTCCATCGGAATCTCGCTCCTCGATCTTGCCGAGATTCTGGATCAGCACAAAACGTGGGTGGAATCGGGCGGAGAATCGGGCGTCAAAGCCGATCTGTGCGGTGTGAATTTAACCAAAGCGGACCTGACGGGCGTGAATTTGCAGGGCGCGCATCTGCACCGAATGAACCTTGCGGGCGCGGATCTTTCGATGGCCAATTTGCGCGGGGCCAGCCTAGTCCGCTCGAATCTACAGAATGCAAACCTGCTGGGCACGGAACTGCGCGGCGCAAATCTGATGGGTGCCAATCTGTATGGTGCGGAAGGTCTCTGGCTTGGCCGGCTGGGGGGGACGAATCTGTTCGATGCAGTGCTCCCCGAATCGATTTCCGCGGTGAACAGTTCGAAGGCGATCAATGATGCGACGAAAGTCGCGCGCTGGTTTTATTTCCTCACTGTGGGAGCGAGTCTTCTCTGCTGTCTGCTGATCGCGTTCACCACCGACGTGCGCTTGTTGCTGAATTCGTCGGCGCTGCCCTTCCTGCGACTGGGCAATGTGCTTCCCATGACGGGGCTTTATCTCGGTGGCCCGTTGGTTCTTCTGGCGCTCTCCCTGCGATTTCATTTTCTGCTGCTGAGGTTGTGGGGAAGCATGGCCGCGCTCCCCACCGTTTTCCCGGATGGGCAAACGCTGGAGAAAGATGGCCCGTGGTACCTGATGGGGCTGGTGCGCAGACACTTTCGGTGGCAAGGGGAATCGCGTTCCGCGATGATCGCGTTCGAAACAGTGCTTTCGACGGTGTTGGCGTATTGGATTGTTCCATCGACGCTGTTCCTCTACTGGTTTCGGTATCTGCCGCGGCAGGATTTCCGGGGGACGCTACTGCATGTGTTGCTGATGACTCTCTCGGTGGCAACCGCGACGTGTCTGCCTTTTGTCGTGTCGCGAGTGCTGCGGCCGGGTGACATCCGTATGCCCAAGTCGAAAAACATCCTACGAATGATTCTGGGGACCACGCGCGTGGCGCTGACGACGGGCTGCATCCTTTTTCTCTTTTCTCTTGGCGTGAACCGGGGGTTGCCTTTCGACAGGAGCACGGCCACGGAAGAATCACCGGCCGATGTGAGACGTTGGGCGGCGATGGTGTTTCAGTCGGTAGGCTACCGCCCGTACGCGGACTTGACGGAAGCCACGCTGTCGTCACCACCGCCGCGCGGCACAGTCTGGACGGATGAGACACTGGAGAAAATCGTGGGCGCGCGGCTGAATCAGATGAATTTGCGGTTTGCGCGAGGCTACCGGGCATTTCTGACCAATGCAAAACTGTGGCGCGCGAATCTTGAGGGGGCCTATCTATCCGAGGCGGACCTGCGCGGGGCGAATCTCCGCGAAGCGCTGCTGCGCTCCGCGATACTCGATCGCGCCCAGATGACACACGCCGTGTTGGTGTCCGCCAAGGCCACCGGTGCAAATCTGACGGCGTCGGATTTGCGGTTCGCCGATCTCTCATACGGCACGTTTGAAAATGCAGTGCTTTCGAATGCAAAGGTTTCCGGGGCATCGCTTTATGCCGTGAATATGCGGAATGCGCAACTGCTGCGGACCGACCTTTCGCGCACGGATATGCGCGATACGAAACTCGAGCACGCGGTGCTGTCGTTTGCAAGTCTGGAGCAGGCGGACCTGTCTTCCGCGAAGCTTGAAGAAGCGAACCTGACCGGCGCTATTCTGAAAGGGAGCATCCTGCTGGACGCCGACTTGAAGAAGGCGGATCTGCGCGGAGCGTATTTGACGGGCGCGATTTTTCGCGGCGCTGAACTCGATGGAGCGAATTTGGCGGGTGCGGATTTGCGGGGCGCTTCAGGAATCACGGCCGTGCAGGTTTGCTCTGGCTTACAGGGGCGCAGCGCATTGATGGATCCCGATCTTGCCGCCGAAGTCCAGCTCCGCTGTGGAGCCTCACAATAGGTCAGCTTCTCGCATCGGATCTGCTGAGGAGTTGAAACCTGGCGTCTGATCAAACTTTTTTGTTGGGGGGCTAATGCTCTTTCCGGGAAGTTCATTTTCTTCGAGCGCTTGAAAATCCGGATCGGAGCGCAAGAGCACCAGGACCGATCGCACTTCAGATAGATCATCTGGCCTTCCCGTGCCATGAACGCCTTCTGCAACGAGCTCACGGCTTCGTTCTTCCTGCCCAAGAGAGTTAACAACTTCGCATCCTGTAGGGCTGCTCGCCGGCAAGAGGATCCTTTGGAAGCTGGTCGAGCAAGTTCTGCAGGGAGGCCTGGAAGCCGGAGTTTCAATAGATTTCTCCAGCGGCAAGCGCTGGGTCTCCACCCAGCGCTATTACCCCTTGCCATTGGGCAATGGCTTCGCGATACATCTTCTTTTGCTCATAGGCAGAGGCCAAATCCAGGCGCACCATTTTGATACTACGATCCATGTGCATGGTCTTTTTCTACTGTTCGATGGCCTCGTCATACTTCCTGGAATAAAGAAGGGCAGCTCCTAGCGACCCACTGATAATGGGGGAGAGGCAGGAATTTCAGTGCCACGAATCGGTGGAGGGCCGTGTCCTCCGCCTTGTACACCACCCCATGCCTCGAGTTTCTCGACGCAGCTGTTCGGTAGCTCGTTGCTGGCTAACGTCGCGCGCAGTTTGGCGCCGAGGGCTCGAAAACCTTACATGGTTAGCCCGCGCGACCCGCTGACGTTCGGGTCAGCCTTCGCGGTGATGACAATCGCCTCGTTGGCCGCGTGTTTCTTGCCCGCCTGGCGCGCCACGCGGACCGATCCGGCGCGAGCGTTGCGGGACTGATTCCCTTGGCGTCCGCGGCGAGATTTGCACCTGTGCTAGCAAGTGAAAGAGCAGCGGTACTGTCATTGGTTGTTTGGGCGCATTTAGCACAGACTGAACTGCCCAGCGCCTTACGAGACTAGCTGCCCAGCATCTCCGTTTAACTGTCTTTCCGGCCTGTAAGTGAATGGGAAGCGGCAATCACTCATTTGCTGCTCATCTCTGGTTCAGCCGCAAGGTGAGTCAACGTGGTGAGGCGGTACTCATAAATGCAATATAAGGCGTTCTGCTTGAGCAAAGTAAGAATGTCCGAATTGCCGAGCTTGCGCGTATCATGGAACGCGGAAATTGCAGGAGAGGCGAGTATGAGCAACACGATGAAGGAAAGACTGACGACGCCACAGATTCGCGAGAATGGGAAGCATCGCCAGGCGAGTTGGGACGAAGCGCTGGACCGGGTTGCCGCAGGATTTCGTGGGGAGATCGAGAAACATGGCCCGCGGACGTTTGGGATGTTCAGTTGTTCGAAAACCACGAATGAACTTAATTACGTGGCACAAAAGTTTGTGCGGTCGGTGATCGGTACCAACAACATCGACAGTTGCAACCGAACTTGACACGCGCCCAGCGTCGCCGGTCTGGCGGCGGTATTCGGAGCCGGTGGGGGAACGAGCTCGTACCGCGAAATCGAAGAGTGCGAGGTAGTCCTGCTGTGGGGTTCGAACGCGCGCGAGACACACCCGATCTTTTTTCACCACGTCCTGAAGGGGGTTCGCAACGGTGCGAAGTTGTACGTGGTGGATCCGCGGCGCACGAGTTCGGCGCAATGGGCGGATCTGTGGCTGGGACTTGACGTGGGGAGTGACATTTCGTTGGCCAACGCCATGGGCCGGGAGATCATTGTATCCGGTTTGGCCAATGAGGCCTTCATCCGGCACGCGACGAGTGGATTTGAGGCCTACCGCCAGTGCGTGGAGAAATACACGCTGGACAGAGCGGAGCGCGAGACCGGTGTGCCAGCGGAAGCGATTCGGCAGACGGCGCATGCTTACGCGAAGGCTAAGAGCGGCCAGATTTGCTGGACGCTCGGGATTACGGAACATCACAATGCGGTGGACAACGTGGTGGCGCTGATCAACCTGGCGCTGTTGACAGGACACGTCGGGAGATATGGCAGCGGCGTGAATCCGCTGCGCGGGCAGAACAACGTGCAGGGTGGCGGAGACATGGGTGCGATTCCGGACCGCTTGACCGGGTTCCAACACCTGGAGAATCCGGAGCTGCGCGCGAAATTCGAGCGCGCGTGGCGCGCAAAGATTGAGCCGAAGCGCGGATGGCATTTGAGCGCGATGTTCGATGCTATGGAGCGCGGGGAACTGACCTTGCTCTATGTGTTGGGAGAAAACCCCGTGGATTCGGAGGCCGACCGGCATCGCGCGGTGAAGCTCCTCGGCGGGCTGAAATTCATGGTGGTGCAGGATCTTTTTTACACGAGGACGGCGGAGATGGCCGATGTGGTCCTGCCCGGCTCCGCCGGATGGTGCGAGACCGAAGGGACGGTGACGAGCAGCGAGCGACGCGTGCAGCGTGTGCGCGCAGCAGTGCCGTTGCCCGATGGGGTGCTGGACGACATCGAGATTATTTATCAACTTGCGCGCCGATTCGGACACGAGTGGGGTATGCCGGACGCTGAAGCCATCTGGAACGAAGTGCGGCAGTTGAGTCCGATGCATGCGGGCATGAGTTACCGCCGGCTGGAGGAACTTGGCGGGATTCAGTGGCCGTGTTACGACGAGACACATCCCGGCGAAATGTACTTGCACAGCCGGCTCTGGCAGGAACCGTTGATCGGTCCGCGCGCACCGTTCCATGCTGTGGAGTTCGAGCCGCCCGTGGACGAATTGAATGAGCAGTATCCGATCCGGCTGACCACCGGGCGCTATTTGGATTCCTACAACACTGGTGCGCAAAGCCAGCGATTTCCATCTCCGCTGCGCCGCGCCGCGACCATCGACCTCTCGCCGGAAGACGGCGAGAGGTACCAGGTGGGCGAAGGAGAAAAAGTACGCATCAGTTCGCGGCGCGGGTCGATAATCGCTCCGGTGCACTTCGACTCGGGATTGCGGCCCGGACTGGCGTTTCTATCGGTCCATTTTCACGAGCAGGTAGCGACGAACGATCTCACGATTGACGCCGTGGACCCCAAGTCCGGAACGTCCGAGTTCAAGGCGACGGCGATTCGCATCGAGAAATACGCGGAGAACTGAGTGGACCTGCATCTGACGGCGGCAGCTGCAAGCGCTGAAGAACAAGCTGCTATTGACGCGCTGCTCGGCGAACCGGAGTCCAGTTGGGACGGCGGAGCGAGACAGATCGAGCGCGATGGGCGCGCGGTGTTCGGTGGTGGGACGGCACGCTGGCGTCGGCATCTGCTGCTCCCCGTGCTGCACGCGATTCAAGAACGAATCGGGTGGATCAGTCCCGGTGCGCTCAACTATGCGTCGATACGATTGAACGTGGCGCCAGCCGAGGTGCATGGCGTCGCTTCGTTTTATGGAATGTTTTCGCTGTCACCGCGGCCTCCGGTGACTGCGCATGTGTGCGACGACATTGCTTGCATGACTCGCGGCGCAGGCGCGCTGTGCGCTGAACTGGAACACACGCTTGGGCCGGCGGGATCGCCTTGCGAAGGTGGGCAAACCATCTGGCAACGCAGCGCGTGTCTAGGACTCTGCGAACGCGCTCCGGCGGCGCTGATCAGCGCGGCGGGAACGACGGCGCGAGAGCGCGTGGTTGCGCCGGCGACAACGGAAAATCTTTTCTCCACCATGCAAGATGCCGTGAACGGCAAGCTTCCGGCAGAACCTGACACATTGAGTACGAAGCTCTCGGTGCCACAGGCGGGGCAGGCGCAACTGCGCCTGTTGCGGCGCGCAGGACAAGTCGATCCGTCCTGCATTGAGGATTATCTGCAGCGTGGCGGTTATGAAGCATTGCGACGGTCGTTCGAGCTTGGCGCTGAACGCGTCATCCAGGAAGTCATCGATTCGAAATTGCTGGGGCGTGGGGGTGCGGCATTTCCCACTGGGAAAAAATGGGAAGCGGTGCATTTGCAGCGCCATCTTGGGTACCTGCATTACGTAATTTGCAACGCGGATGAATCGGAGCCGGGTACCTTCAAGGATCGTATCGTGATGGAGGGCGACCCGTTTGCGGTTTTGGAGGGGATGACGATTGCCGGGTTCGCGGTGGGCGCGCAGAAGGGCTACGTCTATGTTCGCGGGGAGTATCCGCTGGCGACGGAGCGGCTGAATCACGCCATCAAAGCCGCTCGAGCGCAGAAGCTCTTGGGGGAGGACATTCTCGGCCGCGGACTTCGTTTTGATGTCGAGCTGCGGCGCGGGGCGGGAGCATACATTTGCGGGGAAGAAACGGCGTTGTTCAATTCGATCGAAGGCTACCGCGGTGAACCGCGCAATAAACCACCGTTTCCGACGCAGTCCGGCCTGTTTCACCTGCCAACAGTCGTCAACAACGTCGAGACGCTGATCAATATTCCAGAGATTATTCTGGGCGGCGGCGCCGCTTACGCGCGGATCGGCAAGGGAAATTCCGCCGGGTATCGATTGTTTTGCGTTTCAGGTCACGTGGTCCGTCCGGGTGTCTACGAAACGCCTTACGGACCTACGATTCGAAGCGTGATCGACATGGCGGGAGGTGTCGCAGGGACAGGGCGTCTGCAGGCGGTTTTGCTCGGTGGCGCGGCCGGCAGCTTTGTTTCGCCGATGGAACTCGACACTCCCTTGACGTTTGAAGGGACGCGTGCGATCGGTGCTACGCTCGGCTCCGGAGTAGTGTTGTTGTTTGATGATTCCACGGATCTGAAGCAGGTGCTTCTTCGCATCGCGGCGTTTTTTAGGGGCGAGACCTGCGGGCAGTGCGTGCCGTGCCGAGTTGGCTCGGTTCGCCAGGAAGAGGTGTTGCAGCGGCTGGTTCGCCGCCAGACGATTGGTTCAGTCGCCGAAGAGAGCAATACTCTGCAGGAGATTGCACAGGCAATGCGCGATGCCTCCATTTGCGGATTAGGGCAAACAGCTTCCGGCGCAATTCTTTCGGCGATGAATCGATGGAGCCTATTTTCATGAGCGAGCCGTCTCAAGCGCCATCTCCGCTGATCCCTGTGCCGCGGGCACCGGTCCCGCAGATCCCCGCGGCAGCTCCGCACCGTGAGATTGAAATCACCATCGACGGAAAGCGTGTGGCGATTCCGGAGGGCGCCACGATTCTGGAAGCGACCCGCAAGCTCGGCATCGATACTCCTACGCTTTGCTTTCTTGAAACGCTCACTCCCGCGAATGCGTGCCGCGTCTGCGTGGTGGAGCTGGAGGGATCGCGCACGCTCGTTCCGGCATGCTCGCGGAAAGCTGAAGCGGGTATGGCCGTTCACACCGAATCCGAGCGCGTGCGACTCAGCCGCCGGCTCGTGCTGGACTTCCTGGCGTCATCCGTGGACGTCTCTACCGCGCCGACGCTGCGAGCTTACATGGAGCAATACGGCGCGCGCCCCGACAGATTCGGCGCGCGGTCCCAGACGGTGGCGCAGCCGCCGAAAATCGACAACGAACTCTACATGCGCGACTACTCGAAGTGCATCCTTTGCTACAAGTGTGTGGAGGCTTGCGGAGTGGATGCGCAGAATACGTTTGCGATCAGCGTCGCGGGGCGAGGCTTTTCCGCGCATATTTCCACGGAGTTCGATATTCCTCTGCCGGAATCGGCGTGTGTCTATTGCGGGAATTGCATCGGCGTGTGCCCCACGGGCGCACTGATGTTCAAGACCGAGTACGACAGGCGGGCGGCGGGGACCTGGGATGAAACTCAGCAGACGCAGACCGACACGATTTGTCCGTATTGCGGTGTGGGCTGCGAACTTACGGTTCACGCGCAGGAGGGGCAAATCGTGAAAGTGAGCTCGCCGCTGGATCATTCGGTCACGCAGGGAGCTCTCTGCATCAAGGGACGATTTGGTTGGCAATTTACAGATTCGCGAGCAGCGACTTGATGCCCTGCCTAAGAAACCCTTTCCTTCTTCTCGTTGACAAAAAACAAAGCTGAATGCTTCGCCCTCA
>Ga0134079_10000276_pt1 | contig 13224 bp, 12 predicted proteins | sample 15_taG_2_FD_119770 | JGI IMG/M metagenome (GOLD analysis project Ga0134079, IMG submission 119770) | Grasslands soil microbial communities from the Angelo Coastal Reserve, California, USA - 15_D_Rain_40cm_2_09182015 | ecosystem: Environmental > Terrestrial > Soil > Grasslands ...
ATGTACGTCTCGTTCGACGACGGCGACCACTGGCAATCGCTGCAGCTCAATCTGCCGAACACGTCCTGTCGTGATCTCGTGGTCCACGGGAACGACCTGGTGCTGGGGACCTATGGTCGCGGCATCTGGGTCCTGGATGACATCTCGGCGCTGCGACAGATGATGACGGGCGCGACAGGCGAGACCCATCTCTTCGCGCCCGGCGCAGCGGTGCGTGTGCGCCGCAACGTCGGCAACGACACGCCGTTCCCCCCCGAGGTGCCGCACGCGCCGAATGCGCCGGACGGCGCGCTCGTCTATTACACGCTCGCGACCAAACCCGCGGGCCCGATCACGCTCGAGGTGTTGGACGCGGGCGGCGCAGTCGTCCGACACTTGACCAGCGCGCCGCAGGCGCCGGTGAAGGAAGCGGCGCGACCGCCCGAGCCGAACTTCTGGATCGCGCCGCCGTTCCAGCTGCCGGCCGAGGCGGGTGGCAATCGCACGAACTGGGATTTGCGGGCGGACGCGGCGCCCGCGTTCACGCACTCGTTCGAGATCAATGCGAATCCGGGACTCACGCCGGCCTCGCCCGAGGGTCCGCTCGTGCCGCCGGGCGCATACACGCTGCGGCTGACGGTGGATGGCAAAACGTATTCGCAGCCGGTCACGGTGGTGAACGATCCGCGCTCACCCGCAACGGTGGCCGACGTGCGCGCGCAGTTCGCGCTTCAGATGCGTGTCATCGCCGGGATGCAAGCGTCGTGGAATGGCTACCAGGCGGTGGCAGCCGCGCGTGCGGGGGCGACGAAGGATCTCGATTCCACGCTCGCGGCTGTGGGAGGCGATACCTCCGGGGGCGGGGGGGGCGGCTTCGGAGGATTCCGGCCGGGCGGTCCGCCACCCCCGACGTTCGTGGCGATAAACGAGACGCTGCGCCGGGCGCTGAATGGGCTCGAGACGGCCGACATCGCGCCGACGGCGGCGATGCAGGCCGAGTTTGCCGCGGCATGCAAGGATCTCGCGACCGCGGTGACCACGTTCAATGGCGTAGTGGCGCAACGTCAGCTCAAGCAGGCGCCGCTGGCGGCGCCGAAGTGCGGAGGGTAAGTGTCTCAGCGCATCGTCGTCAACGGCGTCGAGTACGACTCGCCCGCAGCCATGCCCCCGGACGTGCGAGAGCAGTACGAGCGCGCCCTGGCCGCGCTCGACCAGGTGAAACCGACTGGCGCTCACAACGTCCAGTCGGCGCCGGGCGGCGTGAAGATCAGCGTGACGACGCGTCGCGTGCAATACAACATCGACGGCAAGACCTATGACGATCCGGCGCAGCTCCCGCCCGAAATTCGCGCGAAGGTGGAGCGCGTCCTCGCCGCAGCGCCGAACGTCGATATCCGTGATCCGGGACGCACCGATGTCAGGATGATAAATGTGGAGATGGACGGATCGAAACGCCGCGGCGCTAACGTATTGCTATGGCTCGTCGCCGCCGCGATTGCCGCAGCGGTGATTGCGGTCCTCTACCGCATCTCGTCCCGCTTGTAACACACCTCCGCAATACCCTCGCAGGTCAACGAAAGACCTGCTGTTTGGAGTCGGTGGGAATTGCATTGTCTCACCCGGCCCGCAGATTGGAACCGATGCCCCACCGCCTCAGTAAGTCGCGCTACACCGCCGGCGTCCAGTGTCACAAGCTGCTCTGGTGGAAAGTGCACGATGCCAATGCGGTCGAGCTGGAACCCGACAAAGTCCTCCAGGATCGTTTCAATCAGGGCACGCAAGTTGGTGAGCTTGCGCGCACACGGTTCCCCGGTGGAGTGCTGGTCGAAGGCCGGAGCGTCGAGCGTACGCGCACGCTGATCGACGGCGGCGCTCCCGCGATCTTCGAAGCGAGCTTCCAGGCCGACGACACGTTCGTCGCGGTCGACATCCTGACGCCGACCGACGGCGGCTTTCATCTCACCGAAGTCAAATCGGCGTCGTCGCAGGAAGAGAAGCATCTCCCCGATGTCGCGGTGCAGATGCATGTACTAAAGGAGTCTGGAATCAAGATTACGAGCGCGACGGTGATGCATCTGAATAAAGAGTGCCACTACCCCGATCTCTCGAATCTCTTCCAGCGCACCGATGTCACCGAGGCGGTGCAGCCGCTCCTCGGCAAAGTCGGCTGGGAAATAGAGGCGCAGCTGCGGATGCTCGAAGGTCCGCTACCGGACATACCGATTGGACTGCAGTGCCACGAGCCGTACGCCTGCCCGTTCATGGAGCGCTGCTGGCCCGAAGATCCGGGTCACATCATGCGGCTCTACAACATCGGGCCCAAGAAGGGGTGCAACTTCATGCTGACCGGCGTGAACCGGATCGTGGATCTGCCGGCGAATCAGAAGCTGAATGTGACGCAGAAGCGGCAGATCAAGGCGATGCAGGAGAATCGCATCATCGTCGAGCCCGGCCTGAAGCAAGCGCTCCAGGTATTTGACTGCCGGCTCGGCTTTCTGGATTTCGAAACGATCCAGCGTGCGGTCCCGGTGTGGCCGGGTATGGCGCCGTGGGAGCAGGCGCCGGCGCAGTTCAGCTATCACGAATCGAACGGCGATGGAGGCACCTACAAGCACGCCGAGTACCTGGCGGAGGGGCCGAAGGACTGCCGGCCCGAGCTCGCCCAACGCATGGTGGATGCGACCAGGGACGCCGAGAAGGTCGCGACGTATTCGGGATTCGAGAAGACACGGATTCGCGGGCTCCAGAAGGCCGTGCCCCAGCTCAAGACGGAGCTCGAAGCGCTCGAGAGCAAGCTCGTCGATTTATTGCCTGTCGTGCGGGAGAATGTTTACCACCCCGACTTCCTCGGTAGCTTCAGTCTCAAGTATGTCCTGAACCCGCTCGTGCCGGATCTGACCTACAGCGACCTGGTGATCGTCGATGGGTTGGTGGCGAGTGTCGAGATTGCGCGGCTGCTGTTCGTGGCCGGCAAGATTCCGCGGCAAGAGCACGAGCGCGTGCGCCAGGACCTGCTCAACTACTGCGAGCGCGATACCTGGGCGATGGTGAGAGTGCTGGAAAAACTGAGGAGCCTCCAATGACTCGACTGCTCAGGGTCAGTTTGGTCGGCGCTGGTCTCGCGATCAGCACGCCGGCCGATGCTCAGATCTGCGACGGCTCGGCTTCATTTGGAAGCTCGCCCGTGCAGCTGACTGCGACCGGTGGCTTCAACGCTGACGGGCATGCCTTTGGGGGCGGGCTGGAGGTAGGGGGCGCGGGCCCGTTCGCGGGAATCGGCGCCGGCAGGAGCAACTACAAGGCCGGGGGATCGTCGAGCGAGTGGGAGGTCGAGGCAGGATATCAGTTCGCGCTCAACCCCAAACGGACCGCGGAGCTGTGCCCGCTGGTGTCCTGGGGGCATTCCTCAGGCCCACATGATTTCGAGGCATTCGGCAACGGCGTTATTTATGACCTCGATCGAAACAACCTTGCGATTGGCGTGGGCATCGGTGGCATGGCCGCGTTGTCGCGGCACGTGGCATTCCTGCCGTCCGTCTCACTTTCCATGCTGACCGTCAAGAGCAAAACCACCAACCAGAACTTAAGTAGGACGACCAACACCTCCGAGACGTCGAGCGTGTTCGAGCTGGGTTTTGCATTCCTTTTCAATGACGCGTTCTCGGCCCGTCCCAGCATCCTGTTCACGACACGGGTCGACGATAAAGTCACGACGTTCGCGATCGAAATGACGGTGAATCTCGGACATAAAGGCTCACACTAGGGCGCGACGGTAAACGTTCTACTCGTGTCGGGTGTGAGCCCCGCGGAGCCGGCAACGAGCGTGTAACCGGTGCCCGCCTTGTCGAGGCTCAAACCGGTGAATGAGGCGATGCCGTTGACGGCGTTGACGGAGGACGTTCCCGAGAGGGTCGCGCCGCCGGGGTTCGTGCCGATGGCGATCGTCACGGCGGCGGTCGCGTCGTTGCGCACGGTGCCGGTACCATCCACGATCCCGATATCGATGCTGCCGGCAATCGGTGCATTGGCGGCCGCGTCGGAAGGTTCGGTCAGAAAGACGACTCGGATGGGTGTGTGCGCGAGCGACGACTGTGTGTCCTTGCACGCGAGCGCCGCGAGGGTCGTGAGCGCCAAGACGACGTGGAGTCTCATCGAGGGAAGGTAAGCGCGCGCCGCATCAGTCGCACCTTCTCGGCATCCTGGACACTGAAATGCACCTCGCGCACTCCCGTCCGCCGCGCGAGGTCTGCCACGTTCTGGGGCGTGACGCCGCCGCCGGGCAGGATCGCGATTCGTTCCTTCGCTTGCGTGACCAGGCGCTCGAGCCGCTCGGTCCCGTCGGCCGCGGTGCGCGCGCCGCCGGATGTCAGAACACGGTGAACGCCGAGACGAATCAGGACCTCGAGCGCGGCACCCAGGTCGACGCATTCGTCGAAGGCGCGATGAAATGTCACCGGCAGCGGCCGCGCTGCGTCGAGCAACTCACGCATTCTGCCTTCGGCGATCTGTCGCGCATTGTTCAGCTCCCCGGTCACGATCCCGTGCGCTCCCGCATTTTTCGCGCGCTGAATCTGGTGGAGGAGGGTGTCATGCTCCGCATCGGTGTAGACGAAGTCGCCGGGCCGAGGACGCGCGAGGACGAATACGGGGATGGTGAGCTTGGAACGGGATTGACGTAACAATTGGATCTCGGGCGTCGTGCCGCCGTGCGCGAGATCGGCGCACAATTCGATGCGATCGGCGCCTCCTTCCTGCGCGGCGAGCGCGGCATCTAACGACTCCACGGCCGCTTCGATTAGGATCAGTTTGGGCTCATTCGTGTAGAGGCTTCTAATATGCGTGCCGCGATCGTTTCACCGGGGAAAGCCAAGTCGATGCGGGTCGCCGACGTGCCCGCGCCCGAGCCCCCGCCGGACGAATGCCTGGTGCGGGTGCTGGAGGTCGGGATTTGCGGCACCGATCGCGATATCGACGCGGGCCACTATGGAGAGGGGCCCGCGGGGTCGGAGTATTTGATTGACGGCCACGAGTCGTTGGGCGAAGTCGTCGAAGGACCACGGCACAAGGGGGAGCTCGTCGTCGCCATGGTGCGGCGACCGTGCCGGGAACGCTGCATCGCCTGTCGCACCGGTCAGGTGGATTTCTGCCGCAGCGGCAATTACGAAGAGCGCGGGATCCGGCGGCGTCACGGCTTTCTGGCCGAGTACTATGCGGAGTCGCCGGAGTATCTGATTCATGTGCCGCGCGCGCTGCGGAAGTTTGGCGTGCTGCTCGAGCCGATGTCGGTCTCGCAAAAGGCGCTGCGCCAGGTGTACGCGATTCAGCGGCGGATGCCGTGGGAGCCGAAGCGCATGCTCATCACGGGCGCCGGAAGCGTCGGGACGCTCGCTGCCTGCATCGCCCGGCTGAAAGGGCTCGAGGTCGTGATCTATTCGCGCGGCGCCGGCCGCGGGGCCGACGAGATGATTCGGCGGAAGATCAGCGCGACCTACGTCAGCGCCGATGACCACAAACTCTCCGACATTGGATTGTTCGACATCGCGCTGGATGCGACGGGCTTCAGCCCGCTCGCGTGGGGTGCGGCAGAGGTGCTCGATGTGAACGGCGTGCTCTGCATGCTGAGCGTCACGGGCGGCAAGAAGCGCATCGACATTGCGTCGGACGCGCTCAACGACAAGTTCGTGCTCGGCAATCGCCTGTTGTTCGGATCTGTGAACGCGGCGCGGGAAGATTTCGAAAACGGCGTGCGCGACTTCGCGGCACTCGAGCAGCGCTGGCCGGGGATGATGGAGCACTTTATCACGCGGCGACTGCCGCTCGCTGAGATTCGCAAAGCCCTCGACGAGCGGCCGCCCGACGATCTAAAGACGATCATCGAGCTCGGTTAGAAACCCGAGCTGCCCCTTGAGAATCTTGCCGCGCGCCTGGTCCAGGGTGAGCCACGCGGCGCGATCGACCTCGGGATACTCGCGACCGTGCAATGTGAATCTGTTGCTCACGAGGCCGGTGGGATCGCAGTCCAGCTCCACAGCCCAGGCATGCACGACTTTCCCGCTCGGCTGTTTCAGCGGCGTGAGTGGAACGAATTCTCCCTCTGCGACGAACCCGGTCTCTTCGGTGAACTCGCGTCTGGCCGCCGCGAGCGGATCTTCGCCGGGCTCGAACTCGCCTTTGGGGATGGACCAGGCGCCTTCATCTTTATGGGCCCAAAACGGACCGCCGGGGTGCACGAGAAAGACTTCGCGCACCCCGGCGTTCTTGCGATAGAGCAGCAGCCCAGCGCTTTGTTTCGCCAGCTACAGGCTCCTTACGTTCGCGCGCACTCCGTTCGCCCCGTTGCTCGCGCCACCCGCCGGCGACGTTCCGCCTGCTCCTGCCGGGCCGAGCACGAAGGTGTTGCCCGACTCCGTGACCGAGCCTCCGTGGAACGCGATGCCGATCGACGGACCGCCGCCACCACCACCGCTGTGACCGCCGTTCCCACCTTGGCCACCGTGCCCACCAGTGCCCCCGGCGCCCACGCTTGGCGCGTCGCGGGTCGCACCGAGACCGCCGGTACCGCCTGTGCCTCCAAGCGCACCGAAAGCGCCGTTGCCACCGGCGAGACCATGGGTCGTTTCGATTGTATTTCCTGTGATCTCCAGACTGGACAATACGGCGAAGATACCGAAGGAACCGACACCCCCACCACCTGCGATGCCACCGCCGCCCCCGCAGCCACCGGCGGCACCGCCGCCGCCACCATTTCCGCCGCCGGGTTGGAGGGGTTCGTTCAGACCGCCGCCGCCACCGCCGCCGCCCCCGCCACCACCGGGTTCGCCTCTGCGGCCGTTGAACCCATCCGCCGTGAGATAGCGGTTACCGCCGACCGTGCCCAGCTCGGCGCCGCCGAGTCCGTTCGCTCCTGCTGCACCGTCGAGCCCATCGCCTCCGTTTTCGCCAGGAGCTAGCGGGCTCAACGTCCCGCCGGGACCTCCAGCTCCGCCGTCGCCGGCGGGGATGACGCCTACGAAACCCGTCTCGCCATTTCCCCCGTCGCTCCCCGGCGTTCCGCCGGTGCCGCCGGCGCCACCGATGACCGCGATGATGTTGTTACTGTTGTCGAAGCAGCCATTTGTGACTTCCGGGCCACCCTCGCCTGGAGGGAGGCTCACACCACCGGGCCCTCCGTCGTATCCGTTCAGGCCGCGGCTCCCGTCGGTGCCATTCTGGCCGTTCCGTCCACCGAATCCTTCGTTCGCGATGATGTGATTGCCTGAAATGACCACGAGGCTGTTGATCGCCAGGATGCCGTAGGCGCTGGCTCCGAAGTTGCCGTTATCGGCGTAACCGCTTGTGATGGTAAAGCCGTCGATCGTCACCGCGCCGGGCAAATTGTCGGCCATCACGCCGATCGCGCGATTGCTTCCGGCGATGGTGGAGATGAACGTTGCCGGCGCACGATTCCAGGTTGCGGGATCATAGCCGCCGTAGAGGCTCACACCAGAAACCAAGCTCACATCTTCCGTATACGTCCCAGCCGCCACATTGACTCGCTGCTTGTTGGCCGAGAACGCACGATTGAGCGCGGCCTGGATGTGTCGCATCGGTACCGCGGGGGTTCCCGGCCCGGTGTCACTGCCCGTCGGGCTGACGTAAAACGCGTCCACGGCCATGACTACTGTGATACAGCTCGGCGCACTGCCGTTGCCGGACGCATCGTTGCCCGTGACGCAGAAGAAATGTTGCCCGGTGGCCAACGCTGGCACGTGTGCACGCACCACCTCGTTTTGCTGATCGAATGCGCCGTCGTTGGCGAACATCGCGACGGATGGGCCGCTGTCGACCGAATAGCTCGCGCTCGCGATGTTGGAGCCGCCGGTAAAAGTGTCACTGACGACGGCGGTCAGATCGAACGGCGTGCCCGGAAGCGGGACCGAGGGCGTCGTCGCGACACTGGAAACAACCGGTGGCTCGCCGTCCGCGAGCGTGGCGATGAAAATCGCAAATGTGAGCTTCACGCCCGTCGCATTGTCGACCGCGCGCGCTTCGACCCGCTGCGCACCACTGTGCGCGAGGCCGAGGGTCCAACGTTCCTGCACTATGCCGTCGCGTCCGGAGATGGCGGCGCCGGCAAAGACGCTGCCGCCGCCCGCGACAACCACGAAGTTGACGATCTGTCCCTGAACCGCGCGCCCGCGGTTGTCTTCGACGCGCGCGACAATGGGCGCCGGCAGCTCGGTCCCGGGCGGGGCGGTTTGGTTGTTGCCGGAGATAACGGACAGGGATAACGGGCCGGCCGACTGCTCGGTCTCTACGGGCGCGACGCACGACGCGAGTGCGAGGAGCCCGGCAATCCGGGCGACTGAGGAGAGACGCATCTGGCCTCCAAGCCAAGCGGGAAACACCTTAAACTGCGGCTATGTTGCTCGAGTCGCTAGTTCAGACATCCGCCGCGGTAGCGGCGACATCCGGCCGGCTCGCGAAGATCAAACTGCTCGCCGATCTGCTCCAGCAGGCGAACCCTGACGAGATAGAGCTGGCGATCGCCTACTTGTCCGGCACGATCCGGCAGTCAAAGGCCGGTGTGGGGTGGGCGACTCTGAGCCAGGCACGGTCACACGTCGGCGCATCGTCACGACTGCACTTGCGCGACGTGGACGAAACGCTCGAAAAGATCTCCAAGACATCGGGCAAGGGCTCGGCATCCGAGAAGCAACGACTCCTGAGCGAGCTGTTTTCCAAGGCGACGGCCGACGAGCAGGACTTTCTGTTTCGACTGATCACGGGCGAGCTGCGCCAGGGGGCTCTCGAGGGCATCATGGTCGAAGCGCTGGCCAAGGCGCGCGATCTCCCCGCGAACCAGGTGCGGCGTGCCATGATGCTGGCCGGCAATCTGGGTGCGGTGGCGAAGGGCGACGTTTCGAGCTTCACGGTTGAGTTATTCCGGCCCATCAAACCGATGCTGTCGAAGACGGCAACGGATGTGGAGGAAGCGTTGGCCGAGCTCGGGCCAGCGTCGTTTGAGTACAAGCTCGATGGAATCCGGATTCAGGTACATAAACGCGCGAACGAGGTACGGATTTACTCGCGAACGCTGAACGAAATCACCGCGGAACTGCCCACGGTACGGGACATATCCATACGTATGGATATGTCCGAGTGTATCCTGGATGGCGAGGCGATCGTTTTGGGCGCAGACGGCCGGCCAGTCCGTTTTCAGGAGACGATGAAAGGCCTAGGCGGCGGCATCCCTTTCTTCTTTGATATCCTCTATCTGGACGGCATGTCGCTGCTCGATCAGCCGTACGTGACGCGCGCCAAGGTCCTGGCCGAGAAGATCCCCGAATCGCAACGCCCGCCGCGCCTCGTGACCGCCGACGCCAAGCAGGCACAGGATTTCTTCGATGCCGCGATTGCCGCCGGCCAGGAAGGGCTCATGGCCAAAGGTCTCGAGTCCAAGTACGAGGCGGGACGACGCGGGGGGACCTGGTTCAAGATCAAGAGAGCCAATACTCTAGACCTCGTCGTCCTGGCAGCCGAATGGGGGCATGGCCGGCGCCATGGCAAACTCTCGAACCTCCACCTCGGCGCGCGCGATCCGAACGGCGGCTTCGTAATGCTCGGCAAGACCTTCAAGGGCATGACGAACGAATTACTCGATTGGCAGACCAAGCGGGTCCTCGAGCTCGAGACTCACCGCGAAGGGATCGCGGTGTTCGTAAAGCCTGAGCTCGTGGTCGAAATCGCTTTCAACGGGTTGCAGGACAGCCCGCATTATCCCGGCGGTCTGGCGCTGCGCTTTGCTCGCGTGATACGCTATCGCGACGACAAGAAGCCCGAAGACGCCGACACCATCGAGACCGTCAGAAAGCTGCACAACGGATGACGACGACCACGACAGTTGCGAGCGAGCTCTTGCTGATTCTTTCACTGCTTCCACCCGCGCTGCACGCCCAATTCCCGCGCAGCCAACATGGATCCGTCACCCAACAGATCCAGGCAACTCAGATCTCCATCTCATACAATCGTCCGGTCGCACGCGGCCGCGAGTTGTTCGGCGCTCTCGTCCCCTGGGGCCGGCGCTGGCATCCCGGCGCGGACTCCGCGACGACGATCTCCTTCAGCAAAGACGTCATGATAGAAGGCCATCGCCTGGCGGCTGGGCACTATTCGCTGTGGACGATCCCTGAGCAGCCGCCCAAATCGTGGACAGTGATCTTCAATCGCGGGGTCGGTGGCTGGCACACGAATTATCCCGGTGAATCTCAGGACGCGCTGCGAGTTACCGTCAGCGCTGATACCGCGTCGTACATGGAAACGCTTACGTACTATTTCCCTTTGGTCGACGCCGACTCGGCCGTGCTGCGACTGCAATGGGGAACCGTCGCTGTCCCGCTCAAAATCAAGGTGGTGCAATGACTCCGTTTCTGCTCGTGCTGGCGCTGGTCGCGCAGTCCACCGACATCGAACGCGAAGCCGCCGGCGGGATTCTGCGACAGATCGATTCGCTCGAGGCACGCCTCAAACCCACGGAAACGGCGCAGCGGCTGGTCGGACGCAAGGACGCCGCGCGCGACCGTGTGCTCGCGAACGTCGCCACACTGTGGAACGGCGAAATGCAGGGGCTGTCGGACTGGATTGGCCGCCATCCCGAAGTCGGCTGGCATGAGTTCCAGGCGTTCGACACGCTCACGGCGCTGCTCCGCAGCTACGGTTTTCAGGTGGATACCGGCGTCGCCGGAATGCCGACCGCGTTCGTCGCGCGCTGGACATCGCCCGCCGGCGCGAGCGGTCCCACACTCGGCCTCATCGCCGAGTACGACGCGCTGCGCGGGACCCAGGGTGACTTTCACGGTGATCAACACAACGCGCAAAGCCCCGTTGCGTTCGCGGCCGCGCGTGCGCTGCTGGGCTACATGACCGAGGCAAGGGTCCCGGGACGGATCATCGTCTACGGGACGCCGGCCGAGGAAGTCGATCCTCCGGCGAAAGGGATTCTCTATAAAGCGGGGATCTTCAAGGGCGCCGACATCCTGATGCGCAGCCATTCGTCCACCGAAACGCGCCGCGACCGGCCGGGCTTCGGCGTCTGCTGTCTCAACATCGACGCCGTGAAGTACACGTTCACCGGCCGCCCCGCGCATCAGCTCACGGCCTGGAACGGTCGCAACGCGCTCGAAGCCGCGGTGCAGTTCTACTCGGCGGTGGATCACCTGCGCTCGACCTGGCGTCCGGACCACCGGGTGCAGGGCGTGATTCCCGAGGGCGGCATCGCGCCGAACGTCGTCCCCGATCACACCGTGGTGGACTATTTCATTCGGTTCCCTGACGAGGTGTACCTCGAGCACATCGCGCGCATGATGGACGATGCCGCCAAGGGCGCCGCGCAGATGACCGAGACCGACGTCGCCATCACGCGCTACGGCGAGTACCGCGACGGGGTCACGGTCTCCGCACTCGAAGAGCTCTGGTTCGCCTATGCGAAGAAACTCGGCGCCCCAGGAATCCAGGAGGAGAAGGGCCGGCCTGCGGGATACGAAGAGACCGGTTGGGTGAGCCGCGAGATTCCGGGCGTGGGCGTCACCGTACGCAGCTCATCGTTTGCCAATCATACCTATGGCATGCGTGACGACACCTTTGCCGAGATCGGGCACAAGGCGTTTGTGCTGGATGCCCAGATCGAAGCCGCGGTGTTGTTCGATTTCTTGACGCATCCTGAGCTGCGGACCGCCGTGAAAGAAGAGCACCGCACGCTGGCGGGTCTCCAGGGCCAGTATCTCGCCGCACTGCGGCGGGTCTACGGTCCGGAAATCGGCGCCGACACGGCGCTGTCCAAAGCGAGTCGAGCGGACATTCGGATTCCGCAGGTCAAGCGGCCGTGAAGGTTGGGAAGACGCTCTACGTAAAGAATCGAAACGAATGGCGGCGCTGGCTCGCCAAGTACGGGAAGACGGCGACCGAGGTCTGGCTGATCTACTACAAGAAGGCGAGCGGCAAGCCGCGCATCCCGTACAACGATGCGGTGGACGAAGCGCTGTGCTTCGGCTGGATCGACAGCATTTTGAAGCCGATCGACGCGCACAAGTACACGCAGCGGTTTTCGCCCCGCAAGAGGACCAGCAAACTGTCCGACATGAATCGCGAGCGCGTGCGGCGGCTCACCAAGGCGGGTCGGATGACGAAGGCCGGCCTCGCGGCGATCGCGCACACCGGCAAGCAAGCGAAACTGCCGGCCGACATTCTGGCGCACCTGCGGCGTGATCCCGCGATCTGGAAGAACTTCCAGGGATTTTCCGCGTCGTACAAACGGATTCGAGTCGGCTGGATCGCCGCCGCGCGACACCGCCGGAATACGTTTGAGCAGCGGCTGCGCTACTTCCTGAAGATGACCAAGCTGAACAAGCGCTTTGGGATGGTGCAGTAATAACGAAAAGGCTGCCCCAATGTAGTATGGTGCGGCGACGGCCCCGCTCTCAGCTTGCTAGCCATGCTCGAGAGTCTCGCCGCCGCACTCGCGGACCGGTACACGATCGAGCGCGAGATCGGTGCCGGCGGAATGGGGACGGTCTACCTCGCGCGCGAGCTCAAGCACGACCGCCAGGTCGCGCTCAAGGTGCTGCGGCCCGAGATCGCCTCACACCTCGGCGTCGTGCGCTTCCTCAATGAGGTGAAGGTCACCGCCAAGCTCGATCACCCGCACATCCTCACGCTGATCGACTCCGGCGAAGCAGACGAATACCTCTGGTACGTGCAGCCCTACGTGCGCGGCGAATCGTTGCGCGCCAAGCTCGACCGGGAACGGCAGCTCAGCGTCGAAGAAGCGATCGCGATCGCGCGGCAGATCGCGAGCGCGCTCAATCACGCCCACCAGAAGGGCGTGATCCATCGCGACATCAAGCCCGCCAACATCCTGATCCATGAAGGCGAGGCGATGGTTGCCGATTTCGGCATCGCACTCGCCGTTACGGAAGCGTCCGACTCGCGGATGACGGCTACCGGGATCGCGATCGGGACGCCGCAATACATGAGCCCGGAGCAGGCAACCGGGGAGCGTCACCTCGACGGCCGCAGCGACCAGTACTCGCTCGCCGCCGTACTCTACGAAATGCTGTCCGGTATCACCCCGCACACGGCGCCGTCGACCCAGGCGCTGATCGCCAAGCTTCTCACCGAGCGCCCCACGCGCGTGCGCCTGGTGCGCAACAGCGTCCCGCCGAACATCGATGCCGCGGTCGCGAAGGCGCTCGAAATGACACCCGCCGA
>Ga0134079_10000278_pt1 | contig 13208 bp, 8 predicted proteins | sample 15_taG_2_FD_119770 | JGI IMG/M metagenome (GOLD analysis project Ga0134079, IMG submission 119770) | Grasslands soil microbial communities from the Angelo Coastal Reserve, California, USA - 15_D_Rain_40cm_2_09182015 | ecosystem: Environmental > Terrestrial > Soil > Grasslands ...
GACGTTGACGCCGACGAGCGCGAAACCGAGCGCGTTGTACTTCGCGTACAGCGCTTGCAGCTTCGGCATCTCCTCGCGGCACGGGCCGCACCAAGTCGCCCAGAAGTTCAACAGCACGACTTGGCCTTTGAAGCTCGCGAGCGATATAGCTTTCCCCTCGCGCAACTTCAACGTGAATCCCGGCGCCGGGCCCGAGGCGGTCGCCGACCAGGCGAACGTGGCGATCAGAGTGCTCAGGAAGAGAACCGAGAAAGCGCGCAGCATTTGCGTAACTCCCGAATCCTACCTAGAAGAAGAAAGTGACGCCGACGCCGAGCTCGAGATTGTGCGTCCTCTTCTGCGCGCCCAGCAGGTCGATGTCGAAAATGTGGTCCCTCACGTCGGCGTGAACCGCGAGCCAGTCGAGCGGTATCAGACGGATGCCTAAACCTAAGTTCACGGTGAATCGATCGTCCCCGGCGAACGTCGTCTGACCGACGCCGCCGATCAAATATGTCGCCGTATTCCAAGCGTGGTTCTTGCCGACGAACGCCTCGCCCGGCAAGACGTTGTAGCCGAACGACACGTTATAGTATTTGTACTCGCGCTCCGAATCTGTGAGCAACTCGGCAGCGCCGCTCAGGGTCTCGAAGCTCGTCTTGCCGGCGTGCGACTTGCCGCCGGCGGCTTCGAGGAAAAAATTCTCGGAGATGTGATACGCGAAGCGCAGGCCCGCGACGGTGTTGACGCCGAAGTCCTCGATGCTGAGCTCGCCCGCGGAGATGCCGACCTCGAAGTTCTCGGTGTCGATCTTCGGGACCTTCACGTCGCGCCGCTCGACGTCGGGCTCGATGACAGGCGGTTGGCTCGTGTCCGCGGGCCTAGCGAGCTCACGGTGCCCACAGCCCGTGAGGCCGGCGAGGACGACCGCGTGTCCTAGAAGAAGAAGGACAAACCTGCTTTCCATTCGCGTATTTCCTCGTTGTCGTTCCGGCTCGTGAACACGACGTAGGTCTTGTACTCGGCCCTGAAGATGAATCGCCTCGTGAGATACGTGCGCACGCCGAAGCCGGCCTGCGCGAGCGAATCGGTTCGATCGACGGTCGCGACGAGCGTCGCCTTCGGCTTGGTGTGGATCGCCCCGGCGCCGAGGGTGAAGAACGGCGTCACGCGCCACTCGGGGAACATGATGTGCACGACGTTCACGTTCGCGACGGTCGCGTCGGAGAACGGGCCGACGGCCTGGGTGACCCAGAGCTCGGTCGCGATGTTCGGCGTGACGTTGTAGGAGCCGTACGCGGAGATCGCATCCGCGCCGCCGAACGAGCCGTACAGGATCCCCGACTCCCAACGCCGCTTCGCGTAGTCGCCGAAGCCGACCCCCGGCGCGTCGAACGGCTCGCCGTCGAGCTTCAGCGTCGTCTTGAGCTGATCGCGGTGGACCCAGCCTTGCTTGCCGCGCTCGATCTCGACCTTGTACCACTCCGTCTTTTCTTTCAGCAGCGAGACCCGCTCGCCGCGCTCCGCGACGTAGAACACCGGATAGCCGCGGCCGGGGCCCGTGTGCAGCTCGATGAACGGATCGTCGATGACGACTTGCTGGTGCCGCTCCTCACATAAGCTGGCTCTACAGAGCGCGAGCTGGGCCAAGAGGACGATCGGGATCAGTCGCAACATGGATCAGTTGACAGGACATCCCGTGGTCGCAAATGGGTTGTTGCAGTACTGCGCGCCGATGTCGAGCCACTCCGCGAGCAGGCGCAGCTCGGCCGTCGACAGGTAGCCCGCGTGCGTGCCGCCCGGGTCGAACTCCGAGAAGAAGCGCGAAGCGCGCGCGCCCGCCGCGCTCATGGGCGGATCCACCGTCACCGGCGAGAAGATCGGGTTGCCCATCGCGTCGACGCCGGTCTGGACTTGGCTGTCCTGGAGCGCGCCGTTGACGAGGATCTGAGCGTTGTCGGCGAACAGCAGCTCGCGGTAGGCGTTGAACTGCGTCGGCTCGTCCGCGGACGGGCCGTCGCTCAAGTCGAGCTGGGCGGCCGGCACCGCGGCCGTGCCCGTCGCGCTCACGCTCGCGTGACAGCCGCCCTGCGTGCAGGTGTGATCCGCGACCACGGCCTGCGTCATCGGATCGACGACCTGACGCGCGGCGCCCCAGAGCGGGTGGATGATCTGCTCGTAGCTGATCACGATCCGGCAGCCTGCCGTCCAGCTCGCCAGGCAGTTCGAGTCATTGACCGGCGAAGGCGTCGTGAGCGCCGCGTAGTCGTAGGTGAACGACGCGTCCGGCGTGCGCACGGCGGGATCCGTCCATGCGTCGCAGTACGCGACGTTGACGCCGGCCTCGATCGAGCGCTTCGGCGGGCAGACGAGCTGCGTGAGCAGATCCTTGTCCGGGATCTGGCCCTCGGTCCGCGTGCGCGTCTCCGCCATCGTCTCGCCGACGTCCGGAGAGAAGATCGAGCGCGTGTTCGGGAACGGGACGCCGGTGCCGTTCGCGCCCGCGTACGCCGAAGTGAACGCGCCGCCGCGGCCGTGCGAGAGGTTGCTCGCGGGCGGCGTGTGGCAACCGTTGCACTTGAGCTCTTGGCCCGGAATCACCTGGAGCCAGTTCCGGTGGCGCGGCGTGATCCGCCGGCCGGTCTCGTCGAGAACGCTCACGGCGAGCGGCACGTTCGCCGGCACCTTCACGCGCACCGAGCCGTCGGGCTCGATCGCGGCGTAGCCGACGATCTCGCGCATGCTCTGCGAGATGTCGGGGCCGAACGCGGTGTTCGCGAGGTCGACGAGGTCGTCGTCGGGGATCGCGACGGCCTTCTCGACGCGCAGGAAGCGCGCGGGCCGCAGCGAGGCGCTCTGCGTGAGCAAAGGATCGGCCAGCGCGGCGATGTTCACGGCCGTCGTCCCGTCGACGTCGTAGACGCTGCGGATGTCGAGCACGCCTACGTTTTCCGCGACGAGATCGGCGTCGACGTCGACGCCCGGGATCTTGTCCGGGATCGACGACCCCGGCTTGCGCGGCTGGGCCGCGACGACGTCGCCGATCAGCACGCCCTCCTCGCCCGTCACGATCGGCTGCTGCGTCTGCGTCGCGGGGTCGTACATCCAAATGCCGTAGAGCGGCGGCGCGGCGACGGCGTTCGGATCCGCGAGCTTCTGATCGGTGCACGGGACGAAGACCGTCTTCGTCGGGTCCGTGGGGTCGGGCTCCGCGAGCCGGCAGATCGCCCAGCTCACGAACACTCGGCCCGTGCCGTCCCAGAGCGGGAACGCATCCGCGAACCGGCCGCCCTTCGAGGGCGCGAGGTCGGTCGTCACCTGATTCGGCGTCGCATTGACCTGCGCCGGCCCGGTCATTCCGGGCGAGGCGGCGAGCGACTGGCTGTTCTCGACGTAGTCCGGCGTGTCGATGATCGCGATCGCGCCGCCGAAGTCCGGCTGATCGAACGGACGCAGGATCGCCATGATCTTGCCGTCGGCCATCTCGCGCGCGCCGATGAACTGCACCTCGCCGCCGTTGGTGCCCGTGAGGTGACTGTGCCGGCCGTACAGGAGCTCGAGATCGCTGCCGTCCGGGTTCATCGTGTAGAGATCGATGCCGTTGACGCCGCCCGCGTGGTTCCAGCGGCTGAACAGGATCTTGCCGTCGTCGAGCACCGTCGGGTCGAAATCGTCGCTCTGATTGAACGAGACCTGATGCAGATTGCCGCCGTCTGAGTCCATCACGTGCAGCACGTAGGCGGTCTGCTTTCGATCCTCGTCCTGGGCGTCGAACTGCGGCTTGCCTTCGTCGAGCAGGATCGCCTTCGCCTGCCGCTGACGAGTCGAGGCGAAGATGATCCGGCCGTCGGGCAGATAGTGCGGCGACACGTCCTGCCCCGCCTCGGCCGTGATGTCCGCGGCGATGATGCGGTGCAGCGTGTCGGTCGCGATCTCGTATTCCCAGATGTTCCAGGTCGGCTGGTCGTCCGTGTTCTTGGTCGGGTCGAACGGCCCGCGCATCGCGAACAGCACCTTCTTGCCGTCCCGCGCGATCTGCACGCCCATCACGTCGCCCGTCCCCTGCGTCTCGCGGAACGTGATGTTGCGCTCCGCGGCGCTCGGGCTCGCGCGATCGCGCATGTAGAGATCGGTGCCGATGTTGAAGCGGCGCGGGTCGCGCAGATCCGAGCGCTGCTGGATGTCGTCGTTCTGATCGAACAGCGGGCCCTTGGTATACGCGATCGCGAAGTCCGGCGCGACGGGGTCGGGCTGCTGACCCGAGCCGACGCCGGGACTGCCGTCGCCCGTGCTGCCGCAGCCCGAAAGCAGGGCGCCGAGCAGTGCGCACGGCAGCCAACGACGCTCAAGCATATTGATGACTCGATCGCTCATTGCGCTCATCGGAGGTCCCTCTCCCCACCCCAAACTCCGCGGCGGAAGGCTGTCCCGATTCTGCGTGCGTCAACTCGGCAGAACGCCCGGACGCGACGATCGGTCGCTGCCCCAAGCGTTTGCATAATCCACCGAGCCGTCGAAGAACGATTCGACGTAATCTCGGAGGCACGCAATCATCGGCATCGGGTCGTGGCTCTTCCGTTAACGCGATCACAGAACTCCTGCGGGTACGTGTCGCGAGAAAAGTGTGATCCGCTCGTCGTGCGGCCACGCCCGTGAGGCGCGGCGACGCGGCTCGTTTCACAAAACCACACGCACGACCGTTGCGCGCGGGAAACGCACGACTCCGTCACCGAATCGAGCGTACACGGCTGCTAGCCTCGCTCCGAAACCGTCGCGATTCGGCGACGTCTGTCATTTCCCACATTACGAAGGAAAATTCTTTGTGCTGTAGTGCGCGCCGATTCCCGTGTCCATCCAACCCGGCGGGGCAAGATCGTGATGACTAGCAGAGGGCATTCGGCGCCGACGTCTGCGGCGCTCGGGAGCGATCGCGTCGTTTGGTGGTTGTTCGTCGCGGCGACGCTGATCGTGAGCTGCGTTCAGATCGCGCTCGCGGGACCGCGCGAGCAAGCCGAGCGAATTCACGACCGCTTGGCCGGCGTCCCGCCGACCGACGCCGTGCTCACGAGCATGACGAACGCGATTTCTGCGGACCCGAGCAACGGTCCGATCGCCGCCGCGAACATCGCGATGAGCGACGCGCACTTCTACACGGTGACGCTGAAGAACCTCGCGGCGCCGTGGACCAATCGGGATCAGAACGCGTTCGTGCCGCTGAACGACTACATCACGCTCGTGATGGGCATGGTCAGGGACCACGTGCCGTTCAATCAGATCCTGAGCGCCGACCTGCTCTACTACGGCAAGAGCAACGTCGTGCAGCTACCGTCGGTTTCCCCGAGCAACAACGATCACTACGTCGCGCTCGAAACAGCGATGCGCGATCCGTCGTTCAACCCGGCGACGGACCTCGTGTCGACGACGCAGTCGAGCGTGTACCCGGTGCCGGGCACCGAGACCGCCGGCGCGATCACGACGCGCGCCGCAGCCGAGGCGTTCTTCGTCGCGGGCACGAACCGCGCGATGTTCCGCTCCACGCTGATCAACCACCTGTGCATGGACATGGAGCAGGTGCACGACACGAGCATCATTCCCGACCGCATTCGTCAGGACGTCTCGCGCAGCCCGGGCGGCGACAGCCGCGTGTTCCTGAACAACTGCATCGGCTGCCACGCGGGCATGGACCCGCTCGCGCAGGCGTTCGCGTACTACAACTTCGACAAGACGACGACGACGATTGAGTACACGGCGGGCACGGTCCAGCCGAAGTACTTCAACAACAACACGACGTTCCCGGACGGGTTCGTCACGCCGGACGACGCGTGGAACAACCATTGGCGGCAAGGTCAGAACGCGGTGCTCGGCTGGAGCCCGACGCTGCCGGGCTCCGGCAGAGGCGCGAAGTCGCTGGGCCAGGAGCTCGCCGGCACGCACGCGTTCGCGCAGTGCCAAGTGACCAAGGTGTTCAAGGCGGTTTGCTTGCGAGCGCCCGGCGACGCCGCGGACCGCACCGAGGTCGACTCGATGACCGCGAGCTTCACGAACGGCTACGACTTGAAGCCGGTATTCGCGGAGTCCGCGAAATATTGCATGGGCAACTAGCTTAGGCCTTGGGGAGCAAGGACGATGCAATACGCAAGAGCGGTCGCGCGCGCGACGACGACGTCCGCGAACGCCCAGGCGCTTAGGGCGCGACTCGTCGCCGGCGCTCGAGCGCTCGGCGCGGCGGCGGCCTTTGCGGCGGTGCTTGCCGGCTGCAGCGGCGGCAGCGGCCCCGCGGTCGAGCAGAACCCGGGCGGCGGCGGTCAGCAGCAGACGCAGACGTACAACGGGCCCGCGCCGAACACGGCCGACGTGCAGTCGTTCAAGATCAACCTCTGGGACAACATCCGGCCGCTGAACCGCTGCGGCACGTGCCACAGCGTCGAGGGCGGCCAGACGCCGATGTTCGCGCGCGGCGACGACGTGAACCTCGCCTACGCGGCCGCGAACGGCGTCGTCACGCTGACCTCGCCGAAGGACTCGCTGATGGTCCAGAAGGTCGGCGGCGGCCACAACTGCTGGCTCGCGAGCAACTCGACCTGCGCGACGATCCTCACGACCTGGATAACGAACTGGGCCGGCGAGCTCGCGAGCTCGAGCGGCCGTCAGATCGAGCTCGTGCCGCCGGCGCCGCGCGATCCGGGCTCGAGCAAGAACTACCCGAGCGACGACGGACTGCTCTACTCGACGACGGTCTATCCGCTGACCGCGAAGTTCTGCTCCGGCTGCCATTCGTCGAGCTCGACGGTCAAGCAGCAGCCGTTCTTCGCCGAGGGCGGAGTAATGGGTCAGGGCCCGTCGAGCGACCCGAACGCGTGGAAGATCGCGTACGAGGCCGCGAAGCCGAAGATGGACCTCGACAACCCCGCGAACTCGCGCTTCGTGCTGCGGCTGCGCAACGAGTCGCACAACTGCTGGACCTCGAGCTGTACAACGGACGCGGACAAGATGCAGGCCGCGATCCAGTCGTTCGCCGACGCGGTCCCGCCGACTCAAGTCGATCCGAACCTGAAGACGAGCAAGGCGCTCACGCTATACGAAGGCACCGTCGCGTCGGGCGGCCATCGCTACGAGAACAGCATGGTCGCGCTCTACGAGTTCAAGAGCGGCACCGACTGCGGTGACTCGATCACGGGCGCGTGCGCGACCGCGTACGACACGAGCGGCGTCGCCGGCTCAGGGCTAGACCTGCACCTGTCGGGCAACGTGAAGTGGATGGGCGGCTGGGGCCTGAACTTCGCGGGCGGCAAGGCGCAGGCGACGACCGCGGCGAGTGCGAAGCTCACGCAGCTGATCGGGCAGACCGGCGAGTACTCGATCGAGGCGTGGGTCGCGCCAGGCAACGTCGTTCAAGAGGACATGCGTATCGTGAGCTACTCGGGCGGCACGATGGCGCGCAACTTCAACCTCGGCCAGACGATGTACAACTACGACTTCTTCAACCGCAGCAGCGCCACGGACGGCAACGGTACGCCCGCGCTCTCGACGCCGAACGCCGCGCAGGTGCTTCAGGCGACGCTGCAGCACGTCGTCGCGACGTTCGACCCGGTCGCCGGCCGCAAGATTTACGTGAACGGCGTGCTCAAGGCGTCACTGGATCCGGCGCCTGGCGGCACGCTGAACGAGTGGGACGACACGTTCGCGCTCGTGCTCGGCAACGAGGTGTCCGGCACGAAGAACTGGATGGGTGTGATCCGGCTCGTCGCGATCTTCAACCGCGCGCTCACGCTCGACCAGATCAAACAGAACTTCGACGCGGGCGTCGGGGAGAAGTATTTCTTGATGTTCAGCGTCTCGCATCTGACGAACATCCCGCAGAGCTACGTCGTGTTCGAGGGCTCGCAGTTCGACAGCTACTCGTATCTGTTCCGCAAGCCGTTCTTCATCAGCCTCGACAGCACCGCCCAGCCGGTCGGGCTCGACATCGACGGGATCCGCATCGGGTTGAACGGCGCCGAGGCGCCGGTCGGCCAGTCGTACGCGAGCCTCGCGAAGAAGATCTCGAGCGCGTACACGGCGGACGCGGGCGAGCGGCTCACGGAGTTGGGTGCGGTGCTGCCGCTCGAGAAGGGGCCGAGCTCCGACGAGTTCTTCCTGACGTTCGATACGATCGGACCGAACACTTTCAACCGGCCGCCGCCCGTCACGCCGCCGCCGCCGACGCCGACGGACCTGCCGCCGGCCTCCTCCGTTGGCGTGCGCACGTTCGACGAGATCAGCGCGACGCTGGCCGCGATCACGGGAGTGAGCGAGAACGACGCGGCCGTGAAGACCACGTTCGCGTCCATTCGCCAGTCGCTGCCCGCGAATCCGAACATCGAGTCCGTGCTCGCCTCGCACCAGGTCGCGATCGCGCAGCTCGCGATCGAGTACTGCAACGCGCTGATCGAGGATCGCAGCACGACGATTCCGCGCGCGACGATGTTCCCGGGCTTCGACTTCAACGCGGTTCCGTCCGCCGTGTATCCCGCGAGCGAGAACCTGCTGTTCGATCCGCTGCTGAATCGCGTGCTCGGCGTGACCCAGATCGCGACTCAGCCCGACAAGAACGTCGTGCGCGGCGAACTCCACAACATGATCAACGGCTACTCGGGCGACCCGACGCGGCCCGGCCTGCTCAACAGCGCCGGCGTGACGAACAACGCGATGCGCACGAGGGCGATCGCGAAGGCCGTCTGCTCGTCGATCGTCGGCAGCGCCGCGATGCTCGTGCAGTGAAGCGACCAGGATTCGCGCAGAGGAATCGACCATGCTGATTCAAGTGAAACGTAGGCCGCGCCGGATGGACCGTCCGCACGAGAGCCACCGCCGGCCGATCACCCGCCGCGATTTCATCGCGCAGGGCTTCCTCGCCGGCGGCGCGACGCTGCTCACCGGCGGGTTCCTGAGCCTGTTCTCGAATCCGCGCGCCGCGTACGCGGCGCTCGCGAACGACCTGCAGCCGCTCACGGGCCCGTGCGGCATCAGCAACGGCGCGGGCAAGATCCCGTTCATCTGCTTCGACCTCGCGGGCGGCGGCAACATCGCGGGCTCGAACGTGCTCGTCGGCACGAAGGGCCAGCTCGACGTGCTGAGCACCGCGGGCTACAGCAAGCTCGGCCTGCCGGGCACGATGCTCCCGGGCATCGCGGAGACGACGCCGCTCCCCGGGAGCAACGGCGATCACACGAACACTCAGCTCGGGCTCGCGTTCCACGCGGACAGCGCGTATCTACGCGGCATGCAGTCGCGGATGGGCGCCGCGACGATGGCGAACGTGAACGGCGCCGTGATCCCGGCCCGCTCCGAGAACGACACGAGCAACAATCCGCACAACCCGCTCTACGGCATCCAGAAGGCGGGCGCGGACGGCTCGATCCTCACGCTCTGCGGCACGCAGAACTCCGTCTCGGGCGGCAACTCGATGGCGCCGATGATGATGGTGGACCCGAAATTCCAGCCGACGAAGGTCAGCCAGCCGAGCGACGTCGTCGGCCTCGTCGACACCGGCCAGCTCGTCGGCCTCTTGAGCGCGTCGGACGCGACCGCGGTGCTCGAGTCGATCTACCGGATCAGCCGCGAGCGGATCGACAACAACATCAGCACGGGCCTGCCGATCAGCCAAGAGGCGGTCGTCAAGGACCTCGTGGACTGCGGGTATCTCAAGGCCGCCGACGTCGCCGACCGCTTCGGCAACGTCGTGCTCGATCCGGGCAAGGATCCGCTGATCGTCGGCCCGACCGGCATCTTCAGCGACGCCGAGTGGAACAGCGGCGGCACCGACCAGAGCGAGTTCCGCAAGACCGCGTCGGTCATGAAGCTCGTGATCGAAGGATTCGCGGGCGCGGGCTGCATCACGATGGGCGGCTACGACTATCACGGCGGCATGCGCCGGGAAGGCGAGCAGAAGGACGAGCGCGCCGGCAAGTGCATGGGCGCGGTGCTCGAGTACGCCGCGCGCAAGGGCGTGCCCGTGATGATGTACGTGTTCAGCGACGGCTCGCTGTCGAGCAACGGCGCGATCGACAACGACCCCCAGTTCGGCCGCGGCAAAGGCGAGTGGACGAGCGACAACCAAGACACGGCGTCGCCGTTCTTCCTCGTCTACAACCCGGGCCACCGGCCGGTGATCTTCACGGGCTCCGACGGCTTGACCCCGGCGCAGCACCAGCAGCTCGGCGCGTTCAGCGCCGACGGCAACCTCGTGCGCTCGGGCACCCCCGGCGCGAACAACGTGAACCTGCTCGTCGAGACGGTGCTGCTCAACTACATGGCGCTGCACGGCGAGCAGGGACAGTTCGCGACCAAGTTCCCGACCAACGGCCTCGGCAGCACGGCGAGCCTCGACCGGCTCACCGCGCTCGCGCCGATCGTCAACGGCGTGATCACGAATCCCGTCTAGAGGTCCTCGGAGTCGCGCTTATACCCTGAGCGGCGCACTCATCGACGGGTGCCCGGCCAAGGACGGGCCGGGTGACCGTCTTTCTCCCGACCTTCGGTCGCGCGCGCCAAATCTCATGCGGCAGTCGAGAAAGGTGCGTTGACCCTGCCCGGCGTGATCTGTACGTTCTGCGCCAGGGCCCTGGTCCGGACAATCTGGTAGCGCCTGCCGGGCCGCATGAGGTGAGCTCCATCGGCGACTTGTCCGATTTCCTTGCCTGCCCGCGCTGCGACCAGGCGCTCGCCACTTCCGGGGCCGGGCTGCGCTGCGGCGGCTGCCGCGTCGACTTCCCGATCATCGCTTCGATCCCGTGGCTGTTCGCCGAGCCGAACGCGGCTCTCGGCGAGTGGCGCGGCCGCCTGCACTACTCCCTCAAGCGAGTCGAGCGCGAGCGGCAGGAGCTCGCGAAGGCGCTCGAGCGAGAGGATCTGGGCGCGCCGACGCGCGCGCGCTTGGAGCTCCTCGCGCGCGCGATCGAGGATCACGGCCGACGCCTTGGCGCGCTGCTCGCGCCGCTTGAGCTCGAGGGCTACAGCGCGAACGTCGAGACGCACCTCGCGCTTCGGACGCGGCTGCCGGCCGACCAAGGCCTCACGACGTATTACCCGAATTTGCACCGGGACTGGGCCTGGGGCGAAGAGGAGAACGAGGCGTCGCTCGCGATCGTCGCGGGTGCGCTCGGTGGCGCGTCGCCTAAGCACGTGCTCGTGCTCGGCGCGGGCTCCGCGCGGCTCGCGTACGACGTGCACATGCGCTCGCGACCGAGCGCGACGGTCGCGCTCGACTTCAACCCACTGCCGATGCTCGTCGCGCAGCGCGTCGCGCGCGGCGAGCGCATCGCACTCTACGAATTCCCGCTCGCGCCGCGCCGCTCCTCCGACGTCGCGGTGCTCCGCGAGCTCGCGGCGCCCGCGCCGGCGCGCGAGGGCTTCCACTGCGTGCTCGCCGATGCGCATCGGCCGCCTTTCGTGCGCGGCGCATTCGACACGGTGATCACGCCGTGGCTCGTCGACATCCTGCCCGAGCGCTTCGAGATCCTCTGCGCGCGGATCAACGCGCTGCTCGCGCCCGGCGGACGCTGGCTCAACTTCGGCTCCTTGACTTTCCACGGGGCGGACGCCGCGTCGCGCTATGGGGTCGAGGAGTGCGTCGCCGCGATCGCGGACGCGGGCTTCGCGGCGCCGAGCGTCGCGGAGCACGAGATTCCTTATCTATGCTCGCCCGCGAGCCGCCACGGCCGCCGCGAGCGCGTCGTCGCGTGGCGCGCGGACAAGACCGAGGACGCGAAGCCGCCGCCGCGCCACGAGGCGCTGCCCGACTGGCTCGTGCGCGGGGAGGAGCCCGTGCCGCTCTTCGAGTCGTTCCGCGTCCAGGCGGCGTCGACGCGGATTCACGCGTTCATCATGTCGCTGATCGACGGCAAGCGCTCGCTCAAGGACATCGCGAAGCTCATCGTCGAGCAGCGGCTCATGAGCGAGCACGAGGCCGAGTCCGCGATCCGCTCGTTCCTGATCAAGATGTACGACGACAGTCGCCGCGGCACGAGCTATTAGGGCGTAAAAAGGGGACATTCCGCTTTTCGCCGCTGCGACACGCGATTGCTGACGCACACTGCTGCGAAAAGCGGAATGTCCCCTTTTTACCGCTGTCCCTGGGTCAGCGTCGCCTGCAGATCCGCGACGATCGACAGCGCGATCGACTCGGGTGAATCCGCGCCGATGTCGAGGCCGACGGGACCGCGCAGCCGCGAGCGCAGCGCGGGCGCCTCGGCCGCGAGATCCGCGAGCAGCCGAGTGCGCCGCGCGCGCGGGCCGAGCACGCCGAGGTAGCGAGTGTCGACCGCCGCGAGCTCGGCGAGGTACTTGCGATCGGTCGCGAGGTGATGGCTCATCACGACGATCGCGTCGAAGTCGGCGAGCGTGAGAGAGCGCTCGAGCGCCCCTGGCTCGACGAGCAGCGTGCGCTCCGCGCGCGCGAAACCGCCGCGCTCGACATAGGCCGGGCGGTGGTCGGCGACCGTCACGAACCAACCGAGCTCAGCGGCCATCGCGACGAGCGGCACGGCGTCGAGCCCCGCGCCGAGCACGAGCAGCCGGGGGATCGGCTTGAGCGGCGCGTAGAGCACGGTCGCCCCGTCGTCCGTCGCGAGCGCGGCCGCACTGCTCGCGAGCGTGCCGCGCGTGCGCTCCGCGAGCCGCGCGGCCGCCGCGCCGTCGACGCCGAACGCGCGCTGCGCGCTGCCCGAGCAGAGCACGGTGGCGCCCGCCGGCCGCGCGCGATCGGAGCTCTCGATCACGGTCGCGATCGCGGCGCACTCGCGGCCGACGAGCGCTGCCGCGATCGCCGCGAACGGCTCATAGCCGCGCGTGGGCTGGAGCGGCTGCAGGAACACGCGGAGCAACCCGTTGCAGCCGACGCCGAGGCCGAAGATCTCGTCGGCCTCGTCGCGTAAATCGTAGGTGACTGCCGCCGGCCGGTCCGCCGCGAGCGCGGTGCGCGCGCGCTCGGCGAGATCGCCCTCGAGGCAGCCGCCGCTCACGAGCCCGCGGTAGTCGCCGTTCGCCGCGATCAGGATCCGGTGCCCCGCTTTACTGTACGTCGAGCCGAGTGTCTCGTAGACGGTCGCGAGAACGAGCGGCGTGGCCGCGGCGCGCCACGCGTCGAAGCTGCGGATGATCTCTCGAACGCTCATGACTCGACGCGACTCAAGAACGGGCGGCTCAATATGCCAGCGCGTCGCGTCGGTTGCACCACCTCAAAGCGCGCC
>Ga0134079_10000280_pt1 | contig 13197 bp, 13 predicted proteins | sample 15_taG_2_FD_119770 | JGI IMG/M metagenome (GOLD analysis project Ga0134079, IMG submission 119770) | Grasslands soil microbial communities from the Angelo Coastal Reserve, California, USA - 15_D_Rain_40cm_2_09182015 | ecosystem: Environmental > Terrestrial > Soil > Grasslands ...
CAAGATCAAGGGCACGGTCACCGAGCCGTCCGTCACGCCGGACTTCAGCAAGCTGCTCCAGCGCAAGACGAAGGAGAAGCTCCAGGACAAGCTGCTGAAGGGCATCCTGAAGAAGTAGCGCGGTGCGGCGCTTGGGGCTCGTGGCGATCGCGATCGCGCTCATTGTCTACGCCGCGCTCTGCGGCGTGCTGTACGTCGCGCAGCGCTCGCTGATCTATTTCCCGACGCGCGAGTCGCGATCCTCGCGCGCGGAAGCGCTGTCGATCGAGGCCGACGGCGCCGTCCTCAAGGTCTGGCGGGTGCACGCGACCGGCGACGGCGCGCTGATCTACTTCGGCGGCAACGCGGAAGACGTCGCGGCGAACATCGCGCCCTTTCAGGCCGCGTTTCCGAACACCGCGATCTATCTCGTGAACTACCGCGGCTACGGCGGCAGCACGGGCTCACCTTCCGAGCGCGCGCTCAACGCCGACGCCGAGCTCGTGTTCGACCGCGTGCGCTCCGAGCACGCGCGCGTCGCGGTCATCGGCCGGAGCTTGGGCAGCGGCGTCGCCGTGCATCTCGCCTCCGTCCGCGAAGTGAGCGGGCTCGCGCTCGTGACGCCGTTCGACAGTGTGCTGCGCGTCGCGCAGCGCGCGCTGCCGTTCGTGCCCGTGTCGTGGCTGCTCGAGGACACGTTCGACTCGCTCGCGAAGGCGCCGCGGGTCCGGGCGCCGGTGCTCGTGCTGCTCGCGGAGCTCGACCGCGTGGTCCCGCGCGCGCACAGCGAGCGGCTGATCGCGGCGTTCGCGCCGGGACAGGTCGAGGTGCGCACGATCGCGGGCACGAATCACGACTCGATCTCGGACGCGCCCGAGTACGGCCGTGCGCTCGCCGAGTTCTTGTCGAGCTCGGCCGCGGCGCGCGGCTAGAGCCGCCAATGCCAGTCGAGGCGCAGCGACGGCTCGAGCGAGCTCGCGGGCGTGACGCTCGTGCTGCTCATCTTGAAATTCAGACCGAGATCGGCCAGGCCGACGCGCCACCAGTGGTTGTACGCCACCGAGCTCGTCGTCCCCGGCGCGGCGCCGCCGACGACTTTGTCGAGCTTGACCTTGATCGCCGATCGGCCCGGCAAGCGCGGCAGCAACCCGCCGACCTCGGTCTCGAGCCTGACCCGGCGACTCTCGGGGCGCGGATCTGGCAACGCGTCGAGCGAGCCGTCCGGCGCGCCGACCGTCGCTTCGAAGGACGCGTTGCTGCGCAACGTTAGCGGCGTCTGATCCGTCGGGTCGCCGAGTCTTTGAAAGAAGCCAAACTTGAGCATCCGCCCGGATTGCCCGTCGGGCGATCGCCAGACCCTCCCTTCGAGGTCCTTGAACACCGGCGTCGAGGATCGGAAGTGCAGACTCGTATCGACGTCGGGTCCCGAGATGTCCGCGTGCGAATTCCAGTCGTCGAAGTGAACCTTGGTCTCGAGCCCGAGCCGGCTCGTGAGCGCGAATGCCGAGTAGAGCTGCGGGATGATCCGCGTGTTTCCATCCGGCGCGCGCAGCGAGAAGTCCGCGTTGATCTTCAGCCTGTCGCTCGTCACCGACAGGCCGGCGTCGCCGCGTGGCTTCTGGTTCGCGGAGGACTCGAAATAAGGCGCGATCTCCCCGGCAACCGCGAAACGAGCTGCAAAGAAGGCACAGGTTGATATCAGCACGACGCGAGCGATGGTCGCATTCATTCGTCTCGGGCTCCCTCCCGATTTTTCTCATCCTTGAGTGCGACTCTAGCCGCGCACCCCGAACCTTACCGGGACGCGGATCACCGTTTCGCGAGTGGTCCGATCTCTGCTTAGCTCACGGGGCGTCCCACCCCGATCCGAGCCGCTGCCGCTCCTGCTCCGGTGTCAACGGCTCGCCTGCGCCGAGCGTCGTCATCGCGCCGAGCATGGCCGGCGTGAGCGCCGAGGACGCCTGACGGAAACCGTCGGTCGCCGCGGGCTGTGCCGCCGCGCCGTCGAGCAGCTCCACCGACCAGCGGCCGCCGCGCCGGCACGCGAGTCCGCCCCCTCCCGTCTGCAACGCGAAAGTGCGGCAGTATTCGCCGCCCGCGGCGCGAAAGCTCATCACGATGCGCGCCGCGGCGGCTCCCTCCGTCGCACCGGCGAGCTCCGTCGACAGCGCGGTATCGAGATACCCCGCCGCAACGAGCCGACCCTGGTCGGTCTCGATCGGCACGCCGCCCGAACCGCGAAACACGAGCGGACCGAGCAATGCACCGAACGCAAGCGTCGCCGCGATCGCGCCCCATTCGCGTAACGACCAGGCCGGTCGTGCCGCCCGGGCGCTTTCCTTGCGCGCCGCCCCGATCGGCGTGACCGTTGTGCCGGCCCCTGGGCCCGCGAGCGCGTCGCGCAGCCGCTGCGGGACCGGCTCGTCGAGCACCGGATCGAACTCGGCTCGCAACAACGCGCGCAGCTCGCGCTGCTGCGCGATGCGCGCCGCCAACGCGGAATCTTCGTGGCTGTCGGCCTCGAGCCGTGCCGCGGCATCCGTGTCGAGCACGCCATCGACGTAGGCGTGGATCTTAGCATCGTCCCAGGAAGATCGCGCGCTCATGACATTGTCTCCTTGTAGCCGAGCAAGGCGACGAGCGCCTCGCGCCCTCGCGAGAGGCGGCTCGTCAGCGTCCCGACCGGCACTTCCATGACGTCGGCGGCCTCCTGATAAGACAAGCCTTCGATCAGCACGAGCGACACCGCGAGCTGCTGCTCATCCGGCAGACGTTGCATCGCCGCGGCGATGGACAGGTGGTCCTCCACCGCCGTATGCGAGCCGTCGGCGACGTCGTTCATGCCGTCATCGCCCATCACGACGGCGCGCTCTCGCTGCCGCGCGCGGCGGCCGTCGATCCACGCGTTTTTCACGATCCCGAACATCCAGCTCCTCACGGCGGCTTCGATCTGCTCCGCCGTTGCTCCCGGCGGCAACGCGCGCCATTGCGCGGCACGCTTGAGCGCGCGCTCGATGGCGGTCTGCGTCAAGTCGTCCGCGTCGTGCACGTTGCGCGTCAGCGCGCGTGCGAACCGACGCAGCCGTGGCAGCACGGCCGGTAGCGTCTGCCGCAGTAGTGCGACGCTGTCGGTCATCGACCGTCAGCCGGACAACCGTTCACTGGTACTACGTTCACGCGCGGCATTATCTTCCATCGCGAACTGCAAAAATATCGGTGGGCAGTTCGCGCAGCACGCGTTACCTTTGTGCGATGAACGCGATCGTCCGCATCGTGCTGCTGTTGAACCTGCTCTGCGCGGCCGCGCGCGCGCCGGCGCAGATCGCGCTGCCACCGCTGCCGACACCGCATCTGCCGGTGCCGGTGCAAGTGCCCGTGCCGCCGGTGCAGGTGCCGTCGCCCGCACCGGTGCTGCGCGATCTCGGTGGCGTCGTGCAGCAGGCGCCGATGCTATCGTCCGTGCGCACGCGGGCGCGTGCGCTGCTCGAGCGTTATCCGGGACAGGTCGAGCGCGACCCGCACGGCGCACCCGTGGTCCGGGCGGTGATCGTCGTGCTGGCGCCGAACGAGCAAGCATTGCAGCAGGCGCTCTCGCGCGGCTTCCAGATTCAGACCGACCAGACGCCGCAGCCGCTCGGCGAGCGCGCCGTCACGTTGCTCGTGCCACGAGGGCTCAGCACGCAGCGCGCGCTGCGCGAGCTGCGCGCCGCCGATCCGGGCGGCAGTTACGACTTCGATCACTTGTTCGCGGCACAAACGGGCACGGCACAGGACGCCGGCGTGGATGCCAATCATTAGGCGCTCGCGACGCGCTGACCCGGCGGCATTGTGTTCTGTCGCGTACTGCGAAAAAATGGATAGGCAGTTCGCGCACTCCGCGCTACCTTTGTGCCATGAACGCGATCCTCCGCATCGTGCTGCTGTTCGCCCTGCTCTGCGCGGCCGCGCCTGCGCCCGCTCAGATCAGACTGCCGCCGCTGCCGACACCGAGTCTGCCGCTGCCAGTGCAGGTGCCGGGACAGGTCTCGCTGCCGACGGGACAGGTGTCCCTGCCGACGGGGCAGGTCTCGCTCCCGACGGGACAGGTGTCCTTGCCGACGGGGCAGGTCTCGCTGCCGACGGGACAGGTCTCGCTGCCGACGGGGCAAGTGTCGCTGCCAACGGGGCAAGTGTCCTTGCCGACGGGACAGGTATCGCTGCCAACGGGGCAGGTGTCGCTGCCGACGGGACAGGTATCGCTGCCAACGGGGCAGGTGTCCCTGCCGACGGGGCAGATATCCCTGCCGACGGGGCAGGTATCGTTGCCGGGGCAGGTTTCGCTGCCCGGGCAGGTGGCCGTGCCGCCGCCGCAGGTTCCACCGGTGCTGTCGTCCGTGCGCGCGCGGGCGCGCGAGCAGACGCGGCTATATCCGCAACAGGTCGAGCGCGACCCGCGCGGCGCGCCGGTCGTCAGGGCCGTGATCCTCGCGCTCTCGCCCGACGATCAGGCGTTGCAGCAGGCGCTGATGCGCGGCTTCCGGATTCAGACCGACCAGACGCCGCAACCGCTCGGCGAGCGGATCGTCACGCTGCTCGTGCCGCCCGGGCTCAGCACGCAGCGCACGCTACGCGAGCTGCGCGCCGCCGATCCGGGCGGCAGCTATGACTTCGACCATTTGTTCACGACGACACAAACGGCTCCGGCGCAGGAAGCTCGCGATTCCGAAGCGACGGATGCGCTGGCCGAGGCCGTCGACATCCGCGTCGGGCTGATCGACGGCGGCGTCGAAGCCTGGCATCCGGTGTTCGCGACGCAGCGACCCGAGCTCTCCGGTTGCGACGGCGAGACCGTGGCGAGCGAGCACGGCACGGCCGTGGCCTCGTTGTTCGTCGGCCGGTCGCCCGAGTTCCACGGTGCCGCACCGGGTGCGAAGCTCGTCGCGGTCGACGTCTACTGCGGAGCCGCGGCACCCGGCGGCCGCGTCCGCGACATCGTGCTCGCGCTCGCGGCGCTCATGGCCGCAAACGTGCGCGTGATCAACATGAGCGTCGTCGGACCCGACAACGCGGTGCTGGCCGCGGTGGTCCGCAAGGTGATCGCGCAGAAGATCGTGATCGTCGCGGCCTCCGGCAACGACGGCCCGAATGCCGCGCCGCTCTATCCCGCCGCCTATCCGGGCGTCGTCGCCGTGACGGCGGTCGACGCGCACGAAAAGCTGCTGATGGAAGCGAGCGGCGGTGAGCACGTGCGCTTCGCGGCGCCCGGTGCAGACATGCTCGCGGCAACCCGCGGCGGAAAGTTCGCGGTCGTCCGCGGCACGTCGTATGCGTCGCCGCTCGTGGCGGGGCTCATCGCGCGACTCCTCGCGCACGAAGATGCCGTCGCCGTCGATCAAGTCGTGCAGCAGCTCGCGGCGACGGCAGAGAAGCGCGCGAACGCGGGGCGCGATCGCCGCTATGACTACGGCCTCGTCGGCATGGACCTGCGCACCGACCCCGCGCAGTTCGCCGGGCGCGCGGCGCCGCAATAAGTCAAATAGACTCTCTTGCCGCGCGGGATGGATTCCGCCGCGCGGGACGTACAGCTCAGTGAGGGACGGCTTTTCCGTCCACTCATGGAGGTCTGACATGTACGTCAATCGCAATGTCCTGAAGATCCTGGCCGGCTCGCTGCTGCTGGCGTCGCTGCCGGCGGGCGCGCAGGCGCTGGGCGGTGGCCTCGGCGGCGCGGCGGGCGGAACGCTCGGCGGCACGCTGGGTGGGGCGAACATCAATGGTGCCGGCGCCGCGGCCATCGGCGCGGACTTCGATGCATCCGGCTCGTTCGGCGCGGTGCGCGATCGGGCGCAGCAAGTCGGCGGCAAGACTCGCCAAGTCGCGGGTCGCGCAGTCGGCACGGCGCGCTCCGGCGTGGAATCCGCGCGCGGTGCGGCCGATGCGTCGGTGCAGACCGCGCACTCGGCGAGCGTGAACGCGAGCCATCGTGCCGTGGAGTCCGCGGCGCAGGCGAGCCACTCGGTCGAGGCGGACGGCGCCGCGCAGGCGGGGAGCGCCTCGCAGGCGAGCATCCAACCGAGCGGCGGCGCGCAGCTGAGCGGCTCGGGCGGAGCCGGCGCGGAGCAGCACGCCATGGGGCGCAACGTCAAGGCCGAAGGTGCGGCCGGTTCGCAGACGAGCGCCGATCGCTCGGGGCTCGCGAACAGCAGCGATGGCCAGGTTGGCCTGTCGGTGAACAAGGACGAGCCGGCGTCTAGCGAGACGCCGCCGGCCAAGTAACGCTGGACCGACACCAAGCGCCGGGCGGACGCGAGTCCGCCCGGCTCTTCCACTCCAAGGGAATAGGCACGAGGGTCGCCGTCGATGAGCCTCACTCTTTACTATCATCCGCTCGCGTCCGACTGCTGGAAGGTGCGGATCGCGCTCTACGAGAACGACACGCCGTTCACCGGCGAAATCGTGAACCTCAGCTACAAGAATGGACACGCGCGCGTCTGTGACCTGTGGCCGGTTGGCCAGTTGCCGATGCTCCGGGACGAAGAGCGCGGCCGCACCGTGCCCGAGACCACGATCATCATCGAGTACCTCGATCATCATTTCCCCGGCTCGCAGCGATTGCTGCCGGAAAACGAGGATCAGCGCCTCGACGCGCGTCTCTGGGACCGCTTTTTCGACGTCCACGTCTACTCGCCGATGCAAAGGATCGTCTCCGACCGCTTGCGCCCCCCGCGCGAGCGCAATCCGTCGGTCGCGTCCGAGGCCGAGACGACGCTGCGAATGGCCTACGGTCTCCTGGAGCGGCAGATGAGCTCACGCAGGTGGGCAATCGGTGACGCTTTCAGCATCGCGGATTGCGCCGCATTCCCGGCGCTCTTCTACGCCGACGGCGTCGTCCCGTTCGCGCACGCCCACCCGGAAACGGCCGCGTACTTCGATCGTCTGAGTCAACGGCCATCCGTCCGTCGCGTGCTCGAGGAGGCGAAGCCCTATTTCGCCGAGCACTGGAGTCAGTGCCGACAGTCGCGGTAGCCTGTCGCACTCGATGAGTGAACCGGAGCCGCCGATGAAGACCACCGTTCTACCGACCCTGCTGATCCTGCTCGCGAGCGCCGCCGCGCTCGGCGCCGACACGCCGGAACCGGTCGCCGGCAAGGACTACGTCGAGATACCCAACGGCGCGCCGCTCGATCCGGCCGACGGCAAGGTCGTCGTCGAAGAGTTCTTCAACTACGTGTGCCCCGCGTGTTACGGCTTCGAGCCCACGCTGCTCGCCTGGGCCGCGAAATTGCCGCCCTACGCGAAGCTCGTGCACATCCCGGCGTCCTTTCGCGCCGACTTCGTGCCGTATGCGCGCGCGTACTACGCCGCGGAAACGTTGGGGCTCGCGCAGAAGACGCATGCCGCGGTCTACGACGCGGTCCACGCGAAGCACACGCTGCCGGCCGAAGGCGATAAACCCGACGAGAAGAAAATAGCGGCGTTCTACGCGGGCCTCGGCGCCGACCAGGCGCAGTTCTTGAGCGCCATGCAAAGCTTCGGCGTCGACGTCAAAGTGCGCCGCGCGACGGCGCACATGCAACGCTGTAAGGTCGAGCAGACGCCATCGATCGTGATCAACGGCCGCTACCTCGTGAAAGGCGCGACGCGCGAGGACATGTTGCGCATCGCGAGCTACCTGATCGAGAAGGAGCACCACTCGTAGGGCCGCGGCGCTCAGTGCGTGAGCGCGTAGACCGCGAAGTTGACGCCCATGCGCAGCGCGAGATTCGCCGACTCGTGCGGATAGTAGTACTCGTCGGCGTGTTGCCAGCCGTCCGCGATGTCGTTGTTGTACGTGATCATGACCATCACGCGCTCGTCGTCGTCGAGGATCGCGCGCCAATGCGGGACGGACCCGTCGTTGCGGTAGCCGCGCGGCAAGTGCTGCAGCGTCGGGATCCGCGGCCGTTCCTTGAGATCGTAGACCGCGTGGAAGATCGGGTGATCGTCGGGTAGCTCGATGATCGGCCTGTCGGGGAACACGCGCTGCATGCTCGCGACGAAGCCGTCCCACTCGACGGTCCCGTAGAAACTGTCGCAGAGCAGGAACCCGCCGCGCAGCAGGTACTCGCGCAACTTCGCGGCCTGCGCATCGGGCAGGTCCCACGCGCCGACGAGCCCCGCGATCAGGAACGGCCAGTAGTACGCGTCGAGACCGTCGTCGAGATTCACGGGCTGCTCCGTGAGGCGCACGTCGACGGTGCTGAGCCTCGCGAGGATCCGCGCCAGCGTGCGGTCGGCCTCGGGATAGTCGACGGTCCAGGCCGTGCCGCCCCGGAGCCAGTCACCGTAGCCGACGCCGAGCGCCCGGCCGTAGCGCGCCTGCGGGAACATGAGTCGGCCGATCACGAACTCGGTGTGCCTGTCGTGGTCGACCGGCGCATCCTCGGGATCGCGCGACCAGCCTCGCTCGATGCTCGGGTACTCGCGCCATGGCTGCTGCGCGTATGCGGGCCCAGCGGTGCCGAGCAGGCAGCAGACGAGCACGATGCAGCCCACGTTCGTCCGCATACGTCAGCCGTCCGCCCGCGCGGCGTCGCGCGCTTCCGCCACGCTCCGCAAACGAAACGTGCGCGGCGAGATGCCCGCGCGCCGCGAGAAGAACCGCGTGAAGTAGGCCGGGTCGTCGAAGCCGAGCGCGTAGGCGATCTCGCTCACGGACATGCTCGAGTAGAGCAACTGGCGTTTCGCTTCGAGCAGGATGCGAGCGTGCACGATCTGCAACGGCGACTGGTCGGTCACGTTGAGACACGCGTTGCGTAGCCGAGACTCCGAGACGTTCAGCGCCGCAGCGTAGTCCGCGAGCGACCAATCCTCGCGGAACGCGTTCTCTATCAGCTCGCGGAACCGAGACACGAGCAGACGATGCCGCCCCGCGATCGCCCCGGCGGAGCCGGCGGACGCATGCGACAGGCGCAGCACGTTCGCGAACACGACGTTCAGCAAACCATCGAGCGCGAGCGCGTGCGCCGGCAACGCGCGGGCGTACTCTCGCATGAGCATCATGAAGCTCTGGGCGAGGTCGGTGGCGCGCAACGCCTCGTCCGGGAGCTCGAACGTGGCGGGGTTCTTGAACAGCGCGCCGATGCCCGGCGCCCGTCGGGAGATCTCGCGCGGGAGGTCGTCGGTCATCGACACCACGAAGCCCTGCGTGCCGGGCTCGAAGTCGAACGCGTGCACGGTGCCCGCCGGCACCACGATCAGCGCGGGCGGGGAATATTCGACGGCGGCGCCTTCGGCGTGCGACACGCCGCGGCCGCGCATCACGAAGATCAGCTGATGCAGCGTGCGGTGCAGGTGCGGCCTGATCTTCCAGCTATGACGCGCGCTGCGGAACTCGATCGTCTCGACGTGCAGCATCCGCTCGTCGTCGCGGCGCGGCGCCTCGCCGTAGAGAGAGAAACTCGGTATGCGTGCTTGGGTTACCGATGCTGCTGCCACGCTTGTTTCCCCCGCCCGCCGACCGCTACCGGCGATGAGCGCCCATAGTACGCCGGCATGAAAAAAGTCCAAGTGTCTGACGGCTTCCTCCATGTTCTCGAGTCGATGCGAGACTCACAGTTCGAGCCGAAGCGTACACTCAGAGGAGAACAGACATGCGCTCGGAATCGCGGCTATCGCACCCGTATCGCTGGAGTCGTCTCAGCTGTGGCGCTCTCGGCATCGGCGCACTCGCGGCGGCTGTTCCGCTCGGCGTCGCGGCGCAATCGGAGAGCGCCGGCGCGGGCACTCTCGAGCAGATCATCGTCACGGCCCGACGGGTCGAAGAGAACCTGCAGGACACACCGATCGCGGTCACGGTGCTGTCGGGCGACGAGCTCACCGACCGGCAGATCTTCAACACGACCGAGCTCACCCAGATCGTCCCGAATCTGCAGTTCGCGAACAACGCGCCGCTCGCGGGCAATAACTCCTCGTCGCAGGTCTTCATCCGCGGCATCGGTCAAACGGACCCGACGTCGACGGTGGACCCTGGCGTCGGCCTGTACATCGACGACGTCTACATCGGCAGCGCGGTCGGCGGCACCATGAGCCTGCGGGACATCCGATCGATCCAAGTCTTGCGCGGACCTCAGGGGACTCTGTTCGGCCGCAACACGATTGGGGGCGCGATCCTCGTCACGACCGTCGAGCCCGGCGACAAGCTTGCCGGTACGGTCCGCAGCAGCGTCGGCTCCGACAGCCTCATCGACGTGTTCGGCGCGATCGACGTGCCGTTGAGCGACAGGCTGAAGTCGCGGTTCTCCCTCGGCGCTCGCCAGCAGAACGGCTATGTCACCCGCACCGACGGCGTCGACCTCGGCGACACGAACACCTACACCGCGACGGCGAAGCTCGTCTGGGAGATAAGCGATCGACTGAGCGTGCGGTTCGCGCTCGACTACACGAATGCCGACGAGAACGGCTCCCCGCTCGTCTTCGCCGCGATCAACGAAGCGGCGACGTTCCCGCGCGTCGCGAGCCTCGACGCCGGCTGCCCGGGCCTCACGGACGTACTGCCGCCGTTCGGACTGCCGGATCAACCGACCGTGCCGATGATTCAAGACGACCGCTGCGCGAACGATCTGCAGGCGCGCGGACCTTACCGCAACAACGGCACGTTCCCGCTGGTCAGTACGCTCGACAACAGCGGCATCGGCGTGACTGTGAGCTACGACGTGAACGACAAGCTCGCCTTCAAGGCGATTAGCTCCTACCGCAGTCTGGACTGGCTCGGCAACCGCGACGCCGACAACACGCCGTTGACCATCCTGCATACGCTCTACGACGTCAACTCGTCGCAGTGGAGCCAGGAGCTACAGCTCACTCGAAAGACCGACGCGCTGACCGGCGTCATGGGCCTGTACTATTTCAAGCAGGACTCCACCGACGTCGTCACCGTGGAGCTCAATCCGCCGCCGCCGGGCGTGCAACGCGACAGCGACAACAACATCGTCGACAACGACAGTTGGGCCGCGTTCACGCAGTGGACCTATCAGATCTCCGAGCCGCTCAGCGTGACCGGCGGCGTGCGTTACACCGAGGAGACGAAGCGGTCGTACCCCGATCAGTTCGATTTCGCGACTCCGAACGCGAAACAGGTGCCCGTCCAGTGGTACTCCGATACGTTCAGCGACACGACGGTATCCGCGTCGCTCACGTACCGTTGGTCGCCGCAAGGGATGGGCTACGTGAGCTACTCGGAGGGCTTCAAGGGCGGCGGCTGGAACAGTCACTTCAACGCCGTGCTCCAGCCCGCAGAGCAAGCGGCGCTCCAGGAGTTCAAGCCCGAGACGGCGGACACGTTCGAGATCGGTTTCAAGCTCGACCTCGGCGGCAACACCCTGCGCCTGAACGGCGCGGTGTTCACGTCCGACTACACGGACATGCAAGTGACTTACCGCGGTCCGGCGCCGAACGGCGTCGCGCCGTTCATCACGAACGCCGGCAAGGCGAGCATCGACGGCCTCGAGCTCGAGACGACGTGGGCGCCGAACGATGCCTGGACCGTCGACGCGAGCTTCGGCTATCTCGACGCGACGATCGATAGGCTCGACAACATCCCGCTCGCGGTCTTGCCGCCCGGGCTCGTCGTGGGCAACAAGCTGCCCTTCGCGCCGGCTCGACAAGCCCACGCGGGCGTCGCCTACCACGCGTACCCCGGCAAGCTCGTCCTGACGCCGCGACTCGACGTGGCGTACACGGCCAAGACCTACTTCGACGCGATCGACACGGTGGAGATCGCGCAGCTCGATCCCTTCACGGTCGTCAACGCGTCCGTCTTGCTCGCGCCTTCTTCAGGCAGGTGGCGCGTCACGGTTGGGGTGAACAACGCGACGGACGAGCTCTACGCGATCGCGGGCAACTCATCGTTGACGACGGGCTCGGGATACGCCGAGATCGCGTACGCGCGGCCGCGCGAGTATTTCGCGACCATCAATTTCGACTTCTGAGGGCGGCGCGCTGACATGCGCACGCAGGTCGCGATCGTCGGGGCGGGACCCTCGGGATTGCTGCTCGGGCAGCTCCTGCACAAGGCCGGCGTCGACGCCGTCGTGGTCGAGCGGCAGAGCGGCGACTACGTTCTCGGTCGGATCCGCGCCGGCGTGCTCGAGCAAGTCTGCGTGGACCTGCTCGAGGAAGCCGGCGTCGGCGCGCGGATGCGCCGCGAAGGGCTCGTGCATGCCGGTTTCGAGATCCTCGCGGACGACGAGCGGCACCGCATCGATTTGGATCGCCTAACCGGCGGCAAGAACGTGACGGTCTACGGCCAGACCGAGCTCACGCGCGACTTGATGGAGGCGCGCGTCGGCGCGGGCCTGCCGACCGTCTACGAGGCCGAAGACGTCGCCGTGCTCGGCTTCGACGGCACGAGACCGAGCGTGACGTACCGCAAGGGCGGTCGCGCGCACCGGATCGAGTGCGACTTCATCGCGGGCTGCGACGGTTTCCACGGCGTTTGCCGCGCGAGCGTGCCGAGAGACGCGATCGTCGAATACGAGAAGCTGTACCCGTTCGGCTGGCTCGGCTTGCTCGCCGACACCCCACCCGTGAGCGACGAGCTCATCTACGTCAACAGCGCGCGCGGCTTCGCGCTCTGCTCGATGCGCAGCCGCACGCGCAGCCGCTATTACCTCCAGGTTCCGCTGACGGACCCGCTCGAAGCTTGGACGGACGACGCCTTCTGGCGGGAGCTGAAGCTGCGGCTCGACGTCGAGGGGCGCGCGCGGCTCGTCACCGGCCCGTCGCTCGAGAAGAGCATCGCGCCGCTGCGCAGCTTCGTCGCCGAACCGTTGCGTTTCGGCCGGCTCTTTCTCGCGGGTGACGCGGGTCACATCGTGCCGCCGACGGGCGCGAAGGGCCTGAACCTCGCGGCGACGGACGTCAAGTTTCTCGCGAGCGCGCTGAGCGAGCTCTATCGCGAGCACAGCGAGGCCGGCATCGAGCGCTACTCGCAGAGATGCCTGCGCCGCATCTGGCGCGCCGAGCGATTCTCGTGGTGGTTCACGATGCTCACACATCGCTTCCCCGACGATGGGCCCATCGCGGCCAAGCTCCAGCAAGCCGAGCTCGATTACTTGCTGCACTCCGAGGCGGGTCTGCGCACGATCGCCGAGAACTACGTCGGGTTGCCGTTGGACTTCGGCGGTGGTTGACCCTGTCCCTTGATGCGCATCGGCAAGTGTTGCAAGGTGAGCCCTCTTTTACGGCGGGCAGCGGATG
>Ga0134079_10000282_pt1 | contig 13191 bp, 16 predicted proteins | sample 15_taG_2_FD_119770 | JGI IMG/M metagenome (GOLD analysis project Ga0134079, IMG submission 119770) | Grasslands soil microbial communities from the Angelo Coastal Reserve, California, USA - 15_D_Rain_40cm_2_09182015 | ecosystem: Environmental > Terrestrial > Soil > Grasslands ...
ACTGAGCCATCCGCCTTGAAATGCGGGCGATGGAAAATGACGTCATACGCCTGCCACTGGCCGGGCGGCCGCGTGGCATTCACGAGCGGCGGATTCTCGCCGTAGATCGCGCCCGCTTGCCCGTCGGGATACGTATCGTTTTGGTAGGAATCGAGCACCTGCAGCTCGTAGATCCCCATGAGAAAGACGCCGCTGTTGCCGCGCTCCTGGCTTTCACCTTGCACCACCGCCGGCGTGGCCCACTCGATGTGCAGTTGCACGTCGCCGAAGCCGCGCGCCGAGACGAGCATGCCGGTGCGCGGTTTGACCTCGACGTAGCCGTCTTTGACGGTCCACTTCGCCGCGGTGCTGTCCTGCGCGCGCCACTGTGAGAGGTTGGAGCCGTCGAAGAGGACGATTGCGTCCTTCGGCGCGGGTGCCGGTGGGCGCTCGGGACCGGGATCGACCACCGGGGGTCGAGGACGATCCATCGAATGTTGCGGCCACTGTTGCGTCTGCTGCGTCTGAGGCGTCTGTGTCATCAGCAACAAAGCTAGCGAGGTAATCATGGCTTCCATGCTCCCCTGGCGACTGCGGGTACGAAGTTGTCGATGCCGGGGCCGGGGAAGTCGAGCGTCTTCCCCTGCTCGGCGCTCATATATGCCGTCATCAAGACCTTCACGACCCGCAGCCCGTCATCGAAGGTCAGCCACGGTTTCTTCTTGTTGCGGAAGCAGTCCACGAAATAGCGGTCCTCGGCTTCATACCCGTATGCCCCGGCTTCACCCGCCACCACGGGCATCTGCCCCATCTCGGCGTTCTGCTTTTCGACCAGGTCTTCGCCTGCCTTGCCCTGGACTTCGCGGCTGAAGAAAAGCTTGAGTCCCGTATCCAGCGAATTCCACTGCAGCGAGTACTCGGGTCCGAGCAGCTCGGCGGAGAGCCGCAGTCCCGCCCCCACAAAGCTCCACGACGTGGTGGCTTCGCCGAGGACCTTGAGACCGTCATCGGTCTCGAATTCGATCATCACCGCGGCGAAGTCCTCGGCCGGCGTCTTGTCGTAGGTGACGTCCTTGCCCATCGATGCCGACAGCTTCCTGGCGTACTCGGGCCGGCTCCATTTCAGGCTGGCGATGTGGCCCGTCACCTTCATGGGCCGAACCGTGGATGCGGGTTTCGTCGGATCGGTGAGCAAGTGCTGCACGAGCAGCGACGAGTGGCACATCATGTCGTTGAGCACGCCGCCGCCCTGCAGCTTGCCCTGCCAGAACCACGGTGCGTGCGGCCCGCTGTGCTCTTCGGCCGCGCGCGCGAGGTAGGGCCGGCCCGTGAGTTTGGCGCCGCGGGCCCACAGCAGATTCTTCCCGGCCTCGACCGGCGGTGCGAACACCTGATTCTCGAGATAGCCGTGCGGCAGCCCCACCCGGTTGACGAGATCGAGGACCTTTTTCGCTTCGGCCACGTTGCGCGCTAACGGCTTTTCGCACGCGACGCCGAGCAGCGACCCTTTGCCGCGGTCGAGGCTCGAGACCATCTCCTCGACATTCTCGATACGCGCGTGATTCGGCCCGCAGAGCCAGATGGCGTCGATGGCGGGGTCTGCGACCATGGCGGCGATGGAGGGATACGGTTTCGCGTCGCCCACGCCGAGCGTCTTGCTATAGGCGGCGGCGGCCGCGGCGTTCTTTTGATTCGGGCTCCACGCGCCCAGGATGTCGGCGTCCCGGACGCCGACGAAGCCGAGCATGTGAAACTTCGCGTTGAATCCGCTCCCGATGATCCCGATCCCAAGTCGTTTCGCCATTCAATCCTCGTATTGGACGCCCAGTTTCTGGAGCGCCTCCGGGGGACAGCCCGTCCAGTCCGCCACGAATGTGTTGCCGCGGTAATCGAGGTCGGCGACGCCGATCTTGCTCGACCAGAAGCCGGACGCGGTGAGATCGCGGAACATGTTGAAGAAACCGACGCCCTGGCTCATCTCGGGCTTGGCTTTTTTCGGCCACGCGATGTCGTCCAGGATGGCGGTGCGCTGCTGCGCCGTCGCCTCGAGGAACGTCTTGCTGTTGCGCTCGAGCGACTCGTTGTCGAGCCACGCGAGCCCGCCTCGCATCGGGGTCTGGCCGTCCGGGCGGTCGGTCATCATGAAATCCATGAATTCCGGCACGCCGGCCTCAGTGGCGCTGCCCGAGCGCTCATCGCGCGGGATGATGAGGTCCACCAGGACGCGCACCGTGTCCCACTCGTGCGGCGTGAAGAACGTCGGCGCGAACGGTGTCGCTGCCTGTTTGACGAGGCCCGCCACACGCTGGGCTTCGGCCGGGGTCCACTTGAAGGCCGCGCTCAGCGCAGCCATCGCCATTGCGCCTACCGCTTCGCGGCGTTTCATAGTGCCCTCTTTTTCAGCTGATCAGCGATGTATTCCGACGTTCGCCACGACAGAGCCATGATCGTCCACGTGGGATTCTTGTCGGCTTGCGAGGTGAACGGGCTGCCATCGGCCACGAACACATTCTTCACGTCGTGCGTCTGGCAGTTGGCGTTCACCACCGAGCTCTTGGGATCGGCGCCCATGCGCGCGCCGCCGAGCTCATGGATGATCACGCCGCCCGCCGCAATGCCGTAACCATCCTCCTTGCTGGGCATGTCGTTCCATGGCGTGCCACCCATCTCTTTGATGAGCGCTCGGAACGTCTCCTGCATGTGCTTCACCTGCAGGTACTCGTAATCGGTGAACTTCCAATGGAACTTCAGCACCGGGATCCCCCACTTATCGACCACGTTGGGGTCGATCTCGCAGTAGCTGCCTTCGTTCGGGATCATCTCGCCGCGGCCCGAGAACCCGATATACGCGCCGTAATAGCGCCGGTAGTCGTTCTTGAGCTGCTTGCCGTAGCCGCCGCCCTGCAGGCCCTGGATGCCGCCTCCAAAGCCGGCCTCGGGCAACCCGGCGCCGCCCCAGACTTCGATGTGATAGCCGCGCGGGAAGTCGAGTTTCTTGTTGTCGAGCCACCACGGCATATAGACGTGCATCCCGCCCACGCCGTCGTGATTGTGAGGGACGGGGTCCATCATCTTGGGAACGAAGCCACCGGCGTCGGTGCCGGTGGTGTCGGTGAGATACTTGCCGGCGGTGCCGCTCGCGTTCGCCAGGCCGTTCGGGAACGACGCCGATTTTGAGTTCAGCAACAGCCGCGACGTTTCGCACGCGCTTGCCGCGAGCACCACGACGCGCGCGTTGATACGGTGTTCGCTGCCGTCCGTGGTGTCGATGTAGATGACGCCGTCGGCTTTCCCGCTCTTGTCGAGCGTGATCTCCCGCGCCATCGCGTTCGTCTTCAGGGTGAGCTTGCCGGTCTGCAGGGCAGGGGCGATCAGGACATTGGTCGATGTAAAGTTGGAATTCGTCTTGCAGCCGCGATTACACTGCCCGCAGAAATGGCATTTCGCGCGTCCATTGAGAGGCTGCGTCAGGATCGACAGCCGTGCCGGCACGCACGTGACGTTGAGGCGCTTGGACGCCTGCTGCACCAGCAGCTCGTAGCAGCGCGGCTTTGGCGCCGGCAGGAAGATGCTGTCGGGCGCATTGGGGACGTTCGCGTTGCTTCCGAACACGCCGACGAGCCGCTCGAGCTTCTCGTAGTACGGCTTGACGTCCTCATAGCTGATCGGCCAGTCGTCGCCGAGGCCATCGAAGGACTTGGCCTTGAAGTCGCGCGGGCCGAACCGCAGCGAGATGCGGCCCCAGTGATTCGTCCGGCCCCCCACCATGCGGGCCCGCCACCAGCGGAATTTGTCCCCTCTGGCGACCGTGTACGGCTCGCCCGGGATCTCCCAGCCGCCGATGCAGCCGTCAAACTCGCCGAACGGCCGGGCCTTGGTCGAGGCGCCGCGGCGCGGCGACTCGTACGGCCAGGTGAGCATCGCCGAGTCCTTCGTGTTGTCCCACGGGCCACCCGCCTCCAGCACCGTGACGTTTACCCCGGCCCGGGTCAGGACATAGGCCGCCATGCCGCCGCCGGCGCCGGAGCCGATGACGACGACGTCAGCCGGTGAGCTTTGAGTCGTGAGGCGCATTCAGGGCTCCCATCTCAATCGAGGGTTCGAGCCGCCTGGATCCAACGAATGGAAACCTGCGAGTAAAACGAATCAGAAGCCAAGTGCACCGCCGGCGTAACGTGGGTCAGCCACACCGACCCACCCGCCGGCGGTTTTTGCTATTGCCGCGATGATCCCGCTGGTCCCACGGCGCTGCTCCATCTTGTGCCCCATCGCCTCGAGCGCCTGCAGCGTCGCGTCGCTCAATCCGCCGCGCTCGTAGTACGTCTGGTCGGGTAATGCCTGGTGATGGATCCGCGGCGCGGCCACGGCGTCGGGCAGGCTCATCTTCTGATCCAGCACATTGAGGATGACCTGCGTGACACTGGTGATGATCGTAGGGCCGCCCGGTGTGCCGACGACCATTTCCAGGTTGCCGGCGCTGTCGAGCACAATCGATGGTGTCATGGCCGACAGCATGCGCTTGCCGCCGGCGACGGAGTTGGCCTCCCCTTGCACGAGGCCGTACATGTTCGGCTTGCCGGGGGCCGTGGTGAAGTCGTCCATCTCGTTGTTGAGGAGGAACCCCGCCCCGGTGACCGTCACGCCGCTGCCAAAGCCGCCGTTCAGCGTCGTGGTCACCGCAGCCGCATTCCCATCGAGTCCACGATCGAATAGTGGGTCGTGTGCATCGACTCGCCCGCCGTCGGCTGCGGCGGGGTCGGTGTGGCGCGGTTGGGATCGATCTGGGCACGCAGCGTGGCGGCGTACGACTTGGAGAGCAGACGGTCGAGCGGCATGTCCACGAAATCGGGATCGCCGAGCCAGTGGTTCCGGTCGATGAACGCGCGCCGCATCGCCTCCGTGACGAGATGCACGTAGGCCGGGGTCCCGAATGCCGGCAACGTGTCGTAGCCCTCGAGGATGTTCAGGATCTCGCCCATCGTGACGCCGCCCGAGCTGGGGGGTGGCATCGAATAGATCGTGTGGCCGCGATAGGTGAGCTGAATGGGTGTGCGCCATTTAGGGTGATAGCGGCGCAGGTCTTCCTTGGTAATCAGACCCCCACCGCGTTGCATTTCGGCGACGATGAGGTTGGCGATCTGTCCGTTGTAGAAGACGTCCGGTCCGGAGTCGCTGATGAGCTGAAGCGTGCGAGCCAGATCGGGCTGGCGCCACATCGTGCCCGGCGGTGGCGCGCTGTCGTGCACCAGGAATTGCTCGCGGCTCGCGGGGAAGCGCGCCAGGAGCTCGCGATCGGAGCGGATGTCGCGACTGCGCGTGGAATCGATCACATGTCCTTGCGCGAGCCGGATCGCGGGGGCGATCAGCGTGGCCCACGGCAGGTGGCCGTACTTCTTCCACGCCTCGTACATCCCGGCGACGGAGCCCGGCACGCCCGACGCGAGGTGGCCGATTTCGCTCTTGTCGCTCGGAGTGCCGCTCGAGTCGAGAAACATGTCGTGCGTCGCCGTCGCCGGCGCGGCTTCACGGTAGTCGATCGCGCTGACCTCGCCGCCCGCGGTGCGGTGCACGATGAAGCCGCCGCCACCGATGTTGCCGGCGTCGGGCAGCACGACTTCGAGTGCGAATCCGACGGCCACTGCGGCGTCGATCGCATTGCCGCCCTGTTTCAGGATTTCGACCCCGGCTTGAGTGGCCAATGGGTGCGCCGACACCACCATCGCATGGGGCGCCGTGACCGGGTGCGAACGCAGCGTCCAGGTCGCGGGGATGACGGCCCGGCCGCGGATCGGCGCGGGACCGGTGGGGCGGGGCGGTCCTCCGCACGCCACGAGCAGCGACGCGATGACGACAGCGAGGATCTTTCGCATTCGTAATCTTATCGTCTAATTCACCACCATGACAAACCACGATTTTAGCGACCCCAGAGCCACAGAGCAGCGCAACCCGCGCTCTGAGCGCATCGACGCCGCCTCGAGTCTCGCAATCGTGGACATCATGAATGCCGAGGACGCCAGCGTCGCGGGTGTGGTGAGCGGGCAACGGGAGCAGATCGCGCGCGCCATCGATCTCGTGGTCGCGGCGTTTAAGGCTGAAGGCCGGCTCGTCTATGTCGGCGCCGGCACCTCCGGCCGCCTCGGCGTCCTCGACGCCTCCGAGTGCCCACCGACCTTCAGCGTTCCTCCCACAATGGTCGTGGGCGTGATCGCGGGCGGCTACGGCCCTCTCGTCAAAAGTGCCGAGGGCGCCGAGGACGACGTGAACGCCGGCATGGCGGCCATGGATACGGCAAGCGTCACGAATCGTGACGTCGTGGTGGGGATCGCGGCGAGCGGCACCACACCGTATGTGCGCGCCGCCCTCGGGCGCGCGCAAACGCTCGGCGCCCGGACCGTGCTCCTCACCTGCTCGGCACCGCCCAAAGTCCTCGCCGATACGTGCGATGTCATCATCAATCCGGTGACGGGGCCTGAAGTGCTCACCGGCTCCACGCGGCTCAAAGCCGGCACCGCGACCAAGCTGGTGCTCAACACGCTCACGACCGGTGCCATGATCCGTTTCGGCAAGGTCTACGGCAATCTGATGGTGGATCTCGTGGCCCTGAGCGCCAAGCTGCACGACCGCGGGGAGCGGATTGTGATGGAGGTGTGCGGCGTGTCACGCGAAGCAGCGCGCCAGGCGCTCAAGGACGCCGGCGGCAGCGTGAAGGTCGCGATCGTGATGGCGCGCCGGAAGGTCGATGTCGCCGAGGCGCGCCGGCTGCTCGAGGCGGCGGGAGGTTTTGTGCGTCCCGTGGTCGGTGATCCCCCCAAGGTGACGCGATGACCCTGGCCGTGGGCGTGATGTCGGGGACGTCGCTCGACGGCATCTCGACGGCACTCGTGCGGCTCGGTGATGGCAAAGCCGAGCTGGTCGCCTTCCGGCAGGAGCCGTACTCGGCCGCGGAGCGAGACGCGATCATCGACGCGATCGCGCGCGGCACGCCGAAGGATGTCGCCTTTCTGCACGTCGCGCTCGGCGAGCGATTCGCCGGAGCCGTTCTCGGATTGCTGGCGCAGGCGAAAGTCTCACCGCGCGATCTCTCCTTTGTCGCATCGCATGGACAGACGATCTGGCACGAGCCCGGGCGCGCGACGTTCCAGCTCGGCGATGCGGCGGTGGTGGCGGAGCGCGTGGGCGTGCGCGTGGTGAGCGATTTCCGCGCGCGCGACGTCGCAGCAGGGGGGCAAGGCGCGCCGCTCGTGCCGCTCGCCGACGTGATGCTCTTTGGTCATGAGACGCAGGGGCGCTGGCTCCTCAACATCGGCGGGATGGCGAATGTCACCTGGGTGCCGCGGCGCGGGATCGCCGAGGGCGCGTTCGCCTTCGATACCGGGCCGGGCGTTGCGGTGATCGACGCGGTCACGCGCCGGATCGATCCGGATGCCGCGTACGATGTGGGAGGCGAGCGCGCGCGGCGCGGCCGCCCGATCGCGAAGTTGCTCGAAGATCTGTTGTCGGATTCGTATTTTGCGCAGCCGCCGCCCAAGTCCACCGGCCGGGAGCGGTTCGGGATCGAGTATGCCGAGAAGTTGCTGGCGCGCGTGAAAAAGGCCGGCGGCTCGGATAACGACGCGGTCGCGACGGCCACGGCGCTGACGGCCGAGACGATCGGGCGCGCCATCGCGACGTGGGGGAAGGAAAGTAGCGCCGAGGTGGTCATATCTGGTGGCGGCGCGAAGAATCCGGCGCTCGTCGAGCGGCTGGCGGCCAAGATTCAGCCGCGGCCGGTGGTGCTGTTCGATCAAGTCTTCTTCAACGGTGAAGCGAAGGAAGCGGTGGCGTTCGCGTTTCTCGGTTTTCAGACGGTGTCGGGCAGGGCAGGGAATCTGCCGGCGGCGACGGGGGCGCGGGGGCCTCGGGTGCTGGGGCATATTACGCCGGCATGACCACCCGCGCGCGCTTGGTCTGTCCGGCGCTCCGGTGGCGACGCGGATCCTTTCGATCAGAAAGCACCAAGACCGAGCAGGCACTCGCCGCCGGCGTCGGCGGCTTCATTCTGTTCGGCGGCACCCGTGCCGCGGTCGTGGCGCTCACCAGCGCACTGCGCGACACTGCCGGCCGCCCGCTCCTGCTCGGCTCCGATTTCGAGCGCGGCCCCGGCCAGCAAGTGAAAGGGCTCACCGAGCTGCCGCCACCCGCCGCGCTCGGCTATCTCAAGGATCTCGATGCGGCCTACGCGTGCGGCCAGATCACCGGTACCGAGGCGCGCGCGGTTGGTCTCAACTGGGTGTTCGCGCCCGTGTGCGATCTCGACAACGAGCCGAAGAATCCGATCGTCCAGACGCGTTCATTCGGGTGCGATCCGGAGCGCGTCGGCTCGCACGCTGCGGCGTGGATCAAGGGATGTCAGGAGCACGGCGTGATGGCGTGCGCCAAGCATTACCCGGGACACGGGCGCACGACGACCGACTCGCACGAGGGTCTTCCCATCGTGGAAGCGCTCGGCGAGGATGTCCAGCGCGACGACGTGGCGCCGTTCCAGGCGGCTGTCGCTGCCGGCGTGGCGAGCGTGATGCCGGCGTTCGTCTCGTACCCGCGCTGGGACGCGAGCGGCGCCGCGGCCGCGTTCTCGCCAATCATCCTCGGCTACCTCCGCGACACGCTGGGCTTTCGCGGGCTCACGGTGACGGATGCATTCATCATGGGTGGGGCGACGGCGGCAGCCCCGGAGGGCGATGCGGCCGTCGCCGCGCTGACGGCGGGCTGCGACATGCTGCTCTATCCGACGGATTGGGGTGGCGTGGTGCGGGCGCTCGAGCGGGTGGCGGCTAATCGAGCGGAGGCAGCGCTCGCGCGGTATGAGGAGGCGGTGCGGACGTGGGGAGGGCCCGCGGCGCCCCGGGGCGTGGCCCCGGGGCACCCGACCCTCGACGATGTCGAGCTCGCGGAGCATCAGAAGTTCGCGGACGGGTTGGCGGATCGCGCGTTGCATCTGTTGCGTGGCGGCCAGCCGCAGCTCGGCAAGAGTCTTAGTGTGACGATCGTTGATGATGATGTCGGCGGACCTTACACGATCCCACCCCGAGACGTTTTTATCACGACGCTCACGAAGCTTGGCGTGCGCACCACCCGACAGCCGATAGCCGGTAGCCGAGAGCGCATTGTCCTTGTTTATGCCGAGCCACGGTCGTGGAAGGGAAGGGGCGACCTGGGGGCGGCGTCGGTGGCACAGCTCGAGCGCTTAGTCCCGAACGCATCGCTCGTGGTTCTGTTCGCACATCCGCGACTGGCTGCGCAAGTCCCGGGCGATGTGCCGGTGTTGTGCGCGTGGCATGGACAGGCGCTGATGCAGCGGGCGGCGGCGAGATGGGTCAGCAGTCATCAGTAGATTCCGTTTATAATTCATACCATGCATCTCTCCCTGGGACGAGAGTTCGTTCGCTGGTCCGTCGGTGACAGGCCGGTTCCGCATGGTGCGCAGAGCGCGATGACCTTCCACCTCCCCCGGTGAGATCGATACCACCCGCATGAAATTCATCCTCGTCATCTATAACGATCCCAGGCTCTACGACGCGCTGCCCCAGGCCGAGACCGACGGGATGATGCGCGACTGCTTGACGCACGCCGATGAGCTGCGCAAGGACGGTCGCCTCAAGGAATCCCAGATGCTCGAAGATGCGTCGCAGGCGAAGTCGGTGCGGATCCGCAATGGCCGCACCAAGGTCACCGACGGGCCGTTCAGCGAAGCCAAGGAAGTCCTCGGCGGCTTCAACTTGATCGAGGCGCGGGACATGGACGAGGCGGTTCGGATTGCGAGCGAGTTCCCCTGGGCGCGCACGGGATGCGTCGAGGTCCGGCCGGTGCGCGACATCGACCTGGTCCGTCGGAACGTCGGTTTTTAAGCTTGCCTTCGAGCGCGAGCTTCCGCGACTTCGTCGTCGATCAGCTGAGCCGCGCCGTAGCGCGGGTACGCTCGCGGCCCATGTTCGGTGGGTTCGGGATCTACGCGGGCGACCGGTTCTTCGCGCTCATTGCCGACGACACACTCTACTTCAAGGTCGACGATTCGAATCGTCCCGATTTCGAAGCGCGGGGGATGAAGCCATTCCAGCCGTACGGTGAGGGCGGGGAAGTTATGAAGTACTATCAGGTGCCTGCGGATTTGCTCGACGACCCCGACGCGCTGCGTCCCTGGGCCGAGACGTCGATCGCCGTGGCAGGGAAGAAACCGAAAGTGAAGCGGAAGCGTCGGTAGAGTATCTTCGACTATGCCCGAACGCCGTTATAACGACAAAGAGATCGCCGCGATCTTTCGGGCGGCGACTGAGGCGCCGGCGCCGCAGTCGCAGCCCGACGTCCCATCTGATGAAGGATTGACCCTTACCGATCTTCAGGCAATCGGCCGCGAGGTCGGTATTGCGCCGGAGGCGGTGGCGCAGGCGGTGCGCGCCCTCGATTCACGCGTCGGCGCCGCGGCGCGCACGTTCCTCGGCCTCCGCATTGGCGTCTCGCGCACGGTGAACCTCAACCGCCGGCTGACCGATGAGGAGTGGGAGCGCCTGGTGGTGCAGCTCCGCGAGGTCTTCAACGCCCGCGGTCGCACGCGCTCGGACGGCTCACTGCGCCAATGGACCAACGGCAATCTGCAGGTCCTGCTCGAGCCTACGGCCACCGGTCATCGCCTCCGCTTCGGGACTACACACGGCGCTGCGCGCGGGGCGATCGGCGTAGGATTCGCGTTCCTCGGGGTGACCGCCACGATTGCGGTCGCGACCGCCCTCAGCGGAACGTTCGTTAGCGCGGTCCCGGGTATGGCGTTCCTCTTTTTCTCTGGTGCCGGGTTCATCGCGAGTGGCGCGCTGCGGCTGCCACGCTGGGCGCGGCTCAGGGAACGCCAGATGGAGGTGCTCGCCGCGCAGGTCGCGGGCCCCCCCCCGCCTGCTGGCCCATCGTCGGGAGCGCTGCCACCCGGATAATCGCGTCGGACGATTTGTGTCGTCTCGTGCGCCCGTCCATGTGCAGGGGGCTCATAAATTGAAGCATGAGTGTGAGTGCTTCGCCCAGAGACACCGACCGTGTGTCGGGCAGGATGCTCCGAACACTCGTGTTGTGGGCACTGATCGTCGTGGGAGCCGTCAGCCTCATTCAGTACGCGTCGAGCCCGCGCGAAGAAGCTCCTGAGATCTCCTTATCGCAATTCCAGCATGAGTTGGACCAGCGCAACGTCGATACGGTCGTGGTCAACGGCACGCACGTCCGTGGCGTGTTCCGACGCCCGGTCGTGGTTAGACGAGACGTCGTGACACAGTTTTCATTGCGGCTTCCGGCGGAGCCCACCGATACCTTCACCGCGCTCGTCGCGCGGTACGGCGCAGTTGTCGTTCACGACGACGATGCGCGTGACTGATTTCCGGTGCAAAGCCTTCCTGTTCGATCTCGACGGCGTGCTCGTGGATTCCCGCGCCGTCGTGGAGCGCACGTGGCAGCGTTGGGCCGCTGAGCGTCATCCGATTGATCTCGCGAAGTTGCTGCACGTGGCACATGGGCGGCGCGCGCGCGACACCCTGCTGATCATGGCGCCCCATCTAGCGACCGACGAGGAAGTCGCGTGGCTCGACGCGACCGAGCTTGCCGACGTCGAGGGACTCCGGGCATTGCCTGGCGCCAAAGAGCTGCTCACCGCGCTGCCGCGGGATCGCTGGGCGATCGTGACGTCGTGCGGCAGGGATCTGGCGCGGCTCAGGCTGGGGTCTGTTGGCGTGCCGGTGCCCGATGTCATGGTCGTGGCCGAGGACGCGAAGCGTGGGAAGCCCGCACCTGACGGCTACCTGCTTGGCGCGGAGCGCCTCGGTGTGGCGCCGTCAGATTGCATCGTGTTCGAGGATGCCCCCGCCGGGGTGGCAGCGGGGAAGGCGGCGGGGACGCGGGTGATCGGCCTGAGGACCAACTATGATCCGAAGTACCTCGCCGAGGCGGATGCAACGATCGCGGATTTGCGGAGTATCCAGGTGCGTCGCGAACGTGACGGGTTCGTCGCCACCTTGCAATGAACGGCTACAACTTCACCGATCGTGTCCGTACAGTCCTGCAGATGGCGCGCGAGGAAGCCGCGCGCCTCCACCACGAGTATGTCGGGACCGAACACATCCTGCTCGGCTCGAGCCCGAACTGAGCCATCCGCCCGAGTTCTGGCACGGTCTGGGGATTCGCCGGACCAGCGTCGAAGGATTGCCCTCGCCCTAAACCGGCCCCACAGTTCGTATATTCGAATGACCATGAATGAAGCGTTCAAGGCCAAACTGCAAAAGATGCTCCAGCTGCACGCCGAGCGTGCCGCCAAAGAGCAACCCGCCGACAAGTCGGCGCGCGACCAGACCGATCGCCGCATGTGCGGCGAACGGCTGCACGCGATCGTGCTTCCGGTGCTTGAAGCCCTGATGGCCGAGCTGAAGGGTGCCGGTCACGAAGCGTCGGTCCGCGAGCATATCGGCCGCGACGACGCGTACCCCAGTGTCGCGCTCTCCTTCACCCCGCGCGGCGGGCTCGCCTCGGCCCTCATCTTTCGCTACGACCCGCGGCACGGCATCGTCGTGCAGCGTGAGGTCAAGCAGGCCCCGTGGAAGGGCCGGCCACCCACGCTCACCGGCGACCGGCTCGGCACGATCGGCATCCCGGCTGTCTCGCAAGCGTGGGTCGAGACAAAAAGCCTGAGCTTCATCGAAGCGGTGTTGAAAGTGAATTAGGCGACGACGCCGCCTGATGGCTCTCTCCGGATTCGTTGACACGCAATGAACGAATTGACCCGCCGCGCCACGAGCGTCGCCGCCATCTTTATCGTCGTGCTCGCGGGGGTTTTCGTCCTCATGTACTGGTGGGGACGCGGACAAGTGGATAACGCGGCCCGCGAGTCGTTGAAGAATGACCTGCGCAATCTGGCCGCCGCGGAGTCGGTTTATTTCGGGCAGCATCGCCGCTACACAACTGCGCTCAGCCAGCTGCCGGGATTCCAAGCCGCGAACGCCGTCTCCGTGGAGCTCGCGGACTCGACAAGCTGGCTGGCGAGCGCCCGACACACTCGCACGGCGCAAGCCTGCACGTTCGGCAAAGGCGACCCGGCGGTGAAATGCGACTGAGCGACAGCATGCGACCAACGACGTGGCTCTCCACCATCGCGTTCGCACCGATGCTGTGCGCGGCGCCGGGCTCAAGAAGCAGGGCACGACGAGCGAT
>Ga0134079_10000283_pt1 | contig 13172 bp, 15 predicted proteins | sample 15_taG_2_FD_119770 | JGI IMG/M metagenome (GOLD analysis project Ga0134079, IMG submission 119770) | Grasslands soil microbial communities from the Angelo Coastal Reserve, California, USA - 15_D_Rain_40cm_2_09182015 | ecosystem: Environmental > Terrestrial > Soil > Grasslands ...
GAACAGCTCGACCTCATCCACGAGCAGGAAGTGCGCGACGGTATTTTCTCGCGCGACCTCGCGGCGGAGCTCGCGTCGCTCGCGTCGCTGTATCAGGAGCGCGGCGAGCACAATGTCGCGCTCGGCCTGCTCGACCGCGCTCGGCAAATCATCCGGGTCAACGACGGCCTATTCACGCTCGATCAGGCGCCGATGATCCGGCAGGCGATGGCGAGCCACGAGGCGCTCGAACAGCATGACGGCGAGGAACAGTCGTTGGACGAGCTGCTCAGGCTCGCGAGGCGCAATCCGCACGACGTGCGGATCGCCGAAATCTACGGCGAAATCGGCGACGCGCGAGTCGCAGACGTCGAGCGGTTCCTGCGCCGTGAGACGACGCCACAGTTGCACATCTCGATCGGTTTCGGCGAACCACCGGGTTTCGGCGGAGCACCCGGTTTCGGCGGACCACCAGGTTTCGGCCAACCCGACGCGAGCGCGGGGGAGCCGCCGGGCGCCATCGCGTTTCGAGCTCTGTCTGGCGCGCGGCTCGACTACATACGCGCGATTCGCGCGATTCTCACGATCAATACCGGGAGCATCGATGCGCCGAGTCTCCACGGGTTCGAGGCGGACCTCCTGAAGACCTACTACCTCGAAGCCCAGTATTTCAGGCGGTTCAAGTACGAGCAGCCGACCCGCGCCAACCGGGATTCAGTGCACCAGTTGGGCGTGAACAGCTATTTGCGCCGGATCCGATACAGCGAGGCGCTCCGATCGCCCGACATCGAGATCGCGAGCGAGTTGCTCGAGCTCGGCGACTGGCATCTCTGGTTCGGCGCGCGGGAGCTCGCGTTCGCGGCGTACCGCATCGCGCGCGACATGCTCGTGCGCGACGGCGCGACGCCGGCCGAGCTTACGGCGTTCTTCTCCCCGACGACGGCGACCGTGCTGCCGGCCTTCGCGGCGGGCTTCGTCGACGCGGACGCCGCCGCTGCGTACAAGGGCTACGTCGGCGTCGCGATCATGCTCGACGGCGCCGGCCGGAGCACTCGAGTCGACGTGACCGAGCGATCGATCGAAGCGACGGACGAGATCGTGCAGCGCCTCAAAAAGCACGTGGGGAAGAGCGTATTCCGGCCGAGGTTCGAGAACGGCGATTGGCTCGGCGAGGATCGCGTTTCGCTGCGCTACTACTTCACCTATTGATCTAGCCGAGCGCCCGCGCGACGCGTGCCGCTTACGACGCGGACGCGTCGCATCGCCTATACTCTTGCGCCATGCAGCCCGACGATCGCGACGCGGACTTCGGCTACGAGCGGGTGCCGTGGAGCGAGAAGAAGCTCCGCGTGCGCGGCGTCTTCGACTCCGTCGCGGCACGCTACGACGTCATGAACGACGTGATGTCGGCCGGAGCGCATCGGCTCTGGAAGCGCTTCACGATCGCGAGGACCGGGCTGCTCAAAGGCCAGCTCGCGCTCGATGTCGCGGCCGGCAGCGGCGACCTCGCCGCCGGGCTCGCGCGCCGTGTCGGCCGCACGGGCCGCGTCGTCGTGACCGACGTCAACTCGAAGATGCTCGCGCTCGGCCGCGACCGGCTCATCGACTTCGGTTTCGCGGGCAACGTCGACTACGCTCTCTGCGATGCCGAGTCGCTGCCGTTCAAGGACGGCTCGTTTCATTGCGTGACGATCGGCTTCGGCCTGCGCAACGTGACCGACAAGGACCGCGCGCTCGGCAGCCTCTTCCGCGTGCTCAAGCCGGGCGGCCGGTTGCTCGTGCTCGAGTTCTCTAGGCCCACGCTCGGGCCGCTCGCGCCGCTCTACGAGCTCTATTCGCTCAACGTGCTGCCGCGGCTCGGCGCGCTGATCGCGCACGACTCCGCGAGCTACCGCTACCTCGCCGAGTCGATCCGCCGCCATCCGGACCAGGAGACTCTGAAGGCGATGATGGAGCGAGCCGGCTTCGAGCGCTGCGAATACCACAACCTCACCGCGGGCATCGTCGCGCTGCACGTCGGTTTCAAGCTCTGATCCGCGCTTAGATGACGAACGGTCCGCAACCACCGCTCGCGCGCGCGCTCGCCGCTTGGCTAGAGCGCGCGCTGAACCGCGAGATCGCCGAGTCGAGCGCGGCGCTGGATCTCCTCGCCGAGCTCGACGGCGAGAGCTTGGGCGTAGACGTGCGCGGGCTCGGCCTGCATTGCGTGCTGCGGGCGTCGCGCGAGCGCATCGCGGTCGAACCGCGCAGCGTCGCGAGCGCGACGCTCACGGCGTCGCCGTTCGACCTGCTGCGTCTCGTGCGCGCGTCCGACCTCGCGACGCTGCGCGGCACGGGCGCGACGATCACGGGCTCGCCCGAGGTTGCGGAGCGGTTCGCGAAGCTGCTCAAGCTCGCGCGGCCCGATCTCGAGGAGCACGCGGCGCGCTGGATCGGCGACGTGCCCGCGCACGCACTCGGCGAAGCGGCGCGCGACGCGGGCGCGTGGCTCGAGCGCGCGGCGCGGACGCTGCGCGCGGACGCGGCCGAGTTCCTCCAGGAGGAGAGCCGCACGCTGCCGGCCGCGCTCGAGGCGCAGGCGTTCTACGCCGACGTCGATAAACTTCGCGACGACGTCGAACGCGCGGCCGCGCGGCTCGCGCGGCTCGAGCGCCGATGACGCGGACGCCCCGCCGCCTGCGCCTGCTGTTCCGGATGCTCGCGATCCAGCGCGCGCTCGTGCGCCACGGGCTCGACGAGGTCGTCTGGCGCACGCACCTGCTCCGGCCGATCGCGTGGATGCGTCGGATCTTGCCGCGCCGCAAGAGCGGGCAGCCGCTCGGCGCGCGCCTCAGGCTCGCGCTCGAAGAGCTCGGGCCGATCTTCGTGAAGTTCGGGCAAATGCTCTCGGTGCGCCCGGACCTGCTCGATCCCGAGGTCGCCCGAGAGCTCGCGAAGCTCCAGGACCAGGTGCCGCCGTTCCCGGGCGAGCTGGCCGTCGCGACGCTCGAGAGCGCGTTCGGGCGCAAGGTCGAGGATCTGTTCGCCGAGTTCGAGCGCACGCCGCTCGCGGCCGCGTCGATCGCGCAGGTGCACGCGGCACGCCTGAGCGATGGCAAGGCCGTCGTCGTGAAGGTGCTGCGGCCGAACGTCGCCAAGTTGATCGCGCGCGACGTCGAGGTGCTCTACGCGATCGCGGGCCTCGCCGAGGCTTACTGGCCCGAGGCGAGGCGGTTGCATCCGCGCGAGATCGTCGCCGAGTTCGAGAAAACGCTCGGCAACGAGCTCGACCTCATGCGCGAGGCCGCGAACGCGGCGCAGCTCGAGCGCAACTTCGCGGGCTCCGAGCTGCTCCACGTTCCGGAGGTCCACTGGGACTACTGCCGGCCGAACGTGCTCACGCTCGAGCAGATCTTCGGCGTGCAGATCGACGACCTCGCGGCGCTGCGCGCCGCGGGCACCGACATCCGGCGGCTCGCCGAGAACGGCGTCGAGATCTTCTTCACGCAGGTGTTCCGGCACAATTTCTTTCACGCCGACATGCACCCCGGCAACATCTTCGTCGACGTGACGAATCCGCTCGCGCCGAAATACGTCGCGGTCGACTTCGGGATCGTCGGGACGCTCGATGCGCGCGACCAGAACTACCTCGCGGAGAACTTCCTCGCGTTTTTTCGGCGTGACTACCGGCGCGTCGCTGCGCTGCACATCGACTCGGGCTGGGTTCCGGCCGGCACGCGGCTCGACGAGCTCGAGGGCGCCGTCCGCTCGGTCTGCGAGCCGATCTTCAACAAGCCGCTCAAGGACATCTCGTTCGGCCTCGTGCTGCTGCGCCTCTTCCAGACCGCGCGCCGGTTCAACATGGAGGTGCAGCCGCAGCTCGTGCTGCTACAGAAGACGCTGCTTCAGATCGAGGGGCTAGGCCGGCAGCTCTATCCCGAGCTCGATCTCTGGAAGACCGCGAAGCCTGTGCTCGAGGAGTGGATGCGCGAGCGCCGCGACCCGGCGACGCAAGTCAAGCGGCTGATCGCGGAGTGGCCGCAGATCAGCGAGGACCTGAGCCTGCTGCCGCGGCTCCTGCATCGCGCGATCCGCCGTGCCGGCGCGCAGGACGACGACGCGCGGCGCGCGCACGCGAGCAACGACTCGTCGCCGGCTGCGCCGCGCGCTGCGCGGCTCGAGCGCACGATCGCGGGCGCGGCGCTCGTGATCGCGGGCACGGTCTTTAGCGGGCTCTCGGAGCCGCAGTGGATCGGCTGGGTCGCGTCGGGTGTCGGGCTCGTGCTGCTCGTGCTCGGGCGGCGCGAATAGCCCCGCTTCGTCACGCCGCAACGACGGGTTAACGCTGCTAACGCGCCGCTAACAACCGTATTTAACGCCTCAAAGCGCGGCTCCGAGCGTAGAGTCCGACGTCGGTCTCGACCCGAATGAATGGCGCGGGAGGTTTCCGATGATGAAGGTGGGAGCACGGGCAGCGGCGATTGCCGCGCTCGCGTGCGCAGGCTCGGCCGAGGCACACCACTCCGGGAGCATGTACGAGCCGACGCCCGTCTGGATCAAGGGCACGGTCGTCCGTTTCGAGGGCATCAATCCTCACACCATCACGACGTTGGAAGATAAGGAGCGAGGGCGGGGAGGTTCGCCGCTGGGCAGTCGAAGGTCCGCCTGAGTCCGCGCTCGATCGCCGACGGGCCGTCGAAGGTCCCGATCAGTTCCTGCTGGGCCGGGGCGGCATCGACGAGGACATCCCGAAGATCGGCGACGTGATCGAGGTCTGCGCGTTCCCTTACAAGTCGACGGCGGAGCTCTCACGCCTGTTTCCGGGCGTGGACTTCTCGAATCGACGACGACCGCTGGATTCCGACGGCTCGCCGCTGCAGTTCGTTGCGGGGCACGTGTTCGTGATGCCGGATGGACGAAAGCACTTGTGGGAACCCCATGGAGTGCTCGGCGAGTGCATCCGCAGCACGGACAACCAGAGACAGTCGTGGCTGGACTTCCTCAATACGAGCCCTGGGGCTCGGCAGGCCTGGTGCGAGCAGCGGAATTATTCGCTGGTACAGTCCAATGCGGCCTTGAGGGCGTTCGTAGAGCAGATCGACAGTCTGCTGACCGATCCCTGCAAATAGGCGTTCCCTTGGCGCTTCCGCGGAAGCGCCGCGAGTCGCCTCGCCAGTCAACGTCTCGACGACCGCAGGCCTATGCGCCTCCCGGTTCGACGCGATTTGATCGCCGATCGGAGTCGGCCGATCATTCCGCGTCGCTCGGGCTATCGAGGATCGTCATGACAGAGCTTGCGGAATGGGAGAGCTTCTACATCATCGTCGGCCCGTCCGCGGGCGCGCTGATCGGGCTGCAGTTCGTCGTGCTCACGTTGCTCGCCGAGCGGCCGTCGTTGCGCATGGCGGAGGCCGGCGCCGCGTTCATCACGCCGATGATCGTCCATTACGGGCTCGTGTTGCTCTTGTCGGCGTTGCTGCTCGCGCCGTGGCACTCGATCGCGCCGATCTCGATCGTCTGGGGCCTCGTCGGCGTCGCGGGCTTTGTCTACCAGTGCGTCGTCTTGCGGCGCGTGCGCAGGCAGGCCGCTTACACGCCCGGTTTCGAGGACTGGCTGTTCTACGTCGCGCTGCCGTTCACCTCGTACCTGCTGCTCGTGCTCTCGCCGTTCGCGGCACGCGCTCACGCGCGCGAGGCGGTGTTCGCCGTCGGCGCGGCGACGCTGTTGATGCTCTTCGCCGGCATCCACAACTCGTGGGACAGCGTTTCGTACCACGTGTTCGTGGTGCGGAACCGGCCGCCCGCGGCGGAGCCCCCCGGCGACTAAAGAAAAGGGGACTGTCCCCGTTTCGAAGCGAAACGGGGACAGTCCCCTAGACGAGCTTCGTCTCGCCGCCGAGCGCGGTCATTGCCGCGACGATCTTCTCGACGACCTTGTCGATCAGCGCGCGGTCGGTGCCGCGCACGACGAGCGTCGCGCCGAACCGGCCGTCGCGGCTGAACGGATAGCTGCCGATCTCGACGGCCGCGTGCGCGTTCTGGATCCGCGTGAGCGCGTCCGCGAAGTCGCCCTCGCGCAGATGAACGTCGACGCTCGCTGACAGGATCGGCGAGCCTTTGACCAGCATCGGCACGGCGCTCGCGAACATCGCTCGCGCGATGCTCGGGATGCCCGCGAACACGAACACGTTGTCCATCCGGAACCCCGGTGCGTTGCTGACCGGGTTTGCGACGAGCTCGGCGCCCTTCGGCACGCGCGCCATCTTCAGGCGCGCCTCGTTGAGCGCTCGGCCGCCGCGCTTCAAGAGCTCGACCGCGTCGGGGTCGAGCACGAGCTCCACGCCGAACGCGAGCGCGACGCACTCGGCCGTGATGTCGTCGTGTGTCGGGCCGATGCCGCCGGTCGTGAACACGTAAGAGAATTTCGCGCGGCACTCGTTCAGATGCCGCACGATCGCGTCGGGCACGTCGCGCACGACGCGCGCCTCCTCGAGCCGGATCCCGAGCTTCGCGAGCTCGCACCCCAAGAACTGGATGTTCGCGTCCTGCGTCTTGCCCGACAGGATCTCGTTGCCGATGATCAACACGCAGGCGGTCGGCTGGCTCATTCGCCAAAAGCTCCTCAGTTCCCAGTCGGCGGCGGCGCGAGCGCGAGCTCCGCGAGGATCGGATAGTGATCCGAGCCGAACGCCGGCAAGCCGCGATGCGCGACTACGAGCACGTCGCGGCTCACGGCGCAATGATCGATCGGGATCGCGACGATCGGCAACTGCGTCGGCCAGCTCGGGCTCAGCGTGCGGCCGCGGCGCGTGTCGGTGAGGCGGGTCTGCGCGAGCCAGTCGGCGAAGAACGGGGAATATGGCGTGAGGTTGAAGTCGCCGATCACTGCGATCGGCCCCGCGACGCCCGAGACGCGCTGAGCGAGCTCGTCGAGCTCGAGGTTGCGCATCGCGCCACGCGCCGGTGTCATCGGCGAGCGCAGGTGCACACCGACGACCGTGAGCGGGCCCGCCGGGGTTCGAACGCGTGCCTCGATCGCGGTGGTGTCGCCGAGCGCGAACGGCTGCGCCGCGTCGAGCGAATAGCGCGAGAACAGCGCGATCCCGTACGGGTCGGTGCGCGAGCCCTCGACGTAGTGAGGATAGGTCGTGCGCAGCTCGTCGACCTGCGACGCCCACTCGGGCGTGTATTCGACGAGCAGCACGACGTCGGGCGACTCGCGGCGGATGATCTCTAGCAGCCGCGCGGGCGAATGGTTTCGGTAGAGCACGTTCGCCGCCAACAGCTTGATCGTCGGCGCGCCCGCCGCGGCGGTCGCGACGACCTGCGGCGCGAACGCGACGTACGGCAGGACGGCCCACGCGCTGAGCGCCGCGCAGCCCGCGAGCGCGATCGAGAAGACGAGCTTGCCGCGCGCCACGAGCACGATCGCGAGCAGCACGTCGGCGACGACGTACTGGACGCGAAAGTGCGACGCGAGGTCGAACGCCCAGCCGAGCCGCGCGGCGAGCGGCATCAGGCTCGCGAGCGCGGCGGCCGCGGCCGCGTAAGTCACGAATCGCTCGAGCAACGGCGCCATCTTAGAGTCGCGCGTCGGTCGCGCCACAGCGCCAGCAGACCGCGAACTGCCCCTCGTTCGTCTCGCCGCATCCTTCGCAGCGCCACGGCTCCGGCGCGACGCCGCGCTGCGGCCGCAGCGCGTCGCGGATCAGGTCCTCGGCGCGCGCCGCGTCCTCGTCGCGATACACCCAGATCTCGGGCGAGACGTCGAAGACCGGCAGGTCGCCGGCCCCCGAGCCGAGATAGGTGTGCTTGATGAAGCTGCGGATGCGCCCCTGCTCGAGCAGGTTCTTGAGGTGCGTCGTGTCGGTCAGCGTGACGCCGGTGTGCACGCGCTTCATCGGCCCTCCGTTCGCGACGTTCGCTGAAGCGCGCGCATCGCTCAGCCGCGCAGCGAGCGCAAGAACTGCGCGGGATCCTCGCCGCGCTCGAGCACCTCGATCAGCGCCGAGCCGACGATCACCCCGTCCGCGTGGCGACCGATCGTCGCGACCTGCTCCGCGCGGCGCACGCCGAAGCCCGCGCAGACCGGGAGCTCGGACGCGGCCTTCACGGCCGCGAGGTACTTCGCCGTTTCCTCCGGCAGCGCGGATTCTGCGCCCGTGATGCCTAGGCGCGTGACCGCGTAGACGAAGCCTTGGGATCCCAGGCAGAGCGCGCGCAGCCGTTCGGGCGGCGTCGCGGGCGTCACGAGCTGCACGAGCGCGAGCCCGTGGCCGTCGAGCGCCGCGCGTAACGGGGCGCTCTCCTCGTACGGCAGATCCGGCACGATGAAGCCGCTCACGCCGACGTCGTGCGCGCGCGCGGCGAGCTTGGCGTAGCCCGCGGCGGAGTCCTTCGACTCGCCGCCGAACGCGAGCAGCGGGTTCAAGTAGCTCATCAGCAGCACCGGTGACGGGAGCTCGTAGTCGCGGCGCGCGAGCTCGGCGAAGATCCACTTCAAGCTCACGCCGCGCTCGATCGCGTGCCGGCTCGAGCGCTGGATCGTGACGCCGTCGGCCATCGGGTCGCTGAACGGCACGCCGATCTCGACCGCGTCCGCGGCGCCCGCGACCGCTCGGAGCACGCTCAAGAATTCGCCTGGGTCTGGGTAACCCGCCGTCATGAACGCGACGAGCGCGGGCACGCGGCGCTCGGGCGCCGCGCGGGCCGTGCGCGCGCGCTCGCCCGTTGCCGCCGGCGCAGCGCGCGCGAGCGCCGCGCTGATTCGCTCACGCGGCAGCATGCCGCCGCTCCTCGGCCGCGCCGCTCGCCGCGTGCTGCGCGAGGATCGGCATGTCCTTGTCGCCGCGGCCCGAGAGCCCGATCAGTATCCGCTTGCCGCGATGCGCCTCTGCCCAGCGCTTGGCGCCCGCGAGCGCGTGCGAGCTCTCGAGCGCGGGCAGGATGCCCTCCGCCGCGCAGCACTCCGTGAGCGCCGCGAGCGCCTCGTCGTCGCTCGCGGTGAGGTACTCGACGCGGCCGATCGACTGTAGCAACGCGTGCTCGGGACCGACGCCGGGATAATCGAGCCCGGCCGAGATCGAGTGCGTCTCCTGGATTTGGCCGTTCGCGTCGTAGAGCAGCATCGAGTACGCGCCGTGCAGCACGCCCGGTCGCCCGTGGGACAGCGTCGCGGCGTGCTCGCCGAGCGCGCCGCCGCGGCCGCCGGCCTCGACGCCGTAGAGCGCGACGCCGCGGTCCGCGAGGAAGCCGTGGAAGAGACCGATCGAGTTCGAACCGCCGCCGACGCACGCGAACGCCGCGTCGGGCAGCTCGCCTTGCTCGAGTAGCTGCGCGCGCGCCTCGCGGCCGATCACCGCTTGCAGATCGCGGACGAGCAGCGGATACGGATGGGGACCTACGGCCGAGCCGAGCAAGTAATACGTGCGCTCCGGATCGGAGACCCAGTCGCGGATCGCCTCGTCGATCGCGGCGCGCAGCGTGCGGTCGCCGGACGTCACGGGCACGACGGTCGCGCCGAGCCGCCGCATCCGATCGACGTTCGGCGCCTGGCGCGCGACGTCGATCTCGCCCATGTAGACCGTGCACGGCAGGCCGACGCGCGCGCACGCGGCCGCGGACGCCACGCCGTGCTGGCCCGCGCCGGTCTCCGCGACGACGCGCTTCGCGCCGAGCACCTTCGCGAGCAGCGCCTGGCCGATCCCGTTGTTGATCTTGTGCGCGCCCGTGTGCGCGAGGTCCTCGCGCTTGAGCCAGACCTCCGCGCCCCAGCTCCTCGACAGCGAGCGCGCGTGCGTGAGCGCGGTCGGCCGGCCGACCCAGCTCGTGAGCTCGCGCGTAAGCTCGCGCTGGAAATTCGCCGACGGCAGGATATCCGCTACGCCGTGCTCGAGCCGCGCGATCGCGGGCATCAGCGTCTCGGGCACGTAGCGTCCGCCGAACGGACCGAAGCGGCCATTGCGGTCGGGCAAGCGCCGCTCGATCAGCGCGGTCAGCAAACGTTCGCGTTCCGCGGCGTCGGTGATCATCTCTCCTTCTCCCTTCGCGCCGGCGGCCGCGCGCCCTCGTCGAGCGCGCGCACCCGCGCGATGAACTCCTTTATCTTGCCCGGATCCTTCTCGCCGCGGCGCCGCTCGACGCCGCTCGAGACGTCGACGCCGAACGGCCGGACGGTTCGGATCGCGTCTTCGACGTTGTCAGCGTCGAGGCCGCCCGCGAGGATCAGCTCGCAGCGCGCGGCGAGCGCGCGCGCGTCGTCCCAGTCGGCCGTGCGGCCGCTGCCGCTCTTCGCGCCCTCGAACAGCAGGCGCGGCGGCGGCGCCGCGCGCGCGCGGACGTCGCGATAGACCGGCAGCGCGCTGCAGCCCGCCGGCAGCTCGATCGCGGTGAGGTCCTCGGCGTCGGTCTGGAGCCAGTCGGGCGCGAAGATCTCGAGCACGCGGCGCCAGCGCTCGGGAGAGGGGTGGTGCATCACCGCGACGCGCAAAACATCGCGCGGCACGCTCGCGCAGATTTCGAGCGCGCGCTCAGGGCTCACCTCTCGCGGCGACGGCGCGAACACGAAGCCGAGCGCGTCGGCGCCCGCGGCAACCGCGGCCGCGGCGGCGACGGGGCCGTTGATGCCGCAGATCTTCACGAACATCGTCAACGCTCCGCGCGCGCGGGCGCACGCGCTTGCGCGACGGCCGCACGGCCCGCGGCGATCAGCGCCGCGAGCGAGGCGGCCGGGTCCGCCGCGCGCATCAGCGAGGAGCCGACGAGCGCGAGACGAAAGCCGAGCCGCGCGACCTCGGCGACGTCGGCCGCGGTCGCGATGCCGCTCTCGGCGACCGCCGGCAGATGCTTCGGCAGGTACGGGGCGAGCTCGGCGAAACGCTTAAAGCGCACGTCGAGGTCGCGCAGGTCCCGGCAATTGACGCCCGCGAGGATCGGCGCCGCGTCGTTTGGGCGCTCCGGCCGATCGTAAGGCGCGAGCCGCTCGAGGTCGGCGCGGTCGAACGCCTCGAGCAGCACGAACAGGCCAGACGCGCGTGCGCTGTCGACGAGCGCGCGCACGGTCGCGTCGTCGAGCATCGTGACGATCACGAGCACGCCGCCCGCGCCGGCCGCGCGCGCCTCGAGCACCTGGTACGGATCGGTCACGAAGTCCTTGCGCATCGCGGGGATTTTTGCCGCTTCGAGCCGTACCGCCGCGTCGGCGAGATGCGCGAGCTCGCCCTTGAACTCGGTCGGCTCCGTGAGCACGGAGACCGCGGCCGCGCCGCCGCGCGCGTACGCGGCGAGCTGCGCGGCCCGGTCGAAGGTGCCGTCGGCGAGGCCGCCGGCCGCGGGCGAGCGGAGCTTGAGCTCCGCGATCACGTCGAAGCGGTCGAGAACGAGGCGCGGCGGGCGCGCGGTGCGCTGCGCGCGGCGCGCGAGCTTCGCGTCGCTCTCCTCCGCGCGCGCGCGCTGCACGCGCGCGCGGCTCGCGTCGGCCATGCGCTCGAGGAACGTCACGCCGCGTGCTCCCGGCCGAACGCGACGACGCGCGCCATGAGCTCGCGCGCCGCGCCGCTTTCGAGGGCCGCGCGCGCGCGCGCGACGCCCGCGTGCGCGTCGAGCACGTGGCCGGTGACCTCGAGCGCGAGCGCGGCGCCCAAGATCAGCGCGTCGCGGTGCGCGGCCGTGTCGCCGCCCTCGAGCGCGGCCTTCAGGCGCGCCGCGTTCGCGGCCGCGTTGCCGCCGCGCAGATCGTCGAGCGAACATTCAGGTAGTCCATAGTCGCGCGAGTCGCGGAGCTCGCGCTCGATTCGTCCCGGCCGCACGTCGTAACAGACGAACGGACCCGCGGGCGTCGCCTCGTCCCAGCCCGACGCGCCGTGGATCACGAACACGCGGCCGATGCTCATCCCGGCGAGCGTCTCGGCCATGAGCTTCGCGACCGAATCGCTGAATGCGCCGATCACGTGATAGGGCGGCGCGGCCGGGTTCACGAGCGGACCCAGGATGTTGAACACCGTGCGCACGCCGAGCGCTTGCCGGACCGGCGCGATGTGCTTCATCGCGGGGTGGTAATGCGGCGCGAACAGGAACGTGAAGCCGACGCGCGCGAGGCATTCGCCCGCGGCGCGCTCGTCGAGCGGGATCGGCAGCCCGAGCGCCGCGAGCACGTCCGCGCTGCCGCAGCGGCTCGAGACCGAGCGGTTGCCGTGCTTCACGACCGGCACGCCGCACGCGGCCGCGAGCAGCGCGCTGCCGGTCGAGAGATTGAGACTATGCGAGCCGTCGCCGCCGGTGCCGACGACGTCGACGTACGGGCCGGGCTCGATGTGGGGCTTGAGCGCGAGCGCGCGCATCCCGAGCGCGAAGCCCCGGATCTCCTCCGCGGTTTCGCCCTTCGCGCGCAGCGCGACGAGCAACGCGCCCGCGAGCGCGGGCGGGAGCTCGCCGGTCGCCATCGTCGTGAGCAGCGCGGCCGCGGTCGGCTCGTCGAGGCTCTCCCCCGCGAGCACGCGCTCGAGCAGCTCCGACGGCTTCGCGCTCATCGCTCGCGCCCTCTCATCTATAAAGGAAGTTCTCGAGCAGCCTTGGGCCCTCGGGCGTGAGCACGCTCTCGGGATGAAACTGCACGCCTTCGACGCCGAGCGCGCGATGCCGCACGCCCATGATCTCGCCGTCGGTCGTGCGCGCGGTCACGAGGAGATCCGCGGGCATCTTCTCGCGGTTCGCCGCGAGCGAGTGATAGCGCCCGACCTCGAACGGGTTCTCAATGCCGCGGTAGATCTTCTCGCCGTCGTGCTGGACGAGCGACGTCTTGCCGTGCATCAGCGCGGCCGCGCCGATGATCTCCCCACCGAAGTGCTGCACGATGCTCTGGTGACCGAGGCACACGCCGAGCACGGGAATCTCCCCCGCGAACGCGCCGATCATAGCGAGCGACACGCCCGCGTCGTCCGGCCGGCCCGGACCCGGCGAGATCACGAGATGCGTCGGCTTTAGCTTCTTCGCGTCCGCGACCGTGAGCGCGTCGTTGCGGTACACGAGCACCTCGGCCTCGAGCACGAGGAACGCCTGCACGAGGTTGTAGGTGAAGGAATCGTAGTTGTCGATCAAGAGCAGTCGCGCGCTCACAAGCCCTCCTCGGCGAGCTCGAGCGCCCGCCGCAAGACCGCGCTCTTCGCGAGCACTTCTTGGTACTCCGTGTCCGGGACGCTGTCCGCGACGATGCCGCC
>Ga0134079_10000287_pt1 | contig 13152 bp, 13 predicted proteins | sample 15_taG_2_FD_119770 | JGI IMG/M metagenome (GOLD analysis project Ga0134079, IMG submission 119770) | Grasslands soil microbial communities from the Angelo Coastal Reserve, California, USA - 15_D_Rain_40cm_2_09182015 | ecosystem: Environmental > Terrestrial > Soil > Grasslands ...
CATCAGTTTTGCCGGATCGGACGGTTCGCCATCACGGGCGGTTGTTCGAAGATAGTCCAGGACGTGCCGCCGTTCATGATCGCCGATGGCAATCCGGCCGAAATTCGCGGCGTTAACCTGATTGGCTTGGAGCGCAAGAATTTCCGACCCGAAAGCGTGAAACTGATCAAGGAGGCGTTTCGTCTGATTTATCGTTCCAAATACAACACCGCCCAAGCAATTGAAGCGATCCAAAAGGAATTGCCCCACACCGAAGAGATCACCCAGATCGTCGAGTTCATCGAAAAAAGCGAGCGCGGAATTATTCGCTAGCCGCGTGAGTCGGATGGCGTGTCCTGGCTGATAGCACGCTCGACGTCTTCTTCAAATTTTCTCAGCAACGGCGCGGCCGGCGCGTCAGGGGCAGTCCGCAACGCGCTCCGGATAAGATCGACCGCGCGCTTTGGCTTGCTCTGCTTGACCCACGCGTCCGCTTCTTCGAGCACCACGCGCAGAACGTCGTCGTGGCTCGAATAAAAAGTTCGCGCCTGTCGAAAACAATCTGTCGCTGCCGATAAATTTCCATCGCGGGCTTCCATTAAACCGATGTCCTCAATCATTGGGCCGTTGCGTGTTTCCGAGGCCGTTTGTCGCGCCAGGGGGCGGAATTCTGTCGCAGGATGCGTTGCATTTTTCACGGCAAATTCATGATACGTCTTCCAATTGGACGTGTTCTTTGCAGCCTCGCTTTTCGGCTCAATCTGAAGCCACTTCGCGTACGGCCGGTAGAGCGGATCGCCGACCATGACCGACATCCAGGAGAGCGCCGGGATCGACATGTAGGCGCTCTCGGCAAAGGTGAAGCCGTGCAGCAATCGATCGTTGAAGGTGTCGAGGTGCGCCGTGAGTTGCAGAAATGGCTCATACACATAGCCCAGACTGGCGGCTGCTCCCTTTGAAATGAGGGGCGCAACCCAGTTCGCATTTGCATCCCGCAGGGTATTGGCGCTGTAGGAATGAATGTGCACTGCGATGGCGCCTTGAACAAAGTGGAAATCAGGACGTGTAAACGGTCCAGCCATTTTCTCCACGTACCAACCATAATAGAGAGCGCAATCGGTCATAGGGTAGCCGGCTGGGAAAATCTCCGGGCTCTCATCATAAATCACCGGGACGCCGACTTTGTGCAGTTGCCCCGGAATTTCAGAGAGCCATTGCTCGCCCAAGTCTCGCGCGCCTCCGCCGCTGTGCCCACCATCCACATATGCACGCCCCCAAAGCGCCTTTTTCTCAGTGGCGATGGCGTCGATAATCATGTTCCGGACCATCGCGACATCCGGTGCGTCGAGTCGACAGACAAGTAACAACGCTGGATTCCCGAAATCGTTGATCGCGCGAAAACTTTGAAAATATGGGTTCGAGACAAAACCAGAAATCTGAGGCGAGTAGAGACCGAGCAGAGCCAGCTCAGAATCCACCGAAGCGTTGTTGCGCTTCCCAGTTGGCCCGGGCCCTGGTTGATCCCCCGGATAATCCGTGGTGGACCGAATTTTCAGCGGCATACCTTTGATCACGGCCACAAAATGGATCTCACTAGAAGTGATCGCTGGCGGTTTGTCAGTCGATTCACTCAACATCCACCAGTGACGTTGCTTGAAGATTTCCCGGAGCGGACCGGCAATGGTCGTGTTGTACTCTTCGCGGCTGATTTCCTCTTCGGTCGAACAGTTGAGTCCAGCAAGATGGTCGGCGGCGATGCCACGTTGCTCCGCGTAAAATTTTGCAAGCTCAACCGAATCGGGGGCAACTTTGTTGTAGAGAACGATCGTCGATTGCGCCGACGGTTGCTCCGCGCGCGCATCGAGCATGAGCATGAGCACGAGTAAGAGGAAAGATTGACATTTCATTTAAAACTGAGTTCCAATCCGTCGTACGCGATGTGGACGCCAGGAGGCAACCGCGATTCCGCCGACTGCGGAAGTTCATGGGCAATGTGCGTGAAATAAGTTGCGCCCGGCCCTACCCGCGCCGCGACTTCCAGAGCCTGCTTCACGCTGAGATGCGTCGGATGCGGTTTATCGCGCAGGGCGTCGATGATCAAGACTTTTACGCCGGCGATAAGATCGACAATCGCCCTTGGCACCGCGCTGCAGTCGCTCAAGTACGCCACCAGTTTTTGGTCCGCGCGCGCGAAGAGGTAGCCGTTCACGATGGAATCGCCATGGAGCACCGGCAGCGGTGTAATCCACGTCTCGCCTAGTTTGAACGGGCCATCGATCACGTGCGGCTCCGGTTTCAAATAATACGGAACCGGATTGCTCGTCTTGAACGCGAATTGAAACACGCGCTCCAGATCGCGCATGGTTTCGGGCGATGCATAAACCGGCATTGAGCCGCGCGCGTGCGAAAATCGCCGGAGATCATCGAAGCCCATGATGTGATCGGTGTGCGAATGTGTAAAAACGACCGCATCCACACGGCGAATATTCTCGCGGAGCGCCTGTGTTCTGAAATCGGTCCCGGTGTCCACCACAAACGAGCACTCGGGCGTTTCCACATAGATCGAGGAGCGGAGCCGTTGATCCCGCGGGTCCGGCGAGCGGCAGACTTCGCAATCGCAGCCAATCATCGGCACGCCCTGCGACGTGCCGGTGCCAAGAAAGGTGAGCGTGAGTTGTGAGTTGTGAGTTGAGATTGGAATTGGCAAGTTGGAACTCTCAACTCTCAACTAATAACTCTCAACCCTCCTTCCGATGGCTGCCGTTCTGAATCTATTGCGAATTAAGAATCTCGCTCTCGTGGAGGAACTCGAGTGGCAGATGAACCCGGGGTTTATCGCTGTCACGGGCGAAACTGGCGCGGGTAAATCGATCATCATCGGCGCGCTCCAACTTTTGCTCGGCGAGCGCGCGGACAAATCGCTCATTCGCACCGGCGCCGATCTCTGCACGGTAGACGCCGTTTTTACCGGAAACGACCTGCAAAAGCTCAACCTGCAGCTTGTCGAGGCCGGAGTCGAACCCTGCGAGAACGATCTCATCATCAAACGAAGTTTCTCAGCTACCGGCGGCACTCGTCAGTTTATCAACGGTTCGCCAACCACATTGTCGATCTTGAAAAATCTCGGCGACGACCTTGTCGATCTTCATGGGCCGCACGATCATCAATCTTTGCTTTCGCCCGAGAAGCAATTGAGCCTGCTCGATTCGTTCGCGCGCGCAAAGGAACGGCTCGACGAATACCGGAAACAGTACCGGCAATTGCAGACATTGCTCACCGAGCATGCTGCGCTCAACACGGCTGAAACGGCCCGCGAACAGGAGCTTGATCTTCTTCGCCACCAGACCAACGAAATCCGCTCGGCAAATCTGGTCGCCGAGGAAGAACAAGAAATCGAGCAGCGCTACAAACTGGCGAGCAGTAGCAAACGACTGATCGAGCTGGCCAGCGCCGTCGCAAACAAACTTTCCGAAGCAGACGATTCCGTTCTCTCCCAACTCGCGGAAACCCAGCGTCTATTGCGTGAATTGGAAAAGATCGACAGTTCGATCGCGCAATTTTCATCGTCGCACGCCGCTACCGTGGTCGAACTTTCCGAGATCGCACGCGCGCTTTCCACTTATGCAGAAAAGCTCGATCTCGATCCGGAACAGCTCGCCGCGCTCGAACAGCGTGTTTCTCTCTTCGAAACCTTGAAACGCAAATATGGCGGCTCGATCGCGGACGTAATTGCATTCGGAGAACGCGCGGCCGAGCGGATGCGGAAAATCGAAGGACGCGACGCAGAGCTGGAGCGTCTCGCAAAAGAAATTGAGAACGTCCGCGCGCAAATGAACCGGGCCGGCGAGGCGTTGCGCAAACTGCGGGTAAAAGCTGCGCCAAAACTGTCCGACACCATCCGGCGCAACTTGCGCGATCTCGGGTTCCGCCAATCCGAATTTGAAGCAAAATTGACTGCGCTCGACGAACCGCGTTCAAATGGATTCGATTCGGTGGAACTACTTTTCTCGCCAAACCCGGGGGAACCGCTCAAACCGCTTCGCGCCATTGCATCGAGCGGCGAAATCTCACGCCTGATGCTCGCGATCAAATCTGCCATTGCCGCACACGACGCGATCCCGTTGCTCGTGTTCGACGAGATCGACACAAACGTGGGCGGAGAAATCGCGCACGCCGTTGGCGCCAAGATGCAAACATTGGGCCGCGATCATCAAGTGATTTGCATCACGCATCTGCCACAAGTAGCTGCGACTGCCTCTTCGCATTTTGTCGTAACTAAAGAGGTCGTGCATGGACACACGTTTTCGGATTTGCACGAGGTGAGCGGAAAAGCGCGCCGCGAAGAGATTGCGCGTATGCTCGGCGGGAGAAGCGAATCGGCTGTGCAACTCGCAGCCACGCTTTTGAAGGGACCGGTCGAACCACCACGGAGGACACGAAGAGCACGAAGGATCACAGAACGAAACGTTTGATGCCGTTTCGCAGCTTTGTGACGTTGAAATTGATAAGCAAGCCAAGCGGCACCTTGGTGAGTCGCATGGACGTAAGAATTTGGGCTTGATGGATTGGAAGAAGCGTTTCGACGCTTTTGATTTCGACGATGAGATCGCCACTTACGAGCAAATCGATCCGATAGCCGCAATCGAGCAGGAGATCTTTGTAACGAACGGGCAGCGGCAACTCCATCTGAAACGGAATGCGCGCGTGCGAAAGCTCACAAGCCAGACACTGGTGCTAGGTCGATTCGAGTAGGCCCGGTCCGAGGTTGCGATGAACTTCGATTCGCATCCGATCACGTTTTGCGACAACTCATCAAATTCCATCTTCGTGTTCTTCGTGATCTTCGTGGTGATGAAGAATTCACCCGATTATTTTTTCACCGGACCGACGGGCAGAACAATTTTGCCGTACAATTCATTGAGGACTTGGGCGAGTCCGGCATAAATCGCGGAAAAGCCACAGAAGATTCCTTCGTAACCGGTGAGATGTTTGAAGCCGGGACTTGCACCGGTAAAATCGCCGATGGACAGCATGAAAAAAAGAATCGTCAATGTGCCGAAGACGACTTGCAATGCGCGATTGAGCCGCAAAGTGCCGAGGAACATGACGGCCGTGAACAATCCCCACATCGCCAGATAGGCCGCCATCGCCGTATCATTCGAGGGCGCAGCCCACCCTAATTTTGCCAGAAGAAGCAGCGCAACGAGCGAGAGCCAGAATAAGCCGTAGGAAAGAAACGCGGTAGTGGCAAATGTGTTTCCCTTTCTCCACTCCATGATGCCCGCGACGATTTGTGCAGCGCCGCCATAGCAAATCCCCATCGCCAGAATCATGCTGTTGAGTTCGTAGAAGCCGGCATTGTGCAGATTGAGCAGCACGGTGGTCATGCCAAAGCCAAGAAGCCCGAGCGGAGCGGGATTTCCTGTCGTATCCTTGAGTTGGGTAACCGATTCGTTCATGGCGCGAGTGTGCGAACAAAAAGTTCGATAACGCAATCACAATATCGGCTGGAGTCACGCGCCGGGGACGCGTCTAAGACTGGACGCCGTATAGCGACGTGGCTACAACAGCGAGCGTGCTGAATTATATCTGGCTCGCACTGGTTTTGCTTGCGGTCGCAATCGGCGGCTGGAACGACCGGTTTAAAGAAGTGACTGCAGGGGCCTTCGATGGCGCCAAGACCGCGGTGACGATCGCTCTCGCTCTGATCGGCATCATGGCGTTGTGGCTGGGCGTAATGCGCCTCGCCGAAAAGGCCGGGCTGGTGCAGCGGATTGCGCGCGGCCTGCGGCCCGTCATGCGGCGGCTTTTTCCGGATGTTCCGCCCGAACATCCCGCAATGGGATCGATGGTAATGAACATGGCGGCGAACATGCTCGGTCTTGGCAATGCGGCCACACCGCTCGGTCTGCGCGCGATGCGCGATCTGGAGTCGCTTAATTCCCGGCCGGGCGTGGCGACAAATGCCATGTGCACTTTTCTCGCGATTAACACCAGCTCCGTGCAGCTAATTCCGGCGACCGCGATCGCGATTTTGGCTGCGTCCGGATCGACAAGGCCGACGGCAATTGTCGGGACGGCGCTTCTCGCGACGCTTTGCGCGGCCAGTGTGGCGATCATTTCGGTGAAACTTCTTGAGAAATTGCCGGTGTTTCGTGTTTCATCCTCGGATCAAAGAACCAGAATCGAACAAGATTCTGAGAAAAGGGAAATTAAGCAAGAAACCGGGATCAACGATCCCGGCTGCACCAGCAGCGTCGCAACGGAACCGCCGAAGCGATTGTCGATCTTGGGCTTGATCGCGCTGATCGGACTGGTTGCTTTTTTCATTCTGCTTTTTGTCCGGATGGTGGCGCCAAATTTGTTTGGTATTTCCGTGACGCAAGAAGCGGCGGCGCAGAATTTTTTTGTCCGCAGCGTAAACGCGTTGTCGATCCTGGCGATCCCGTTTCTGCTCAGCTTCTTTCCACTCTACGCCGCGGCACGCGGCGTAAAAGTCTATGACGAGTTTGTCGAGGGCGCGAAAGAAGGGTTCGGCGTGATTCTGAAAATCATTCCGTTCCTGGTAACCATGCTTGTCGCGATTGGGATGTTTAAAGGCGCCGGCGGAATCGATCTGCTCAGCCAGATGCTCTCGCCGATTTTGACGCCGTTACATTTTCCGACCGATCTTCTGCCGCTTGCGCTAATGCGACCGCTGAGCGGTAGCGGAACGCTCGCTTTGCTCACAGACATTGTCCATCGACTCGGGCCGGACAACATCGTCAGTCTCACCGCAGCGACAATTTATGGGAGCACCGAGACGACGTTTTATGTCGCGGCCGTTTATTTCGGGGCCGTTGGAATTAAACAGACGCGTCACGCCATCCCGGCAGGTTTGCTGGCCGATCTGACTGGTGTGATCGCTTCCGTGATAATCTGCCGGGCGGTGCTCGGATGACCTTGTAGCCACGGCCCTGCGGGGCCGTCCAACCCGCGAAGCGCCGCATGCGCGTGGCTCCAGCAAAACCGACAATACACGGACGGCCTGAATTTTTCCCTCGCCAGCCGCTAAACTAATTATCTATCGTGCGATTTTGCCGAAAATGATTCAGCGCGATTATCTCATCATTGGCAGCGGCATCGGCGGAGCGAGCGCGTGCGAAGGAATTCGCCGCCACGACAAACGAGGTTCCATTACACTCGTCGGCGCCGAAGTTTTTCCTCCTTACAAGCGGTGGATTCTCTCGAAGAGTTTTCTGCGCGACAAGAATTCGCAGCTGAAAAAATTGCAGGAACCGGATGAACACTGGTATATGGCACACAAAGTCGAGACGCGTTTCGGCACGGTCGTAACGCAGTTCAATATCGAGCGACGCGTGGCTGTGCTTGCGAACGGCGAAAGCATCGAGTTCAACAAAGCCTGCCTGGCGATGGGCAGCCGGCCGGTGCGGCCGCCGGTCGCGGGAGTCACTCTAGGTAATGTGATCTATCTGCGAACGCTTCGGGATGCGCTGGCATTAAAAGAAATGGCGAGCCTGGAGAAAACCGTCATGGTCGTAGGCGGCGGCCTGCTCGCATGTGAGGCGGCAGCGAGTTTGCGAATGATGAAATTGAAGGTCGGCCTCATGCACCGCGACACTTATCTGTTGAACCGCTATCTCGATTCTGAAACAGCTGTGTGGCTCACGGATTATTTTGCGAAACACGGAGTAGCAATGGCGATGGGCGAGAGTCTCAACGGCTTTGAGGGCAAAACTGTCCTGCGCAATATCCAGACAAAAAGCGGCAACCGGTTCCCGGTGGGCCTCGCCGTCGTCGCCTGTGGCGCAGAACCGAATCTCGACCTGGTTCGCAACACGCCGCTCGCCGGACCCCATGGATCGCCGGTCACGGATTATCTCGAGACGGAAGAAAAGGGAATTTACGCGATTGGCGACCTGGCATTTTATCCAGATCGAATAATGGGCGGCATGCGGCGCCAGACGCACTGGGAGAACGCACAAAAACAAGGCCTGATCGCAGGCGCGAACATGACTGGCAAGAAGCGCATCCGCTACGAGCAGGTTCCCTATTTCTGGACGGAAATATTCGACTTGCATATCCATTTTGTCGGTGACTTCAGCATGCTGCCGACCCGTATCGAGCTTCACGGTACATACGCGAAGAAAAAATTTGTCGTGCATTATTATCAGGGGGAAAAACTGCGCGGCATTCTGCTTTGCCAGCAACCGCCCCGCGAGGTGGAATCAGCCAAGACCCAGTTGCGCCACGCCCTCGGCAAATGAGTCAGACTAGCTCAACCTCGATGCAACGAACCGCTGGCAACGGGAGCCCCGGCGCGATAAAGTTGTCTGCGATGGGTCTGACAAATCAAAAACTCGTCGTAAAGGAAAGCCGGCGCGCCCGGCGCAAAGCCACGGTCAATTTCTTGATCGATTCGGGTGCGGTGTACAGCCTGGTTCCGAGTCCAACATTGAAGAAACTCGGTGTGCGCCCGCACCGCCAGGTGGATTTCTCATTGACCGACGGGAGGACCATTCGGCGCCGGGTTGGCGATGCTTATTTCGAATTGCAGGGCGAAGGCGGCGCTTCACCGGTGATCTTTGGCGAAGAAGGCAACAAACCGGTGCTGGGCGCGACTACCCTTGAGAGTATCGGGCTGATTCTCGATCCATTCAAACGCCGTTTGATTCCAATGCGCATGTTGCTGGTTTAGGCAGCGTCGTCCTTCAGCCCGGAAAACTCTCGGAGTTAATAGGCGTCCGCTGGGATTTCCAGCGCGGAATTGCTCACGCGCACGAGCTTCCAATCCCAGGGTTTGCCGGAGCCGCGATGCCATTCGAGTTCGAAAGGCCTTGGCAGCGAATTGACCCGCTCCTTGAGCAGCTCCATGACTTCGCTTTGGCTGCCATCGACCCAAATTCTGCCCGACCATTGAGCGCGGCGCTGTTGGCACTGCACGCTCACGCTCAATGCGGTGATCCTAAGACCGCGCACATATCGGAAGCCTTCGTGCATACGCTCCAGAACACGTGGCCGATCGTCGTCCCATTGATCATGATAATCGCTGGCTATGAAATTGCCTGCCGCCGTCCAGTCCTTGTGTTCGATCGCATGAAGGAAGTTTTCGGTGTGGCGCTTGACCTGACGCTCAGGCCGCCAGAGCCAGAGAAGAAACAGCCCGACGCAAACCGCAACGGCAAGACCGCCATAAAATCCTCCACGCAACGAAATCGGCACCGTTTGCGAATTTATTCTTTCCCGCAGATAACGCCACCTCAGCCTGCTGGGTAAGTCGGTGGCGAATAAACATTAAAAGTCACAGCCCGCTTCTGCGTCCGATTCGTGAAGCGATGTTTCGCGCCGGCTGGAATCATTATCACGTCGCCCTTTCTCAAGGTCGTTCGTTCATCGTCTACTTCGCCATTGAGTTCGCCTTCCAGCATTAGCAAAACCTGATCGCTTTTCTCATGTGCCTCGGCTTTTTGGCCGGTCGATTGACCCGGCGCGAGCGTCATCATTGCGGTCTGGCTCCGCCCGCTGGTTTGTAAAACTTCAAACCAATCTTTCGCCTTCTCGATGTTCGTTACGTTCATGCGTCGAATCTACCAGTGGATCGCACCGATTTCGTACATCAGTTGCATTTTTGTCCGCGCCAGCCCGCGCGATTTGAAAAGGGATAAACGTGCATTCACAGCCTTCGATCCGCCTCGCTGAGAGGAATGATGCGATCGGCATTGTCGGTTGAAGGGAGATCGCGATTAGAAGCCTGGAGCACGTTAAAAGCTTGGCTTGGTCCCGGTACGTCAAGTACAACGCGGCTACTATGATGACGCTTATCTCAATTCTTTGCTTTACCGTCATCTCCTGGGCGACCGCGGCCGCGCAAGATGGTGTGAAGGTCGCAACGGAAAATTAGAAGGTTCTGCTAGATAACACCCACGTACGCGTCGTGGATTTCACTCTCAAACCAGGGCAGAAAAACCCAATGGTATCGCGTCCAAATCGCGTTATTTATGCGATCACGCCTGCCATTGGCAAGCTCACTGGATCGGACGGAAAGATGGACAGGAAGGCCGCCGAAGCGTGGTGGGCGGATGCCGAGTCACTTGCCGTTGAGAATACTGGGCAGGCGGAGATCCACACCGTGGTCGTCGAACTAAAGCAATAAGCCGCGTTCGACATCGCCGCTCAAAATCCAAAATCCGAATCTGCCCTGAGCGAAAGCTCGCGCGGCTATCCGCATCATTGATTGCCTCATCTTTTGCCAAAAAAACAGGCTGGATGTGGGACCTTTCGAGTGGTCGCGAAGGTGCCCTCGCCTTCGCGAATTTCGGATAATTCGCCTCTAACCGGCGTCGCGCGCGTACCAATCCACTTTACGCGTCACGTACATCACGATCGCAAGGACAACGAAGAGCGCGATTGCGCCCATGAGCAAGGCATAATCCTGCTGCCGTAAAGTGATGTAAAGAAACGTGTAAACGCCCGCGAGTCCCGCACCGATCATCAGCGTGCGCACGCCGCCGCCGAGGAAAAACCGGCAATACCACGTAATCAACAGAGTCGATGCAACAGACGCGATCAAATATGCCCAACCAAATCCGATAAATTCCGAAATCGACAGCAGCAGCAAATAAAACAGGCAAAGTGCCGCGCCCACCATCAAATATTGGAACGGATGAATCTTCTGACGCGCTGTCACTTCGAAGAGGAAGAATGTCGTAAATACGAGTACGAGGAAGAGGACGCCGTACTTGATCGAGCGCTCGACATAGCGATACGCGTCCAGGATCGACAAGAAATTCGCGCCGAATCTTGAGTTCGTTACCGACTGAACATTGAAACGCTCGTTCCCGCCACGACTGGTCCACGACTGCGGATAATCGCGGCCGTAATACGAAACTTTCCAGGTCGCGTTGAAACCGTCCGGCCGCACCGATCGTTCCGCCGGCAGAAACGAGCCGCGAAACGCTGGGTCGGGCCAGTTCGATTTCAATGTCGCTTCGTTTTGTACGCCGAACGGCGCGAAGAACACTCCGTCGCTGCCGTTAAAATCGACCGGAATGGAAAATGTAATTTCGTTCGCGATCGGCTGGTCGCTGCCAAGCGACGCGGTCGCGCCGGTGGTATAACCCGGCACTTGCGATCCCGGCAGCATCCGCCGTTTCGTTCCGCCCCAATCGAGCACGAGTCCTGCGCGCGTTCCGCGCAGATCGTTCACCGCGATCGTAACGAACGCGTCCTTCCATTGCACATCCTTCAGGTCGATCTTGAGCGGGCCGAAATCGGGCGGCGCAAATTTTCCCGAAAGCGTCACCTGCGTGCGAAACACTGCCGCATCATAAATTCCTCGATGCAACGTCTGCGTCTGCACATTGCCGTCGATCTTGAGCGATTCCGGCAGAAAATACGCGGTTCCGATCGCCGTCTCCTCCACTTCGCGCCGCTCTAGTTTCCCGTCCGGCCCCGGCGTTTCCTTGACCGCTTTGAATTTGTATTGAAACGGGATACCCAGCACCGGCCCGATGACATTCTGTTCTCTCCCCCACGATGAAGTGATATCCGCCACCGCTTCATTCCGCCGCGAAAGCCGATCGCTCAACACGCCGGTAATCATTACCAGCGGAATCAACAACACCAGTACCAGGGCGCCGACTCCGAGCAACTTGATAATCGTGCTCTGCCGCCGGCCAAACGATGGCTGCGACTTCGGCAACGGTGGCGGCGCTTGTATTTCTGCCATGCCGGCAGCTTGAATGAGCTGATTCGGTTAGGCAACAAAACTTGTTTGGTGACCGCTCATTGCCGCGGAGCTAGAGGGGGAACAGATGTCTCCACATCGAACTCGTAGAACCCTAGCAAGCCAAGGGCAATTGTCCTATTCTTGGCCAAAATGGCTGGCCTTTTCAGGCGTCCGCGAACGGAGGCAAGCGGATTAGGCGAAATAATTCCGTAAAATATTACGCAGAAATTCCATCAAGATCGACAGCTGAGCCGATGTAGTGTCGGCCGTTTGATCCGCGAAGGATGTAAACCCAAGCCATACAAAAACTGCCAGGGGGGAGAATCGAACTCCCGACCAAGGGCTTATGAGTCCCCTGCTCTACCGCTGAGCTACCCTGGCATCAAACCTTTTACCAACGCCCGGGAATTCCCTCAAAAGTCGATCAACCCCGAATGCGTTCGGGGCTGCTCTACCGCTGAGCGACCCTGGCTGACGGCCAAAAGATTCAATGCCGCGTCCCAACATGTCAACGGCTGGACCTTACTGCTTTGCCTTCGAAATGTACGGCGCGAGATCTTTCTCGCGGCCACGGAGCGCAGCCATGAAGCAGACCCCGTTACGTTCCGTGACTGCGCCAACCCAGCCTTCTTGACGAACACAACGCCACCCGGGAAACCTCAACACGGCGCCGGTCTTGGTGTTTCTTTCTGCTGGAAAAAGAAAGAACTGCATGCGCCTCTCGGCTACCCAGATTTGGGCGATGCGTTGCGACTCATCGTCCTCGAAAACGCGGCAACCAAGCGTGCGAAAATCTGCGAATTCCGCCGGCACGTCGTAGTGTTCCAGTCCATGTTTCAGAAAAAACAAATCGCTCAATGTTCCCGCATCAGTACTGACCGGATCGAGGAGGACCGATCGTGTGGAACCAGCGATCGTCAATAACTTGCGCGCGGTCGTCGATCCCGGAAAATCATTCAGTCGACCAACAAACTGGAAGACAAGAACTCCAGCGATCACGATAAGAGCGATCCCGATCGCGAGAACGGCCGGATTGCGCGCCATTTTCTTCCAAGTCCGTCTCGAATTAGAGATCAGGTCCTTGCTCAAAAACCATTCGGCAGTCTCCGGCGGAATCGGGATGATATGGACCAACGCTGCCATCGCGCGATCGAAACTCTCTTGATTTGTAAATTCGTTCGAGCCGCGTGCCCGGGACACCGCTGAGCGCATGGAACGATCGCGGATTTGCTCCTCGTTGATCGGCGCACAATTCAGAAGAGCCAGTTGCCGACGCGATAATCGCAGCGTTTTCATAGACCCGGCCTTTGCGGAAGCATGGCATCTAGCCAAGCTTGAAATTGTCGCCGTCCCAGCGCCAGTAGACGCGAAAGCTCATTAAGCTTGAGCTCCGTCAAATCAAGAATTTCGCGGTAATCGAATTCATTGAGATAAAAAAGTGCGAG
>Ga0134079_10000288_pt1 | contig 13146 bp, 20 predicted proteins | sample 15_taG_2_FD_119770 | JGI IMG/M metagenome (GOLD analysis project Ga0134079, IMG submission 119770) | Grasslands soil microbial communities from the Angelo Coastal Reserve, California, USA - 15_D_Rain_40cm_2_09182015 | ecosystem: Environmental > Terrestrial > Soil > Grasslands ...
GAAGCTGGACAAAGTGTGGCGACAGTCTAACGGTGCATTCCTGGATGCGTTAAACTGGATTCGAAAGGGCAATGGGCATAAAGCAGTGAAGTTACTGCGCGAGCTGAATGTCGAAGTCGGCACGAAGGTCGACGACAATTTCGACGGTCTGACGATCAAGTCGACGAATCGCGAAGTCGAGCCGGTCAACGAGCGTCGATATGCTCAATTGGTCGGACCTGAGATCTGCGTACGGAATCTCCGGGAAGGAATCCAGAAGACAGAATGGAAACTCATTCCGGAAGAATTGCGCTTGAAGAAGGGTGCCCTGGTAATGGTGCTTGCGAATTCCAAAGAACGCCTGGGCGACAGCTTTGCCTACGTCAACGGGGATCTCGGTCACGTGCAGGATTTCGATTCACGGACAGGACAATTCCAGATCAAGCTGAATCGCAGCGGAATGGTGGTCGGCGTCGACAAGGTGAAGCGGCCGAACAAAGTCAAGACAGACGATGGACGCGTTGTATCGAAAGGCAGCATCGATTACATGCCTTTGCGTCTCGCCTATGCAGCGACAGCACACAAGACGCAGGGGCTCACCCTGGACCGTGTTCAGGTCGACGTGCGTGGGAAGTTCTTCGAGAATCCGGGAATGGTCTACGTTGCGCTGTCGCGCTGCAGGACTCCGGAAGGCTTGCGTATCGTGGGCTCACGCGAGCTGCTCGCGCATCGCACGGTTGTCGATCCACGCATCACAAAGTGGTTGTGAGCGTGGGACCTGATCTGTCCCTTATAAGGTTTTCGTCAAGGGTATGGGGTTTTGACGGCAACTTCCAATTGACAGCAAACAAGTTGCGGAATAGATTACCCTCATTAAAGTTATTCAGTTTTCGTTCTTCGTGTTGCTTCTGATGCGGCTATTCCGGCGAAAACTGAATGCATGATGTGAACATCAATAAGGGAAAGGATACAAGAAATGTTAGAGGCTGTTCAGACAGCAAAAATCACCATGCGAGAAGAGCTGCTCAAGTTGCGTGCTCAAATCGACAACAGTCTGAGCGCACTTGACGCGCTGCCAATCTTTATGGATTTGCCGAGTGCGGCGGGTGCAGCAGCGACAACGGTTACGGGCATTATTGCGAATGCAAAGCCGGAAACGATTGCGCCAAAGAAGGTGAGCCTGAAGGGCAGGACACAGGCAGAGGCGACCGTACTGGCTGCCGCACACATCAATCAACCGGCGTTTGAGTTTAACGATATACTCACACAGCTCAACACGATGGGTTTCAAGGTTCTTGACACGTCATTACGGTCCGCGTTCAAGACACTCGTCAAACGGGATCAGCTCAATGTCGTACCGGGGACTGAAAATCAGCGACCACTGAAATATAAACTGACAGACCGGGGCAAAGAACTAGCACAGACGTTGCGGTAATTGCTATCCGGAGTTTTTCGGGAAATCTCCTAGGTAATATTCGGAAGGAATCGGCGAAGATGCGAATCACAGCTTGTACGAATTGTTCCACAAAGCATCCTTTCTTCAAATTTTCTAAAGAAGTTTGCGGAAAGTGTGGCAAGTGTGGAACATTGATAGTGGTGCCGCTTCGCCGATTTGCCTTCCGAACCGATCAGGATGTGATTCTTGCTTCTTTCAATGAGCGTCAAACGATGAGCAGACAGGTGCTATTCCGCCGTGTCAGCTATCGTGTGGGCGATTCTTCACGATTTGAAAACATTTTGGGTCAGATGTTGGACAGGCGACTTATCGCTCACGAGAGCACAGTAAAAGATGGTGCCAGCAGGAAACGTGTCAGCTCGCAATACGTGATCACCGAGGCAGGGATGCTACGACTGATCGGTATTGTTGAAGAGGGAGCACCGGAAGCGCGTCCTGGTAGGACATACAGGGCGCACTCCGGGCACAGACTGAAACTCAACTTGGATTTGGAACACGATCACTCCGATTAAATTCCACGCTGGGATCGAAGAAACAAAACAACTGCTGAGACTTGATATGAAGAGTGAGAATGATACCGAATTAGAGGTAACGACAGTGACCAAAAACGCCCTAAAGCGGACCGCTCGTCCGCTGCAGAAAGAATACGACGTCACCGACCGAGTAAAGACCACGGTATATCTGCCGATTGAACTCCATCGACGCATTCTGTATTACAAGGCCGACAAGCATCCAACGACGACGTATGGACGAAATGACGTGATCGTTGAAGCGTTGGAATTCTTTCTGACCGCGATGAAAAGGTAGCAAAGATAACTTTTCATGAACTTCTTCCCCCATTCCTTTCGTGTTCCAGCAAACCCATCAATTCTGACTCTCTCATGACTCAATCGATGTTGCATTTAGCCTATTGACAAACAGGCGGGCAACGTGACAAGTCACCCGGAACGGCAATTGCTAATTTGATGGCAATTGCCGTACTCTTCCTGTATGGGATACCAGGAGTTTTACGAGGACACTCTTCCCACGGAGGAACGTTTAGAACAGCCGGTTCTGGAATCCGACGACGATTTGCACCGGCTGATCGAATGCTTTTCGGCGAAAAACTGCCGGGAATACGTCGCGAGCCTGCCGGTCGATGAAGTCAAAGATCTGCTGGTGACATTAGATGTGGTCCGGCATGCCTGCATCAACCGTCTGGAACTTGAATTCAATGCCCAGGAGCCCCACCATGAGCAAACGACGACGCAGCGGACGGCTTCCAGGTCCACCTTACGTGTCGTCCCCCCACGGAATGCCACAGCACGGCGGCAACAGCCGTCTCAACCAAGCCCCCAACCCGCACAAACACAATCCGACGAACCGAAAGAGCGGCAGCTCGACGTCCACGAGACTGCGAAGATAATCGGCTACAGCGAGAAATGGATCTACACGAACGCGAAGAACCTTCCGTTCGCATGGAAGCTGCCGAATGGGCAGTGGCGATTCTCCGCGCAAGGCGTCCAGGAATGGCTGGATAAGATGCGGGCGCAATCGTCAGGTCGACAGCAAGATTGACAGCGATGCATAATTGCCGTTGACAGACCGTTCGGGTTTTGTGCACAATGCCCCTAGATCGGGAGACAAAAAGGGGGACATAAAAGTGGCAAAGCAGCGAGAAAAAAGACGCGGTGAGGGCGGTGTATATCCGCGTGGTCAATGGATGTGGATTCGTTATTACTATCCTGCAGGTGTGCGGCGTCGCGAGCCAGTCGGCAAACAACAGGATTGCGGTGCACCGGTTGCGTCCGACGACAAGCAGGCGGAAAAGAAAGCCGAAGCGTACCTGGACGCGGTGCGAAAGAAGATCGGTGCCGCTCAGCTTGGGCATGCGGCTTTCGTCGGCGCGAGCGAGCAGAAAGTACTCGTGAACGAGATCTTGACCGAGCTGATTCAGAAGAAGGAAGGGGATCGGCTGTCGGATCGTCCGGAGCTGTATCGCGTGCTGCGCGACAATCCGGAAGCGCGGATTCTGCGTCCTGCATTTTATAGCGACGTCAAGCGAGCTGCGGAATGGTTCGGCGAAATGCGAGCAATCGATCTGACCGATAAGTTTTGGACAAATTGGAAGCGGCAGACCGCACCGGTTCTGCTCGATACGTATGAACCATCGAGCATCAATCGAGCGTTGGAAATTATTCGCACGGCATTGAATGTCGCAAAGCAGCAAAAGAAGATTGCCGACATTCCAGGCAGTGTCTCGGATGTGCTCTTTGATGAATCGGGGAACGTGCGTGAAGGGTTCTTCGAGCCGGACGAATATCGGCGGCTGCTCGAAGCAGCAAACGAAGTCGCTGCCGATATGGCGGACTTCTTCACCTTCGGCTATCTCACGGGATGGCGGTCGGGCAGCGTGAAAGCGTTGAAGTGGGAAACGGTCAACATGCAAACGCATGTGTTGGTGCTGCCGAAGAAGGATGAAAAGACCGGGCACAAGAACGTCATGCCATTGGGGAACGATGGCGACGATCTGTGGGATCTGATCAAACGTCGGTGGACAGCACGTCGATATATGCGGCCGGATGGCGTGGAAGCGGTGTCCGAGTACATATTTCACCGTAGTGGTGAGCCGATTGTCGACTATCGGGATGCCTGGGACCGAGCCTGTACTAAGGCGGAACTCTTAATACTAAAGAGGGATGGCGCGGGCAATCCGATCACGACTATTATTGACGGCGTTGAGACAAACGTGATGCAGCCATCAAAGCTGTTTCACGACTTTCGCCGCACAGCAGCCAGGGACATGATTCAGGCGGGTGTATCGAAGGACGTCGCGAAAGCGATTACGGGGCACCGGACCGATCACATGTTCGACCGCTACAACATCATCGTGAACGAGCAGAAGGTCGACGCGATTCGGTTACGGACTGCCGGTCTTCGCGAGAGTCTTGGCAAGATTTCAGGGAAAGGAAAGGGAAAGTAAGTATGAAGGTTTACCGATTTCCGGTCGATGCACAATCGTGCACAATTGAGCACACAATTGAGCACAAAACGAGCACAATCGGCCGGAAATCGGTTCTTGTCAGCACTCCCGCAAAACAGCTTGTCACCACGCAACTTCTTGTAACAAAGCATCTTAACACGGTAGAATAGAAGCATCGGGCGGTTAGCTCAATTGGAAGAGCATTCGGTTTACACCCGAATATAGGCGTATTTCGTCTGTTTAGCACTTCTGGAAAAGTCCCACCTTCGACTGCTTCAAAGCCACGACTGACAAGGATTCCAGCACATTTTCGTCGCTGATGTTCCGAGTTAGTCAGGCAACCTCTACCGCAAACGATTAGGCACAAATTGAGCACAATTTTCATTCCGGCAGGACACGTGTGCCTGGGAGAAGAAATAGCAACATAGATAGAAAGGACAGAAAGCAAACAATGGCAACGACGACGAAAAAGCATGAAGAGACCTGCACCTGTTGCGGGGGAACGGTGAAGCTGGCGGATGTGCCGGTCAAGTTTTGGAGTCTCATTTCAACGAATGCGGGGCTCTTTGCACTCGCCACGGATGGCACCGTATGGGTGTACTGCTCACAGCCGCGATACGGATGGAAGCGCGTAGCGATGACCGATCTTTCAGTGCTGCCGGACAGCTACTCGGATCGTGATCCGAAGAACGTGTCGAGCTATCGCTGATGCGAGTCGTTCGAATAATCACCTACGAAGGGACACCAGAGCAGATCAGGAAGCAGCTCGTCGGACAAGAAGCCGGGATACATGAGCCGTGCCCGACATGTTCATACATGGGAGCGGGCTCGTTGCGTGATGGTCAATACAACCTGCTGACGAAGATCACAGTGGATACGACTGTCGTCGATAAATCGGAGGAAGGCGGACCCTGTTTGCGGCTATGGAAGACCGCAAAGCGACTACGCAAATATTTCATCGCTCCGGATGGAAGCAAGCTCAATCGATGAAAGTTTGGCACGTGAATTGTAATACTCAACGTGATTCCGCGAACACTCAAGCGGATCGATCAAAAAGTTCAAGGATGAACCAAAACATGAAACGCAAGGATGCATTGAAAGAAGCTGTCGAAGCCAGCGTGCTTCGACTCAGGAAAGAAGATCCAACACGCGGCACACGCACTATCGCACAGGCGATGGGTATCTCCCGCAATCGTGTGGTCCGCATTCTTCGTCGGCAGGCACAGCCGGTTCTCACGAGATCGTCGGACGGTCCAGTGCAATACGTAAAGCCGACACCAATTCACGTTCCACAGATTCACGTGTCCAAGCTGCGGAAAAGACCGCAGCGAGTGCACTGCATTATTCCCGATGTTCAGGTTAAGCCGGGTGTGCCGACAGATCACCTGCACTGGATCGGAAATTACATCGCGGAGAAACGGCCGGACGTGATCGTGCAGATCGGCGACTTTGCCGATATGCCGTCACTCTCGTCGTATTCGTTGGGCCAAGCAGAAGCCGAAGGGAATCGGTATGTGAAGGACATTCAGGCTGCGCAAGATGCGATGGATGAGCTAATGCGCCCGATTCGTGCCGTGAAAGGGTACGAGCCGGAAATGATCCTGACGCTGGGCAACCACGAAGATCGCATTGATCGTGAAGCGGAAGCGAATCCACGTTTCATGGGAGCGATTTCAACGGACGACCTGCGATACGCAGAATGGGGTTGGAATGTTAAGCCCTTCCTGCAGGTCGTCCGGATCGATGGCTGGGAGTACTCGCATTATTTCGTCAGTGGTGCGATGGGACGTCCAGTATCGAGCGCAGCGGTCTTGCTGCGCGAGCGACAGCGCAGTGCTGTCATGGGTCACGTCCAATACACGGATATCGCGTTCCACAAGCGAACCGGCAACATCGGAATCTTCTGCGGTATCTGTTATCAGCATGACGAAAAATATCTCACGCCACAGGGCAACACCACACGCAGGCAGATCGTTATGCTGCACGAAGTGCACGACGGTGTCGGTGATCCGATGCTCGTCTCTCTCGCCTTCCTGAAAGAGAGGTACTCGTGAACTTCTTATTCGAAGTGTTCTGGTTCGTACTGAGCATGTTTCACTTTTTTGTTTCAGGGGATCAGACGCAAGCAATGCTCTGCCTGATCATGAGCACGTTGTTCATGGTGCTGAGAAGACAACAATGAGGGACGTGTGTGTCTGCGGTGAGGAATTGTGGGAGCACGGGCTTACTGCAGACGGATACACGATGCCTTGTGACAACGTGGATATCTGCGGATGTACGGATTACGAAGAGCAGGAAGAAAGGGCAAAGCGAATTTAAGTGGAACAACAAGAGCATCCGCTGATCAAGATTCCGACGATCATCTTCCCGAAGGATTTGTATCGAGCGTTCAAAAAGCAGGCTCGCGCAGCATATCCGCTGGAACATATCGAAGCGGTTGCCGGTCAGTATCAACCGTGGTCCAACACCGTCCACATCCACGCACTGCTGGATATGGCGCATCGCAGGCATCCGGATGGCGGGGGGCTGTCGTTAGTCGAAGAGGAAGACAACGAATACAACGAAATTGAATTCTGCCGGAAGTGGGCAGAAGAGCTGGGCTACATGTTCTTGGGCACGATACACACGCATCCAGGCGACACAACGTGCAAAGCCATGTCGACCACAGATCATTACAACGGGTGGGCGGACCGCGAGCTGATCAGCGGTGTGCTCCACCTGTACAAAGTCGGACAAGAGCCGACCGGAAATCACAAAGATCACAGACGATGGTATTCCCGCCTAGCGTGGTGGATTCCACAGCGAGAGATTCAGACCGTGTTCGTATAGCCGGTTCACTCGAACTATAGGCAAATTGTAAAAAACCACAAACAAATCAGACAGGAGAAGTGTGCCCAAAATGAAGATTAGTGATCCACAAGTACAAACCGAATTAGATGTGCTGCTTGCATACATCGCGAGTGCCATCGACGCCAATATGCGCAGCGCACAGGCGTTCAACTGCTATCCGATCGAAATCGAAGCAGAGTCGGACTTCGCCGACGTGCTGTTTGAAATGCTCAATCTGTTTCTGACGTCACAACAGATGCCCGTCGACGGCTACGCGAAGCGCGTGTTCATGATGGTGCGCGTGCTCAGCGTGATGCACTGTTCGTCACTTGGCGTGTTGAAGAAGCTCGTTGAGACGGTGAAGGCAACGGGCGAAGACATGACCGACGCGGAATTTAGTAGCTTGCGGCGGATGGTGCACGAGCTGTGAGCACCATCGAACAAACGCAACCAGAGACAGAGAAAGTATACGAGCCGATGACCACGCTGCTGTGGCGCACGGTGCTGAGCAGTCTGCCCGCGAATGCGGTTGTGCTCGACATTGGCGCAGGTGACGGACATTTCACCGGCATTGCGCAAGAACGCGGACTGGACGTCTTTGCTTTCGAGCCGCGACTCAGTCTCACCATTAAGCACGCTGGAAGCAACGTCACCGTCGTACGTGCGGCCGTGAGCAACCGAGACGATAAAGCACCACTGTTCCATACGCCATTTCGCAAGTACTCCGCAACGTTGATCAAAGACAACAAAGAGAACCATTCCCACTTCGTCCAGGTCGATACGTTGCGCCTGGACACGTATCTGTGGGGTTGTAAGCAGGTCGCTGCAATCAAGTTCGATATCGAGGGAGCAGAAGCACTGGCAATCGAGGGAGCCAGGACGCTGATCGGTAGGAATCGGCCGACCATGTTCGTCGAAGTGCTCAATGACCGACACGGGCAGGATATCGAAGAAGCCTTACCGATTAGATGCGAGTACTACCGCATCTACGAAGATGAGATGCGGATCGAGAAACAAACCAATCTGACGGTCGGCGAGCAGTGGGGCAATTTTATGTTGCTTCCGGTTTACGGCCGAATCGGATTCACCTACGCAACTGAAAGGACCAAGGATGGATACGCCATTGAATAAAGGACTCAAAGAAGACTTCACCACAGCGAGAAACGATCTCGAACGAGATATTCAGCGATTGCTGAATGAGCGGATCTACGAGGATCACGCGGGACACAAGCTGACGTTCGCGGAGTTTCTGATTTTCAAGAATCGCGCATACGGCAACTCGTTTACGACTGCGCCCAGGATGCTTGAGTTTCTGTTTCCGGACGGGATCAGAGTCGATCAGTACGGTGATCTCATGTACATCGTGCGCGTGCTCGATAAGCTAAAGCGGATTGCAGAAGCGAATGATCCGTTCGGCGAGAATCCAGCCAGCGATATCAAAGGCTACAGCGTGCTGCAGGAAGCTGTCGCGAACCTGAAGCGGGCACATCTTGAGGATCAGCGACAGCAGGCGGACCTGGAAAGACAGCTCGAAGAGAGCGTCGCGAAGCACAACGGTGACCGTGATCGAGCTGTGAAGCTGGGTCTCACCAAAGAATAGATGCCAGCAAACATCACACTTACGCCACAGGCGTTAAAAGGTCGGCCGGTCTGGATCAAAGTCTGTGGTACGGAGCACTACCTGTTCCTGCAGGATGTACGTCACCTGATGAAGAAAGTCGAGTATCAGGAACGCATCAAGGTCGAGCATCCAGACAAACACATGCAGCGGACGGCTGCGCAACGTCGCAAGCAAGACAAGAGGTTTCGCAGCCTGCTGCAACATTATCGATGGTGGGAGAAACGGCAGGATTACGAGTACCGGCAGATCGGTATCGCCCCACCCGCATTGAAAGACTTTTCACCATTATTGAATCTGAGGGGGACGGAATGAGCTGTATCCATTGCGCACACTGCAAACGTGTGCGAGCGAAAACACGAGCACAGAAAGCAGAAGTGCGGCGTACCGCAGAGACGCAGAAATTGCAGCGTCGGTTGTCACGGGAACGTAATCGGGAGATTCGTCGAGTGCTTCGAGAAGATAGCGTGCGAGCCCGACAAACAGAATGGGCGATCAACCTATGACAATGCTTCAACCGGCCGTGAAGTATTTCGAGTCGCACATCACTATTGAGCCAGTCTTCGGCAGGCAGCTCGCACGGTTTAAGTACATCACGTCTATGTACGACTTCAAAGCAGCCGATTTGCTTCTGCTGACAGATAGAGACGCGACGCCAAAGCGGTCTGACAAGGACACATTCTGTACAGGCCGCAGTGTAGATTTTCAGATTATCGACAAGCGAATGCGGCTGCTTGTAGATGCGCTGAAAGCATTTGGCTTTCAGGTGTGGCGATACAAGATCGAAGCGGTCCTGGTAGATGAAAGACTGAAGCCGTGAGCGAGTCAAATAAGGTAGGCGTCTACGAACGCGTCGACGTCCACGGGCATATGGCTTACAAGCGGATCTACAAGACGACAATCGGACCGTTCAATGTGAACACACTCGACGGCCTGCCGAAACACGACTACCTCAAGGAAGACACCTTCAAGGTGTGGATTCGTCCTTTGGTCGGTGACAAGATCGGATTCGTCTGGACAGAATCCGCTAATGGCTCCGACTATGCAGTCGTAGAGAATGTGCCAGTGTCCGCACTCTACAACTCTCAGCAGATCTCCGATCAGTCCGAATAGTTTGGCATCCAAACTGTAATACTCAAGCATGTTCTGTTGGTCATTTAAAATCCTTCTTTAGAAATCGGGGTGGTGAGCAGTATTAGCCACTCCGTTCTTTTTCTCTGAGGACGAGCAACTTGACAGAAATCATATTAAAGAAACCGAAAGCGACCGGCAGCGTGTACTTCATGGAAGAGCTGACTGCCAAGTCCACGACGGACGAACAAGCTGCCATCGCTGAGGTACAAAAGCTGCGGGCTCGACGGCAGATTGCGGTCGAGCAGCACGCAGCGAAACTCAGGAAGAAAGCCGAAGCGAAGGAACGTTCCGGCAGCAGACGGCGCAAGAAAGCCGAACCAATCAAGGAAGTCGAGATACCTGTATATGACGAGAATAGTCCTGCCCAATTCACTGGATTGGGACAGCAAGCCGATACCGCAGGGCGCGGCAGCAACGATTAACACACCAAGGTTACCGGACGTCGAGATCTACACGTGGTCGGCACTGCAGGTCTTTCTATCGTGTCACCAAAAGTACAACTACCGGATGGAAATGCTGCTGGAACCAAAGCATCGTTCTTCTGCACTGTCATTCGGTTCATCTGTCCACGAAGCATTAGCCGCATGGTACGAACCAACGCTGTGGCGCGACGCTCGACTGAATCCACGCGAAGTGCATCCGAGCATTCGGGATGAGTGGGAAGAACGCAAGCTGCGGGCTCTGAGCGCGTTCGAAAAGAAAGCATATGAGCTGCGACTCACCGAAAGCATCGAGGATGGCGGCAAACGCAGCATCGAGCGGGGCATTGAGATCTTGACCGCCTACTTCGACGACAAGTATCCATACGAGGATTTCATCGTCGAGAACGTCGAGCTGCCGTTTATCTGCGAAGTGACCGATCTTGATCCTCCGTTCATCTACGGGGGCACGATCGACGGGCTCATTCGAAAGCAGGGCAAGCTGGGCGGCATGGAGCACAAGACGGTCAGCAGGCTCGACCGCAGTTACCTGGAATCGTTCAGACCAAACCATCAAGTAACCGGCTATTGCTACGCGCTGAGCGAGTACGTCTCTGAACCGGTCTTCGGCTTCCTGCTGAATCTGGTGCACGTCGTCAAGGAAAAGACCACGTTCATACGCCTGGAAACGAAGCGTACGCCGGAAGAGATTCAGGGATTCAAGCGGCAGATTATCGAGATCGTGAAAGAGATCCGTCGCTGTCGAGAGAGCGGTGTGTGGACACAGAACGCACCGGAAGCATGCAAGGCGTACGGCGGATGCTCATATAGCGTGCTGTGCAACGTAGAGTCACGGTACTTCCAGAACTTTGTTGATTTCAACTACACACGGGAGATACCGGGCGACATGACCTTCATGGAAAAGCTGAGCGATCCTACGGAAGTAGATCGAATGTTAGAACAAGGATTGAGAGGACTAAAGTAAATGAGCGATTTAACAAAGACCACTCTAATTGAGCAAGAACAATTGGAACCTGCACAGATCGATGGAATTGAACATTTGGATGTGCCAGTCAGATTTGTACAGATTACGACGTCAAATGCCGTCGGTGGGCCGATCCTGCTTGCTTTGGATCGGAATGGCGTGATCTGGCGGCGTTCGATATTTGCGCACGACGAGTCGCGATCGGAGTCGGAGTGGAGCATTGTAAGCCCGCCGTTAGTAGATGTGCTGGAAAGTGGTCGGCAAGACCTGTCTGGATATACTTCGATCAGACACTCTGAGCTTTTGGCATCCAAACTGTAATAGTCAAGCACGTCTGGTAAAACAGAAAGCAAACGAAAGGTCACAAGGTAAACACAGCAAACATGGCAAGAAAGAAAACACAACCGACAAACATCATCCACAGCGAGTTCTCTGTGCTCATTAACGGCGGAGATCTTAGGGCGGGCACCGACTACACCGAGCAAATCGCAGATGCGAAGCGCGGACTCGTCGGCATCCAAGAGCTGATCGGACGGATGCAGAATGCGCAATCGCGCATCACTGGCAGCAGCAACGTGACGAACATTCGGACAACTCGGTCCAGGAAAGCGACCACGCCTGTTACTCCGGTAATGAGCGTACCGAGTGAGTCAACCGCAAACGCGGGAGTCGTCGAGCAGCAAGCGCAGTCCGCGCAAGCGTAAGCCGACACTCGAAGAATTCAACGCTGCGGTCGAGCGGTACTATCCCCGTATCGTTCTCTACTGTGGCAAAAACACAAACTGGCACGATGATCACGCAGATCTAGCCCAGCAAGTGTTTCTGAAAGCCCGTCGAGCATTTCATAAGTTTGAAGGTCGCTCGACACTGTACACATGGTTTCACACGATTGCGACGAATCTCGTCATTGACTGGCGACGCAAGCAAAAGCAAGTTGCCAGTATCCCAATCGACAGCCATGAGTTTGCGCGTAGTTCAAGCGAAGGCGGTGAAGATTCTACACAGATCTTCGACGAATGCGCGATGGCTTATGCCGATCTCAAAACGCTAAGTGAAGCGAGTAGCTTCGCCGCTATTGGCGATCCAATGCGGATCGTTCTGTCACGAGAAATCAGAGAGATTGTCGAACAGGCACTCGATGAGATGACAGACAAAGAGCGGGAAGCGTACGAGCTGCAGGTTGAAGATGGCAAGAGCACGAGAGACGTCGCCGAGCTGTTAGGCGTGGAAGAGCAGACCGTACGCAATCGGCTGCACTTAGCACGTAAACGTATCCGGCGAAAGCTGCTGGAAGCAGGCATTTCGCATTGACAGTTTGGCCGTTCTGCGTAAAACGGCCGACTCAATACAGCCAAGGAAGGCAACTGATTTGAAACTATCACATGTCACATCGCGCTATCGAAAGATCTTCCTGTGTGGATCGGCAGGAAACGGAAAGACGGTCGGTGCTGCCAGCTTTCCAGGGTCAACGTATTGGTTCGACTTCGACGACGGCCTCGAATCGATTCAGACCTACTACGGGAAGGTCGATCCGTCGCGCATTGAAGCAATCGATTACGACACGTACAACGATCCGATTCCAGAGAAACCGATTGCGTACAAAGCATTCGAGAAGAAGGTCACCGAGTTTCAAGAGTACGTTAAGAAGCATGGCCGGATGCCATTCGACAATATCGTGCTCGACTCGTTGACGACGTTGCAGACCTGCTTGACTCACTACATCAAGGTGAGCAATCCAGACTCAGGCAAGCGAGTGTTCGGGAA
>Ga0134079_10000289_pt1 | contig 13124 bp, 10 predicted proteins | sample 15_taG_2_FD_119770 | JGI IMG/M metagenome (GOLD analysis project Ga0134079, IMG submission 119770) | Grasslands soil microbial communities from the Angelo Coastal Reserve, California, USA - 15_D_Rain_40cm_2_09182015 | ecosystem: Environmental > Terrestrial > Soil > Grasslands ...
GCGGATGGGCAAGGAGCAGGAAGCGATCGCGCGTGCCGGTGGCGGCGCGGCGGCCGACGAGGTGTTGAAAGAGGCCGGCCAGGCCGGGTCAGCCGGTGGCGCTGCGGGCGCCGGCGGCTCCGCTGCGGGCGCCGGAGGCTCTGCGGGGGCCGCAGGCTCCGCGGGCAGCAGCTCGTCGGGTGCCGGCGGTCAGGGCAGCAATGGCTCGCTCGGCGGCGCGAGCATCGGTGCGCCGTCCGGCCCGGGGGCAAGTGGTGGCGGTAACGTCCGCAACGTCGACGCGAGTCCCGACAAGTCCGCCGCGACGGTCCAAGGCTGCAACGACACCGACAAGGTCGCGCGTCAGCTCTGCGAGGCGGCGACCGCGGAGAACGATCCGTTCCTGCGTGCGTCGCTCTGGGAAGAGTACAACCAATACAAGAAGATCGTTGCGCGCCAATAAGGCGTAACGAAAGATGTCTATGCGCCGGCTCGGGGTAGGGTTAGTAGCGGGGCTGTCGCTGATCGCCGGCTGCACGAGCACCGAAGTGCTCGTCGCGCACTCGGTGCCGCTGCAGAAGAACACCGCGGAGATACCGGAAGCGCAGCTGCTCGACGTCGGCGTGTCCGTGTTCGACTCCGGCGTGCCGGAAGGCGAGGTCGACAAGGACGTGCTCGAGCACCTGATCAAAGAAGGCACGTTCGTGCAGATCCGGCGTAGCGAGGCGCTGTACATGTCCGTGCTGCTGCGCAACACGCTGCAGAAGAGCGACAACTGGGGCACGGTCTGGGTCACGCCGAAGGACTCGAGCGCGGCCGACCTCAGCGTCGACGGCAAGATCCTGCACTCCGACGGCGACTACTTTCAGCTGTACGTCAAGGCCGTCGACGCGACCGGCCACATCTGGATCGACAAGAAATACGAGATGTCGACGGCCGCGGGCGCGTTCAATCGGCAGCGCTATCCGGACCTCGATCCCTACCAGGACGTGTTCAACGAGATCGCGAACGATCTCGCGAAGGCTCGCGGCGCACTGTCCGCGAAGGACACGCAAAACATTCGCAGGGTCGCCGGGCTGCGTTACGCGGCGGACGTGAGCCCCGACGCCTTCGGCAAGTACGTCGTCGAGAACAGGGGACGCTACGAGGCCAACCGCCTGCCGGCCGAAGGCGATCCGATGTACGACCGCACCGAGCGGGTGCGTCAGCGCGAGCGGCTGTTCCTCGACACGCTCGATCAGCACTACGACCAGTTCTACAAGGATGCGACGAAGCCGTACAACGGCTGGCGCGAGAACGCGCGCGCCGAGTCGATCGAGGTCAAGGAGGCGACCAAGACCGCGCATTGGCGCACGGGCATCGGTGTCGCGTCGATCGTCGCGGCAATCGTGTACGGGAGCAACCACGGCGGCGACTTCAAGGAGCGTCTGCTCACCGACACGGGGCTGTACATCGGCATGGACCTGCTGCGCACGAGCCAGGTCCGTAAGCAGGAGATCGAGATCCATCGCTCCCAGCTCGAGGAGCTCAACACGAGCTTCGACGACCAGATCAAGCCCGTCGTCGTCGAAATCCAGGGAACCCAACACCGCCTGACCGGCACCGCGGACGCGCAGTATCAGGAGTGGCGCGACTTGCTGCGGCGGATCTTCATCGAGGAAGGCGGCTTCGTGCCCGAGGAAGTCGCGATCTACGCGGGCGAGCCCGAGCCGTCGGCGCCGCGCCAAGATCCGTTGCCGACCCCGGGTACGCCGACACCGGCCGTCATCGTGGCGCCGCCGGCGGACGGTTCGGCGACGCCCGCCGACTCGGCGCCGGCGAGCGGCGCGCCCGCGAACGTCGCCGCGCCGACCGGGCCCGCGCCGCCCGACGCAGCGCCGGCCGACGCCGCGCCGGCACAGGCCGTTTCCGATGCAGCCGCCAGTGTCTCCAGCGGGGGCTGAGCGCGACGCCGAGCTCGACGTCCCCGATCGTGCGCGTGCGCCGCTGCTGGCCGCGCGGGCGCTCTTCGCCGCTGCCGGTTGGCGCTTCATCGAGCGCGTCGGCGCCGGCTCCACGGCGGAGGTCTGGCACGCGCTCGACCCACGCGGCCGCGACGTCGCTCTGAAACTTCCGCGCGCGGCGCCGCGGCCCGGCGCCGCACTCGCGTCGCTCGCGCGCGAGCACGAGCTGCTCGCGAGCGTCAAGCACCCGCACATCGTCGCGACGCGCGGGCTCGTAGAGCGCGGCGGCGTGTCAGGGCTCGCGCTCGAGTACTTGCCGGGCGGCGACCTCGTCGCGCTCGCGGGCGCGCAGCCCCGCCACTGGCTGCCCGCCGCTCGCGCGCTGCACGCCGCGCTCGCCCATCTGCACGCGCGCGGTTACGCGCATCGCGACGTGAAAGCCCGCAACGTGCTGTTCGACGCGCGCGGCCGCGCCCGGCTCATCGATTTCGCGTCGGCGCTTCCGCTCGGCGCGCATGCGCCGAGCGGCGGCACCACGTCGGCGCACCGTCCGGCGGCGCTGGCCGCTACGGTGACCGCGGCGGAGGACGCGTACGCGTTCGCGGTGCTGCTCTATGAGCTCCTCGCGGGGCGTCTGCCGTACGGCCCGGCCGGCCGCGCGGTGGCACGCGCGCACTCGAGCGCGCCGGTCGCGCCCGAGTGGCCGCTCCCGGGTCGGCCCGGTGCGGACCCGGTCGCGGGCGCGCTCGCGGCGCGCGTGCTCGAGGTGCTCGAGGCCGATGGACGCGCCGCGCCCGGACTGTCCGCGTTCGCGGATGTCTTAGAATCTGCGTCGGAGGCCGATGCTTCGCCGCCGGGGTTCGCCCCGGCTTGACTGCCGAGCACGTCGTGGACTCGAGCCGAGCACAACACGAAGAGACCGTCGTCCCGATCAAGCCGGGCCTGCGCGCCGCGCGCGCGGAGGCCGCCGCGCCCGCGGCGGCGCGGACGGAGGTTCGATCGCGGACGCCGATGTGGCAGTACCTCGCCGGCGGCGTGCTGATCGCCGCGGCCGTGTTCGCGTTCGCGTTGTTCCCGCGCCTCGTCGACCGGTCGCAGGCTCCCAAGCCGGCCGCGGCGACGGCTCCGGCGACGAACGCGGCGCCCGCGGCGCCGGCGCTGTCGCCCGAGGAGCTCGCGGCGCTGAAATCGAAGGCCGAGGGGCTGCTCTCGCAGTTGCTCGCGCAGCAGAGCCAGATCGAGGCGTTGCATGCGGAGTCGTGGGGCGGCGAGCAGTACGCGCGCTACAAACAGCTCGGCGACGGCGGCGACGACGCCTTCCTCGCGAAGGACTTCGCGCAGGCCGTCGCGAAATACACCGACGCGACGACGGCCGGCGCCGAGCTGCTCGCGCGCTCGGCGGACATCGTCAAGCACGCGCTCGCGGCCGGCGAGGAGGCATTCGCGGCCGGCAACTCCGAGGTCGCGATCGCGCAGTACGACATCGTGCTCGGAATCGAGCCCGGCAACGAGGCGGCGAAGGCCGCGCGCGCGCGCGCCGAGCGTCTGCCCGATGTTCTCGCGCTCGTCGCGCGCGGCGACGCGGAGCGCGACGCGGGCGATGCGCAGAAGGCGATGGCGACGTACCGCGAGGCGCTCGCGATCGACCCGCGGTGGGAGCCCGCGAGCCGCGCGCTCGCGGCCGTGACGGCCGGCGTCCGCGACGCCGACTTCGAGACCGCGATGTCGCAGGGATCGAAGGCGCTCGCGGAGCAGAACTACGCGGAGGCGCAGCACATGTTCCGCGCGGCGCTCGCGCTGCGCCCGCAGGCCCGCGAAGCCCAGGACGGCCTCACGCAAGCCGACGAGGGCGTGAAGCTCGGCAAGATCGCGCTGACCCAGGCCCGCGCGCTTGCGTTCGAGCGCCGCGAGCTCTGGGATCAAGCGATCGCGCTATACAAAGACGCGCTCGCCGACGACCCGACGCTCGTGTTCGCGCAGGCGGGCCTCGAACGAGCCACGGCCCGCTCCGACCTCGACGCGAAGCTCAAGAATCTCATCGACAACCCGACGCTGTTGTTCGGCGACACCGTGCTCGCCGACGCGCGCAAGCTCCTCGCCGACGCGCGCGCGCAGCCCGAGCCCGGACCCGTGCTCGGCGACCAGACAACCAAGCTCGAACGCCTCGTGACGCTCGCCGCGACGCCGATCCCCGTCCAGCTCACGTCGGATCAGCACACCGAGATCACCGTCTCTCGCGTCGGCCCGATCGGCTCGTTCCTCTCGAAGGAGCTCCAGCTGCGGCCCGGCACCTACACGGCGATCGGCAGCCGCAACGGCTACCGCGACGTTCGGCAAACTTTCACGGTCCTGCCGGGTCGAACTCTGCCGCCGATCAGTGTGATCTGTAGCGAGCCGATCTGAGCAGGACAGGAGCCATGAGTGCAGGCAGCGACGCGCGCGACTCGATCGTCACGATCGAGCACCTCGGCCGGCGCCGCGCGCTCCGCGCGAGCGAGCTGCCGCTGACCGTCGGCGGCGACGCGGGCGCCGGCTTCCTTATCGATGGGCTCCCCGGTGTGATCCGGATCGGCCGGCTCGGCGGCGTGTTCTTCGTCGAGACGGGTCGCGCCGCGCGCAACCTGCGCGTCGGCGGCGTGCCGGTCGCGGGCACGCGCGAGCTCAAGAACGGCGACGTGATCGCGTTCGACCGCGCGCGCCTGACCTGCCGGATCGCCGAGGACCGGCTCGATCTTCGCGTCGACGTGCTCGTCACCGCGGGCGACACGGCGCCGCCGGATCACTCCGAGGTCGCGAGCGCCGACGCCGACGAGGACGTCGTGAAGCCTGTTTCGTTCAAGCTGCCGCCCCTCGTCGGCGCGCAGGCGAAGCGCGGCCGATGGAACCCGACGAGCACCGCCGCGGCCGCGGTGCTCGCGGCGCTCGCGATCTTCGCGTGGTTCGCGTTCACGGCGAAGTCCGTCGCGCTGAACTTCGATCCCGAGCCCGATTCCGTCACTCTGCCGCGCACGCTGTTCAAGATCCGTTTCGGCGATCACTACCTGCTGCGGCCGGGCTCGCACCGCGTCGCGGCCACGTTGAACGGCTACTACCCGCTCGACACGCAGATCGAGGTCAGCCAGGCGTCGGGCCAGTCGATCGAGCTCAAGCTCACGAAGCTGCCGGGGCTGGTCTCGCTCACGACCGACCCCGCGGCGACCGCGCGCGTGCTGCTCGACGGGATGCCGTTCGGCGAGACGCCGCTCAAGGACGCCGAGATCACGCCGGGCGTGCACCGCTTCGAGCTCTCGGCCGATCGCTATCTCTCGCAGGTCGTCGAGCTCGACGTCCGCGGCGCGCGCGAGCGCCAGTCGCTCATCGCGAAGCTCACGCCGAACTGGGCGCCCGTGTCGCTCGCGACGAAGCCGCCCGGCGCGACGGTGCTCGTCGACGGCGCGCCCGTCGGCGTCGCGCCGCTCGAGATGCAGCTCACGGCCGGCGAACGCCAGATCGAGGCGCGCTTGAACGGCTACAACGCGTGGACCGGCAAGGCGCTCGTGACCGCCGGAACGCCGCTCACGCTGCCCGAGGTCACCCTCGCGCTCGCCGACGGCCGCGTCGAGGTCGTGAGCACCCCGAACGAGGCCAACGCGAGCATCGACGGCGAGTTCCGCGGCCGGACGCCGCTCACGGTCCGGCTCACGCCGGGGCGAACGCACCAGCTCACGCTCACGAAGCCGGGCTACGAGACCGCGACGCGGAGCTTGTCGGTCGCGTCCGACAGCGGCCGCAAGCTCGAGATCGCGCTCACGGCGCAGTACGGCGACGTCGAGGTCGCGAGCAAGCCCGACGGCGCGGACGTCTGGGTCGATGGTGAGCGGCGCGGCGCGACACCGGCGGCGCTCTCGCTGACCGGCGTGAGCCACGAGATCGAGGTCCGTCGCGCGGGCTTCGCAACCGTTACGCAGAAGGTCACGCCCCGGCCGGGTTTCCCGCGGAAGCTCGAGTTCGAGCTCACGGCGCTCGATCAGAATTCCGGCAGCGGCTACCCGACGGTCCGCAAGACGGGGCTCGGTCAAGAGCTCAAGCTGATTCCGTCGGGCCAGTTCACGATGGGCTCCTCGAGGCGCGAGCTCGGCCGGCGCGCGAACGAGGTGCTGCGCCCCGTGCGGCTCACGCGCGCGTTCTATCTCGGCGTCCGCGAGGTCACGAACGCCGAGTTCCGCGCATTCAAACCCGAGCACAACTCGGGCGAGTTCGGCGGCAAGACGCTCGACGATCCCGAGCAGCCGGTCGTCCGCGTGACGCCCGAAGAAGCGATGCAATTCTTGAATTGGCTCAGCATTCGCGACGGGCTGCAGCCCGTCTACGAGGAGCGGCAAGGCCAATGGGTTGCGGTGCGCCCGCTGCGCACGGGTTACCGGCTCCCGACCGAGGCCGAGTGGGAATGGGCCGCGCGCTTCGCGGGCCGCGACTCGGCGTCGGCGCTGCTCTATCCCTGGGGCGCCGAGCTGCCGATACCCGATCGCTCGGGAAACTGGGCCGACATCTCGGCGAACAAAATATTGCCGACGACACTCGTCACCTACAATGACGGCTACCCGGTCAGCGCGCCGGCCGGCACGTTCGAGCCGAACCCCGTCGGCATCCGCGACCTCGGCAGCAACGTCGCCGAGTGGATCCAGGACTACTACATGCTCGACATCACGGAGAACACGAAGTTGATCGAGGATCCGCTCGGTCCGGAAACGGGCCAGATGCACGTCGTGCGCGGCGCGAGCTGGCGCAGCGCGACGGTGTCCGATTTGCGCGTCGCGGCGCGCAACTACGGCTCCGACGCGCGCGAGGACATCGGTTTTCGGATCGCGCGCAATCTCGAATGAGGTGGTGACCATGAATCTCGCACGAATCTTCGCGGTCGTGATCCTGCTCGGTGTGCTCTCGACCGGCTCGTCGGCTCAGGAAACGCAGCAGCCGGCCACGCCGCCGGCCGCGAAGCCCGGCGACGCGCCGCCGAAGCCCGCCGATGCGACGCCGAAGCCCGCCGATGCGACGAAGCCGGCGCCGCAAGGCGCGGCCCGCGAAACGCCGCCGGCGCCGCCGTCCGCGTCGGCCCCGAAGAAGGGCGTCGTCAACGACGGCGAGTTCATCCCGACGCAAGAGATTAACCCCGACGAGGACGTCACGTTCCCCGTCGACATCTGATGAGCTGACGAATGCGCACGCTCGCGATCGAGTTCAACGATGCCGGGATCGCGGTCGCCGACGAGAAGGCCGTGCTCGGCGTCGAGCCCGGCTGCGCGGTCGTCGAGCGCGACAAGATCGTCACCGGCCGCGAGGCGCTCGCGAAGGCGCGGCTGAACCCGCGCCAGGCGAGCAATCGCTTCTGGAACGCGTTGAGCCTCGAGCCGGGGTCGGCCGGGAGCGAGATCGCGCAGAGCGCGGCGGAGCTCGCGTTCGCGCAGCTCGATTCGCTGTGGAAACGCTACGGCGCGGGCGCCGACGACGCGGTGCTCGTCGTGCCGGGGCACATCCGCGGCGAGCAGCTGGGCTTAGGTCTCGGGCTCGCGAACGAGTGCGGCATCGAGGTCCGAGCGATCGTCGCGACCGCGGTCGCCGCGAGCGTGCGGCCGTACCCCGGCCATCAGCTGCTGTACGTCGACGCCGGTCTCTACCGCGTGGCCGCGACGCTCGTCGAGCAGGGCAGCGAGGCGATCGTGGGCTCCGAGCAGAGCGTGATCACGACCGGGCTCGCGAGCCTCAACGAAGGGTTCGCGCGCCGGGTCGCGGAGCTGTTCGTGCGCGCGACGCGCTTCGATCCGCTGCACAAGGCGGAGACCGAGCAGATGCTCTACGACCGGCTGCCGGCCTGGCTCGAGCAGCTGCGCGCGCACGAGCGCATCGAGGTCACGTTGCCACAGCACGGCGAGGAGCAGCGGATCACGCTCGACCGTGACGTGCTGCGCTCGGCCGCGGCCGGGTTCAACCGCGCGCTCGTGCAGCTGATCGCGTATTTCCGCCAGCCGGGTCGCAGCGTCGTGATCCAGCTCGCCGACCACATTGCGTCGCTGCCCGGCGTCGCGGCGGAGCTCGCGCGCCTCGACGACGCGCACCTCGTGCCGCTGCCTCCGGGACACGCGGCGCGCAGCGTGCTGCTCAAGCCGGAGCTCGTCGCGCGACAGCAGGGCGAGGTCAAGCTGCTCAAGCGGCTCGCGTGGCGCGAGCCGCCGGCCGAGCTGCCGACCGGCGCGACCGCGGCGCCGCCCGGCGTGGCACCGCGCGAGGCTCCGACGCACGTCGTCTACGGCGGCGTCGCCTATCCGATCGGCGCGCACGGCCTCGTGGTCGGGCGCGAGGCCGTCGACGGCCGGCGCACGATCGTCGTCGCGGATCAGGCGAACGGCGTGTCGCGAGCGCATTGCGAGCTCGTCGTCCGGGACGGCGAGCTGAAGCTCGTCGATTTGAGCCGCTACGGCACGTTCGTGAACGAGAAGAAGGTCGCCGGCGAGACCACGCTCAAGCGCGCGGACGTGATCCGGATCGGGTCGCCCGGCGCCAAGCTCGAGGTCGTGAGCCTGGAGGCTCCCGAATGAGGGCGCGCAAACGCGAGGTCAACATCTTCTCGATGTCGTTCCTCGACGCGATCACGGCCGGGTTCGGCGCGGTCGTGCTGCTGTTCATGCTCGTGAACCAGAACGCGCTGATCGACACTCAGGCCGCGATCAAGGCGACGGAGGCCGAGGCGCAGCGCTGGGAGCTCAAGGTGCTCACGGGCCAGAAGAACCTCGTGCAGCAGAAGGAGGAGCTCCAAAAGCAGCTCGAGCAGTGGACCGCGCTCAAGGCGCTGCGCGCGAATCTCGTGAGCGAGGTGCAGGACACGCAGGTGAAGCTCGCGACGCTGACCGAGGACGAGTCGGCGCGCAAGGCCGCGATCGAGAAGCTCCGCGCGGACCTCGCCTCGCTCGAGAGCGAATCGAAGACGGTGACGGCCGCGGCCGCGAAACCTTCGAAGGACAACGAAGGAGACCGGATCCGAGGCTTCACGGGCGAGGGTCATCGCCAATACCTGACCGGCCTGAAGATGGGCGGCAAGCACGTCGTGATCCTCGTCGACGCCTCGACGAGCATGCTCGATCGCACGATCGTAAACATATTCCGTCGGCGCAACATGACGCCCGAGCAGCAGCGGCAGGCGCCGAAGTGGAAGCAGGCCGTGAACACGGTCGATTGGCTCACGACTCAGATCCAGCCGGGCACGGGCGTGCAGATCATCGCGTTCACCGATAAAGCGACGACGCTGACTCCGAACACCGAAGGCAAGTACATCACGGTCACCGACGGCAGCGAGCTCGACGCGGCCTTGACCGCGCTGCGCCAGATGGTGCCCAAAGGCCCGACGAGCCTGCACGCCGCGTTCGCCGCCGCGCGCGCGCTCGAGCCGAAGCCCGACAACATCTACCTGATCACGGATGGCCTGCCGACGGTCGGCGACGTGATCCCCGCGCGCCAGGGCGCGACCGGGCGCGAGCGGCTCGACCACTTCAACCGCGCGGTCCGGCAGCTGCCGGTAGGCGTGCCGGTCAACGTGATCCTGCTCGCGATGGAAGGCGACCCGCAGGCCGCGCCCGCGTTCTGGGTGCTCGCGCTGCACACCGGCGGCTCGATGCTCGCGCCCGCCGAGGACTGGCCATGAGACGCCGCCGTGAGCTCGAAGTGTTCAGCATGTCGTTCCTCGACGCGATCTGCTGCGGCTTCGGCTGCATCATTTTGCTGTTCATCATCAGCCGCAACACGGAGCCGCTTCGCCTCGAGCAGAGCCGGAAGGATCTCTCGGGCGTGATCGCGCAATACCAGCAGGAGCTCAACGAGATCCTCGGCGAGACGGAGATCGTGCACCGCGACGAGGCGACGACCGCGAGCGACCTCAGGACCAACCAGCGCAAGGTCGAGGACCTCAAGGCCGAGCTCGACAAGATCCGCGCCGAGGTGCTCGCGACGACGAAGGACACGGCGTTCGCGAACGAGCTCCAAGGCAAGCTCGCGTCCGCGAAGCAGAGCCTGAGCGACGAGATGAAGCGCCTGCTCGCCGACTACAAGCCGCCGCTCGACCAGTACAAGGTCGGCGGCATCCCGGTCGACAGCGAGTACATCGTGTTCCTCGTCGACACGTCGGGCAGCATGCAGAACTACGCGTGGAGTCAGATGCTCGAGGAGGTCAGGCAGACGCTCCAGGTCTATCCGACCGTGAAGGGCATCCAGGTGATGGACGACGAAGGCGCGTATCTGTTCAAGAGCTACCGCAACGAATGGATACCCGACACACCGTCGCGCCGCCAGGCGATCCTCGACGCGATGAAGAACTGGCACTCGTATTCGGACTCGAGCCCGCGAGAGGGCATCCTCGCCGCGATCGACACGTTCGCCGACGGCAAGAAGAAGATCTCGTTGTACGTCTACAGCGACGACCTCGCGGTCGGCAAGATCAATTCGATCGTCCGCGAGATCGACCGCCGCAACAAGCCCGACGCGAGCGGCAAGCGGCTCGTGCGCATCCACGCGGTCGCGTTCCCGACGATCTACGAAGCGACCGGCGGCGGCGAGCTCTACACGGAGGCCGACTTCGCAACGCTGATGCGCGTGATCTGCCAGCGCAACGGCGGCACGTTCGTCGCGCTGCCGACGCCGCGCGACATGAATCGCTAGCCGCCGCGCGTTCGCTCGGACACTTCGCCGCCACCACCGATCGTGAACGACACACTCGAAAACATCTTGCTCGGCCTCGTCGAAGGCATCACCGAGTTCTTGCCGATCTCGAGCACGGGGCACCTGTTGATCGCGCAGCACTGGCTCGGAAGCCGGTCCGAGCTGTTCACCGTCGTGATCCAGGTCGGCGCGATTCTCGGCGTCGTCGTCGTCTACTGGCGGCGGTTGCTCGACCTCGCGTTACGCCTCGGCCTCCCGGAGAACAAAGATTACCTCGTGAAGCTCGTCGGCTCGTTCGCGATCACGGCCGCCGGCGGCTTCGTCGCGAAGCAGCTCGGCGTCGAGCTGCCGGAGACGGTCGCACCGGTTGCGTGGGCGTTGCTCGTCGGCGGCGCGCTGATTCTCGTGATCGAGCGCGCGCTCGCGGGCCGCGAGCCGAGCGAGCGGCTCACCTGGCGCGTCGCCGTCTCAGTCGGCATCGGTCAGATCGTCGCGGCCGTGTTCCCGGGCACGTCGCGGTCCGCGGCCGCGATCTTCGCCGCGATGCTCGCGGGCCAGACGTCGCGGCCGGCCGCGGCGGAGTTCGCTTTCCTCGTCGGGATACCGACGATGTTCGCGGCCGCGAGCTACGAGCTCCTGAAGCTCTTGCGCGGCGGCGCGGGCCTCGCGGGCGAGGACTGGGGTGGGCTCGCGCTCGCGTTCGCGGCTTCGTCGGTCGTCGGGTTCGCGTCAGTCAAGTGGCTGCTGCTTTACATCCGCGCGCACCGATTCACGCCGTTCGCCTGGTACCGGATCGCGTTCGGCGCGGCGTTGCTCGTGCTCGCGCGCTGAAGCGCCGCCGGCCGCAGCCGAGCGCTCTTGCGACGCTCTGGATCGAGGTAATATAAACTTGATCTAGTCGATTAAATTGATATACTTTTCGTTATGCCAAAGCCGAGCCAGGCCCAGCAAACGTTGCCGCCCGCCGCGCATCAGGGCTTGCGCGCGCTCGGGGAGAGTCTCGCGATCGCGCGGGTCCGGCGGCGCGAATCGCAACGCACTTGGGCGAAGCGCATCGGCGTTTCAGTGCCGACGTTGATCCGGATGGAGCGCGGCGATCCCGGAGTGGGAGCGGGGGTCTATGCGACCGCGTTGTGGTTGATCGGCCGTGTCGGGGCGCTCGCGGACATCGCGGCGCCGCAGACCGATCGCGGTGCGCTCGAGAGTGACGTCCGCGGCGCGCTCGAGCGGCGCGCGGCGAGATCGCGCGCTTCCGCGGAAGCACGCCTCGGCCGAAGGAAGCCCGCAGGTGACTGAGCCGATTCCCGCCGCGTACGCGCCGACCGATCAGCTCTATCTGTGGCTCTTGGCGCGGCCCGAGCAGCCGCGCCCGATCGGCGAGCTCAGCCTGCTTCGGTCCACGCAAGGCGTATCGCTGCGCTACAACCAAGAGTGGCTCGAGCGGGGTTTTCCGCTCAGCGAAGACTTACCGCTCATCGACGACGAGCTTTTGCCGACCGAGCGCGGCACGGCCGCGGGCGCCGTCGACGATGCGCGCCCGGATCGTTGGGGGGAGCGCGTGATTCGCTTCGTCGACAAGCCCGCGCGCTTGTCGCTGCTCGAGTACCTCTACTTCGCCGGCCACGATCGTTTCGGAGCGCTCGGCGTGTCGACGTCCGCGGACGAGTACCTGCCACGCCGGCTCGGCCCGCTGCCTACGCTCGCAAATGCCGACGAGATTCACGAGCTCGTGCGCAAGATCCAGGCGAACGAACCGGTGCCGGCCGCGCAAAAGCGTTTGATCACGCCCGGCGTGACGCTCGGCGGCGCGCGGCCGAAAGCGCTGCTCGAAATCGACGCCGAGCAGTGGGTCGTGAAGTTCGCGGACGGCGAGCCGACGGACACCCCACTCGTCGAGCACGCGGCGATGACGCTCGCGGCGAAGGCGGGCATTCGCGTTGCGAAGACGCTGCCCGTGCGCCTGACCTACGGTCACGCGATCGCGATCCGACGTTTCGACCGCGACCGCGGCGCACGCGTCCATTGCCTGACTGCCCACGTCGCGTTGCGCGCGGCGGCGGAACGTTACGGATATCCCGAGCTCGCGCAGCTGTTGCGTCGGCGCGGCGTCACCGACGGCGACGCGTACGTCGTGCAGATGCGCGAGCTGTTTCGGCGCATGGTGTTCAACATTTTGATCGACAACACCGACGATCACGAGAAGAATCACGCGCTGCGCGTGACCGATGCGCAGCAGTACGAGCTTTCCCCGGCGTACGACGTCGCGCCGGCCGGACAAGCGCTCGGCTTTCAGCAGATGCGCGTCGGCGAGAACGAGGCCGACTCGACGCTCGCGAACGCGCTGTCGATGGCGCGCCTGTTCGGGCTCGACCGCGACGCTGCGGTTGATGAGACGCGGCGCGTCGCGCGCGTCGTCGACGGCTGGAAGGCACACTTCGAACGCTGCGACGTCACGCGCCATGACATCGAGCTCTACGAGCAGCAGATCGATCGGCCGTTTCTGCGCGCTCAGCGGACCGA
>Ga0134079_10000290_pt1 | contig 13123 bp, 16 predicted proteins | sample 15_taG_2_FD_119770 | JGI IMG/M metagenome (GOLD analysis project Ga0134079, IMG submission 119770) | Grasslands soil microbial communities from the Angelo Coastal Reserve, California, USA - 15_D_Rain_40cm_2_09182015 | ecosystem: Environmental > Terrestrial > Soil > Grasslands ...
TCCGCGACGCGCAGCCCGGTGAGGCGCTGTTCCGCGAAGGCGACTCGGAGAAACGCACGGTCTACGTGCTCAGCGGCACCATTGAGCTACGCGAGCGCGACAAGGCCGTCGCGACGATCCGCGGCGGCACGGAGGAGGCGCGCAATCCGCTCTCGCCGAAGCTACCGCGCCGCCAGACAGCCGTCGCGACGAACGCCGTCCAGTACGTCACGATCGACAGCGATCTGCTCGACGTGATGTTGACGTGGGACCAGACGGGCTCGTACGAGGTCGCGGAGCTGCGCGGCGAGGTCGGCAGCCACGACGATTGGATGACGACGCTTCTCCAGACCAAAGCCTTCCACAAGATTCCGCCGGCCAATATCCAGGCGATCTTCATGCGTTTGGAGCAGGTGAACCACAAGGCGGGCGACGTCGTGATCAAGCAGGGCGAGGAAGGCGACTATTTTTATGTCATCACGCGCGGACGCTGCATCGTGACGCGCGAGACGCCCTTGAACAAAGAAGGAATCCGGCTCGCGGAGCTGAAAGTCGGCGATACGTTCGGCGAGGAGGCGTTGATCTCGGAAGCGAAGCGCAACGCCACGATCACGATGGAGACCGACGGAGCGTTGATGCGGCTCGGCAAGGAAGACTTCCGGACGTTGCTGAACGAGCCGATGTTGGACTGGGTCGACCGTGCCGGGGCCGAGAAGGTCGTCGCGAGCGGGGGCCAATGGCTCGACGTGCGTCTGCCGTCGGAGTTCGAGGCCTATCACAACGAGGGCGCGATCAACGTGCCGCTCTACTTCATCCGTCTGAAGCTCAAGACGCTCGACCCCGCGGTCAAGTACGTCGTCTGTTGCGACACGGGCCGGCGCAGCTCCGCCGGCGCATTCATATTGAACGAGCGCGGCTTTCAGACGTACGTGCTGAAGGGCGGCCTGAACCGCGACGGGTCCTAGCCCGGTCCTCAAAGCGTGTGCGTCGGCTTGTCGCCGCCGAGCGCACCCGCGAGGTAGTTCTCGATCCGCTTCTGCGTATTGCCTTGGTCTTGTTCGCTGAACTGCACGCCGATCCCGGCGGTCCTCTTGCCCTGGGCGCCTTTCGGGGTGATCCAGATCACGCGGCCCGCGACGGGGATCTTCTCCTCCTCCCCCATCACGTTCAGCAGCATGAAGACCTCATCGCCGAGCTTGTAGCTCGAGTTCGTCGGGATGAACAATCCGCCGTTCTTGATGAACGGCATGTAGGCCAAGTAGAGCGCGCTCTTGTCCTTGATCGTCAGCGTCAGCAGGCCGGGTTTGCTCACGTGGATCCTCTACTCGCCTGAAAGCCGATCAGCAGGGCCTGCAATCCGAGCTCGACGTTGATGCCGGAGCCCAACTGACCCAATAACCGGTCTGCCCTCTCGTATTGCTCGAACAGGCGTCGCAATGTCAGCGCATTATGCAACGCAGGTCGTTCGAGGTCTGTGACCGACTTCGACGTGAGGCGGGCCCGAATCTCGCGATGCAGCTCCCGGGTGAGCCAGGTCAGTGCGAGCTCCGGATCGGCTTTCGCCCATGCGCTCGCGACCGCCTGGACTCCGGCCTTGTCCTCAGATATCAGTTCAACTTGACTCTCTAAGTTGCTAGTTTCATTTATTTTATCGTCCTGAATCAGAGCCGCGATCTGGAGCGGCGACCCACCGGTGAGAACCCAGGCTGCCGCGAATCGGTCGGCCGCGACGCCGAGCCATGCCGCAAGCTCGGCCCGATTCGGCCCCGCGATCGCGAGCCGCTGGCAACGGCTGCGGATGGTCGCCGGCAGCCGATTCGGCTGGTCGGCGAGCAGCAGTAGGTAGGTATCCAAAGAGGGCTCCTCGAGCGTTTTCAGCAGAGCGTTCGCGGCGGCCGTCGTCATGCCGTCCGCGCGCTCGAGCAGCACGACCTTCGCTCCGCCAGCATGTGCCTTCAAGTTCAGCACCGCAGCCGCCTCGCGCACTTGCTCGACGGAGACCGCGGTCTTGTCTTCCTCGGGGAACAGCCAGTGCAGATCCGGGTGGTGATCGGCGGGAAGGTGCCGGTCGCGCAGCGCCGCCACGGCCTCCGCCGCGGCGAGGTCGGGTGGCTCCTCGGTCGGACGGCGCCGCTCGAGCAGGCGACGCGCGAAGACGAGCGCGAGGTTGAGCTTGCCGACGCCGCGTGCGCCCGCGATGAGCCACGCGTGCCCGAGGCGCTCTGCCGCGTACGCGCTTTCGAGCCGGCTCAGCGGGGGTCGAAGCCATGGGCACAGCTTGCGTTGCAGCGTCTGGAGAGCGGTTTCCGTCATCGGCCGAAAGTCCGAAGGAGCTCGTCGAGCGCGGCGATGATATCGCGCTGCACGCTTGCGAGTGCGGCGGCTGCGTCGATCACCTTGACGCGCCTCGGGTCGCGGCGGGCGCGGTCGAGATACGCGTGCCGGACTCGCTCGAAGAACGGTGCGCGCTCGCGCTCGAAATGATCGGGCGCGCGCGCGGCGATCCTGCGCCGGCCGACCTCGGGCGGAGCATCGAGCAGCAGCGTGAGGTCGGGATCGAGCCCGCGTTGCACGCCCGTCTCGAGCGCCTCGAGCAGCCGCGCGTCCGCGCCACGGCCGCCGCCCTGGTAGGCGAAGGTCGCGTCAGTGAATCGGTCGCAGACGACCCACTGCCGCGCCGCCAGCGCGGGCCTGATCACGGCGTCGAGATGCTGCGCGCGCGCCGCGAACATCAGCAGGGCCTCGACCTCGGCCGACAGCGCGCCGTGGTCGCCGTCGAGGACCCAACGGCGGATCGTCTCGCCGAGCGGAGTGCCGCCGGGCTCGCGCGTCGCGAGCACGTCGACGCCGCGTGACTCGAGATGCGTCACGACGAACGCTAGGTTCGTCGATTTCCCGACCCCCTCCCCGCCTTCGAGCGTGATGAACGCGCCGCGCACGCGTCTAGGGCCCCACGTTGTGCAGGTGCCGCAGATAATCGCGTACCGCGCGCTCGTGCTCCTCGAGCGTCGCGGAAAAGTTATGGCTCCCGTCTCCGCGTCCGGTCGCGACGAAATACAACGCGTCGGTGCGCTCGGGTCGGACGGCGGCCTCGAGCGACGCGCTGCCCGGGAGCGCGATCGGCGTCGGCGGCAGCCCCGCGCGCGTATAGGTGTTGTACGGCGTGTCGCGGTCGAGATCCTGATGGCGCAAGTTGCCGTCGAAGCCGACGCCGAGGCCGTAGATCACGGTCGGATCCGTCTGCAGGCGCATGTTGCGACGCAGCCGCTGCTGGAAGACGCCCGAGATCAACGCGCGCTCCGTGGGCAACGCGGTCTCCTTCTCGATGATCGACGCGAGGATCAGGGCTTCGTAGGGCGTGCGGACTTGGATGTCGGGGGCGCGAGCCTCCCAGGCCTTCGCGAGATGCTCGCGTAGCGCCTCGTGCGCCGTCTTGAGCAGCTCGAGGTCGGTGGTGCCGCGCGGGAAGAAATAGGTGTCCGGGAAGAACTGCCCCTCGGGGTGCACGCCGGGCTCGCCGAGCTCCGCCATGATCTGCGGCCCGTCGAGCGTGCCGGCGCGAATCGCGTCGTGCGCGCGCACGGCGCTCAGCAGGTCCGCGAACCGCCAACCTTCCACGATCGTGAGCTGATGCTGGAACACTTGTCCCGAGACGAGCTTGTCCACGAGGGACAGCGGCGTCGTGCCGGGCGCGAGCTGGTATTCACCTGCGCGAATTCGCGTTGCGTCACCGCGCTGCCGCGCGTAGAGATCGAGCAGCACCGGGTGGTCGAGCAGGCCGCGCTGCGCGAGCTCGGCCGTCACGCGGCGCAGCGGCGTGCCGCTTGCGACCTCGAGCCAAGCGCCTGCGGACGGAATCGGCAGCTCGGCGTGCAGTGCACGCCATCCGAACGCGGCGAACGCGGTCCCGGCGGCGAGCGCGCACGCGAGCGCGCCGAGCGCAATTCGGGCGCCGCTACGCATCGGTCCCGTACCCGAGCTCTCGCATCAGGCGCCTCGTCGCGGGCCCGGGCTCGAACGCACGCTCGTCGAGCCGTGCGACGGGCCAGATTCCGAACAGCGAATTCACCATGAACAGCTCATCGGCAGTCTGCAGATCCGGCAGTGTGAGCTCGGCCTCGCGCGGCGTGAGCCCGGTCCGGCGCGCGTTCTCGAGCACCACGCGCCGCATCACGCCCGCGATTCCATTGCGCGTCACCGAAGGCGTCAGAAGATCGGCGCCGCGCACGGCGAACACGTTGCTGCTGCTCCCGCCGACGACATAGCCGCTCGTGTCGAGCAATAGCCCCTGCTCGACGTCGTGCCCGCGCAGCTCGAGCTGCGCGAGCACTTGCTCGAGCCGACAGAGATGCTTGAGGCCCGCGACCGCCGGCGACACGCCGAGCCTGAGCGCGCAGACGCGGACGCGAATGCCGCGAGCGTAGTTCGCCGCGGGATACGCACGCCATGCCGATATCCCGAGGATACGCGTGGGTTCGATCGCGGCAGACGGATCGTAACCGCGCTCGCTCGAGCCCCGGGTGACGATCAGCTTGACAACGAATCGCCCGGAGCGCGGGCAGTGCGCCGCGATCTCCGCGCGCAGCGCTTCCGAATCGGGCGTCGCGATCGCGAGCCGCCGGCAGCCCGACGCGAGACGCTCGAGATGGTAGTCGAGCCAGCGGACGCGGCCGTCGCTGGCGGCCATCGTCTCGAACAGCCCGTCGCCGTACGCGAGACCCCGATCGGCGGGATCCACGCCGGTCCGGCGACCGTTCACGAGCCAAAGCGTTTCCAAGCCGTTCGCCGCCTCGAGGAGCCTCCACAGCGTTGTAGCAGAAACGTCCGCCTGGCGTCAGCCGCCGCGGCGGCGTTTTGTGACGCGGGACTAGCCGAAGCGCTTGAAGACGACCGTGCCGTTCGTGCCCCCGAAGCCGAACGAGTTCGAGATCGCAACCGAAAGCTTCGCCTCGCGGGCGACGTTGGGCGTGTAGTCGAGGTCGCAGGCCGGGTCCGGGTTCTCGAGATTGATCGTCGGCGGAATCACTTGCTCGCGCAGCGCGAGCACCGTGAACACGGCCTCGGCGCCGCCCGCGGCCCCGATCATGTGGCCGGTCGTCGACTTCGTCGAGCTCACGGCGACGCGCTTCGCGTGGTCGCCGAATGCACGCTTGATCGCGACGGTCTCCGCGACGTCGCCGAGCTCCGTGGAAGTCCCGTGCGCGTTGACGTAGTCGACCTGCTGCGGCGAGATCTGCGCGTCGCGCAGCGCGTTCAACATGCAGCTATACGCGCCCTGGCCGTTGTCCGGCGGCGCCGTGATGTGATGCGCGTCGCCGCTCATCCCGAAACCGATGAACTCGGCGTAAATCTTCGCGCCGCGCGCCTTCGCGTGCTCGTAGTCCTCGAGCACGACGCAGCCCGCGCCGTCGCTGAGCACGAAGCCGTCGCGGTCGCGGTCCCAAGGGCGACTCGCTTTGGTCGGCGCGTCGTTGCGCTGCGAGAGCGCGCGCGCCGCGCAGAAACCGGCGAGCCCGAGCGGTGAGCTGCCATACTCCGCGCCGCCCGCGACCATCACGTCCGCGTCGCCGTGCTGGATCAGCCGTGCCGCGAGGCCGATGGAGTGAGTTCCGGTCGTGCACGCGGTCACGACGGCGAAGTTCGGCCCCGTCATTCCGTACATGATCGACAGGTGCCCGGAGATCATGTTGATGATCGTCGCCGGCACGAAGAACGGAGAGATTCGCCGCGGTCCGGACTCGACCAGCTTCGCGTGATTTGCCTCGATCGTGCTCACGCCGCCGATCCCGGAGCCGACCGCGAAGCCGTAGCGATGCGCGTCGGCTTCCTTGACCTCGAGGCCCGCATCGCGGATCGCCTGCACGCCCGCGGCGATGCCGTAGAGCATGAACGGATCGCACTTGCGGGCTTCCTTCGGCTCGAGGTACGCAGCGGGGTCGAAGTTGCGGATCGTGCCCGCGAAGCGAGTCGAGAACGCGCTCACGTCGTACTGGTCGATCGGCGTGATCCCGCTGACGCCGCCGCGGACGTTCGCCCAGCCCTCGGCGACCGTGTTGCCACACGGCGAAATGAGGCCGAGGCCCGTGACTACGACCCGTCGTTTCGACACGGTCGCTGCCTCGGGCGGAGAGCTGATGCGGTCTTGAGCTGCGTGGAAGCGCGCAGCGATTTAGGTTTCGCTTTGTCTCGCACGGATGTAGTCGATCGCGTGCTGGACGGTCGTGATCTTCTCGGCTTCTTCGTCGGGAATCTCGGTCTCGAACTCCTCTTCGAGAGCCATCACGAGTTCGACCGTGTCGAGGGAGTCCGCGCCCAAGTCGTCCACGAACGAGGCGTCGTTCTTGATCTCGTCCGCTTTGAGGCCGAGCTGCTCGGCAATGATTCCTCGGACTTGCTCTTCCACACTGCTCATGTGCGCGATACCCCTCATTAAAATTGACGGGCCGGACCCTCGGGGCCCGGCCAGCGTGGCGCGTATTGTATTGGAATCAACTGGGCCATTCTACCCGGACGCACGCCGAATCGAGCCCGCGAGAATGCGGCCAATCCACAGGACATACAACGGCTTTCGGCGTCGCGCTCAGTGCATGAACAGGCCGCCGTTGACGTTGAGCGTCTCGCCCGTGATGTACGCGCCCGCGTCGGAAACCAGGAACACGACCGCGGCCGCGATATCGGCCGCGCTGCCGAGACGCGCGAGCGGAATGCTCTCGCGCAGCGCCGCGACTTGGGACTCGTCGAGCGCGCGCGTCATGTCGGTCTCGATGAAGCCGGGCGCGATCACGTTGACGGTGATGTTGCGCGACGCGATCTCGCGAGCCAACGACTTCGTGAACCCGATCATCCCGGCCTTGGCGGCCGCGTAGTTCGTCTGCCCGGGATTGCCGCTCTGCCCCACCACAGAGCCGATGTTCACGATGCGCCCGTAGCGCGCCTTCGTCATGCCGCGCAGGCACGCTTTGCAGAGCCTGTACAGCGAGGACAGATTCGTGGACAAGACCGCGTCCCATTCTTCGGCCTTCATCCGCATCAGCAAGTTGTCGCGAGTGATCCCGGCGTTGTTGACGAGGATCGCCGGCGCGCCTTCGCGCGCGCCGATGTCGGCGAGCAGCGTCTCGACCGATGCCTCGCTGCCGACGTCGAGCACGGCGCCGCGACCTTTCAGACCTCGTGCCGCGAGCGCGGCGCCGATCGCGCTCGCGCCCTGCTCGCTCGTCGCGGTCCCGACGACGACGGCTCCTTGGTGCGCGAGCGCCTCGGCAATTCCGGCGCCGATCCCGCGCGAAGCTCCGGTCACGAGCGCGACGCGGCCCGCGATACCGGGCCACGGCGCCAGCGATGCGACGTCCATGGAAATCTGCTGGTTCGAACGACGCGCGATTATAGCCGCGAAGCGCGGCGGCGAACGAACCCGAAAACGACACCGCAGAGCATGCCCGCGATTGCGCCGTACAGATGGGCGGCGACCACGACCGGGCCGCCGACGCTCGCGGCCGTGAACGGGACGGGGCCATGGATCTGCTCCCACGCGAGCTTGAGAACGAGACCCGCCGCGAGGACGCCGCCGAGGCCGGTCCGGCGCGCGCCGAGCATCATCACGGCACCGCAGGCGGCGAGCCCGTGCAGCACGCCCGACAGGCCGACGTACCACTGGGTGTCGGGGTCGAACAAGTAGAGCCCAGCGCTGATTGCGACGGCCGTCACAGTGCTCGCGACGAGCCATTCGACCGGTTTGAGGAACTCTTCGAGCAGTCCGCCGATCAGTAGCAATGCGAGGAGGTTCGGCCAAAGGTGACCCCAACCGAGGTGTACGAGATGCCCCGTCACGAGGCGCCACGCTTGCCCGTGCTGAATCGCCGCGCGGTCGTAGCTCGCCCAGTCCCGCGCGGCGTCTCCGCCGAGCGCGAGCGCGAGGCAAAGCGCGGCGATCGCGAGCGGCACGTACCAGCGGCGCCTGTTTGCGGCTAGACCCGCCCGAGCAAAGAGGTTGGTGTTAACAATGGGCATCGATACGTCTGTGCTATCTTCGGCGCGCGCCGTGCGGCGTGCTCAGCGCGCAGACCAGGGTGTCGTCATGATCAGAACATCGCTCCGAGTCGCCGAGCAAGGCTTCACGTTGCTCGAGATCATGGTCGTGGTCGTGATCATCGGGTTGCTCGCCGCGATGATCGTCCCGAACTTGATGGGCAACATCGACAAAGCGCAGATCAGTCGAGCGAAGTCCGACATTCGCGGCATCGAGACCGCGCTGAATCTGTATCGGCTCGACAACTTCCGTTACCCGAGCACCTCGGACGGGCTCCAGGCGCTCGTGACGAACCCGGGCGAAACGGTGGCCCCGCAATGGACGAAGCCGTATCTGCCGCGCTTGCCGAAGGATCCATGGAACCGCCCGTACCAATACGCGTATCCGGGCCAGCACGGCGAGTTCGACGTCTACTCGTACGGCGCCGACGGCCAGGAAGGCGGCGAAGGCACCAATGCCGACATCGGGAACTGGGATCTCGACTGACTCGCCGCTCTTGCGCGCCGCACAGCACGGCTTCTCGCTGCTCGAGCTGCTCGTGGTCGTGACGATCATCGGCATTCTCGTCGGCGCCGTGGTTCTGTCGGTGAAGGTCGCCGGCAACGATCCCCAGGCCGAGCAAGAAGTCCGACGCCTGCGCGGGCTGATCGATCTGCTGCACGAGGACGCCCTGATGCAGAGCCGCGACTACGGCCTGATGCTCACGACCGGCGGCTATCGCTTCTACGCCTACGACTACAAGCAGCTCAAGTGGCTCCAAGTCGCGGGCGATCGCCTGCTCGACGAGCACGCGCTGCCGAGCAAACAGCTCGATCTCGCGCTCGAGCTCGACGGCAAGGACGTCAGGCTCGAGAAGGCGTTCGCGACGATCGACAGAGAAAAAGATCCCGCGCCGCAGGTCATGATCCTCTCGAGCGGCGAGCTCACGCCCTTCAAGCTCGACGTGTCCCGTTCGAGCCTCCCGGGCCGCTACTCGTTGACGGGCGAGCTCAACGGCAAGCTCGCGGTCGCGGAGAACGGCTATGCGTCGCGTTGAGCGCGCGCGCGCGGCGGGATTCACCCTGGTCGAGGCGATGGTCGCGCTCGTGATCGTCGCGCTCGGCATGATGGCCGTGAACGGTCAGCTGAATCGTTACGTCGTGGCCGCGAGCTTCGTCGAGCAGAAGACGCTCGCGAGCTGGATCGCGACCAACGAGATCACCGCGCTCAGCGTCGCCGCGACGTGGCCTGATCTCGGCAAGCGCGACGAGGACGTCGACTTCGCGGCACGCAAGTGGCGTTGCCACATCGTCGTGTCCGCGACCGACGTGACGAACCTGCATCGGGTCGACGTCTCCGTCGCGCTCGCCGACGATCCCGAGCGTGTGCTGGACAAAGTCTCGGGCCTCCTCGAGCCACCCGCGCCCGCGGGCTTCATGCCGCCGCGTTGGTCCGTGCCCGTGGTCGCGCCGGCGCCGGAGCCGAAATGAGTCGCCCGTCGCGTCGCGCGCTCGGCTTCACGCTGATCGAGCTGCTCGTCGCGATGGCGATCGTCGCCGTGATCGGCGTGATGGCGCTCACGGGCTTGAGCGAGGTGATCCATCAGCAGACGATCGCGCGCGAGCGCACGCAGCGCTGGCAGGCGATCCAGCTCGCGATGCGCGTGATCGTCCAGGACCTCGCCCAGCTGCAGCCGCGCGCGACGCGCGACGAGCTCGGCGAGGCCTATCTGCCGAGCCTGCTCGCAGACCCGAGCGCTCAGTTCGCGCTCGAATTCAGCCGCGGCGGTTGGGCGAATCCCGGCGGCTTCCCGCGCGGTACGGTGCTGCGCGTCGCGTACAACTTCGAGGACGACAAGCTCGTGCGCTATCACTGGCCGGTCATGGACCGCACGGTGTCGACGCCGCCGGTGCGGACCGAGCTCCTCGACGGCGTCACGAACGTCGAGGTTCGCTACCTCGACCGCGGGGGAGAATGGAATCTCCAATGGCCGCCGCTGCAGATGGCCGGCCCGCCGCGACTCGTCGAGCGCCCCCGCGCCGTCGAGTTCGCGATCGAGCTCAAGGACTTCGGCCGCATTTCGCGGCTCGTGGAGACGGCCGGATGACGCGGCGCGATCGACAGAGCGGCGTGGCCGTGCTGATCGCGATGCTCGTGGTCACGGTCGGCACGATCATCGCGGTGAACCTGATGTGGCAGGGCACGCTCGACCTGCGCCGCGCGGAGGCCGCGCTCGCGGCGGATCAAGGCATGCTCTACGTGCAGGGTGCCGAGGCGTGGGCGGCCGACATCCTGCGGCAGGATCTCGTCGACTCCCCCGAGAGCGACAACTTGGGCGAGGTCTGGGCCACCGCGCTGCCGCCGCTGCCGGTCGACGGCGGCGCGATCGAGGGCCGGCTCGAGGACTTGCAGGGTCGCTTCAACCTCAACAACCTGATCGACAACCGCGGCGTCCCGGATCCGGTCGCGGTCAAGCAGTTCGAGCGCCTATTGAGCCTGCTCGAGATCGACCCGGCGCTCGCGGGCGGCGTCCTCGATTGGCTCGACGCGGACACCGAGCTGCGCTTCCCGAACGGCGGCGAGGACACGACGTACGCGGCCGCCGACCCGCCCTACCGCACCGCGAACTCGCCGATCACGACGCCGACCGAGCTCATGGCCGTGACCGGCTTCGATCGCAAGACGTATGCGCAGCTCGCGCCGTACGTGACGGCGCTGCCGACGGGGACCAAGCTCAACGTGAACACGGCGTCGGAGGTCGTGATCGCTTCGCTCTCCGACATGATCGATCCGTCAACGGCGAAAGCGCTCGTCGAGGAGCGCGGCAACAAGGAGTTCGTGGACATCAAGGGCACGTTCCAAGGTCTCGTCGATCGCGACATGCTCAAGAAGATCGACGGCGTGAGCGAGCACTTCTTGTTGACCGCAACGGTGACGCTCGGTACAAATCAAATGACCATGCGCTCCGTGCTGCAGCGCGACCGCAGCGGCCTCACGCGAGCCTTGTTTCGGAGCCTCGGAGTCGAATAGCGTGGCCGACGCCCTGTTCATTCGTCTGCGCGAGAACGGCACGGCCGAGTGGGCGACGTTCGCGCCGACGGGCCAGATCACGAGCGCGCTCTCGCGCGGCGCGCTCGCGGACGCACGCGTGGCCGCCGAGGGCCGGCGCGTCGTCGTGCTCGTTCCGGGCATCGACGTGCTGTTGACGCAGGCCGAGCTTCCGGCCTCGAGCCAGGCGCGGATGCGGCAGATCGTCCCGTTCTCGCTCGAGGACTCGCTCGCCGCCGACGTCGAGAGCCTCGTGTTCGCGGTCGGCGCTCGGCTCTCGCCCGCCTCCGTCGCCGTCGCGGTCGTCGACAAGGCGAAGCTCGAAGCCTGGCTCGCCGCGCTCGCCTCCGCCGGGATCGTGCCGCAGGCCGTGTGCAGCGAGTCCGAAGGCGTGCCCGAGGTGCCGGCGACGCTGTGGCTGCTGCTCGAAGGCTCGTGCGTCTACGCGCGCCGGCCCGGCCGGCCGCCGTTCGCGCTCGAGGGAATGACGCTGCGTCAGGCGGTGGACGCGCTCGCTACGGCCGGCACCGACGACGAGATCAAGCACGCGGTCGCGTACGCGGACCCGGGCTCCCAGGCCCGGCTCCAAGCCGAGCTCAGGGAGCTCGCGGACCTGTTCGAGAGCGCGCAGGCGAAGGTCGCCGTCGACGGCGTGTTCCCGCATCTCGCGGCGACGCTCGCGCAGCGCCCCGGCACGAACCTACTGCAGGGACTTTACTCGCCGAAGTCGAACTGGATCGAGCTCGCGCGGCCGTGGCGCAACGCGGCGGCGTTGTTGGCGGCGCTGGGCCTGCTCGCGCTCGTGCTCGAGAGCGCCGAGTACTGGACGCTGCGGCGGGCCGACGAGCACCTCGGCGACTTGCTGACCCAGAGCTGTCAGAAGATCTTGGGCACCAATCGCGCGAGCGCCTGCGACGCGGAGCTCCAACGGCGCAGAAGCAACGCGGGCGGCGCGAACGCCGAGACGTTCCTGACCACGCTCGAGGCGGTCGCGTCCGCGCGCGATCCGGAGCTCCGGATCGACTCTTTGGTCTGGCGGAACAGGACCATGGATCTGCAGCTCGTCGCCGCGGACGTCGGCGCGCTCGACAAGTTCGCGAAGAGCCTCGAGCAGACTCACCGCTTCAAGCCGAAGATCGAATCCGCGAACCAGAACGACACCGGCGTCGAGGGTCGCGTGCGGATAGCGCAGCCATGAGAGCGTGGCTCGAGAGCTTGCAGGCGCGCGAGCGGCTGATACTGGTCGGCGGCGCCGCCGCGGTTGCGCTCATAGTCCTCTCGTTCGGCGCGATGAATCTGCACGCACGAACCGAGGTGCTGCGCGACTCGATCGGCAAGAACCAACGCATGCTCGTCGAGCTAGACCGCGTCGGCACGCAGCCGACAGGGCCCGCGCTCGGCACGGCGGGCCCGAATCAAACGCCCGTCGTGCTCATCGAGTCGAGCGCCCACGCGCAAGGCATCCAGCTCACGCGCACGCGTGCGGACGGCACGAACGGCGTGCAGGTCTCTTTCTCCAACGTGGCCTTCGACAAGCTTCTCGATTGGCTCGTCAAGCTCGAGAGGGAGACGTCGGTCACCGTCGAGTCGGCGTCGTTCACGAGCACCAAGCAGCGGGGCGTCGTGAACGGCCAGCTCGTCCTGCGCAGGTCGCCGTGAAGCTGTGGCACTGGCTGGCCGTCGGAGTCGGAGCGTATCTCGCGTTCACGTTGAGCTCGTTCCCGGCCGCGACCGCGTACGCGTGGCTGGCGCCCGCGAGCATGAAGCTCGTGGGCATCGAGGGCACGTTCTGGTCGGGCCGCGCGGCCGGCGGCGCGGTCGCCGATCTCGCGCTGCACGACGTTCGTTGGCAAGTGCGTCCGTCGCAGCTCCTGCTCGGCCGTGTCGCGGCCGATCTCAGCGCGCAACTCGACGACGGATTCGTCAGAGCGCAGGTGAAGGCGTCGCGCGGCCGAGTGCGGCTCAGCGACGTGCGCGCGAGCACGTCGTTGCACACGCTCCGCAACCTGCTGCCGCTCGCGGGCATGCGCGGCGGCGCGAACCTGACGCTGAGCGCGCTCGACCTCGATCTCGCGAAGGGCTGGCCGACGA
>Ga0134079_10000291_pt1 | contig 13106 bp, 9 predicted proteins | sample 15_taG_2_FD_119770 | JGI IMG/M metagenome (GOLD analysis project Ga0134079, IMG submission 119770) | Grasslands soil microbial communities from the Angelo Coastal Reserve, California, USA - 15_D_Rain_40cm_2_09182015 | ecosystem: Environmental > Terrestrial > Soil > Grasslands ...
CCGCTCGATCACCTTGTCGAGCTGGGCGAACGACCCGCCGCAGATGAAAAGGACGTTGGTCGTGTCGATGGTCAGGAATTCCTGGTGGGGATGCTTCCGACCGCCCTGCGGCGGCACCGAGGCGGTCGTGCCCTCGAGGATCTTGAGCAGCGCCTGCTGCACGCCCTCGCCGGACACGTCGCGCGTGATGCTCGGATTCTCGGACTTGCGGGCGATCTTGTCGATCTCGTCGATGTACACGATGCCGCGCTCGGCCTCGGACACATTGAAGTCCGCCGCCTGCAGCAGCCGCACCAGAATGTTCTCCACGTCCTCGCCGACGTACCCCGCTTCCGTGAGCGTCGTCGCGTCCGCGATCGTAAACGGCACATCGAGGATGCGCGCCAGCGTCTGCGCCAGCAGCGTCTTGCCCACGCCCGTCGGCCCGATGAGGAGGATGTTGCTCTTGTCGAGCTCCACCTCGTTCTCGCGGCCCGAGTGGGAGTTGATGCGCTTGTAGTGGTTGTAGACGGCGACGGCGAGGGTCTTCTTGGCGCGCTCCTGCCCGATCACGTACTGGTCCAGCACGTCCTTGATCTCGGCGGGCGTGGGGACCTGCGTGATGGCTTCGGCGACTTCGCGCTCTTCGTCCTCCGCCAGAATCTCGTTACATAGCGCGATGCACTCGTTGCAAATGTATACGGACGGCCCGGAGATGAATTTCCGGACTGAATCCTTCGACTTGCCGCAGAACGAACAGCGGAGGTGCTTATCGTGAGACATGTCTTCCTAACATGGGAAGGTGGTCCAGACGGCGCAAGGGATCACTTGGCCTTCTTGCCGTCGCCCATCTCCTGGAAGTTCGAGATAACGTGGTCGATCAGGCCGTATTCCTTCGCTTCCTCGGCCGACATGAAACGGTCGCGGTCCATGTCCTTTTCGATCTGCTCGACGGCCTTGCCGGTGTGCTTGGCGTACAATTCGTTGAGCTTGCCCCGCAGGTACAGAATCTCGCGCGCCTGAATCTCGATGTCCGAGGCGGTGCCCTGCGTGCCGCCCGACGGCTGGTGCATCATGATGCGGGCGTGCGGCAGCGCGGAGCGCTTCCCCTTGCGGCCGGCGGTGAGCAGGAACGACCCCATCGACGCCGCCATGCCCATGCAGATCGTGTTCACCGGCGCGCGCAGGAACTGCATCGTGTCGTAGATCGCCATGCCCGACGACACCAGCCCGCCGGGCGAATTCACGTACAGGTAGATGTCGCGCTCGGGATTGTCGGCGTCGAGGAAGAGCAGCTGCGCGATGATGATGTTGGAGACGTCGTCGTTGATCGCCGTGCCGAGGAACACGATGCGATCCATCAGGAGACGGCTGAAGATGTCGTAGGTCCGCTCGCCACGGCTCGAGCGCTCGATGATGTAGGGCGGATAGATCTGGCTTGTGCTCACGGCTGCTCCACGGTGGACTGCGACAGGAGATAGGCGAACACCTTCTCCTCGGTGATGCTCCGCTCGACGTCGCGGAGCCGCTTGGCCTTCTCCAACGACGCGTACAACTGTGCCGGCGGCGTCCCGCGCCGCTCGGCGAGCTCCTGAATACGCTGATCCAGCTCCGCCTCGGTGGCCCGCAGCTGCTGCGCCTCCATCACGTGATCGAGCACCAGGTCGCGCCGCACCTGCGCCTCGGCGACGGGACGGAACTCCTCCGCGAACTTGGGCCAGCGCTCCTCGGGTACGCTATAGGCCTGCGCGTACATGTACAGCGCCCGCTCGACCAGGGGTCGTGGCGCCGTGATCGCATTCGCCGACACGATCTGCTCGATCAGATCGGCCCGCACTTTGGCGTCGGCCTCGCGCTCGGCTTCCTTGCGGAGGTCTTCGGTGACGGCCTGCCGCAGCGCCGCGACCGATTCGAAATCGCCCACTTCCCGCGCGAACGCGTCATCCAGCTCGGCGAGCTGCTGCCGTTTCACTTCGTGCAGGGTGATGCGGACGTCACGCGTCTGCCCCCGCTTCGCCTCCTCGGCGAAGTCGTCGGGAAAGCGAACCACGGCGTCGAGGGTTTCCCCCGGCAGGAGGCTCATGATACGCTCCTCGACCTCGGGAATCGCCCGGCCCTCGCCCAGCACCAGCTGGTAGGGCTGGGCGTCCTTGATCTCGGCCCCCTCGCGCGTCGCGATCGTGACGTGCACCAGGTCCTTGGGCTTCGGCTTCTCCTCCGTCACCGGCGTCCACGGCGCGCGCTGCTCGCGCAGCTCGTTCACCTGCCCGTCGACCTGCGCCTCGGTCACCGCCGGCACCGTCCGCGTCATCCGGAAGCTGCCGAGGCGGTCGAGCTTCAACTCCGGCTTCACTTCGACGTGCAGCTCGAAGGTGACCGGGGAGCCCTCTTCCCATTTCAAGTTATGGATGTGCGGATCGGCGATCGGCTTGAGCTTCTCCTGCTCCACGGCCGCGCGCCAGCTCTCCTGCACCAGCTCCTGCAGCGCCTGCTGCCGGATGTCCTCGGCGAACTTTCTGCGGACCACGGCGGCGGGAGCCTTCCCCTGGCGGAACCCCGGGAGCCGGACGCGCTGCTGGTAGACCTTCGTGGCGCGCTCTTCAGCCGCCTTCACGTTGTCCGACGGGATCGTGACTTCCAGGGATGCTTCCCCTGGCTCGTCCCGCGTCTTCTTGACGAGAATGTCTGGCATGTGTGCGCTAATCTAACCATCGAAGGAAGCGGCCAGTGCGACCGGAGGGACTCGAACCCCCACGGGTTGCCCCACCAGCTCCTAAGGCTGGCGCGTCTGCCAGTTCCGCCACGGTCGCGAAAACTCCCGAATCTAACACGAAGTGTGATGGCCCTCACCACCAGTAACTCACGGAATCACAATGTGATCCAAAACCTTGTGAGCATCGTCACGGGTCCCATTTGGGACCCTCTTAATGTTGTTCGCACTGTCAGACCACCTTGCGCCCGCTTGGAGGTCGTAATCATATGGCCACCCGCTCGCGCAGCAAGCTCGTATGGCGCGCTGCCGTGCTCTTGGTCGGTATCCTGGGTTGTGAGCGTACCCCAGCCGAACCAACACTCGATTTTCGCGTCGTCAGTCTTCGCGACGGCACAGCCGCCGGCGCTCCATACTTCTTTTTCTTGCCACCGGTCGGTAGCTCGGTGCATTCGTCCGGCGCCTTCGACCCGGCGGCCTCACCCGAAGTGTTTATCTGCGAGGTTTCGGGGAGCGGCTGCGGGATCGAAGTCGCACACATGACGATGTCCCCCGCCTCGGGCGACGAGATGATCGTGCTCGACATCTCTCACGAGCTGTATTTCGTCAACTGGCATTCATGGCGGATTCCGAACTACTCGCCGAGTAAGACCCGCGCCTACCGGATTCGGGTCTACACGGAGGGCAATCTGCTCGGCTTCGCCGACGTGTGGGTCGGCCCGAGCCTGCCCACGATCCCGATCAAGTTCCGTCTCGAGAAACACGCGCCGCCGCCGCCCCCGCCGCCCCCGGCGCCGGTGGCCAGCTTCGCGCCCAGCTGTTCGCATCTGGCGTGCGGCTTCGACGGCAGCGCCTCCACCGCCCAGGCGTCGGCGACGTACAGCTGGAGCTGGGGTGACGGCAGCGCGGGCGGCAGCGGCAATCTCGCGACGCACACGTACGCCGCCGCGGGCACGTACCCGGTGATCCTCGTCGTGACGGATGCCGGCGGGATGGACGCGGATACGCAGATGGTGACAGTGTCGCCGGCCCCGCCGCCGGCACCGGTCGCCAGCTTCGCGCCCAGCTGTTCGAATCTGGCGTGCAGCTTCGATGGCAGTGCCTCTTCCGCCCAACCCTCGGCGACGTACAGCTGGACCTGGGGTGACGGCGCGGCGAACGGTAGCGGCAATCCTGCGAGCCACACGTACGGCGTCGCGGGCACGTACCGCGTGATCCTCGCCGTGACGGACGGCGGCGGCATGGACGCCGACACGCAGATGGTGACGGTGGTGCCGCCTCCCCCGACGGCCAGCTTCACGTTCAGCTGTGTGCACCTGGCGTGCAGCTTCGACGGCAGCGGCTCCGCGGCCCTGGCTTCCGCGACGTACGCCTGGTCGTGGGGTGACGGCTCGGCGGCCGGCTCGGGCAAACTTGCCACGCACACGTACGGCACCGCGGGCACCTACCCGGTCATTCTTTCGGTGACGGACGCCGGTGGCATCGGCGCGGACACCCAGATGGTGACCGTGACGCCGCCGGCGCCGGTGGCCAGCTTCGCCTTCAGCTGTTCGTTCCTGGCCTGCAGTCTCGACGGCACCGGTTCCACGGCCCAGACCTCGGCGACCTACGCCTGGTCGTGGGGTGACGGCTCGGGTGCGACCGGCCCGACGGCCACGCACAATTACGCGGTCGCCGGCACGTACCAGGTCATCCTGACGGTGACGGACGGCGGCGGGATGGATGCGGACACCCAGATGGTGACCGCGACGCCGCCTCCTCCGCCCCCGGGCAAGATCGCGTTCGGCAGTGACCGGGACGGCAACTGGGAGATCTACGCCGTCAACACCGACGGCAGCGGCGTGACGAACCTGACGAACAACGCCGCCTTCGACAAGATGGCCGTGTGGTCGCCCGACGGCTCGAAGCTCCTGTTCTCGAGCGATCGGGACGGCAACACGGAGATCTACGTCATGAACGCAGATGGGACTGGCGTGGCGAACCTCACGAACAATGCGGAGCAGGACAACCAGTACACGTGGTCGCCGGACGGCACGAAGGTGTTGTTCACCTCGTTCCGCGACGGCAACTTCGAGATCTACGTGATGAACGCGGACGGGAGCGGCGTGACCCGGCTGACGAACGATCCGAGTATGGATACGTTCGCGGCGTGGTCGCCCGACGGCAGCCGGATCGCGTTCGACTGCCAGCGTGACGGCGGGTTCGACGATGAGATCTGCGTCATGAACGCGGATGGCAGCGGTGTGACGCAGCTGACGAGCAACACCGCGGTGGACGCGAACCCCGCGTGGTCGCCCGATGGCACTAAGATCGCGTTCATCAGCCGGCGCGACGGCGACAAAGAGGTCTATGTCATGAACGCGGATGGGACGGGGCAGACGAACCTGTCGCGCAACAGCGCGTCCGACGGCTCGTTCGTGTGGTCGCCTGACGGGACCAAGATCGCGTTCGTCAGCGCGCGCGATCGCAATGACGAAGTCTACGTCATCAACGCGGACGGAACGGGTTTGACGAACCTGACGCGCAACGCGTCCAACGATCAGCTGCCCGCGTGGTCGTCCGACGGCTCGCAGCTCGTCTTCACGAGCAGCCGCGACGGCAATCCGGAGCTGTACATCATGAACGCGGATGGATCGTCGCCAACGCGGCTCACGAACAACTCGGCGTTCGACACCGAAGCCAGCTGGCGCCGGTAGACGCCGACCAGGAAGCACGCACGCCCCGGGCGCGGTCAGCCCGGGGCGTCGCGTTTCCCCCTAGCTCGCCTTCTTCTCGGCGCTGAGCCGGGCGAGCGCGGCGCGCGCCTCGTTGACGTAGGTCTGCAGCTCCGCATCGGCACCGCGCCACGCCACGACCACCGCGCTGTACGCCGCGATCGCGCCCTCGCGGTCGCCCAGGCGTTCGTAGACGCGGCCCCGCTCGAGCCCCCGCAACACCTCTATGGGCAGCAGGCCCGGCGAGAACCCCAAGGGCGGTCGCTCGAGGCGCGCCCGCGCGTCGGCGAGGCGGCCGCGCGCCACGAGCAGTTGTGCGTGCACCAGGTCGTCGATGACGCAGGTGCCGAAGCACGCCGTGTCGGGAAGCGCGTCGAACAAACGCAGGGCCGTGGTCGTGTCTCCCCGCGCCAGCGCGAGGAACGCGCGAGTCGCGGGGGCCAGGTAGCCGAAGAAGTCCCGCGCGATCGGCGGCACGTTGGGTGGCAGCCGCGGGCGCAGCGAGTCGATCTTGCGGGCCAGGGCGGCGAGACTCGCGGTGTCGTGCTGCGCCGCGAGCAGGGGCGCGGCGAAGGCCATCCCGTCGCCGGGGTGCGCCACCCACTCATTCGCGAGCCGCCGCGCCGTGTCGCCGGGCACCCCGCCGACGGCCGCGAACTGCGACACCAGCGCGGGGAGCGTGGTGTGGGAGAGCGCATCGTGAATGTGGCCGCGCGCCGCGAGGGCGACGGGCAGCGAGAATGTGCTGAAGTTGGACGGCTTCCCGGCCGCCCGCTCCGCGTCCGTTCGGGCGCGAATCACCGCCACGGCCGTTTCGGCGGAGTCGGTCCAGCGACTCATTGCGAGCCACACCGTCTGGAACAGATGCGCGTCGGCGCTGTCGGCCAGATACTTGATGGCTCCGGCGCGGCTGGCCGGATCGATCAGCCGCAGGACCAGCTGCGTGCTCAGAGCGTACTGGCCCATGCCCCCGGCTGCGAGAAACGCCCGGGCGTAGCGGCGGCCCGACTCGGTGCCATTCAGCTCGAGACCCAGCGGGACCGCGTGCACGTACGACGGCGTGAAGGCCGAGTCGAGTGCGATCGACCGATCAAAGGCGTCGAGCGCCGTACGCGACGCCTTCGCCGCGAGTCCACCCGCGTGGAAACGCGCGTCCCCCAGCATGTACCACAGCTCGGGATCGTCGGGGTAGCGGCGTACCGCTTCGTCGAGGGTGGCGACGAGCCGGCGGCCATATGTCCACCACCGCCCGCCGATGAGGGCGGGGCCCGCATACACGACGGCGGCGAGGGACTCCGACGCCACGGCGAGGCTCTCGCGCGGCGCCAGGCCGTGGTTCAGAGCGCCGGCGCGCAGTTTGTAAGTGTGCGACAGGGAGTCGTTGGCCGCGTGCTGCCACCCTGCCGCCATCCCCGCGTGGCTCCACGCCAGCGTGAACCCGCTATCGAGGCCGATCGCCCGCTGGTGGTAGGCGAGCGCCGAGTCCCACTCCGAGCGGCGCAGGAACTGCTCGCCCTGGAGAAAGGCCTTCAGCGCCGGGAGCGATTGCGACCCGAGCGACGCGCTCCGCACCAGAGCGATCGCCCGCGTTCGGCCCAGCTCCCGCAGTACCCGCACCGTGAGCGAGTCGGCAAGCCGGTCCATTCGGTCCGACGCTTCACGCAGATCGATTTCGGAGCCCCCCCCCGGCGTCCCCGCCGCCACGTCGAGCACGGTAGCCGTGAGGCGCACCGAGTCGGCCCCCGCGCCGACAAGCCCGCCGAACACCACCGTCCGGGCGCCGGTAAGGCGGCCCAGTGCCTGGGCCGAGGCGGCGTCGGCGCGACCAGTCCAGCGGCGCACGATGAGCGTGGGGGACACGGTGCGCAGCGGACCCGCGCCGTCGAGGCTGCGCGATAACACGTCCACGAGTCCTTCGCGCCACAGCGCGAGGTCGCCGCCGCCGAGCACGTCAAACGGCGCGATCGCGACGCGGTTCGGGTCGAGCGCGGCCGCACCCCCGGGCCGGAAGGCCCACCAGGCCCCGACTGCCAGCACGAGGACGCCGATTCCCAGAGCGAGCCGTCGATTCCGGGGCCGCCGCAGCACGTGCCGCAGCGTCGCTCGCGCCGATGTCACGGTCGCCGCGCCGCTCGTGGTGGCGAGCGAGTCGAGCACCTGATAAACCTCGGCGGCGGTCTGGGGACGGTCGGGCGGGTTCTTCTCGAGACAGCGCATCACCAGCTCCGCCAGGGCCGGCGGGACGCTGGGACGCGCGTCCGTCAGCGGCGGGACCGGCTCCGTGATGTGCGCCGCGAGCATCTGATGCGGCGAGAGTCCGGTGAAGGGCGGCCGGCCCGCCAGCATCTCGTACGCCATCGCGCCGAAGGCGTAGATGTCCGCGCGATGATCGATGTTGGGATCCCCCGCAGCCTGCTCGGGAGCCATGTACGCGGGCGTGCCGAGCGCGACGCCCACCGACGTCAACCCGCTCTGGCCCTTCGCCTGGCTCACGGCCTTCGCCACGCCGAAGTCGGCGACCAGCGCGTGGTTCCCGGAAAGGAGAACGTTGTCGGGTTTGATGTCGCGATGCACGATCCCCCGCGCGTGGGCGTAGGCGAGCGCGTCGGCGACGTCCTTGAGGATGCGCACGGCGTCGCGGACGGGCAGCTCGCGCTCGCGGGCGAGGCGCGTCCGCAACGCCTCGCCTTCGACGAACGGCATCGTGTAGTAGAGGACGTCGGCCTCGCCGCCCGCGGCGAGCAGCGGCACGATGTGCGGATGTTGCAGCGATGCGGAGAGTTGAATCTCGCGGTTGAAGCGGTCGACGCTGATCTCCGCCGCCAACTCGGGCGGCAGGACTTTGACGACCACGCGACGCGCGAGGCGGGTTTCTTCGGCGAGGAACACGCGGCTCATGCCGCCGCCCCCCAACTCCCGCTCGACGCGGTATGCCGCTCCGAGGGCCGTTTGCAGACGGCCGGAGAACTCTTCCATAGCGGCCCAAGATAACCTAGTTTCCTTGGCCTTCGCTCATGCGCTCGACACGGAAGCTCCTCCCCGCCATTCTGCTCGCCGTCGCCGGCTGCGGCGGACCCTTTCCCCAAACAACGTTGGCCCCGCGGTCCGACCTGGGTGGCGTCGTCGCTACGCTCTTCACCGACATTTTCTGGTGGGCGGTGGTGGTGTTCGTGATCGTCGAGGGGCTGCTGCTGTTCGTGATTATCCGGTACCGGGCGCGCGAGGGCGCGGCTCCTCCGTCACGGCTGCACGGACACACCGTGCTCGAGATCGGCTGGACGCTGGCGCCCGCCTTGATCCTCGTGTTCATCGCGGTGCCGACGATGCGCACGATCTTCGCGACGGCAGCGCCCGCACCGGCCGGCGCCCTGCGTGTGGACGTGATCGGACACCAGTGGTGGTGGGAATTCCGCTACCCCGAGCTCGGCATCGTGACCGCGAACGAGCTGCATCTGGTGCGGGGCAGGGCGGTGCAGCTGGAGATGACCTCGGCCGATGTGATTCACAGCTTCTGGACGCCGGCCCTCGGCGGGAAGCGCGATCTCACGCCGGGCCGGAAGACACGGATCGTGTTCACGCCCGACTCCGTGAGCGAGTATGCCGGCCAGTGCGCGGAGTTCTGTGGCGCGTCGCACGCGAACATGCGGCTGCGCGTGTTCGTCCAGAGCGACTCGATGTTCGCCGCCTGGGCGGCCCGCCAGCTGGCCCCGGCCGCCACGCCGCCGCGGGGATCGCTCGCCGAGCGCGGGCAGGATCTCTTCGCGCACGGCGCCTGCATCGCCTGTCACACGATCACGGGCGTGCCCCAGGCCCGGGGCACGGTGGGACCGAATCTCACGCACGTCGGCGGCCGCACCACGCTGGCCGGCGCGACGCTGCCGAACACGGAGCAGTGGCTGCGCCGCTGGATCACGAACGCGCCCTACCTCAAGCCCGGGTCGCTGATGCCAGCGATGCCGTTGCCCGATGACCAGGTGGCTGCCCTGATCGCCTACCTCCAGAGCCTGCAATGAAAAGCTGGCTCACCACCACCGACCACAAGCGCATCGGCACGCTGTACTTCTGGACCGCGCTCGTCTTCTTCCTGATCGGCGGACTCGAGGCGTTGGTGATCCGCGCGCAGTTGGTCAAGCCCGAGGGCATCGGCGTCAGCGCCGAGGTCTACAATCAGCTGTTCACGATGCACGGCACGACGATGGTGTTCCTCGCGTTGATGCCGCTCTCGGCCGCGTTCTTCAACTACATCATCCCGCTCCAGATTGGGGCGCGCGACGTCGCGTTTCCGCGACTCAACGCGTTCAGCTACTGGGTGTTCCTGCTCGGCGGCCTGTTCTTGAACGCCAGCTTCGTCGCGGGACCGCTGTTCGGCACCGGGCATCTCTCGGTCGCGCCCGACGCCGGCTGGTTCGGGTACGCGAACCTGACGTCGCGCCAATTCTCTCCGGGCCCGAACGTCGACTTCTGGCTCCTGGGGCTCCAGATCCTCGGCATCGCGTCGCTCGCGGCCGGCTTCAACTTCATCGTCACGATCCTGAACATGCGGGCGCCGGGCATGAAGCTGATGCGGCTCCCAGCATTCTCGTGGATGACGCTGATCACGCAGTTCCTCGTGATCACGGCGTTTCCCGTGATCACCGTGGCCCTCGTGCTCCTCATGTTCGACCGGTTCTTCGGCACGCATTTCTTCGTGCCGGCGGGCGGCGGCGACCCGATTCTGTGGCAGCACCTGTTCTGGCTGTTCGGCCATCCCGAGGTCTACATCCTGATCCTGCCGGCGATGGGCATCGTGTCCGAGGTGCTTCCCACCTTTTCGCGCAAGCCGCTGTTCGGGTACACAGTCGTCGTGTACTCGGGCATCTTGATCGGCTTCATGGGCTGGGGCGTGTGGAGCCACCACATGTTCTCCGTCGGCCTCGGGCCGATCGCCGATTCGGTGTTCTCGGCGACCACCATGCTCATCGCCGTCCCCACCGGCGTGAAGATCTTCAACTGGATCGGCACCATGTGGGGCGGCCAGCTCCGCTTCACCACGGCGATGCTGTTCGCGGTCGGGTTCATCGGCATGTTCATCATCGGCGGCCTGTCGGGGGTGACGCACGCCTCACCCCCCGCGGACCTGCAGCAGACCGACACGTACTACGTCGTGGCGCACATTCACTACGTCTTGTTCGGCGGCACGATGCTCGGTCTGTTCGCCGGGATGTATTACTGGTGGCCCAAGATGAGCGGCCGGAAACTGTCCGAGGCCCTCGGCAAGTGGCACTTCTGGCTGACGTTCATCGGCATGAACCTGGCGTTCTTCCCGATGCATTTCAGCGGGTTGCTCGGCATGCCGCGCCGCATCTATACGTACGGGCCCGAGCTGGGCGTCACCCGATTGAACCAGGTCTCGACCGCCGGTGCGTTCCTGATCGGGGTCGCCGTGCTCGTGTTCCTCGTGAACCTGTGGTGGAGCCGCCGGCACGGTGAAGTGGCCGGCAACGATCCGTGGAAGGGCGCGACGCTCGAGTGGGCGATTCCCTCCCCGCCGCCGGTCTACAATTTCACGGTGATCCCGCGCGTCGAGAACCGGCTCCCGCTGTGGCAGACGGAGCACCACGCCCCCATGGCACCGCTCCCCGCCACGCCCCCGTTGCCGATCCACGTGCCCGGCGGATCGTGGTGGCCGATGGTCACGGCGCTGGGGCTGCCGCTCTTCGCCATCGCCGCGCTGTCGCACCAGCTGTGGCTCGTGTTCGTGGGGCTGGCCGTCTTGATCACCGGCATCTATCGCTGGGCCTACGAGCCCTTTGAGGTCTGAGATGAGCAGCCACGCGCACCACACGAGCATGGGCCTCGATAACCGCAAGATGGCCTTCTGGGCGTTCATCGGCTCGGAGTGCTTGCTGTTCGGCTCGCTGATTTCGACGTACCTGATCTACAAGGGGAAGAGCCTCGTCGGTCCCTTCCCGCACGACGTGCTCAACATTCCGTTTACGTCGTTCAGCACGTTCGATCTGCTGATGTCCAGTCTCGCGATGGTGCTGGCGCTGGCGGCGATCCAGCGCGGCGACCTGAAGCAAGCCAAGATCTGGCTTTTCACCACCGCGTTCCTCGGCCTCGTGTTCCTGGGCGGGCAAGTCTACGAGTTCACCTCGTTCGTACACGAGGGCTTGGGGCTCACGACCAATCTGTTCGGCTCGACGTTCTTCGTACTCACGGGGACGCACGGCGCGCACGTGACGGTGGGAGTGATCTGGTTGCTCACCCTGTGGGTGCAGGCGCTGCGCGGCAAGCTGGGACCGGAACAAGCGGTCACCGTCGAAATCACCGGACTCTACTGGCACTTCGTCGACGTCGTGTGGATCGTGATCTTCACTCTCGTGTACCTGATTCAGTGATGGAGGCGAGATGAGCGAGCAGGCGCACGCGACGACCGGGACCTATCTGCGTATCGCCGCGATCCTCGTGATCATCACGTTGATCGAGGTGGGCGTCTTCTACGTGCCGACCTTCCAACCGGTCCTCGTGCCGGCCCTGCTCGTCCTGTCGTTGGTGAAATTCGTGCTGGTCGTGCTGTTCTACATGCACCTCAAGTTCGACAGCCGGCTGTTCGCGTTCCTGTTCAGTGGACCGCTGCTCCTCGCCGTCGGCGTGATGATCGGCTTGCTCTTCCTCTTCTTTGGAGCGGTGCGGCTGCGGACCGGGACGTGAACCCGCCCCCGTGGAACCGCTGGGATCTGCATCCCAGCGTGGTGATAGGGCTCGTCCTGCTGGGCGGGCTCTACGTGTTTTGGGGAGGCTTACACACCGATCGTCGCCGCGTGGCGGCATTCGGCGCGGCGCTGCTGGTACTGTTCGTCTCGCTGAATGGGCCGCTGCACAATCTCTCCGACCGATACCTTTTTAGCGCCCACATGGCGCAGCACCTGCTCCTCACACTGCTGTTTCCGCCGCTATTCCTCTATGGGACGCCTGCGTGGGTGGTTCGGCCGATCCTGTCGCCCCGCTGGGTCAGGGCGCTGGGGCGGGTGGTGACGCGCCCCGTGATCGCCGCCGTGACGTTCACGGCGCCGATCGTGCTGTGGCATGTGCCTGCCTTCTACGAGGCCGCGCTGCGCCATCACAACCTCCACATCGTGCAACACCTCGTTTTTCTCACGACGGCCGTCATCATGTGGTGGCCCGTCTTGTCTCCCGTCCCCGAGTTGCCGCGGATCCCGTATCCCGGTCAGATGCTGTACCTGTTTCTGCTGGGGCTCCCGATGTCGATCACGGGGGCCCTGATCACGCTATCAGACAACGTCTTGTATCCGTTCTACGCCGAGGCGCCGCGCGTGGCGCTCGGCCTCGACGTGCTCGCCGACCAGCAAATCGGGGGACTGCTGATGTGGGTGGTGGGCGCACTCGCATTGTGGGGCGCGATGACGGTGGTGTGGTTCCGATGGGCGGTGCGGGAAGGCAAAGGGGACGCCGAGCAGGCCGTCCCCTTGGATGTCTACGCCGTCACCCGCCGCTGAGCTACTCGCCGTCCGCCGTCTCTCCCAGCGGGTGGCGCCGCAGCTCTTCGCCGATTTGCGGATGCTCGCGCCACAGATAGTAGCCCATGGCGAGGGCGGCGAGGCAGTTGCCGATCGCGACGTTCCACCACGCGAGGTAGCCGAGGAGCGGTTTGGCGAGCAGGGCGACGAGGATGTAGAACCCCACCTCGAAGAAGCAGAATC
>Ga0134079_10000292_pt1 | contig 13101 bp, 4 predicted proteins | sample 15_taG_2_FD_119770 | JGI IMG/M metagenome (GOLD analysis project Ga0134079, IMG submission 119770) | Grasslands soil microbial communities from the Angelo Coastal Reserve, California, USA - 15_D_Rain_40cm_2_09182015 | ecosystem: Environmental > Terrestrial > Soil > Grasslands ...
AACCGGTAGACTCAGTCTACACGAACAAGATCCGTGAGCTCACCACCGAGCCGCGGTTCAACACCGAGCTCACCGATCACCTGCCTGGGGATCCTCGTGTGCCGACACCGTTGAAGGTGCTCGGTTACGTGCCCGGGACCGTCGGGAAACTGTCCTACGTTGCCGATATCACGCGCTATTTCCGCGCGCTCGCCGAGGCGACTGTGCGCGTGAAGGTGTTCGACCTCGGCACGAGCGACGAGGGAAGGCCGATGATCATCGTCGCCATCGCCGACTCGGCGACGATCGCTCAGCTCGATCACTATCGCGACATCACGGCGGCGCTCGCGGATCCGCGCAAGCTGTCCCGGGATTCCGCGCAGCGGCTCGTGGCCGCGGGTAAGCCGATTTATTGGGCGAGCGGCTCGATTCACTCGCCCGAGACGGGATCACCCGAGATGCTGATGGAATTGGCGTACCGGTTGGCGGTCGAGGATACGCCATTTATCCGGCAGATTCGCGACAGCGTCATAACACTTATAACGCCAGTGACCGAACTCGACGGCCGCGACAAGCAAGTCGACGTCTACCGCTACCGCAAGGCGAACAAGAACATCGGCCCCAGCCTCATCTATTGGGGCAAGTACACGGCGCACGACAACAACCGTGACGGCATCGTCATGTCACAGGTGCTGACCCGGACGATGCTGAAGGCGTTCTTCACCTGGCATCCCACCGTGCTGCACGATCTGCACGAGTCGGTGCCTTTCCTCTATACGTCCACCGGGACCGGGCCCTACAATCGCGAGCTCGACCCCATCGTCATCAGCGAGTGGAACGAGCTCGCCTTCCAGGAAATCACGGCCCTCACGAGTCGCGGGCTGCCCGGCGTCTGGACGCACGATTTCTACGACGGCTGGGCGCCGAACTACATGTTCTGGGTGGCGAACGGCCACAACTCGATCGGCCGCTTCTACGAGACGTACACCTCCCGTGGCGCCGAATGCCATACCGTGAAGCTGCCCGACCGTCAGACGTCGGTCGAATGGTTCCGGCCGAACCCGCCGATCAACGGCGTACGCTGGTGCATCCGCAACAACATCAACTATCAGCAGTCGGCGCTGCTCATCGCGCTGAATTACATGGCCCGCAACGGGCGTCGCTATCTCGATCAATTCTATCGCAAGGGCGTGCGCGCTATCGAAAACGGCCGGGGGAAGAATGGGCCGAATGCGTTCGTGATCCCCGCGAATCAGGCGCGACCCGTTGAGGCCGCCAATCTCGTGAACCTGCTCCGGCTGCAGGGCGTCGAGGTGCAGCGCGCCGATCGCGCGTTCAAGGCGGACGGTACGGACGTCGCGGCCGGCGACTATGTGGTGCGGCTCGATCAGCCGTATGGACCGCTCGCGAAGAGCTACTTCAGCAAACAGGACTACGGTCCCGACGATCCGCGCCCGTACGACGACACAGGGTGGACGCTCCAGTACGTTCGCAACGTGGCGCTGCGACCGATCAGCGACACTACCGTGCTGCATGCACCAATGACGCTCCTGTCGTCCGACGCGAGGGTCAAGGGTCAGGTGTCGGGTATCAGGGGTGCCGCCGCATACATGATCGCTCCGACGACCGAGAGCGGATTGATTCAATTCCGGTTCGCGTTACGCGATGTCCGGATGTGGGCCAGCGAAGACACCTTCACCGTCGACAAGCGCGCATTCGGACGCGGCACCACCATCATTGCGGCGGAAGGAAACCTCGAGCAGCGGATTACGCAGGCTGCGGAGTCGTTGGGGTTGAGCGTGGTGGGTCTGAAGGCAATGCCGCAGGTTGCTCGTCACGAGCTCGACATTCCCAAGATCGCGCTGGTGCATTCGTGGCTCAACACGCAGAACGAAGGGTGGGTGCGGTACGCCTTCGATGCGCTCAAGATTCCGTACACCTACCTCAGCGTGCAGCAGCTGAAAAACCGAGATCTGCTGAAGCAGTTCAATGTGATCATGCTGCCCTTCGTCACCAATAACTCGCAGCAGATCGTCAATGGTCTATCGATGAGCGGGCCGCCGATTCCATGGCGCAAGACCGAGCTCACGCCCAACCTCGGCGGCATCGACTCGACTGACGATGTGCGCCCGGGCATCGGGCTTGAAGGCATGACGGCACTCAGCGAGTGGCTCAACGCCGGTGGCGTGGCCATTACGGAGGGCGGTACGTCAGCCGTCTTTACCGACTACGGCGTGACGCGTGGCGTGGACATCACCCCGGCGCGGCAGCTGCGCGCGACCGGCGGGATCTATCGCGCAGTCACGAAGGACCCGAAGAGCCCGATCGCTTATGGCTACGCCGACACACTCGCGGTCTACTTCAATCAGACGCCGCTCTTCCAGGTGGACACGAGCACGGACATTCCCGAGGACCAGGATCCGGGACTCACCGCCGAGCAGGCGCGCGCGCGACCCCGGGTCGTCATGAGCTTCCATCAGAAGCGCGATTCACTGCGGCTTTCAGGCCTCCTCGTCAGTGGCGAAGAGTTGGCGGGCCGGCCCGCGGTCCTCGATGCGCCGGTGGGTCAGGGTCACGTAGTCCTGTTCGCCATCCGCCCGTTCTGGCGGTGGGAGACGCAAGGCAGCTTCGCGCTCGTGTTCAACGCGATCATGAATTGGAACGATCTGGGTGTGGCGTGGCCGGCGGCGCCAAAGGCAAACCAGCGGGCAGTGGCGGCGACAGACGAAGGGCCGTAGATTTCATCAACCAAACGGTTGACGAAATGACCACGTGCCGCCTAAGCTAAGTAATGACAGGGCTTTGAGGATCGGCGCCGCAGCTCGGGAAGAGTTTGCGAAGCGCGGATACGCCGGCGCGCGGGTCGAGCAGATCGCCCGTCGCGCCGGCGTCAACAAGCAGCTGCTGTTCTACTACTACCACTCGAAGCGCGGCCTCTTTCAGACCGTGCTGACGCAGGCCGCCGGGGAGCTCGAGAACGCTCTGACCGGTCTCGCCTTGCCGGTGGGCGGTCCGCTGGAACGGCTGCGACTGACGCTGCAGGCGCAGTTCGAGTTTCTCGCTCATAACCCGCAAATCGTCGCGTTGCTCGGACAAGGCACACGCTCGAACGCCGCCTTTGCGCCGGCGATCAAGCGTCTCGTCGTGTTGCTCGCGGAGGGGCAGGGACTCGGCCAAGTGCGGGACGATCTCGACCCGCACCTGGCGGCGGCCCAGGCGCTGATCCTGATGGTCGGGTATCTCAGTATGGAAGGCGTCATCGCCGCCAGCGCGCGCACCCTGGATGAGCCGGCGCTGCGTGAGCGGTGGCGTGAAGCCGCGGTGGATCTGGTGGTCAACGGCGTGCGGGCCGCCTAGAAGCTCAATTCCACCCCAAGTCGGACGCGGCGGCCGGGACCGTAGAAGCGGTAGGGAGCATTGGCGAGATCGTACCAGGCTCCGAACGACGTCGAGTACTCCGAGCGGGTAAACAGGCCATCGGCGTTGCCGAACCGCCGCTCGGCGCGCTGTAACAGAACACAGTCGGCCGGACCTCCGGCGCCGTTTCCCGTTCGAGAGCTCCAGCCAGTGCAGACACCGGGACTGCGGAGGTCCACAGCCGGTTCGCCCGTGCCGGGTAGCGTTACCCGCAATCCGTTTTGACTCGCCTCAGCCTCCAACTGTGCGACTTGCTCGTCGACCCACCGAGCGCGGTGCAGATCGTTGGTGACTTCTCCCGTTTCGGTGAAGATGTCGGTCAGGTTCGTCCAGTTGAACAGGTTCGTCGATTCGACAAAGACCGCGCCGCCGACCCGCCCCATCGGGAACGAACGGGTGATACGGATGTCGAGGGTCTTGAAAACCGCCAACGTGGAGGAGTTCTCCGGCTCGATCGGATCCGCGTCCTGATCGATGGTCAGGCCCGCGCCGCTATTCCGCTGCAGCGTGTAATGCCGATTGGTGGAGAATCGAAATATCGGGAAGACGTCGGTATTTGCGAGAACGGCACCAAGTGGCGCGCGATTCCCCCACCGGACGCCTACCGATCCCGACGCAAAGGTGCGTGGACCGTCCAGCGCGGAGCCGCCCTGATGGCTCACACTCACCGTCCCGGTCACCACATCCGAGAACCGTCGCTGGAGCGTGGCGTCGATCCCGCTCACCTTGCCGCGATCCGCGGTCGTAAACACGCGCCAATACCCGAGCACGCCGCCTGCGCCTGGATCCGCGAACTGTTCCAGACGGATGGCATCGCCTGAAAGACTCTGGGAATAGAGTGCGACGTCCGCGAACGTGTTTCGATCCTCCGCCATCGCGATGTGAGCACCGAGCTCGAGCAGATCGGTGTGTCCAGGCTCAATGTCGCGTCCATAGGCTACGTTCCGATTTGCTTGGGACAGGTCGGTGTTCTTGAAGGCGAAGAGACTCTCAAAACCGGGGATGCGGGCCTGCCGTCCAGCCGTGAACCGCACGGTCCCGCCTGGCCATGCATCAACACGCATGCGCAGCTGCGGGCTGACGGTCGTGTGCGCGCTCGCCGGTTGAAAGTTGGCGGTCGGATTGGTTGGATCGAACGGCGCGAGCCGAAAGGTGTCCGTCCCCGACACCGCAATCGGGTCCGTTATGGACGAAATGCGTCCGGGGACGACGGGGTAGGAGGCACGGCTGTCGAAGCGATCGAGCCGCGCGCCGGCCATCAGCTCGACCCTTCCGAGCTGCACTTGGTCTTCGATGTAGGCGCCCGTGCGTCGTGGCTGCTCGGCATAGGCATTGATGCCGAAGGCCGAAACTGAAGCGAGGGACCCATAGCGGCGCGTGTCGAAGCGGGCAAAGTCAAAGCCCGCAAAGAGCTGATGCGCAGCGGTCAGCTGCCAGCCGAGACCAATGCGGCCCTGCCAGCGGCGTTCACGACTCAGGTCGAAGGGGCCATCGAGACCGCTCGTGAAGAACGGCAAGCGCTGATTCTGCTCGACCGCGTACGGATTCATGCGATAGGGCTGTGCCGAGATCAATTGGTTCTGGTCGAGGAACGGCACAAGATCTTGGCACGCTGCTTGGCCCGCCTGCAGACACTTGAGCTGTACATCGTCGAGGTACTTCACCGCGTGGTAGGAGGTCCCGGCGATCGCCACGTCGTGAACCGTCGAGAGATCGGTGACGAATTCCAGGGGCGACAGCAGGAAGCCACCGACCGGCTCGCGCGACTCCGCCTCCGATTCGAGCGACAAGACCCCGGACGCGCGCTCGTCGCGCTGGTAGGAAAGATTGACGTTCAGGCTGAGGGGCCGTTCAGCGACCCGTGGCAACTGGTGCACCCAATCGAGCACGACCACACGACTTGACGTGCGCGCGGCAATGCGATTCTGGGCATTGTAGAGCGCCGTGAACGGAAACTCACGCTCCTGCTCGCGCCCCGCGAGCACCGTCAGGCTGACGTGCTCATCCTTGCCGTATACCCTTTGGATCTTTGCCTGCAAAGCGTGAGCGCCATGCGTGGTGAACGGAACCTGCAAACCGTGACACGCGACGCCATTGCTCGATTCGTCGCAATAGCCCGAGTACTGGGTGAAGCGCGGTATCGCGAGATCGATGGTGTCGCTCGCCGGATTGCCAAAGTCGACTGGCTGGCGAATCACCGTATCCGTGCCGCTCACGATGTATACCGGCGCCTGCACATCGCGCAGCTTCTCGGTCTCGAGCGATTGCTGCCCGGTCAGCGAAAACCCTGCGAAGCCGGTGAATCCCAGCGGTAGCGACCCTCCTGCCGTCGCCTCCAGTCGGTGGAATCCGATGTTACGCCAGAGATCCGGCCCTGCGTCATCCGCACGATAGCGCACGCCGCCCGTCCATGTCCCCGCGGCCGTGGGCGTGATGATCTCGAGGACACCTGGTGACGCATCCCCGAGGTACGCCGGCGCGAGGCCCGTTGAAAGCGCGACTGACTCCACGCCCCTCAGGGGCGGCAGGAGCTCGAAGTCTTGGCGCTGGCCGTTACGCACCAGCGCGCCATCCACGTACACGCCGACGTCACCGGTCAGACCGCCGCGCACCGAGAATGCCTGTGGGTCCACGAGTCCGTAGACGCCCGGAGTCAGCACCGGCAGCTGCAAGACGTTATCAACGGGCAGCCGGCGGAGCGTCACTGAATCGAAGACGACCGTCGGTCGATGGCGCGGAAGCGGCCGCACGCTGTCCGGAGGGATCGAAGGGGGCTTTGACGTCGAGTCCTGTGCAAAAAGCGGCGCCGCGGCAGCAGGGAAGCAGCTACCGCGGCGTGGAAATACCGCTGAAGTCGCATGGCCCTACTACACCTCCGGGCCTTAGTGGTGCGCCAGGAAAGCCGGGCTGACGGGAGCTTCGGTCTCGAAAATCAGGTGGCCGGACTCGAACCGCGCCCCACGGAGGGCCAGGCTCAGGACCTGTCCCAATTCCTCGACCAGGTGAACGTCCAGGGTCTTCCTGACTTCGTCCGGGAGGTCATCGAGATCCCGCTCATTCTCCTTCGGCAGGATCACGGAGGTGATCCCCGCGCGAACGGCGCCGAGGACCTTCTCTTTGACCCCGCCGATCGGCAGCACCCGGCCCCGCAGTGTGATCTCACCGGTCATCGCGATGTCGTGACGCGCGGGCCGGCGGGACAACGCCGATACCAACGCGGTCGCCATCGTGACGCCTGCCGACGGACCGTCTTTGGGGATCGCGCCCGCCGGCACGTGAACGTGAATGTCGGTGTCCGCAACCGCGCTGTCGGGAATACCCAGCAAGTCGGCGTGCGACTTCGCATAGGTCAACGCGGCCCGTGCGGACTCTTTCATGACGTCGCCGAGCTGACCCGTGAGCATGAGGTCGCCCTTGCCGCGCATCACGCTCGCCTCGACGAACATGATGTCGCCGCCGACCGGCGTGTAATACATCCCCGTGGCGACGCCCACCTGGTCCTCTCCAGCCATCCGCTCGGGATGCACCTTCGGCCGCCCGATGAGATCGGGGATCTGCTCCGGCCCCACGACGACGCGCTCAGCCACGCCGTCGGCGATCTTGCGTGCGACCTTGCGGCCGAGCTTGCCGATCTCGCGCTCGAGTTGGCGCACTCCCGCCTCGCGGGTGTAGCTCGCGATGATCTCGCTCAGCGCGGCATCCTTGAGCGTGAACTGATCGCTGACCAGACCGTTCTCGCGCAGCTGCCGCGGCACGAGATAGCGCTTGGCGATCTCGAGCTTCTCGCGCTCGGTGTATCCCGCAAAGTTCACCGTCTCCAGGCGGTCGAGCAGCGGCGCCGGAATGTTTTGGATGAAGTTCGCGGTGGCGATGAACAGTACCTCCGACAAATCGAACGGCACACCGAGATAGTGATCGGTGAAGGTGTCGTTCTGCGCCGGATCGAGCACCTCGAGCAACGCGGCCGCCGGATCACCCTGGAACGAGATGCCGAGCTTGTCCACTTCGTCGAGCAGGAAGATCGGGTTCTTCGCGCCCGCCTGCTTCATGCCCTGGATGATGCGGCCCGGCATCGCACCGACGTAGGTGCGGCGATGGCCGCGGATGTCGGCCTCGTCGCGCGCGCCGCCCAGTGAAATCCGGACGTAGGGACGTCCCATGGCCCGCGCGATCGACTTGGCAATCGAGGTCTTGCCCACGCCTGGCGGGCCGACGAACAGCAGGGTCGGGGCGCGCGCGGCGCGATCGTCCTCGTTCCCCGGCGCCTCCTCCTTGGGCTGGCGCTGGCGCAGCTGCCGCACCGCCAGGAACTCGAGCACCTGGTCCTTCACGTCCTGCAGTCCGTAGTGATCCTCTTCGAGAATCTGAGCCGCACGCTTCAGGTCGAGCGACTCCACGACCCGCTTGCTCCACGGCAGCTCCGCCACGGTCTCGAGGTAGGTGCGGATGACCTGCGCCTCCATCGATTCACGGCCGGCACGCTCCAGGCGTGCCAGCTCGCGGTCGACTTCTCGGCGCGCGGCCTCCGGCAAATCGAGCGCGTCGAGCCGCTTCTTCAGATCGTCGGCCTCGGCCGCCTCTCCTTCTTCCCCGAGCTCTTTGCGGATGGCCTTCATCTGCTCGCGCAGCAGCATTTCGCGCTGCCGCTCGCCGAGCTCTTCCTGGACCTGTGATTTGATGTCTTCCTGCGCGTCGAGCACCGCGATTTGGCGCTGCACGTGCACGAGGACGCGGCGCAGCCGGTCTTCGACCGCGAACGTCTCGAGCAGCTGCTGGCGCTCGAGGGACTGAATGTCGAGATGCCCCGCGACCAGATCAGACAGAGCGCCGGGATCGCTCACGCCTTGAAGGACTTGCTGCACGACTTCGGTCGGCAGGCCGGACTTCTGACCCAGCTCCGCGGCGCGCTCGCGTACCTCGCGATGCAACGCGACGAAGGCCGGATCCTTCTCATTCAGGGGAGCGAGATCGGGCGTTTCCCGAACGGTCGCTTCGAGATAGCCGTTGGTCTCGGTATAATGGACCGCGGTGCCGCGAGTGTCGCCATGCACGACAAGTTGCACGCCCCCCAGATTGCGCTGCACCTGGCTGATACGCGCAATTGTCCCGGTCGTGTAAAGAACACCAGGCGTGACCTGATCGATGTTTTCTTTCTGGGCGACCGCGAAGACTTTGCGGTCGGGATTCTTCAGGGCGGCTTCGATGGCACGCAGCGTGGCGGGTCGCCCGGCCCCAATCGGCGTCGAGACACCCGGAAACAACACGGCGTCGCGCAACGGCAATACGGGAAGTGTCATTCTATCGGACATGAAATACTCCTTTGGGGCGTCGCGAATGCACCGACTGTGCCATGAAAGAACGTCGCGCGCGGCAGGTCCGTTCCGCGAAACGCCGCCAAAGCGGCGGGGGCTGCCAACTCGACGCGAGAAGGCTAATCTTAGGCCGTGACTGATCGGTTGGCGCAGCGGCTGAGTCAGGCCCTTGGCTCGTCATTTACGCTCGAAGGCGAGATCGGCCGCGGCGGCATGGGCGTCGTCTATCACGCGCGGGACGAGCGACTCAAGCGGAAAGTGGCCGTCAAGGTCCTGCCGCCAGAGCTCGCGTTCCGCGAGGAAATCCGCATCCGGTTTCTGCGGGAAGCGGAGACTGCCGCACGCCTATCACATCCCCACATCGTCCCGATCCACTCGGTCGGTGAAGGTCCCGACGGACTCGTGTACTTCGTTATGGCCTACGTGGATGGTGAATCGCTCGCGGCGCGCCTCAAACGCCGCGAGCGCCTGCCTCCCGAGGAGTCACGCCGCATCATGATGGAAACGGCGGACGCACTCGGCGCCGGACACGCACTCGGTATCATCCACCGCGATGTCAAACCGGACAACATCCTGCTCGAGGGAAGCCGCGGCCGGACGGTCCTCACGGACTTCGGCATCGCCAAAGCACTGACGTCGACGACCGGGCCGGGAACCCTGACGGCGACGGGCGTGGCGATCGGCACACCGCATTACATGAGTCCCGAGCAGGCGGCCGGCGACCGCGAAATCGACGGCCGCTCCGACATCTACAGTCTCGGCGTCGTCGGTTTTCAGATGCTCGCCGGCGAGTTGCCGTTCTCGGCACCGACGGTGCCCGGCATTCTGCTCAAGCAGATTACCGAGCAGGCCCCAAGCCTCAAGGAGAAATCCCCGACCTGCCCGGAGGACCTCGCGGCGTGCGTGATGCGCTCGCTCGAGAAAGAACCCGAGGCCCGATGGCCCACGGCCGACGCGTTGCGCCGCGCGCTGGAATCGCGCAGCGCACCACCCTACCGGCCGTCTCGCCGTACGAGCGGCGGCGCTGCCGGCGCCCTCTCGCGCGCCGTGGAGACGCGCCTCGAAGGGGGCGCGCCGCCGGCCCGAATGTCGGGAGGCGGCCGGCCCGAGCGGCGCCGCGCCACACGACCGACGCCCAAGCGCGACCCCAAGAGCGACCTCACGCCGAGCGGCGAGCCTCGGATGGTGGCGAGGTTCCGAGACTCATTCGTCTCGTGGGCGTCCGTTTGCGGCGGGCTGATGCTGATCGATTTGATGATGGGGAACGGTCTCGGCTGGTTGTCGCTGTTTCCCACCGCTGTCTGGGGCGGATTCGGATTATTGCCTCAGTACATGAAGCTGTGGCAGAACGGCTACTCGTGGCGTGACGTCCTGAACCGGCCGGCGGCGCCCGATGCGCAGGAGTCGCTGCTGGCGGGGGCGCGGCGCGTTTTGCCGGCGCCCCAGGCGAATGAGTTCGGCCGTCAGGTGGACACGATTCGTCTGGCCCGAAACGATCGGGAAGCGATTCTCAAGATCATGGAGCGAGTGCCCGCGTCGGAACGCAAGCTGCTGCCCGACGTGGTTCAGACGGTCGACGCCCTTCTCAGGCGCGCCGAAGAGCTGGCGCGCATGCTGCACGGCATGAGCGGCGATGTCGATGACGGCGCGCTGGCCAGAATCGAGATCCGGATCGAGGCGGTGAAGCAGCACGAACAGGGCAGCGAGCGCGACCGGCAGATCGACTTGCTCGAGCGGCAGCGCCAAACGTTGAGAGATCTCCTCGCGCGGCGTCGCCGCGTCGAAGAGCAGATCGAATCATGCGTGTTGGCGATGCAGAATGTCCGGTTCGACTTGTTGCGGCTACGTTCGGCCGGCGTCGCCGCGGTCCTGAGCGATCTCACGCACGCAACACAACAGGCGCGTGCCCTATCGCGCGATGTCGATCATGTCATCGCGGCGGCGGGTGAGATCCGCGACGTCCTCAGCGCCTCTCCTCCACACGCCCCGCAGCGGCCCCAGTCCCCGGTGCCCCCCGCTTCCCCTCCGTCCCCGGGAGGGGGGTCCCGCTTCCCGTAGGAGAGCGCTGCTCCGCCCAGCACTCACGCACGAGTGCCGGGCCGTTTTCCCGCACCAGCGCGAATTCCAGCAACTCGACGAAGCTCGCGGCCGCATCCTCGCACTCGCCCGCGCGCAGCGCCGCAACCGCCGACAGCTCGCGCAAGCGGGCCGAGCCGGGACGACGTGCCGCGGCGTAGCTGAGAAGGCTGTCCGCGAGCGGAGCGGGCGCGTCGAGCGCGATCTGACCGAGCGCCTGCGCGAGAAACTCGCCCGGAAACGGATGGCGGAACGTTCCCTGGGCGGCGAGGAGAGCGCCCCGAGCCTGAGACGCCGCTTCGCGCCAGCCCGCGCTCCGGACGGCGATCAATGACAGCGCGGCGCGGACCTGCGCTGTGTCGGCGCCTGCAGCCAGCGCCTCTCTCAGCGCCACCCCGGCCGACGGCTTGTTCCTGGCGGCCGCGAGCAGCGCGCGCATGAGCAGCGCGTCCGCGTTCGACCCCCGCGCGATCACCCGGCCCAGGAGCGAGTCGGCCGTCGCCGTATCGCCCATGGCCAGGCGAACGCCCGCTGTTCGCACCGTCCACTCCGCGGCATCCGGCTGCGCGCGCCGCGCCGCGTCGAGATATGGAAGCAGCTCTTCATCGCTGCGCCGCGCGGCCAGAATATGGATCAGCGCGAACGGCGACGTTCCGTCTTCGCGGTTGCCGATCCGCACCACCGAGTCGAAAACAGAGTAGACCGCGCTCGTGGGGTCGAGGAAGCGGCGGGCCGCCACGAATTCGAGGCGCGGGCGATTGTCGGTGTGATCGAAGCGGGCGCGCTCGACGAGCCGCGACACACCGGGCTCGCCCAGCAGGAGCCTGCCGAAATACTGGTCGGGTGAATCGATACTGAGCCACTCGCGCGTGACGTCGTGCAAGCGACCACCGGGCCCGATCAGCGCGTCCAGCCACTTCTGGTCATACGCCAGCGGGCGCGACGAGCCCAACACCACAAGATCGGCGGTTCCACCGAACCAGACGTTCACGTGCGGGAATACCTCACGCAGGCTGCGCACGATTCCGGCGACGATCGGCAACGGCAGCTGGTACAGCTGGATCCATTGGCAGAAGACGCCGTCATCGGAAAGCCTGGCCTTCGCGATGCGGAAAAACTCCGGGGTGTACAGCGTCGCGATGCCCGCAATCCACGGGTTGGACGGCTCGGAGACGATGATATCGTAGCGATCGCGATCGAGCTGCAGCGCGCTGCGGGCGTCGTCGATGACGACCCGGACGTTGGGACGGAAGAGCACCGAGTCGTTGACGCCCCGGAACAGGCTGTCGGTCCCCATCACCGCAGGCTCGATTTCGACGACCTTGACGCGCGCCATCGCCGGCACGGATGCGAGCACGTGAGCGGTGACGCCAGTTCCGTATCCGATGAGTAGCGCTGATGCCGCACCGGGACGGGCGACGACAGGCGCCAGGCCGAGCATGATCTGCGTGTCCATGTCGCCGCGATCCGACGCGTCGACTTTGCCGTTCACCCGCAGCGATCGCCCGGCTTCGCCTTCCCAGACGCTGACCGTGGCGTTCGGCCCCTCGCGGAATGTCAGCTGGCGCACGCCGCGGTGGGTGAGAAACTGACGCCGGGCCTGCTTGTCCATGCGCTGGCGGGCATAGATCGTCGGCCCGAGGTCGATCAGCCGCGTGCTCCAGCCGGGGCCCGCGAACGCCGCCACGACCGCCAGCATCCCGAGGATGCCCGCGGACATCACGCGGACGCGCAGGCGGCGGTCGTCCCGCGAGCCCTCGGCGATCCCCCGCGCAGCGAACCCGGCAAGCGCGAGCGCCGCGAACCCGTTAACAACCAGACCGATGCGCAGCGTGGTTTGCGTACCCAGCACCACGACCAGCACGAAACCGGTCAGCACGGCGCCAAGGATGCTGCCCAGGGTGTTCAGCGCGTAGGCCGCGCCGACATCGGCGCCGCGCGCGTCGCGGGGCCGCGCGGTGAGATCGGTGAGCAGGGGAAAGGTCATCCCCATGCCGATCGCCGGGATAAGCACCACGGCACCGACGGCCACACCCATCAAGAGCAATCGCAACGCCGCGCTGAGATCGGGAATTTGAAACACGGCGATGATGTAGGTCGGCAAGATGCCAAAGAAGAGGAACAGCAGTGCGGCGCCCATGCCTGTGATGCCCTGGGCAACAGCCGCCGCAGCCGCGGTCTCATCCCGTGGCATGCTGCGGCGCGCGACGATGACGCTCCCGAGTCCAATCCCGAGCAGGAAAACCAGGAGGATGAGCGTGAACGCGTACGTGGAGCCTCCGACGATCATCACGAGCACGCGGGTCCACGCGATCTC